>Ga0299907_10002404_pt1 | contig 11502 bp, 12 predicted proteins | sample RVTome_16_FD_198680 | JGI IMG/M metagenome (GOLD analysis project Ga0299907, IMG submission 198680) | Soil microbial communities from uranium-contaminated site in the Upper Colorado River Basin, Wyoming, United States - RVT152D67 (version 2) ...
GGAAAGCTGGCCCGCTCGATGGCGTGGACGGCCGGGATGTCGTCGAGCGTCATCGGCTCGATCGCGACCCTCAGCGGAGGTCGGGCGACCACTGCATGCTCTCGGCCGCGGCGGCGATGCCGCGCGGCAGGGCGACGTAGCCGGGCACGAGCGTGGCAACGTCGGTCAGGCGCCCGGCAGCGAGCTCGGCGGCGCCTTCGTGGGCCAGCGCCAGCGGCAGGCCCGCGACGGCCGCGCGGCCGAGCCGAGCCGCCTCCGCGGGCACTTCGGGCGGCTCGAGGTCGACCGCGACGAGCGTGGGGCCGTCCGTTGGGTCGTCCGAGTCGGCCGGCTGGGCCGCGTCAAAGGCGGCCACGATCTGGGGCGGACCGAGCTCTTCGACGTGCCCTGGCCCCAGGCGCAGGCGGGCGAGGTACCGATCACGGGCGCCGGCCGGCAGCACCACCGCGACTTCCCCTGCCCTGCTCTCGTCGGCGAGGGCCCGCCCGAGTGCCCGCGACGTGGCGATGCCGACGATCGGCAGGGCCAGGCTGTAGGCCAGCACTTTCGCCGTGGCCAGCCCGATGCGCAGGCCGGTGAAGCTGCCCGGACCGGTGCCGACACAGATCCCGCCGAGTCTGGCCGGCTCGATGCCCGCGCCGGCCAGGAGGGCGTCGAGGCGCGACAGCAGCTCGTCGCCGTGACGATGGCCGGCGCCCCAGCTCTCGAGCGCGATCAGTTGGCTGCCATCGGTTGCGGCCAGGCCGACCACCGCCTGGCGGGTGGCCGTGTCGAGCACGAGCAGCGGCCGGCCGGCCGTCACGCGCGCCGCCACGGGATCACCTGTGAACCCCGGCCGCCCAGGCGCGGGCTGCCTCGACGTAGCGCGCATGCTCCGGGCTGCCCGGCTCGAGGCTGATCCGCCGCCGTTCCTCGGCCGTCACTTCGAAGCGCACCGTCAGCCGGTCGGGATCGATCGCCGCCGGCAACCGGTCGGCCCACTCGGTCAGCGTGACGCCGTCCTCCTGCCGCTCGTCGAGCAGGCCGCCGGCCAGCACTTCCTCGGCGCCGGCCAGCCGGTACAGGTCCTGGTGGAAGAGGGGCAGCCGCCCGGCGTACTCGGCCATCAGCGTGAAGCTCGGGCTGTTGACCACCTCGCGCACGCCCAGGCCGCGGGCGAAGCCCTTGGCGAACTGTGTCTTGCCGGCGCCGAGCGGCCCGACGAGGGCGATGCGGTCGCCGGCGCGGGCGATATCGGCCAGCTGGGCGGCCAGCTCGCGCGTGGCCGTGGCCGAGTCGGATTCAACGGCAAGGGCAGGCGCTGCAAGTAGCCCATTCGTTTGCTGCACGAGTGGAAGTTAGCCGATGCTGGCGCTGCCCTCCACGGGCAACACTGCGCGCGCCCTCAGGCGTCGCAGCCGGGCTCTTCGTCGATCTCTTCGAGGCGCTCGATCAGCCTGTCGATGCCGTGCTCGTCGGCGAGGATGCGCTGGACGGCGATCGACTCGACCCCGAACAGGCCGCGCAGGCTGGGATCGAAGAACAGCATCGCCTGGCTGCCCAGCGGCCGATAGGGACGGCTCGATTCGAGGAATAGGACTGCTGGGACAGTCATGCCGCGGAGCTGGATCTGGCGTGCCAGATACTCAACCGGGTCTTCGCGCTGGTCGAACTCGGGACCGCCCGTCATGTGCCTCTCCGTGCGTCCGATGCTGGCCTTCGAGCGTCCGAACCGCCAACAGTACCGAGCCGGCATGGTACACCCGGGGTAATCGCCGTGCCATTGCAGTTACGACCTCCCAGGAGATGGTGTTGCGGACGCGCGCCAGCTCGCCGGCAGTGACCTCCACGCCGCCCTGCCGGCCGAGGAGGACGAACTCGTCGGCGTCGGTCGCGCCGCGGACGTCGGTCACGTCGGCCATGATCGCGTCCATCGCCACCGTCCCGACCAGCGGCACCCGCCCGCCGCGCACGAGCACGTCCGTGCCCGGCCACGACGAGCGCGGCCAGCCGTCGCCGTAGCCCACCGGCAGCGTGGCGATGCGCGAGGGCCGCTCAGCTCGCCAGCGGCTGCCGTAGCCGACGCCGCCACCGGCGGCCACCTCCTCGACGCGCAAGGGCCGGCACTTGAGCGCCATCGCCGGCCGCAGGCTCGCCGCCGCGACGGCCGCCGCTGGGTCGACGGCCAGGTCGTCGGGCAGCAGCCCGTACAGGCACAGCCCTGGTCGCACTCCCTCGTAGTGCGGCGCGCTGGCAGCGAGGAGTGCCAGGCTGGCTGCCACATGGCGCGGCGGGACCGGCAGGCCGGCCCGGCGCAGGCCTTCGGCGGCGCGCTCGAAGTGCGCCACCTGCTCGGCTGTGGCCGCGGCGTCGTCGGCCGATGCGAAGTGGGTCCACAGGCCGGCCGGCTCCACGCCCGGGGTGTCCGACATCGCCTTCACCACGCCGGCCAGGCGCTCGGGCAGGATGCCTGCCCGGCTCAGGCCCGACTCGACCTCGACGTGCAGGCGCAGACTGCCCCGGCCAGGGGCGCCGAGCCTGTAGTCTGACCAGCGCTCGAGCAGCCGCCCGGCCGACGCCTCATCGGCCGCGACCAGTTCCAGCCCGGCCGCGACGGCCTCGCCGACCAGGTCCTCGGGCACGCGGAAGAGGACGAGTATCGGCGCCGTGATGCCGGCGCGGCGCAGCTCGAAGCCTTCGTCGAGCGTTGCCACGCACAGCCCGTCGGCGCCGGCGGCGAGGAAGGCGCGCGACGCCTCGAGCGCGCCGTGGCCGTAGGCATCGGCCTTGACCACTGCCCACAGCGCGACGTGCTCGCCGACCAGCTGCCCAACGGCGGCAAGGTTGCCCGCCAGCGCGCCAACGTCGATCTCTAGCCAGGCCAGCCGCGGCAGCGGCGGCAGGCCCGCCCCGGCGAGCCTCTCCTCGATCGGGGCTGGCGGGTCGGTGGGGCGGTCGGCGGCGGGGTCGCCGGTGGCACTCACCGCGCTGTTGTCACCGGTGGGCGAAGCCGACGCGCCCGACACCGGCCTGGCCCCGGGCCAGGCGCGCGCGGGCAAGGGCGATCTCGAACGGCAGGTCCGAGGCGGCAAGTCCGGCGTCGCCCAGCCGCTCGCTCAACTGCGCTGCCGCCGCCGCGTGAAGATAAACGCCCGCCCGCGCCGCATCGAAGGCCGCCACTCCTTGGGCGAGCAGCGCACCGATCGTGCCGGCCAGTACGTCGCCGGTGCCGGCCGTGGCCAGCGCGGCGTTGGCGAATGGTGCCACCGCCAGCCGGCCGTCGGGCGCACCGATGACCGTGTTGGCACCCTTGAGCACGACGACCGCACCGAAGCGCCGGGCGGCCTCGCGACAGCGCTGCGCGCGCTCGACATCGTCGTCGCCGACGGCGCTGCCGCTCAGGCGGGCGAACTCGCCCGGATGTGGCGTCAGCACGGCCGGTGCGCGCAGGCCACGCCACCACTCGCCGCTGCGGCTGAGCAGGTTGAGCGCCCCGCCGTCGAGCACCACCGGCGTTGCCGCGGCCCGGCCCAGGAGCAGCGTCAGCAGGGCTGCCGTGTCGCGCCCCTCGCGCAGTCCCGGCCCGCAGACTAGCGCCTCCACCCGCCCTTCGAGGATGGTGCCCAGGGCGGCCTCGACGTCGATCTGGGGCGCACCCCGCGCCGGGCGGCCCTCGCCCCCGACGCCCCCGGACGGGCCGCCCTCGCCCGCGCTGATCTCGGGCAGGCCCATCGTCACCGCTTCGGCGACACGGCCGGCGACCAGCGGCTGGAGCGAGGAGGGCACGGCCAGCACGACCAGGCCGGCGCCGGCGCGGACGCCGGCCAACGCGCACAGGAGAGCGGCCCCGACGTAGTCGAGCGAGCCACACAGGCAGACCAGCCGGCCGTTGTCGCCCTTGTGGCCGCGCGGATCGCGGCGCGGCAGGAGCGCGGCGACCGTCGCGTCGTCGAGCCGCGCGACCTCAGCCGTCGCGGGCACGCTGGTCAAGCTGGCGCAGGCGCTCGATGCGCGCCATGATCGCCCGCTCCCGATCCTCGAGCCGCCGCTCGATGTCGAGCGGGAAGACGAAGCGGCCGCCGGCCGTGCGCACGCCGAAGGCGACCGCCACCGCGTAGTCGCCCTCGTGGCTGATCGAGACGGCGATGCGGCCCATGCCCAGCTGCTCGGCGCGCTCGGCGGCACGTCCGGAGAGGCGGACGTCGGGCTGGCCGGTGGGCAGGCGGGCGATCTCGATGTCGCGCCAGCCGACGCCGCGCACGCCCAGCCCGAGGACCTTCGACACCGCTTCCTTGGCCGCCCAGCGGCCGGCGAAGTTGGTCGGGCGGTTGCGCACGTAGCGCTGCTCGGCGTCGGTCAGGACGCGCCGTGGGAAGCGGTCGCCATGCTTGCGCAGCGCGGCGGCAATGCGCTCGACCTTGATGATGTCGATGCCCAGCTCGGTCGTGCCCTCGGGGACGGGCGGCAGCGACACCCGCTACTCGACGGTGACCGACTTGGCCAGGTTGCGCGGCTGGTCGACGTCCGTGCCGCGCGCTACGGCGGTGTGGTAGGCGAAGAGCTGGAGCGGTATGACCGCCAGCACCGGGCTCAGCTCCTCGATCGTCTCGGGTACCCACAGAATGTCGTGGGCGAAATCGCGCAGCGCCTCATCGCCCTCGGTGCCGACGGCGATGACGCGCGCATCGCGGGCCCGACCCTCCATCACGTTGCTGATCAGCTTCTCCTGCATCGACGAGCGCGTGGCGATCGCCACCAGCGGCACCTCGGCGTCGAGTAGCGAAATGGGCCCGTGCTTCAGCTCGCCCGCCGCGTAGCCTTCGGCGTGGACGTAGCTGACCTCCTTGAGCTTGAGCGCGCCCTCGAGCGCGACGGGGAAGCCGACACCGCGGCCGACGAACATGAAGCCGCGCGAGTTGACGTAGCGGCGCGCCATCTCGTGCGCCGGTTCGGCCATCGTCAGCGCCCGCGCGGCCTGGTCGGGCAGCGCGCGCAGTGCGTCGACCAGCGCCGCCTCGCGCTCGGCCGAGAGCACGTCGCGCCCCTTGGCCAGTGCGGCGGCGAGCAGGACGAGCGTGGTCACCTGGGTGACGAAGGTCTTGGTCGCCACGACGGCGATCTCTGGGCCGGCCTGTAGGAACAGCACCGCGTCGGCCTCGCGCGTGATCGCCGAGCCGACGGTGTTGGTGACGGCGACGACCAGGCAGCCCTTCTCGCGCGCCAGGCGGGTCGGCGCGATCGTGTCGGCCGTCTCACCCGACTGCGTCACGGCGATGACCAGCGTCCGCTCGTCGAGCGGCGGCGGCGAGTAACGGAACTCGGAGCCGATGTTGTTGCGCGCGGGCATGCCCAGCCAGTCCTGCATCACATAGGCGCCGACGGCGGCGGCGTAGTTGGCCGTGCCGCAGGCGACCAGCTCGATGCGCTCGACGCCAGCCAGCCGTTCGGCGATCGGCTCGAGCTCAACCAGCTCGATCGTGTGATCGTGCACTCGGCCGGTGATGGCGGCCCGGATGGCCTGCGGCTGCTCGTGCATCTCCTTGAGCATGAAGTGGGCGTAGCCGCCCTTCTCGGCCGCCTCGACCGACCAGTCGATCTCGTGGATCAGCCGCTCCATCGGCGCGCCGTCGACGTCGGTGATGACGATCCGCGCGGCGGTGATGTCGGCCACGTCGCCTTCTTCGAGGAATATCACGCGCCTGGTGTGGGCGAGCACGGCGGCGACGTCCGAGGCGAGGAAACTCTCGCCCTCACCCACGCCGACGATGAGCGGTACGTTCATGCGCGCCCCGATGAGGCGCTGCGGCTCGGCCTTGTGCATCACCGCCACGGCGTAGGCACCGTGGGCCTGGGCCAGCGCCTTGCGCACGGCCGCCGCCAGGTCGCCCGCGTAGGCCTCCTCTACGAGATGGGCGATTGCCTCCGTGTCGGTCTCGGAGCGCAGCAGGTGGCCGCGCTCGACGAGGCCGTCGCGCAGGGCCTTGAAGTTCTCGATGATGCCGTTGTGGATGACGGTGATGTCGCCGCTGCAGTCGGAGTGTGGGTGGGCGTTGAGGTCGTTCGGCCGGCCGTGCGTCGCCCAGCGCGTGTGGGCGAGGCCGACGGCGGCCGAGGGTAGGCGGTCGACGAGCGCCGTGCGCAGGTTGTTGAGCTTGCCGGCGCGCTTCTCGACGAACATCTCACCGGCGTTGGTGACCAGCGCGATGCCGGCCGAGTCGTAGCCGCGGTACTCGAGCCGGGCCAGGCCTTCGAGCAGGATGGGCGCGGCTTCACGCGGCCCGATGTAACCGACGATCCCGCACATGAAAGAGCCTGCCTCCTTCGAGCCGCCCAGGTGGGGCGCTAGTTTAGCCGCTCGCCAGCCAGCCGAGCCAGCTCGTCGGCGATGGCGCCGACGCGCGCCTCGTCGTCGCCCTCGACCATGATGCGCAACGCTGACTCGGTGCCCGACGGGCGGACCAGCACGCGGCCGTGGCCGTCGAGGTCGCGCTGCGCCTGGGCGACGGCATCGGCGAAGGTCGGGTCAGCTTCCCACTGTTCCTTGTGCCGCGCGGCTACCGTCCGCTGCTGCTGTGGATACAGTTCGATGTCGAGCGCTAGTTCCGACAGCCGCCGGCCGGTGCGCGCCATGATGCCGAGCACCTCGAGGGCGGTGACGATACCGTCGCCCGACAGGGTGTGCTCGCGGACGATGACGTGGCCGCTCTTCTCGCCACCCAGCCCGGCGCCCGAGACGAGCATCGCCTCGAGGATGTACTTGTCGCCGACCGGCGTGCGCGCGACGCGGCCGCCGGCAGCGCGGATGGCCGACTCCAGGCCGCCGTTGGACAGCACCGACACGACGCAGATGCGCGACGGCAGCGCATCGCGCTTGAGCCGATCGAGGGCGATGATGCCGATCAGCTGGTCGCCGTCGACGACCGCGCCGCGCTCGTCGACCGCCACGCAGCGGTCGGCGTCGCCGTCGAGGGCGAAGCCGACGTCGGCGCCGCCCTGCGCGACGAGGCCGGCCAGTGCCTGCGGCGCGGTCGCGCCGCAGGCCAGGTTGATGTTGCTGCCGTCGGGCTCGTTGAAGCGGATATCGACGCGCGCGCCGCTGGCCGCGAACACGCGCGGGGCGGCCATGCCACCCGAGCCGTGAGCGCAATCGACGATCAGGCGCATGCCCGGCGCGCTGCTCGCGGCAAGCGCGGCGCGGTGCTCCACGTAGCGCTCCAGCAGCGCGCGCGCGTCGACCGCCCGGCCGAGCTCGTCGTTGCCCGGTCCGGCCAGCTCGTCGGCGCGCAGGATCATGCCCTCGAGCTCATCCTCGAGCGGGTCGTCGATCTTCAGCCCCTCGGCCCCGAGCACCTTCAGCCCGTTGTCGGCGGCCGGGTTGTGCGAGGCCGAGACCATGATCCCGGCGCCGAACCCACCGCCGGCCAGCAGGTGGGCCAGCGCCGGCGTGGGGCAGACGCCGAGCCGGTGCACGTCGACGCCCATCGCCGTCGCGCCGGCGGTGACGGCGGCGACGAACATGTCGCCCGAGCGGCGCGTGTCCTGCCCGACGAGCAGGCGGCCGCCCGGCCCGACGATGCGCGCCGCGGTTGCCCGGCCCAGGGCATAGGCCAGCGACGGCCGCAGCTCGACGTTGGCCGTGCCGCGGATGCCGTCGGTGCCGAAGAGGCGGGCCAAGACTAGAGCGCGACGGCCGGCGCGGGCTGGCCGAGCCGTGCGCCCGGCTCAGGAGTCGGTGTCGGTGACGGCTGCGGCTGCTCGATGGTCACGCTGATCGAGGGCGGTGTGATCGAGAGCACGCGCAATCCACCGGGCGGGCGGAACTCGACGGTGACCGTGTGCGCGCCCGTTCCCAGCGGGCCGACCCACAGGCTGGCCTGCAGCTCGGCGGGGTCGACCGCCTCCAGTTCGGCCAGCGTACCGCCGAGGACGATGTCGACCGACGGCGTGCCGAGCAGGTACAGCCGATCGGAGCGCGCGCCGGCCAGCGCCACGCCGACCTGGAACGAGCGGGTGCCGGCGTCGGCCACGACTGTGACCGCGACGGTGACCTGGCCCGAGCCGGTGGTTGCGACCTGGGCGGGCAGGTCTAGGCCGACCACCATCTCGAAGTCGGCCGTGCGGCCGGCAAGGTCGATCGGTTCGGTGTGCGCGCCGTCCATCCCGGTCAAGGCGGACTCTTCGCCGCTGACCGTGACCGCCAGCGGCCTGACCGTCAGCGAGCCGATGCGATAGCCCGCCGGCAGCTCGCCGGTCAGCTCGGCCACCACCGGCAGCGTCCGGCTGGCCAGCTCGCGGGCCACGGCAATCTGGACGTGCACCCGCGCCGGCTCGATGACCACGTTGGGCACCTGGTTGCCCTGTTCGTCGACCGCGACGAGGTCCACCTGCCGGTCGACGTTGATGCCGCTGGCGTCGATAGAGACGCGCGCGATGACGCGCTGGATGGCCGCCACGCGCGAGCTGGCGCCACGCACGTCGACCATCGGCGGGCTGATCTGCGGCGGCCCCAGGCTGAGGCCGTCGGGCACGGCGCCCAGGACGGGCGTGACGACCATCGTGCGCGTCTCGACCGGGTCGAGCCGCACCTGGACCGTGCGCGGCGTGTAATCGACCACCACGATGCGCCGGTCGATCGCCACGACGTTGACCGGCACCTCGACGCCCTCCTCGTCGGCCGCCGCCGGCGCCACGCGCGACAGGTCGACCGTCGCCGAGAACGACTCGGGCGAGAGCAGGCCGACGTCGAGCGGGGCGCGGTAGCGGATCTGGGTGATCGGCGGCAGCTCGGTCAGCAGCGCCACGCTGGGCGGCTGGCGCAGCGCCTCGATCGGAACGGGGTTGCTGAAGGTGCGCACGTTCTGCGACAGCACGAGGCCGCTGTAGAGCACGCTGGCGAGCACGATCGTGCCGAGCTTGAGCGGCCAGTTGCGCAGTACGAAGGTGGCCGCACGCTTCATTCGGCCCTCGTCTCGGTCGTGCCGGCGGCCGGACCGGGCGCCCGACGGCGCAGGCTGGGCCGCGGCCGGGGCAGCGTGTCGCGCAGGGCGCGCGAGCTGGTTGGCAGCCGCCGTCCGGGCGACGAACCGAGCTGGGTGACGAGCGCGCCGCGCAGCCGTTCCTCGTCGAGGTGGCGGACGATGCGGCCCCGCACGACAAGGCTGATCGCACCGGTCTCTTCGCTGACCACCACCGCCAGGGCGTCGGTTCCCTCGGTGATGCCGACCGCTGCCCGGTGGCGGGTCCCGAAGCGCTCGCGGTAGATCTGCGTCTCTGACAGCGGCAGCACGGCAGCGGCGGCGACGATCCGGTCGCCGCGCACGATGACCGCGCCGTCGTGCAGCGGCGAGCGCGGCGTGAAGATCGTGCCGAGCAGCTCGACCGACAGGTCCGCCTCGACCATCACCCCCGTCTCGGCGGCATCCTGCAGGCCGGTCTCGCGCTCGATCACGATCAGGGCGCCGACCTTTTCCGCGGCCAGCATGGCCGCGGTACGGGCCACTACCTGGGCGGTGCGCTCGACTGTCCGCTGCGCAGCTGGGGCGATCAGCCAGCCGAGCGAGCCGACGCGGCCGATGCGCTCCAGCCCGCGGCGCAGCTCGGGCTGGAAGACGACCACCAGCGCCAGCAGGCCGACCACGGCGCCGGCCTGCAGGATCTGCGACAACAGCTGCAGGCCGAGCGCCTGGGCCGCGACATAGATCGCATAGAGCACGGTCACGCCGATGACCAGGCGCACGGCGCGCGTCCCGCGGATCAGGCTGAACAGCCCGTAGATCAGCAGCGCCGTCAGGAGGATGTCGATCAGAGCTATCGGCTGGACGTCAACGCCCCTGATCAACTCCAGCAGCTCTTCGACCATCGCGGCGATTGTAACTTGGGGCGCCTGGGCGACCGCCCTGCCCCGATCGGCTGACGGCCCGCGCCAGGCGGGCTACTCGTGTCCCCGCCGGCCGTCGATCCGTCCGCTCCAGCAGGGTCAGAGCCGGCTCAGCCGGTGGCGATTGCCGCCGCGCGCGCGTCCTCCGCGGCGTGCTCACCGGCCAGCGTTCGGAGCTCCTGGCGCAGGTTGGGATCGGGCGCCAGCTCGAGCAGGCGGTGGAGCAATACCAGGTGCTCGATGGCCCGCTCGCGCCAGCCGCGGGCGAAGTAGAGCCGGCACAGCGCGAGATGGATGCGCGGCGAGCCGGGATCGACGAGCAGGGCACGCAGGCAGGTATCGAGCGCGGCGTCGATGTGGTCGTCGGCGGCATAGCCGGCTGCGGCGCGCAGCCACGAGTCGGTCGCCAGCTCGTCGTCGCCCTGCGCATGGGCGCGCTCGGCCAGCACGAGCATCGCCTCGGCCTGGCCACCCGAGCCCGCACCGACGGCGGCCAGCTGGCGCGCCTCGGCCTCCCGCTCCAGCCGGGCCAGGTGGGCGCTGGTTGCCTGCGCGTCGGCCGTCCGGCCGAGCGCGCGCTGCGCGGTCAGCCGTCCCTCGAGGGCGGCGACGTCGTTGGGCTCGGACTTGAGCGCCGCGTCGTACTCCGCCAGCGCCTCCTTCGGTCGGCCCATGCGCAGCAGCACCGCCCCCGCCAGGACGTGCGGTAGCGGCCGGCCCTGGGCCAGCGCGGCGGCGGCGCGGTAGCGCTCGAGGGCCTGCTTCAGGCGCCCGGCGTGGGCCTGCTCGTGGCCCTCCTGTAGGCTGCGCTGGTAGCGCTCGAAGCGATCGTCGACAGAGGCCACGGCGGCAGCGCCGACGCGATCAGCGCTTGGTGTACTGCGGCGCCTTGCGCGCTCGCTTCAGGCCGTACTTCTTGCGCTCCTTCATCCGCGGGTCACGCGTCAGCAGGCCGGCCTGGCGCAGCGGCACGCGCGCTTCCGGGTCGGATTGCAGCAGCGCGCGGGCGATGCCATGGCGGATCGCGCCGGCCTGGCCGTGGTAGCCGCCGCCTTCGACGCGCACCATGGCGTTGTAGCGACCCTCGGTAGCGGTGACGCGGAAGGGCAGCAAGATGTCGTTCAGGTTAACCGCGTTGCCGAAGTGCTCCTCGAGTGAGCGGCCGTTGACGACAACCTCGCCTTCACCCGAGAGCAGCCGCACGCGGGCGACGCTCGTCTTGCGCCGGCCGGTGCCGGAGAAGTAGGCGTTTGTGCTCATCAGCGCGAGTTCCCTCCAGCCGGCAGCGGCGCGGGCCGCTGCGCTTCGTGCGGGTGCTCAGCGCCCGCGTATACCTTCAGCTTGCGCAGCTGCTGCGTGCCAAGCCGATTGTGGGCGAGCATGCCTTTGACCGCGCGCCGGATGACCTCCTCCGGCCGCCGCGCGAGCAGCTCTTCGAGCGTCTCCTGGCGCAGGCCGCCCGGATAGCCACTGTGGCGGTAGTAGACCTTGGCCGTGAGCTTGTTGCCGCTGACGTCGACCTTGCCGGAGTTGAGCACGATCACGTGGTCGCCGCTGTCGATGTGCGAGGCGTAGGTGGGCTTGTGCTTGCCCTCGAGGACGACGGCGATGCGCGAGGCGAGCAGGCCCAGGCGCTGGCCGGTGGC
>Ga0299907_10002405_pt1 | contig 11501 bp, 8 predicted proteins | sample RVTome_16_FD_198680 | JGI IMG/M metagenome (GOLD analysis project Ga0299907, IMG submission 198680) | Soil microbial communities from uranium-contaminated site in the Upper Colorado River Basin, Wyoming, United States - RVT152D67 (version 2) ...
CCGGCCCGAAGCGGGGACTGGTCCCTGCGCAGGCCCGACATCCAGCCGTCGTACTCCTCGAGCGCCGCCTGCAACGGCCGCACCTTGTTGATGAAGCAACACCGATCCGGATCGCTCCGATACAAGTCGGGACCGTGCAGTTCGGCCTGCCGCTTGGGCGACCCGTGCTCGCCGGTGAGCGTGACGACCTTTAGGTCCCATAGCTCCGCGATCCGATCCCGAAACTCGAGCGTCTGTGAGAAATGGAACCCGGTATCGAGAAACAGAACGGGGACGTCGGGCCGAATGTCTTTCAATAGGTGCAGGATGACCAGGCCCGACGACTGGAACGACGTGGCGACGGCGAGCCGATCGATCGTTGCTGCGGCCCAGGCAATGACGCTTCGGGGATGCGCCTTCTCGAGGTCCGAATAGCCGGACTCCGGCGAGGCGAAGCGTTCGTAACCGGGTCCGTGAATCATCACGAGGCTCTTGGCTCTGCGACGGCGGTAGGTGCCGGCGGCGCAGCCGGAAAGTCCGGCTTGGCCGCGAATGCCGCGAGCTCCTTTGCATCGAGGCGGTTGACGAACGCTGCGAAAGCTTCATCCGGCCGCCGCAGCGAACGGTAACGACGAATCAGTGACTCCACATATGGCCCGATCTCAGACGCCGGCACCTTGACTCCGCGGGCCTTGCGTCCGAATGTTCGCTCGTCGCCAAGGTGCCCGCCCAGATGAACGAGGAATCCCTCGACCTTGCGCCGCTCGGCGACCTGTCGACCGAGGCTGTCGGTTGTGTGAACCGTCGACGACAGCTGGCACCCCATCAGCCCGATGTCTGCGGTTTGGTAGCGGGCGCACGAGTTCGGGCAACCGTTCACGTTGATGCGGACGTCCTCATCGAATCCGGGAAGCCGCTGTTCCAGATAGCGGTACAGCTCGGTTGCACGCCCCTTCGTTTCAACGATGGCGAGCTTGCAGAACTCGATCCCGGTGCACGCCATGACACCGCGGCGCCACGGACTCGGCAATACGGGGAGGTCAATGAGTTCGAGTTCGTCAACGAGCGCATCGACCCGGTCGCGCGGGACGTCGAGGATCACCATTTTCTGTTGAGTTGTAGTCCGTACACGTCCGCGGCCGTATCTCTCGGCGAGCCGGGCGGTCGCCCTTAACTGGTGCCCCAAGATGCGGCCCGCCTTGGGGGCGAAGCCGACGTAGTTGAGGCCATCTTTCTGCGGCCAAACCCCGAGGTGCTCACGATGCGACGGCGGCGACGCTTGAGGATCCGGCAGATCCGCGAGGTCGAATCCGAGCTCCTCCTCGAGGACCGCCCGGAACTTCTCCGCGCCCCAATCGCGAACCAGGAACTTCAGCCTCGCCCGGTTACGTGACCGGCGGTAGCCCCAATCACGGAACACGGCCGCGATGCCGAGCACCACCGGGACGACCTGATCGACCGTGACAAAGGCGCCGAGGCGGCTGCCGAACATCGGGTTCGTGCTCAGACCGCCGCCGACCCACAAGTCGAAGCCACGCTCACCGTTTGATCCGATCGTACCCACCAGACCGATGTCGTTTATCTCGTGCTGCGCGCACTGGTGAGCACATCCAGAAATCGAGATCTTGAACTTCCGGGGAAGGTTGGAGAACTCCGGGTTCCCCTCGAGCTTGTCGTTCGCGGCGCGCAACGCCGCCGATGCATCGACTACTTCGGAAGCATCGACACCCGCCAAGGGACACCCCAATATGTTGCGGGGTGTGTCGCCGCACGCCTCCGTCGTAGAGAGTCCAACCGTCTCGAGCTCGGACCAGATCTCGGGAACATCCTCGATCCGAATCCAATGCAACTGGATGTTCTGCCGGTCGGTGACGTCGGCAACGTCGCGACCGAACCGCTGAGACAACTCCCCGATGACCTCTGTTTGGCGCGCCGTCAGCACTCCCCCAGGGATCCGAATGCGAAGCATGAAGTACCCGTCGCTCTCCGGGCGCTGTGTATAGAGACCATGCCACCGGAACCGGTTGCGCAGGTCCGACGGCCAGATCGATGCGAAGCCCTGCTTGGCGTATATGTGCTCGATGCGGGTGCGGACGTTGAGCCCGTCGTCCTCACGTTTGGCGGTCTCGGCCGCGTTGAGGGGCTCTCGGTGGCCGAGTGCCCACTGGCCCTCGCCCCGGCTCACAGGGCGCCCGGACGCACATCCACACGACTGACACACAGTTGGTCCTCCCTGGCAGCGACACGTGCAGGAAGGGACTGTTTGTAACGTGCAAATCATGTAAAGTCAACCCGGTGAGCGGAAAGGTCTACCTCGTTGGAGCAGGCCCGGGGGATCCGGGGCTCATAACGTGGAAGGGTCTTGAGGCCCTGCGTTCGTGCGACGTGGTGATATACGACCGCCTGGTGGCCCGTGAGCTGCTCGACGAGGCCCCCACGCAGGCCACCCGGATCCACGCCGGGAAGACCCCGGGAGCGGCCTCGGTCAGCCAGGAAGAGATCAATGCCCTCCTGATCGGCCACGCCCGCGGCGGAGCGACGGTCGTCCGCCTGAAGGGCGGGGACCCCTTCGTGTTCGGGCGCGGCGGGGAGGAAGCCATTGCGCTCGCCGGCGCCGGCATCCCCTTCGAGGTGGTCCCGGGGGTGACATCGGCCACCGCCGTCCCGGCCTACGCCGGAATCCCGGTCACCCACCGCGGGACGGCCTCCTCGTTCGCCGTGGTGACCGGACACCGCGCCGACGGCGGTCAGAGATGGAATGAGCTTGCGAGAGGGGTCGACACCCTGGTTCTCATGATGGGGGTCGCGTCGCTGCGCTCGACGACCGAAGAGCTGATCGCCGCCGGGCGCAACCCTCAGGAACCGGCGGCGGTCGTTGAGTGGGGAACCACCGAACGACAGCGGACCCTAATGGGGGACCTGGCCTCGATCGCAGACATCGCCGCGGCCGCCGGCATCGAGTCCCCGGCCACCACGATCATCGGGAACGTGGCCCTGCTCCGCAACGAGATCGCCTGGGCACCCGTCGCCGGATCGAGTGCTCATCTGGCCGCTGCGCCTCGTACGGCGCGCCGGACCCCCTGAGGGACGGACGCGTGGCGCTCCGGGGGCGGGACTCGAACCCGCAACCCTCCGGTTAACAGCCGGATGCTCTGCCGGTTGAGCTACCCCGGAATGGGGCACATAGTAGCCTGATCCACGCCCCGGAACTGTCCGCACGGCAACGGGGTGGAACACTCGCTCCGCGCAGACAGCTCGGGATCTGGCCGATGAAATTTGTGGAGGCAGTCATGGGCAAGTTGGGTTTCTTTGTTGGTTTCGGTGCCGGCTACGTCCTCGGCTCGCGCGCCGGGCGTGAACGGTACGAGCAGATCCGCCGCCTGTACGACAACCTCGTCTCATCGAGTGCTCTCCAGGAGGCGAGCGACAAGGCCAAGGGCGCGGTCGGCTCGGGGCTGAGCTCCGCCACACACAAAGCCTCGGAGGGAGTCTCCAAAGTGGCCGGCGCAGTCAAGGAACGCAGGTCCGGCGACGAGGAGCGTGAATCTTCGCTGTCGGTGGCTCCGCCCCCCAATTAAAGCGGCGCGCCGGGACTCCTGAATCTCCGAGATGGCAACTAGCTACAACATATTGGAGCTAACTGCCATTTGAGCGCGGCCCTCCAGCGCGCAGCGCTATTCGAGGTAGTCGCGCAGCTTCTGGCTGCGTGACGGGTGCCGGAGCTTCGACAGGGTCTTCGACTCGATCTGCCTGATCCGCTCGCGCGTGACGCCGAACTTCTTGCCGACCTCCTCGAGCGTTCGAGGCTGCCCGTCGACAAGGCCGAAGCGCAGACGGATGACCTCCTTCTCGCGCTCCGAAAGCGTGTGGAGCACCATCTCGAGCTGCTCCTGCAACAGTCTGAAGGAGGCGCGCTCGAGCGGAACGACCGCTTCCGCGTCCTCGATGAAGTCGCCGAGGTGAGAGTCCTCTTCTTCGCCGACCGGCGTTTCAAGGGAAACGGGTTCCTGCGAGATCTTCTGGATCTCGCGAACTCTCTCAGCCGTCAGTTCCATCTGCTGAGCGATCTCTTCCGCCGTCGGTTCACGTCCGAGGTCCTGCAGGAGCTGGCGCTGGATCCGCACAAGTTTGTTGATCGTCTCGACCATGTGAACCGGAATGCGAATCGTGCGCGCCTGGTCCGCGATGGCGCGCGTGATGGCCTGGCGGATCCACCACGTCGCGTAGGTCGAGAACTTGAAACCCTTCGTGTAGTCGAACTTCTCCACCGCGCGGATGAGGCCGAGATTGCCCTCTTGGATCAGGTCGAGGAACGCCATGCCGCGGCCCACGTAGCGCTTTGCGATGGAGACAACGAGCCTCAGGTTGGCCTCGACGAGGTGGCGCTTCGCGCCTTCTCCCCGGCGCTGGAGTGCAAGTTGCTCGCGCACCTGAGTCTCTGACAGCTTCTCGCCGGAGGTCAGACGATCGCGCGCCATCTCACCGTCCGCCATCTTCTTGGAGAGGTCGACCTCGTCCTGAGCGGTTAACAGCGCGACCTTTCCGATCTCCTTCAGATACATCCGAACGGGATCGTTGGTCGGAGCCTTGAGTGCCTGATCCACCTCTCGGCGCGCCCGCTGACGTTTCTCGTCGGCATCGACAACAGGCTCGGCCGCCTCCTCTTCCCGGATCGACTCGTCTTCGGTGATCTCGACACCAATTTCGAGCAGCTTCTTGTAAACGGCGTCGGTCTCGTCGGGAGTCAGGTCGAGTACGGACAACTTGTCGGCGAGCTCCGCGGCAGTGATCGACCCCTCGGCTTGCGCGCCGCGAACGACCGCCTGGACCTCAGCTTCGGTCGGATCGACGGTCATCGTCGGGGCGGAGGGCGTCTCCGCCTCAGGAGTCTCTTTTGCCTGCGCTCTGTTCTCGTTCACCCCTACACCGCCCCCTGAAGGCGCCGCATCAATTCTCGCCGTTCTGCCTCTAGAGCCACGAGCTCGGTGAACAGCCGATCATGCCCGGTTGGATCGACTAATGGATTCACATCCTGAAGCGTAGTGCGCCGGGACCTGATCTCGCGCTCGAGGCGAAACACCCGCAAGCGGACGAAAACCTCCCGCAGTCGTTCCGAAACGTCCTCTTCTGCTTCATCGGCGGCACCGACTGTCAGCTCTGCGTACACGGACAGCGCTTCCGGCGAGAGCCCGGTTGCGGACCCAGCGTCGACCTCGAAACTCCCCTCATCGATTGCGCGGCGCGCAAGCTCGTACACCTCACGTCGATAGGCGGATGTGAAATCGTCGTCGCGGACCTCTTCGGCCCACGGCGCCGCCTCCCTGCTTCTCGTCAACAACAATTGCAAGGCCTCCCGCTCAACCTTCACGTGCCCGGGGAGACGGCTGATGCGATCGGTCACACCGGCTCCCGCCGATGCTTCCGGGGGTCCGAGACGCCGTTCGCTCAACGCTCGCTGGACTGCCTCCGGGTCCACTCCGATCAGCCGCGCCGCCCTAAAAGCGTATTCATGGCGAGCGACTGGATCGGGGTGCCACCCTAGCACCTCGGCCGCCTCCCTCACTGCTCGCGCCCGGGCCTCGGGCGTGTCCAAAACCAGCTTTGCAATCGTCTGCTCCAGCTTGAACTCCATCAACGGTTGGCCCCCGTCGATGATCTTCCGAATGCCTTCGGCACCGTCTGTAGCAACGACTTCGGCCGGATCGCGTCCCGGTGGAAGCGGCGCCACGAGCACCTCGAGTCCGAGCTTGTTCTGAAGTTCGAACCCACGCTCGGTTGCCCCCTTGCCCGCCTCGTCGGCGTCGAACATCAAAACGGCCCGCTGAGTGAACTTCTTTAACAGCTCGAAGTGGGACTCGCCGAGCGCAACGCCGTTGGTCGCGACGGCTTCGGTCACCCCCGCCTCGTGTAGCGCGATCACATCCGTGTACCCCTCGACCACGATCGCGATGCCGCGCGCGATGGACGACTTCGCACGATCGAGTCCGTACATCACCCTCGACTTCTGAAAGACGCGTGTCTCCGATGTGTTGAGGTACTTGGGTTGTGCATCTCCAAGTGCCCGCGCGCCGAAGCCGACGACGTCGCCCTGGAGGTTCCACGTCGGAAAAGTGATTCGGGATCGGAAGACGTCGTACGGCCGTCCGTCGCGTTCGCTCAACCGGGTCAGCCCCGCATGGATGAGTTCGTCCTGGGTGAAGCCCCCGGCCAAGAGATGCCTGGATAGGGCGTCGCGGCCGGGGGCGAAGCCCAGCTTCCACCGCGTGGCCACCTCCCGCTTGAATCCCCGCCGCCCGAGGTAGCGGCGCGCCTCCTCGGCCTCGGGCGAGGCCATCAGCGCCTCGTGGAAGAATCGAGCGGCAGCATCGTTGGCCGCTAACAAACGCGCCCTAAGGCCGGCCGCCTTCTGCTCCCCGGGTCGCATCTCCTCGTAGCGGAGGTCATAGCCCACCCGGCGCGCCAACCACTCCACGGCTTCGGGGAACGAGAGGTTCTCGACCTTTTGAATGAAGTGATAGATGTTGCCGCCCTCGTTACAACCAAAGCAATAGAAGAGGCCGCGGGCGGCATCGACGGTGAACGAAGGCGTCTTTTCGGAGTGAAATGGACACAGTCCCTTGAACGTGTGGCCGCCACTCTTCTTCATCTTCGAGTAGCCGGAGATCACATCCACCACGTCGGCGCGTTCCCGGAGGGTGTCGATATCTTGTTCGTTGATCTTTGCCATCTGCCTACTTCACTCGATCTCGCTTACGGCGCGCCGCGACCCATGATCTCCGGGGAAGTGAAGGTCACCAAAAGGTCATCCTAAGGACGTCATCCTAATAGGCCGAATCCGGGGAACGGGCCCCCGGTCACCTCCTCGAACCGGCGGACGGCGAAGCGGTCGGTCATCCCGGCCACGTAGTCGACCGCCTGGACCCGGGTGTCCCCGGCTGAGGCTGTGGGAGGGACGTCCTCGAGCGGCGGTGGGTGCTCCGAGAAGTGCTCCAGGAGGGTCGTTAGGATCCGTTCGACGGCATCCTTGGTGGCCGGAGCCACACGTCCGAGATACACGCGCTCGAAGAGGAACGACCTGGTGGTGGCCATGGCCTCGAAGACTTCGGCGCTCATCCCGATCTCGGGCGCGTCCACTGAGGCCTCCACGAGGTCGCCGACCATCCGATGGATCCGCTCGGAGTGGCTCCGCCCGAGCACCTCGAGCGTCGGCCCCGGGAGATCCCTCTCCGCCATGATCCCGGCGCGAACGGCGTCATCGATGTCGTGGTTGATGTAGGCGATCCGGTCCGCGAACCGCGCGATCTGGCCTTCGAGCGTCTCCGGCATGGGCATCGACCACGTGTGGTTGGCGATCCCGTCCCGCACTTCCCAAGTGAGGTTCAGGTCCTCGAGAACCTCCACGATCCGCACCGATTGCAGGTTGTGACGGAAGCCCGGCATGAAGGCCGCCACGACCTCCTCGCCGAGGTGCCCGAAGGGTGTGTGGCCGACGTCGTGGCCGAGGCAGATGGCCTCGACGAGGTCCTCGTTGAGGCGGAGGGCCCGGGCGATCGTCCTGGCCACCTGCGTCACCTCGAGCGTGTGCGTCAGCCGCACCCTGTAGTGGTCGCCCTCGGGAGCCAGGAACACCTGGGTCTTGTGCCCCAGCCTCCGGAACGCCTTGGAGTGCACGATTCGATCCCGGTCCCGCTGAAAGCAGGTGCGGATATCATCCTCCGCCTCACGCCGGTCACGGCCCTTAGATTCCGCAGCGAGACGGGCGACCGGGGCCAGAGTGGCGCGCTCGATCTCCTCGCTTCGGATGCGTGGCACCGGGTCCATCCCGGGACCGTAGCACCGGCCGGCTCCACCCGAACTGTCTGCTGTGGCCTTCGGAATCCGCGGCCCCTTTCCTTTCGCGCCCGATGCGGCAAACCAGGGCGAAAGGGAAAGGGGTCGTTGGTGAGAGCAGACACTTCGCCTTTCGACCTGTATCTTTCTTCCAGCCAGGGAACCACTATCGGGAGACGAGGATGACCAATCGAACCAAACTGATCGCTGCCCTGACGGCGGCGTTAGTTGCCCTCCCCGCGGTCGCCGTCGGCGCGCCCAAGCAACTAAAAGCCAACAACAAGCCCACGCTGTCGGGCCCCGTCAGCACGACCCCGAACCTTCAGGGATGCAAGAAGAAGACGCAACGGCACGAAGGACAGGCCGTCGCTCGGTTCCACATCTGCAACGGCTACTACGTATTCAATCCCGACCAAGAGACCGACGCGGACACCGACTACGGCGCCTACTGGGTCCAGGCTACGGTGAATGCGGTCAATGGATGGTGCACCAGGTCGGTGACGACCGAGCTGACAGGCGGGGGCGACGGAGTTACCCAGCGGTCGCCGAAGCCGGGCACCACCATCAAGGCGAAGAAAGCCCGCAATGTGACCCCGCGGGTCAGGGTGGATGCCCAGGGGAACACCGACTCACCGGGCACCCTCAGGAACACGTTCCGGCTCCGTCCTGGAACACTGAAGTCCCGCAGGGCCGGATCCACCTTCCGGACGATCTGGACCGGCAAGAGCCAGCAGAAACTCGCCTTCGTCATGGGCGCCGAGATCAGGTGGGCGGCCGGCGAGGCCCCGCCTGGATTCGCTCCGCAGGTGTTCGCACGCTTCGAGAAAAGAAACGACTGCTAGGTTTCTGCCACGCCCTTTCTCAACGACCACGGCTTGTCGGTGCCGACGGGAGGCAAATTGCTGCGTGGTGCGACCCTGCTCGTACTCATCGGGCTGGCTACGGCAGCATGCAACGCCGGAGGCGAAGAGGCTTGTGAGCGCCTGGATGAATTTCCGGAGCAAGTCGCGGAGGCAACCCTCGCAGACGTCGAGGAGCTTGCGGATGCGGCTCTCGACTCCGACACTCCTCCAATCAGGGCCGTCGGCGAGCAGTTGACTTCATTGCTCACCGGGAGGCGGGCGCTCGAGAACCTCGCACCCGGCGCGTCCGTCGACGTCCTCCAGAGCGAACTCCAGAAGTTGGAGAGTGCCTGCTCGAACTCTGGCTGAGGCTCTGCGCGTTTACGACAGAACACCTACTTCGAGGAGGTAGTTGCCTCTCCCAGGACGGCCTGGGCGGCTGCCAGGCGCGCCACCGGAACCCGGAACGGCGAGCACGAGACGTAGTCGAGTCCGGCGTCATGGCAGAAGCGAACCGAGTCGGGGTCTCCCCCGTGCTCCCCGCAGATGCCGAGGTGAAGTCTCGAGTTCGAGCCCTTCCCCTCCTCCACTGCGATCTGCATCAGACGACCGACGCCCGGAACGTCGATCGACACGAACGGGTTGTAGGGAACGAGCTTTCGCTCCTCGTACATGCCCAGGAACTTGCCGATGTCGTCGCGCGAGAAACCGTACGCCGTCTGGGAGAGGTCGTTAGTCCCGAAAGAGAAGAAGTCCGCGTGCTGCGCGATGTCCCCCGCCGTGAGGGCGGCGCGCGGGAGCTCGATCATCGTTCCGAACTCGATGTGCAGCTCGACGCCGGCCTTGTCGACGATCTCCTGAGCAACGGGCTCGAGCTCCTCTCGCATCTGCTGAAGCTCCTCGGCAGTTGCTACGAGCGGGATCATGATCTCGGGCCGCGGGTCGAGCCCGCGCTTCTTCAGCTGCACGGCCGCCTCTGCTATCGCTCGCACCTGCATGGCGTAGAGACCAGGCTTGACGATCCCTAGCCGGACACCCCGCAAGCCGAGCATGGGGTTGGCTTCGTGAAGCTCCTCGAGTTTGGCGAGGAGCACCTTTGCCGCCTTGAGGGTCATGCTCTCTCCGGACACCTTGACCCGGCGCTTATTGCCATCTTCGGCCAGCGCGACGCCCACAGCGAGCTCGACGTGATCGGGGAGGAACTCATGCAACGGTGGGTCGAGGAGCCGCACCGTAACCGGCAACCCGTCCATCGCCTTGAAGATGCCCACGAAGTCGCGGCGCTGAAGTGGCAGCAGCGCCTTGTAAGCTTCCTGCTCCTCTTCTTCGGTGTCGGCGAAGATCATCTTGCGAACGGCGGCGACGCGCTCCTCGCCGAGGAACATGTGCTCGGTGCGACAGAGCCCTATCCCCTGGGCGCCGCGAAGGCGCGCGTTCTTGGACTGATCGGGTGTGTCGGCGTTGGCTCGGGCTCGTAGCCTGCGCTTGTCGTCCGCGACCGCCATGAAGCGCTCGTAGGCGCGCCACAGCTTCGACTCGGTCGATTCCTTCTCGTGTTTCGTGAGCCTCTTGCCGAGATCCCGCTTCTCCGCAGCGAGCATCGCGGCCTCAAGCACGGATGCTTCCGTCTCGAGTTTGTCGGCAAAGACCGTCCCGTCGGTGCCGTCGATCGTGATCCAGTCGCCCTCGTTCACGGTGACGTTCCTCACCGTGAACTTGCCGGTCTTGCGGTCGATGCGGATCGCATCGGCACCGCACACTGCGGGTATGCCTTCACCACGTGCCACGACCGCCGCGTGCGAGTTCGTCCCGCCCGCCGACGTCAGGATGCCCTGTGACGCAATCATTCCGTGATAGTCGTCCGGGTTGGTCTCTCTCCGGATGAGGATGACCTTTTCGCCGCCCTCGGCCCACTGCGAGGCATCGTCGGCGCTGAACACGGCTCGCCCTACCGCTGCGCCCGGAGACGCGTTCAGGCCGCGCGCCACCGGATCCGTTGAGGCCTTCACTCTGGCTTCGATGACCGGCTTGAAAAGCTCGTCGAGCTTCCCCGCCGTGAGTCGATCGCGCACCGCAGAGACTTCGTCGATCAGGCCTTCCTCGACCATGTCGTAGGCGATGATCCACTCGGCGAGGGCGGTGCGCTTCCCGATGCGCGTTTGCAGAAGCCACAGCTTCCCCTCTTCGAGTGTGAACTCGATGTCACACATGTCCTTGTAGTGACGTTCGAGCGTCTTCATGTGACCGGTGAGTTCCTCGAAGGCCTTCGGCTGCACACCCGCCATATCCTCCAGCGGCATGGTGTTGCGGATGCCGGCAACGACGTCCTCGCCCTGCGCATTCTCCAAGTAGTCGCCGTAGGGGCGATCCTCCCCGCTCGCGGGATCGCGTGTGAAAGCAACTCCGGTTCCCGACTCCGCGCCCCGGTTGCCGAACACCATCGCTTGAACGTTCACCGCGGTGCCGAGTGCATCGTCGATCCGGTTGCGCCGGCGATAGTCGCGCGCCCGCTTGTTATCCCACGAACCGAAGACTGCCTCGATGCCCATAGTGAGCTGGTCCCCAGGATCCTGCGGGAAATCCTTGCCGGTCTTCTTCTTTATGATCCGCTTGAACGTCTTTACGAGCGCCTTGAGATCCCCGGTGTCGAGGTCTATGTCGTTGCCGACGCCCTTCTTGTGTTTCGCATCATCGAGCGCTTCCTCGAAGAGATCGCCGTCGACACCCATGACCGTTTTTCCGAACATCTGAAGGAGCCGGCGGTAGCTGTCCCATGCGAAACGATCGGACCCCGTTTGCTCGGTGAGTCCTTCGACGCTCTCGTCGTTCAAGCCGACGTTGAGGACCGTA
>Ga0299907_10002406_pt1 | contig 11500 bp, 11 predicted proteins | sample RVTome_16_FD_198680 | JGI IMG/M metagenome (GOLD analysis project Ga0299907, IMG submission 198680) | Soil microbial communities from uranium-contaminated site in the Upper Colorado River Basin, Wyoming, United States - RVT152D67 (version 2) ...
AGCCGGTCGGGCCGACCAGCAGGATGTTGGACTTGGCGAGCTCGACCTCGCCGCCCTTGGAGCCGTGCGCCAGGCGCTTGTAGTGGTTGTGCACCGCCACCGACAGCACCCGCTTGGCCTGCTCCTGGCCGATCACGTAGTCGTCCAGAACCCCCTTGATCTCCGCAGGGGTCGGCACGCCCGCGCGGCTCTTGACCAGCGAGCTCTTGTGCTCCTCGCGGATGATGTCCATGCACAGCTCGACGCATTCATCGCAGATGAACACCGTCGGGCCGGCGATCAGCTTCCTGACCTCATGCTGACTCTTGCCGCAAAACGAGCAGTAGAGGGTGTTCTTGGAGTCGCCGCTGGGCTTGGTCATCGGGGCCTCGTTCCGACGCGCGGGTTGACGGGCATGTTAACGAGGGCATCCCGGCGGAACAACCACCGAAATCCCGCGGGCGACCGACCGGAGCCGGGTCTCGCCACATCCCCGCGCCCGGCGTCCGAAGTCGAGAATGGGCAGAAAAACGTCACCTTTTTGTAAAACGCCGATCTCCCATTCGCTTGGGATGGTCCTGGCTCCCCTCAATCCGTGCTGGATCGCGGGCGCTGGACCACGACATCGTCGATCAGACCGAATTCCTTGGCCTGCTCGGCGCTCATGAAGGTATCCCTCTCGACATTGGCTTCAATGATCGCCAGCTCCTGCCCGGTGTGCCGGGCATAGATCTCGTTCAGGCGCGCCCGCATGGTCAGGATCTCGCGGGCATGGATCTCGATGTCCGTCGCCTGGCCGCGGAAGCCGCCGGACGGCTGATGCACCATGATCCGCGCGTGCGGCAGGCAAAAGCGCTTGCCCGCCGTGCCGGCGGCCAGAAGAAGCGAGCCCATGGATGCCGCCTGGCCGATGCACAGGGTCGAGATGTCCGGGCGGATGTACTGCATGGTGTCGTAGATCGCGAGGCCCGAGCTCACCACCCCGCCCGGCGAGTTGATGTAGAACGAGACGTCCTTCTCCGGATTCTCGGCCTCCAGGAACAAGAGCTGCGCCGTGATCAGGCTCGCGACGTTGTCGTCGACCGGCCCGGTCAGGAACACGATTCGCTCCTTGAGCATCCGGGAGTAGATGTCGTAGGCACGCTCGCCCCGGCTGGTCTGCTCGATGACCATCGGGACCAACTGGCTGATCACTCGGTCCATCTCTCGTCAAACCTCGCTGTCGGATATGCTCACGGCTTGGCCGCGGGCCCGCCGCCGTCGGATGCCTGGCCCTCCTGCTCCTCGTCGTCCGGATCCCGCATCAGCTCCTCGACCGTGACCGTCTGGTCCTCGACCGTGGCCATCTGCAGGATGAAGTCGACCACCTTGTCCTCGTACAGCGGCGCGCGCAGCTGCTCGATCGCCTGCGGGTTGCTGCGGAAGAACTCGACCACCTTCTGCTCCTGGCCAGGATGGCGCTGCGCCTGCTGCATCACGGCGGCGTTGATCTCGCGCTGCTCGACCGTGAGATTGTTCTTCTGCCCGATGTCGGAGAGGATCAGGCCGAGTCGCACCCGCCGCTCGGCGATCGCCCGGTATTCCTCCTTCAGCTCGTCTTCGGACTTGCCGGAGCGCTCGAGCTCCCCCGGTTTGGTCAGCTCCTCGCCGAGCTGCTTCCAGATCGACTCGAACTCCAGATCCACCATGCCGGGCGGCACGTCGAACCTGTGGGTCTCGGCCAGGCGATCGAGAAGGGCGCGCTTGACCCTGGCGCGCGATGCGCTCGCATAGTGCCGCTCCAGCCCCTCGCGCATGGTCTTCTCGAGGGTCTCGAGACTGTCGAACCCCTGCCCCTTGGCGAGGTCGTCGTCGAGGGTTACCGGCTTGGGCGCCTCGATCTCCTTTACCTTGACCTGGAAGCTCGCCGGCTTGCCGGCCAGATTCGTGTTGGGGAAGTCGGCCGGAAAGGTGACGTCGACCTGCTTCTCCGCGCCGGCCTCGACGCCGGTCAGCTGGTCCTCGAAGCCCGGCACCATGGCGCCCGAGCCGAGCACCAGCGCGAAGCCCTCCGCGCTGCCGCCCTCGAACGGCTCGCCCGCCAGCGTGCCGGCGAAGTCGATGATCAGACGATCGCCTTCGCGGCTCGGCCGCGGCTCGGCGGGCGCCCCGTAGTCCTGGAACCGGTCGGCGAAGCGCTCGAGCGCCTTGGCCAGCTCATCGCCGGTGACCTCGGCGACCGGCCGGGTCAGCTGGACCGCCTTGAGGTCGATCTCGGGCACCTCGGGAAGGACCTCGACCGCCATGGTGAACTCGAGATCCTTGCCCTCGTCGAACGAGGTCACCTCGATCTTGGGCCGGAGCGCGGGACGCAGCTCGTGGTCGCTGATCGCCTGCTGCGAGCCCTGGTTGACCGCCTGCTCCAGAACCTCGCCGAGCACCGAGCGGCCGTACTGCTTGCGCAGCAGCGACACCGGTACCTTGCCCGGCCGGAAGCCCGGCATGCGGACGCGCTGGCTCAGCTCCTCCAGGCGACGGGCGACGCGGTCGTCGATCTCGCCGGCCTGGACGACCACCTTGTACTCGCGCTTCAGCCCCTCGGCCGAAAGTTCGGTAACCTGCATCACCGCTGCCCGTGCTCAGCTTGCCTGGACGCCCTCGCGGCGCGCCCGCCGTCGCTCTGGCGCCGGTTGATCGGTTGCCTGGTGCGGGCGGAGGGACTCGAACCCCCACGGCCTTCGCCACGAGAACCTAAATCTCGCGTGTCTACCAGTTCCACCACGCCCGCCGCAGAGCGCGGTCAGCCGCGCCCGGATGTGGGCGCCCCTATAGCATAGATCAAGAGCGCGCCAATAGACGTGCGCCCGCGCCGGGCTTTACCCGCCCAGCCGCCCGGCCAGCGCATCCCGGTAGAGCTCGGCGAATTTCGGCTCGCTGAAAGGCAAGGGGTTGGACGCCGCGCTCGGGTCGGCGGCCGCGCGCCCGGCGAGCGTCTCCAGGTGCTCCTCGGCGACGCCGAGCGCGCCGATGCTGTCCGGAATCTCCAGCTTGCGCCGGAGATCGAGAATCCAGCCAAGCACCCCCTCGAAGTCCGGGGACGCGAGATCGAGGGTGCGGGCGAGCCGGGCGAGGCGGCCCTCGATCGCCGGCCGGTTGCGCGCCAGCACGTAGGGCATGACGATCGCGATCGTGAGGCCGTGGTGGGCATCGAGCAGCCCGCCGATTGGATGGGCGAGCGCGTGCATGGCGCCGAGCCCCTTCTGGAAGGCGATCGCGCCCATGCTCGCCGCGGCCAGCATCTGCGCGCGCGCAGCGAGATCCCGACCGTCCTCGACCGCGCGCTCCAACGACCGGTGAACCAAGCGGAGGCCCTCGGTGGCGATGCCGTCGGCCAGGGGGTGAAAGCCCGGCGCGCAGAGCGCCTCGAGGCAATGCGAGAGCGCGTCCATGCCGGTCCAGGCGGTGAGCTCGCGCGGCAGGCCGAGGGTCAGCTCGGGGTCTGCGATCACCTGACCCGGCAGCATCCCGGGATGGAAGATGATCAGCTTCTCGTGGCTGTCCTCGCGGGTGATCACCGAGGCGCGCCCGACCTCAGAGCCGGTGCCGGCGGTGGTCGGAATCGCGACCACGGGTGCGATGCCGTCGGTCCTCGCGCGCTGCCAGTTATCGCCGCGGTCCTCGAAGTCCCAGAGCGGCCGGTCCTGACCGACCATGAGCGTGACCGCCTTGGCGGCGTCCAGCCCGCTGCCACCGCCCAGGGCGATCACGCCGTCGTGCCTGCCGGCTCGATAGGCCTCGACGCCGGCGGCGACGTTGGCGCCGGTCGGATTCGGGCGGACGTCGGCGAACACCGCGACGCCGAGCCCCGCCGCGCGCGCGATCTCGAGGGCGCGATGGCCGATCGCATGCTGGGCGAGCGCCGGGTCGGTGACCAGGAGCGGCCGGGCGATGCCGAGCGCCCGGCAGGCCTCGGGCAGTTCGACGATGCGCCCGGGCCCGAAGCGGATCCGGGTCGGATAGCTCCAGTCGCCGCGCAACGTGGTCGGATCGATCGCACTCATCGCAACAGCCCAGGCCGAAGTGATCTTCGCTACCGTCCGCTTATGCGCGCAAGGCCTACCGGCAATCAACAGCCGCTGTTCTCGACCGACACCTTCTGATAGAGGCAAGGAACGCACCATGTAGTGGGCAGGCATGACCGATCGCGTCCTCATTCTCGACTTCGGCGCCCAGTACACGCAGCTGATCGCCCGGCGCGTGCGCGAGAACGGCGTCTACTCCGAGATCCTGCCCTGCACCGCCGATGCGGCGACGATCCGCGCATTCGCGCCCAGGGCGATCATCCTCTCGGGCGGCCCGGCCTCGACCACCGAGGCAGAGGCGCCGCGCGCGCCCGAGGTCGTCTTCGACCTCGGCGTGCCGATCCTCGGCATCTGCTACGGCGAGCAGACCATCTGCGCGCAGCTCGGCGGCAAGGTCGAGATGGGGCGCCACCGCGAGTTCGGCCGCGCGTTCATCGACGTGGTGGATCGCTGCGCGCTGTTCGAGGGCCTGCTCGAGCCGGGCGATCGCGAGCAGGTCTGGATGAGCCACGGCGACAAGGTGGTCGAGCTGCCGAAGGGCTTTCGCGTCGTCGCCATGTCGGAAGCCTCGCCTTTCGCCGCGATCGCCGACGACGAGCGCCGGATCTACGGCGTGCAGTTTCATCCCGAGGTGGTGCACACGCCTCGTGGCGGCGCGCTGCTCAAGAACTTCACCCATCGGGTCGCCGGCTGCCGCGGCGACTGGAGCATGGCCCGTTTCCGCGAAGCGGCAACCCGGCGCATCCGCGAGCAGGTGGGCGAGGGCCGGGTGATCTGCGGGCTCTCGGGCGGCGTCGACTCGGCGGTCACCGCGCTGCTCCTGCATGAGGCCATCGTCGAGCAGCTGACCTGCGTGCTGGTCGACACCGGCCTTCTGCGCGCCGGCGAGGCGGAGCAGGTGGTCGAGCTGTTCCGCGGCCACTTCAACGTCCCGCTCGTGGTCTCGGATGCCGGCCCGCTGTTCCTCGAGCGCCTTGCCGGCGTCCAGGACCCGGAAGACAAGAGAAAAATCATCGGGCGCGCCTTCGTCGAGGTGTTCGAGGAGGAGGCCAAGCGCCTGGGCGGCGCCGACTTCTTGGCCCAGGGCACGCTCTATCCCGACGTCATCGAATCGGTCTCGTTCAAGGGCCCGAGCGTCACCATCAAGTCGCACCACAATGTCGGCGGCCTGCCGGAGCGCATGGACCTCGCCCTGATCGAGCCGCTGCGCGAGCTGTTCAAGGACGAGGTGCGAGCGCTCGGCCGCGAGCTCGGCCTGCCGGAGAGCTTCGTCGGCCGCCATCCCTTCCCCGGCCCCGGCCTCGCCGTCCGTGTCCTTGGCGAAGTTACGAAAGAACGCCTCGACATCCTGCGCCAGGCGGACGTGATCTTTCTCGAGGAGATCAGGAACGCCGGCCTGTACGACGCCATCTGGCAGGCGTTCGCCCTGCTGCTGCCGGTACGCACGGTCGGGGTGATGGGCGACGCCCGCACCTATGAGGCAGTCTGCGCGCTCCGCGCAGTCACCTCGCTCGACGGCATGACCGCCGATTTCTACCACTTCAACATGGAATTTCTGGGTGGCGTGGCGAACCGGATCGTCAACGAGGTTCGCGGCATCAACCGCGTCGTCTACGACGTCACGAGCAAGCCCCCCGGCACCATCGAGTGGGAGTGAGCCGGATGCGTAGCTGACCGGCCCTCTGACGGACGGGTTGCGGCCAACCATTGCCCGGCCGGCGCTTCCGTCCTAGCTTCGGGCGATGCGCACGGAACTTGATCACTTGTACGAAGAAGACTTCTTTGCCTGGACCCAGCAGCAGGCAAAGGAGCTCAGGCGGTTCGCCCGCGTGCGTCCCAATCTGCCGCTCGACCTCCGTCACATCGCCGAGGAGATCGCCGACTTGGGCACGAGCCAACGCGATTCCTTGCGCAGCTGGGCCCGTCGGATCATCGAGCATCTCCTGCTTCTGGAGCACTCACGGGGGAGCGAGCCGCGCCGCGGCTGGGTCGAGGAGGTGATCAATTTCCGGAGCGAGATCGACGACCGTCTGAGCGCGACGCTGCGGCGCGACCTTCGCCGTCAGCTTCCACGTCTCTTTGCGCGCGCTCGCCGCGACGTCGAGAAGAAGCTCACGCTTTACGACGAAGCCGAAGCGACCGCCGACCTTCCGAAGCACTGCCCATACACGCTGGATCAGATCCTCGGAGATTTCTGGCCCGACTCACCGCAAGACGATGGTCCCGGCTAATGCCTTGAGATGCGCGCGGTAACCTCGCTCGACGGCATGCCCGCCGATTTTTCCCTTTCGATATGGGTTCCCCGATGGCAACGAACCGGATCGTCAACGAGGTTCGCGGCATCAACCGCGTGGTCTACGACGTCACCAGCAAGCCGCCCGGCACCATCGAGTGGGGGTGAGGGCGCCTCTGCGGGAATCTCACGCGATCGCCTTCAGATAGTGGCGCATGATCGGGCGCGGCGCCACGCGCCGGGCAACCGTCTTGAATCCGGCGCGCTCGAAGGTCGAGACGAAGCCGGTGCCCGAGGCGCTCGGCGAGAGGTCCGCATCGAGGGGGATAGGCTTCGAGCGCCGGCGCCTTGGCGCGCTTGGCAGCTTTCAGGGCCGCTGCGATCAGGGCGGACGTGACGCCCTTCCTGCGATAGCCCTTGCGCACATAGAAGCAGGAGAGCGACCAGACCGGCAGATCGTCCACACGCTTGAGCCGCCACGTGCGATCGAGCCACGGTACGGCATCGCGCGGCGTGAGCTGGCACCAGCCGACCGCCATGTCGCCCTCGAGGGCGACATGGCCCGGCGGCGGCCCCCTCTCCACGACCTCTCGAAACGCCGCCTTGTTATCCTCGCGCGGCCTCTTACGATAGGCGCTGCCGATCCGCCCGTACATGCACCAGCAGCCATTGCAGGCGCCGTTCTCGCCGAACAGGTCCTCGAGCGCCGGCCAGAGATCGGGCGTGAGCGGGCGAATGATGAGGTTCATGCGAGCTGCTTTCGTCCAGAAGGCTTAGAGCGTCAACGTCATTGGGCCGCGATCGGATGGGCATCCTGCGCTCCCGGCCCGGGAGGATGGAGGCGCAAGATCGTCCGAAGGCAAGGAATCTTCGCTCCGGCGTGGCGCGGGCGTGCGGCCGGCAGGAGACGCCCGGGCCGGAAAGGTCAGCCGGCGGCCATGGCTCCGTCTTGCCCCGGCAAGAGCCAGCCCAGATGCTGACCGCCGTCCAAGGCGATCATCTGCCCCGTCATGGCCCGGGCGCCGAGGAGAAAGCGCACGGCGTCGCAAATCTCCTGCGGCGTGGTCCCGCGCCCGAGCGGCATGGTCGCGCACATCCGCTCGAAGCTCTGGTCGGTCTGATGGAAGCTCGGCAGAGTCTCGCCCGGCCCGATCCCGTTGATGCGAATCTGCGGCGCGAGCGCCGGCGCGAGCGTCCGGGTCAGGGTCCAAAGGGCGGACTTGCTCAGCGTGTAGGAGACGAAGTGCGGCGTCAGGTTCCAGACCCGCTCGTCGATGATGTTGATCACGTTGCCCTTTGCGCCCTCGGGAAGCTGGCGAGCCAAGCCCTGGATCAGGAGAAAGGGCGCACGCAGGTTGACCGCCATGTGGAGATTCCACGATTGGCTGGTGACCTCCTCCAGGCTGTCCCGCTCGAATGCGGAGGCGCTGTTGATGAGGCAGCGGAGTGGGCCGAGGTTGTCGACCGACCGGCGAAGCAGGCGCAGGACGTCCTCCTCGACGGTGAGATCGGCGCCGATCGCCACCGCCCGGCCGCCATCGCCGCGAATCGCGGCGACAACCTCGTGCGCCTCCGCTTCCGAGGTGTTGTAGTGCACGGCCACCGCCCACCCGTGGCGCGCGAGATCGAGGGCGATCGCTCGCCCCACGCGCTTCGCGGCCCCGGTCACCAGGGCATTGTGCGATGTTTCCTCGGACACGAGTCGACGCGCTCGCATGGACCTCGGGATCAGCGACCGCACGCCGCGCGCCGCGGCGTCCCGCTCACCTCCACGGCACGGTCTCCTCGGCATCGGAGCTGGCCGGGGCCGGCGCGTTCACCATCCCGAAGAACGCCTGTCCCAAACCGTGGTCCGGGCCGAGACTGCCGAGCTGCCGCGAGGTCACGAGTTGGGCTCCGGCCTTGCGAGCGCCTCGCGCCGCCAGGCACTGGTGCTCCGCCCGCACCACGACCGCCACGCCCATCGGATCGAGCGCTTCAGCGATCGCCGAGGCGATCTGGTCGGTGATCCGCTCCTGGATCTGCAGCCGGCGGGCCACGGCATCGACCGCGGCGGCCACCGCGCCGAGCCCGACCGCGTGACGGCGCGGCACGTAGCCGACATCGACGTGGCCGGTGAAGGGCAGGAGATGGTGCTCGCAGAAGGAGACGAAGCGGACCCTGCGCAGCAGCACGAGTTGCCCGCCGGTGTCCGCGGCGATCAGGCTTCGTCGCAGCAGGCTCACGGGATCGGCCTCGTAGCCTGAGAACAGCTCACCGAACGCGTCGGCGACCCGCTGAGGTGTGCTCTGCAGGCCTGGCCGCTCCGGATCGTCGCCGGCCCAGGCGATCAGGGTGCGGACCGCCTGCTCGACCTCGGCCCGGCTCGGCCGAGCCGGCGTGGGGGTCTCGAGGCCAGCCACCGCAGCTTCCAGCAGCCGCTGACCCACAGGGTCACCCTGAGACGGGCCTTGCGGCCCTCGTTCCGGCCAGCGCGGAGCGCTCGCCGGCGTCGGCGTTCGCTCGATCGGAGCCTTGTCCGGCATGGGTTCGCTCCCGGCTCGTATGCTCGTGTACTGTGGTGTCTGCCTCGGATATGTCGAGGAGATGCCCGGCCCGAATCGCCTTGGTCCGAAGATACGCCGCGTTCCAGGTGTTCGGCGGAAGGGAGAGGGGAACGCGCTGAACGACCTGGATCCCGTAGCGCACCAGGGCGGCCACCTTCTCGGGATTGTTGGTCATGAGCCTGACCTTGGTGAAGCCCAGCCGGCGAAGCATCTCGGCGGCGGGCCGGTAGCACCGCTCGTCCGGCCTGAAGCCGAGCTGCTCGTTGGCCTCGACGGTGTCGAACCCCCTGTCCTGCAGCACGTAGGCACGCAGCTTGTTGACCAGCCCGATCCCGCGCCCTTCCTGCGCCAAGTAGAGCAGGACGCCGCCGCCTTTCGCCCTGGCCATGACCTCGATCGCGCGGCGCAGCTGATCGCCGCAGTCGCAACGCAGGCTACCGAGAAGATCGCCCGTGAAGCATTCGGAATGCAGCCGCGCGAGAACCGGCTGATCGGTCCGAGGCTGGCCGATGATGATGGCGAAATGCTCGACGCCGCCCATCTCCGAGCGGAAGGCCACGACCCGCGCGTCCTCGGCCTGAGCCAGAGGTACCCGGGCCTCGATAACGGGGCGGAGGTCCAGGGCGATCGAGCTGTGGTAGCCCAGGATCTCGTCGACCTGGACGACCGGCAGCTCGCGCGCCCTGCCCCAGGCGACGAGGTCCTGGACATCCGGCGGAGGCGCGGCGACCAGGGCTGCCGGCAGCAGGCTCGCGATCGTCGCCAGGCGGACCGCCGCCGCCTCGCATGAAGCCGCAGCGGCGGGCTCGCAGCGGGCCAGATGGTCGAGGGCGTCGGCGGGCTCCGCCGTCGGGTCCACCAACCCATGCAGCTCCGCCACCTCGATGCCGTCGATCGATGGCATCACGACCACGCCGCCCTGCTGCCCGCCACCAGCACCCAGGGCGAGGACGCGTTGCGCCGTCAGCACCAGGCCGGGTGGCGAGCCGCTCAACTCGGCAAGTCGAGCGAGGCCCGGCGCCGTGATCGCTTCGGCTGCCTGAACCAATTTGGCCTGACCGGCGGTGCTGGCAATGATCAGTGGCTCACCGCAGCGCGCGATGACCACGGCTTTTTCTACGTTCAGCAAGGTTGCTTGCCACGTTTAGAGTTGGCCTCTTCTCGACGGTTCTTAACTTCCGAGGCCCTTCAATACAAGCTCGACTTTGCGATCTTAGGCTCCCTACCGTACGCAAGTATGCGTCGCACTCGGCCCGACCTTCCGCCGGCGGACGGATAAGGCCACCGGCGCGCTGCGCGATCAATGCCTGTCGTCGGAGTCAGGCGGCAGCCTGGAGCCGTGATATGGGGCGAGCAACGGGGATCGAACCCGTGACCTCCAGATCCACAATCTGGCGCTCTAACCAGCTGAGCTATGCCCGCCGCAAAGCGGCCCACTTTTCGCGCAGCGCCCGGACGGCGTCAAGCACCGGGTCGTCGTGGTTTGGCCGCCCCGACCGTCTCCGCAACCTGCTCGGCCTGCGGCCTTGGCCTGACTTGCCGTCCCGCCTTGCCAGACAACCTGCGTTGCCTAGGATATGGGCAATCTTCGCCCATAAAAACAGACGCGCACTGCCCCTTCGCGGGCATCCCGGCGAGAATCGAGCGCCGGGGTCGGTCTGGCACGCTCCATGCAAGAAGGACCATCGACGCAGGCTCGTTCCGGCAGCGCGGTTGCCTGCCTGCTCTCATGCCAACAAGCTCGGTGAATCCGATGAAGAAGATCGAGGCCGTCATCAAGCCGTTCAAGCTGGACGAGGTTAAGGAGGCGCTGCAGGAGGTCGGCCTCAAGGGCATGACTGTGACCGAGGTCAAAGGCTTCGGGCGGCAGAAGGGCCATACCGAGCTGTACCGCGGCGCCGAGTACGTGGTCGACTTCCTGCCCAAGGTGAAGATCGAGGTGGTGCTCGAGGAAGGCCTGGTCGACCGTGCGGTCGAGGCGATCATGCAGGCCGCCAAGACCGACCGGATCGGCGACGGTAAGATCTTCATCTACGACCTTGAGGACGTGATCCGGATCCGCACCGGCGAGCGGGGCCCCGACGCGCTGTGATCCGGCACGCGATCGCGAAAAGTTGCCGGCGCGTCGAAGCTCACCCGCTGTCGCGACCGATCCGGCGCAAGCACGAAAGGAAAATCACTCCATGATGTTGGGATGCAAGACCCCCGATGACGTGATCAAGGCGATCAAGGATCACGACGTCAAGATCGTCGATCTGCGCTTCGTCGACCTGCCCGGCATGTGGCAGCACACCTCCTATCCGGCCGGCGCCATCGACCTCGAGGCGATCGACGAGGGGCTCGGGTTCGACGGCTCCTCGATCCGCGGCTTCCAGGAGATCCAGGCCTCCGACATGCTGCTCATGCCGGACGAGCGGACCGCCTTCATCGACCCGTTCTGCGTGCACAAGACGCTGGTCCTGATCTGCGACGTTCGCGACCCGGTCACCAAGGAGTACTACGCGCGCGACCCGCGGGGCGTCGCCCGCAAGGCCGAGGAGTACCTGAACACCACCGGCATCGGCACCCGCGCCTTCTTCGGCCCCGAGGCCGAGTTCTTCGTGTTCGACGACGTGCGCTACGGCCAGGGCGTGCACTACGGCAGCTACGCCGTCGATTCAGTCGAGGGCCACTGGAACATG
>Ga0299907_10002407_pt1 | contig 11499 bp, 6 predicted proteins | sample RVTome_16_FD_198680 | JGI IMG/M metagenome (GOLD analysis project Ga0299907, IMG submission 198680) | Soil microbial communities from uranium-contaminated site in the Upper Colorado River Basin, Wyoming, United States - RVT152D67 (version 2) ...
ACGAGACCCCGTTTTTCGACGCGCTCCGGGAGTACAGCCACCGGCCGACCGGCGTCTTCCACGCGATGCCGATCTCGCGCGGCAAGTCCATTTTCAAGTCGCACTGGATCCGCGACATGGGCGAGTTCTACGGCGACAACATCTTCCTGGCCGAGACGTCGGCGACCAGCGGCGGGCTCGACTCGCTGCTGCAGCCGCACGGGCCGCTGAAAAAAGCGATGGAGAAGGCCGCGCGCGCCTTCGGGTCGCAACGCACCTACTTCGCGACGAACGGCACGTCGACGGCCAACAAGATCGTCGTGCAGGCGCTGATGTCGCCGGGCGAAATCGCGCTCGTCTCGCACGACTGCCACAAGTCGCACCACTACGCGCTCGTGCTCGCCGGCGCCCACCCGATCTACCTCGACCCGTACCCGCTCACCGACTACACGATGTACGGCGCCGTGCCGCTGCGCGAGATCAAGCGGCGGCTGCTCGACCTCCGCCGCACAGGGCAGCTCGACCGCGTGCGCATGGTCCTGCTCACCAACTGCACGTTCGACGGCCTGGTCTACCAGCCCGAGCACGTCATGGAGGAGGTGCTGGCGATCAAGCCGGACATGGTCTTCGTCTGGGACGAGGCCTGGTTCGCCTTCGCGCGGTTCTCCCCCACGTACCGCCCTCGCACCGCGATGGAAGCGGCGCAGGGGCTCCGCCGCCGCTACGAGTCCCCGGCCTACCGCGAGCGCTACCAGGCCTGGAAGGCGGAGTTCGACGCGGCCGGCGCCGACGACCCCGAGCGCTGGCTGTCGCAGCCGCTGCTGCCCGACCCGGACCGGGTGCGCATCCGCGTCTACGCCACGCAGTCCACCCACAAGACGCTCACGTCGCTGCGCCAGGGCTCGATGATCCACGTCTACGACCAGGAGTTCGGCCGGCAGGTGGACGAGGCCTTCGAGGAGGCCTACATGACGTTCACCTCGACGTCGCCGAACTACCAGATTCTGGCGTCGCTCGACGTGGGCCGCCGGCAGGTGGAACTCGAGGGCTTCGAGATGGTCGAGCAGAGCGTCGCGCTGGCGATGATGCTCCGCGAGCGCATCCTCGAGAACCCCCTGCTCAACCGGTACTTCGAAGTGCTCAAGGCCCGCCACCTGATCCCGGCCGAGTACCGGCCGTCGGGCCAGGAGGAGTTCTACAACCCGCAGACCGGCTACGCCCGGTTCGGCGAGGCGTTCCGCACCGACGAGTTCGTCATCGACCCGACGCGCCTGACCGTGCACGTCGGCCAGACCGGGATGGACGGCGACACGCTGCGCAAGCATCTGATGGACCGGTACGACATCCAGATCAACAAGACCTCGCGCAACACGCTGCTCTTCATGCTCAACATCGGCACGACGCGCGGCGCGGTGGCCTACCTGCTCGAGGTGCTGACGCAGATCGCGCGCGACCTCGACGAGAAGGCGCGCAACGCCAGCGCGATCGAGCAGCGGCTGGCCCGCGAGCGCGTGGACTCGCTCACCCGCGACCTGCCCGCGCTGCCGGACTTCAGCGCGTTCCACGAGCGCTTCGCCGTGCGGGACACCGGCGCCGGCGACCTGCGCACCGCGTTCTTCCTCGGCCGCAGCGACGAGGCCTGCGAGTTCCTCGACCTGGCGCGCGACGTGCGCCGGCTGATGGCCTCGGGCCGCGAGCTGGTCTCGGCCGGCTTCGTCACGCCCTACCCGCCGGGCTTCCCGGTGCTCGTGCCCGGCCAGGTCGTCAGCCCCGCCATCCTCGAGTACCTCCTCGCCCTCGACGTGAAGGAGATCCACGGCTACAACGCGAGCTTCGGGTTGCGCGTGTTCAGCGACGCTGCGCTCGCGCGGCTCGCGCCAGTGGACGCACAGCCGACGACAGGAGCCCGCGCGTGAAGACGCTGAACGGCCTCTCGGACATCCGCCGCTTCTTCTACCGCAACGACCGGCCGACGTACTTCGTCAGCGCCACGAACTTCAACCTGCTCGGCATCGACGAGTGGGTCCGCAACTTCAAGTACCTCACCTACATCGACTGCTTCGACGGCCAGCATCCCAACGTCGTGGTGCCGCCCGATCGCACCGACCGTGTCTTCCAGAGCATCGAGGAGATCAACAACTACCTGCTCGAGCACAAGACCATCGTGGACTACGTCCGCCGCCGCGGCCCCGGGCAGGCGGTCTTCCTGTTCTTCGACGAGCAGACCGAAGCGCTCTGCCAGTCGCTCGAGCTCGAGCTGTGCTTCCCGGCCGCCAGCCTGCGCGAGGAGATTGACGACAAGCTCGCGGCGACCCGCATCGGCAACGAGGCCGGCGTCCCCTCGGTGCCCAACACGCTGGCGAAGATCGACGGCTTCGAGACGCTCGCCCGCGTGGCACGCGGCGCCGGTCTCGGCGACGACCTCGTCGTGCAGACCGCCTTCGGCGACTCGGGGCACACGACCTTCTTCATCGCCTCGGAGGCCGACTACCGCGAGCACGCGTCCGAGATCGAAGCCGAGGCCGAGGTCAAGATCATGAAGCGCATCCGCTGCCGCGGCTCGGCCCTCGAAGCCTGCGTCACGCGGCACGGCACCATCGTCGGGCCGCTGATGACCGAGCTGGTCGGGTTCCGGGAGCTCACGCCCTACCGCGGCGGCTGGTGCGGCAACGAGGTCGTCGCGGAGGGCTTCTCCAGGACCGTGCGCGACCATGCGCGCGACTACACGTTCCGGTTCGGCGAGGCGCTCCGCAAGCGCGGCTACCGCGGCTACTTCGAGTGCGACTACCTCTACGACCTGGACAGCGACGACGTGTATCTGGGGGAGGTCAATCCGCGGATTACGGGCGCCAGCTCGATGACCAACCTCGCGGCCTTCGCGCATGCCGACGCGCCGCTCTTCCTGTTCCACCTGCTCGAGTGGGCCGGGGTGGACTTCGAGCTCGACGTCGAGGCCATCAACGCGCGGTGGGCCGACCCGGACAACATCGACAGCTGGAGCCAGATGGTCATCAAGCACACCGGCGACTCGGTAGAGTACATCACCGGCGCGCCGCCGTCGGGCATCTGGCGGATGGAGGCCGACGGGGCGGTGCGCTTCGTGCGCGTGCAGACGCATCGGCGCACGGTGACCGACGAGTCGGAGGCGTTCTACCTGCGGATGGCACGGGCGGGCGACTACTTCTACGAGGGCGCTGACCTCGGCATCCTGGTGACGCCGGGCCGCCTGATGACCGACGACTTCCAGTTGACCGACCGGGCGCGCGCCTGGATCGACGGCATCCGCGCCCACTATCAGGCCCGGCCGATCCAGCCGGCGGAGACCCCGGCCGTCGAACGCGTGGCCGCGGTCGGCGGCTTCAAGTTCCTCTGACCGTCCGCTGACGCCCGTGGCCAGGCCGCTGCAGCTTCGCTTCCGCGCCGTCGCCGAGGACGAGCCCGGCGCCAGGTGGCAGGCGCTGTTCGCGCGCGCGTGGCCGGACTACCGGCGCTGGTTTCTCGAGGAAGGCGACGCGCGGCGGCCCGGCTATCTCACCTGCGAGCAGGCCCTGCGGCACTACATGCCGGAGCTCGCGCCCACCTGGTCGCGGCTGGTCGGCCTCGCCGGCGGCGGCGACCACGAGGCGCGCATGCTCAGCCTGTTCTGCCCCACGCCCTACCTGGTGGCGTGCTCGCAGGCGCTCTGGACGCGCGGCGACCCGGTGCTCATCCGCAACTACGACTACCACCCCGACTACTGCGAGGGCGTTCTGCTGCGCAGCTGCTGGCGGGGCACGGCCGTCATCGCGTCGAGCGACTGCCTGTGGGGCGCCCTCGACGGGATGAACGCCGACGGCCTCGCCGTGTCGCTCGGCTTCGGCGGCCGGCGCGTGGTCGGCGAGGGCTTCGGCATCCCGCTGATCCTGCGTTATCTGCTCGAGACGTGCCGGACGGTGGACGAGGCGGCGGCCGTCCTCCATCGCGTGCCGCCGCACATGGCCTACACGGTCGGCCTGCTTGACGCGGCCGGCGCGCACGCGACGGTCTACGTCGGGCCGGACCGCGAGTCCGAGGTGCACCACACGCCGATTGCCACCAACCACCAGGGTCGCGTCGAGTGGCCCGAGTACGCCGCGCTCACGCGCTCCGTGGAGCGTCTGGCGGCGCTCGAGGCCGCGCTGCGCCGCCCCGACGTCACCCCCGAGCGGTTGCTCCGCCAGTTTCTCCGCCCGCCGATCGTGGGCGACCAGTGGGAGCGCGCGTTCGGCACGCTGTACACCGCGGCGTACTACCCCGCCGACGGCCGCGTCGAGCTCCACTGGCCGCACGTCGCCATGACGCAGAGCTTCGATCGGTTCGCCGAGTCGGAGACGGTCGTCCGGTATCCGGTCAGACGGACATCCTGACGCCCACGCCGGAGCGTCAGGGGCCTGCACCGATGCGGCGCGGCTACATCGCCTTGGCGTGGGGATCGTCGGGCGGCTCGGCGGCCCGGGCACGCATCTTCGCCATCGCCTTGCTCTCGATCTGGCGGACACGCTCGCGCGTGATCGACAGCCGCCTGCCGATCTCCTGCAGCGTGTGCTCCTTCGAGGTGCCGAGCCCGTACCGCAGCCGCATCACCTGCCGCTCGCGCTCGGAGAGCGGCGCCATCGCGCGCTCGACCTCGTCGGCGAGCCCGGCGCGCATCGCCGATTCCTCGGGCGACAGGCGGTCGGGGTCCGGCACGATGTCGGCGAGCGCGTTCTGCTCGTCCTCGCCGATGGGCGCGTCGAGCGACGCGGGCTGGCGCGCGGCGTCGAGCAGCAGCCGCACCTTGGCGATCGGCATGTCCAGCTTCCGCGCCAGATCGATCGGCGTCGGCGGCCGGCCTGTGGCCAGCGTCAAGGCGCGGTTGGCCTGGTTGAGCCGCGTGAGCGACTCGATGACGTGCACCGGCAGCCGGATGGTGCGGCCGTAGTCGGCCACCGACCGCGTGATGCCCTGGCGGATCCACCAGGTCGCGTACGTCGAGAACTTGAAGCCCCGGCGGTACTGGAAGCGGTCCACCGCCTTCATCAGGCCGATGTTGCCTTCCTGGATCAGGTCCAGCAGCGTCAGGCCGCGTCCCGTGTATTTCTTGGCCACTGAGACCACCAGGCGGAGGTTGGCCTCGAGCAGCTCCTGCTTGGCGCTGCGGAGCGTCTCGCCGGCCTCGTCCACGGCGCGGTGGTAATGGAAGAACAGCCGGCGCGGCAGGCCGGCGGCCTGCTGCAACTGGCGCCGCTCGCGGACGCGCCGCACGCGATCCTCGATGCGATCGACGGCCGAGAAGTCGGCGGCCAGGCGGCCCACCTCCGCCGCGACGTCCTCGACGAGCGACGGCCGGAGCGGCAGCGCGGCGAGCGCGTCGGCGATGCGTGCCGAGGCCGCGGCGATCTTCCGCCGGTAGCGGACCCGGCTCGCCGGCGTGGATCGCTGACTCGCGCGCGCGCGGCACCACTCGTCGATCTCCGCCTGCCAGCCGGCGATGTCCTTGAACGCGCGCAGCACCGGGTTGATCCGGCGCGGCGTCAGCTCCCCGCCGTCGGGCAGCAGGATCAGCTCGGCGGCCGGCGCCCGGTCGGCCCGTACCTCCTCGGCCAGGCTCAGGATCGTCCGCCGGCCTGCCGGGATGCTGCCCATCGCGCGCATCAGCTCGGCGCGCGCCACCTCCATCCGGCGGCCGATCTCACGCTCTTCGGCCGCCGTGAGCAGCCGGCGCCGCCCGACGCGCTGCAGGTACAGCCGCACCAGATCGACGTCCTCGGGGCTCGTCGTGCCCAGCCACTGCACGTCCTGCTCGTCGCGCCCGGCTTCCCCTTCGCCGCCGCTCTCGTCGGCGTCGTCCTCGGTCAGCCGGCGGGGCCGGAACGCCTCCGGTTCGTCCTCCTCCAGCAGCTCCTCGGGCGGATCGGCGCTCTCGGCATCCTCGCTGGCCTTCTCGGCTTGCGCGACGGTCAGGCCGTACTCGCGCGCGCGGGTCCGCCAGTCCAGCAGATGCGCGTTGCGGGCGGGCTCATGCCAGTCGATCAGGGCGGCGCCCGGTGACTCGTCGCCCTCGGGCACGCTGCCGCGCCTGCGGGTGGAGGGGCGCCGCGACCGCTCGGCCTGGCTCGACGGGGTGCGCTGTGCTCGCTTTCGCTCAGCCATGTCTGTACCCAGACTAACAGGAGCAAAGCGCGTTCCAGCGGTCTGATTCCGGATCCCGTGGGCCGAGCCGCGCCAGGCCGGGGGGAGAGCGTGCTTCCGGCGGGACTCCTCCCCACCCCAGGAACGAGTGCGCGGGCGCGGCCGGCGGCGGCCAGCGTCGGCCGGCGGCGCCCCTGGGCGGCGTCAGTCGGCTCGCAGGGCCTCGGCGGGTTCGACGCCGAGCATGCGCCGGAGCGGCGCCACGGTGGCGAGCAACGCCGCGGCGATGACTGCCGACAGCGCGAGCGCCAGGCTCACCGCGTCGAGCGGCGGCACGTCGAACAGCAGGCTCTCGATGTAGGGCGAGAGCAGCCACGCAGCACCGAAGCCGAGTGCGAGCCCTCCGGCCACGATGGCGGCGACGTACCGCGCGACCATCCCGACGACCCGGCCGGGCGTCGCGCCGAGCGAGAGCCGCACCGCCACCTCGCGGCGGCGCTGCGTGACCACGAGCGTCAGGGTACCGAATACGCCGACCGCCGCGAGGCCCAGACCGACGACGGCGAACGCGCCCAGCAGCGTCATCGCGAAGCGCGTGGACGCGGCCTGCGTCCACATGACGTCGCGCACCGGACGCGCGGAGGTGATCGGCAGGTCCGGGTCGATGGTCCAGACGCGCGCCTCGAGCGCATCGACCATCGCCGCCGGCTCGGTGGACGTGCGGACCGCGAAGGTCATCGCCCGCGGCGTAGTCGCGGGCAACGGCCGATAGACCTGCTCTCCTTCTTCGCCGCGGAGCCCGTTCGCCCGGACGTCGCCGACGACACCGACGATCGTGGCGAAGTCCGCCGAGTCGCTCATGCGCAGGCGCTCGCCGACGAGGGTGCGCCCGCCACCGAGCCGCCGGGCCAGCCCCTGGCTGATCACCGTCACCGCCGCGCCGGAGCGCGCGTCGTCGTCGGTGAACGCGCGCCCTTCGACGACGGGCACACCGAGCGTCGCGAAGTAGCCCGGGCTGGCCCACCCGCCGCCGAAGAGTTCCGCGTCCCCGGGTGCCGCCGGCCCTGCTTCGAGCTCGGGCGCCCCGAAGACGATGCCCATCTCGGGCGGCAGGCCGCTGCCCCTCCCGACGCCGACGACGCCCCGCATCTCGCGCATCGCGCGGTCGAGCTGCTCGACGAACTGCCGCCGGGCCTCCGGCTCGTCGTACCGCGCGCCGTCCAGCGAGAGCTGCAGGCTCACGAGCCCGTCTGGCTCGAAGCCGGGGTCGACCGCGCCGAGGCGCGCGACACTGCGTGTGAGCAATAGCGTGCCGGCGAGCAGCACGAGCGCCATGGCCAGCTGCACGGCGCCGAGCGCGCCCCGGCTCGCGAGTCCGTCGCCCGTCGCGCCGCGCCCGCCGGCGGCCAGCTCCCGCGCGACGTTCCAGCGGGACGCGCGCACGGCCGGTACGACGCCGAAGAGGAGCCCGGCCGCGGCCGTCACGAGCATCGCGAACGCGAGCGCCGGGCCATCCAGCCGAAGCCCGTCGATGGCCGTGAGCGACGCCGGGCGAACGGCGGCAATCGCCTGCAGTCCCAGCCGCGCGGCGCCGAACCCGGCCAGCCCGCCGGCCGCCGCGACGAGGGCGCTTTCGATCATCAGCAGACGGAACAGCCGGACGCGCGACGCGCCAAGCGAGAGCCGCAGGGCCAGCTCGCGCTGGCGGCGCCGGTGCCGAGAGAGCATGAGCCCGGCGACGTTGACGCACGCGATGAGCAACAACAGCCCGACCGCGCCCGACAGCAGCTCGAGCGTGCGTCGCGTCGTCAGGCCGAACATGTCGCCGGGCGTCATGAGCTGGCCGAACCAGGCGCCGACCGACACGTCCTCCCCGACCGGCACCTGACGCAACGCCGCGCGCGCGGTGTCGAGGTCCACGCCCTCGCGCAGCAGGGCCAGAGCGCTGGCGCCCCGATCCGGCGGATCGCCGCGACGCGGCAGCCACAGGTCGTGGTCGACACCCGGCAGCCTGAACGACGCCGGCATGACTCCGACGATTCGATGAAAGGCGTCGCCGAGACGGATCGGCCGGCCGATCACGGCCGGATCGCCGGCGAAGCGGTCGTGCCAGAGCGATTGTCCCAGCAGGGCGATCGGCTCGGCCTCCGGTAGCGCGTCGGCCGGCCCGAACGGACGCCCGAGGCGAGGCGGCTCGCCCAGCCGGGCGATCAGCGGCGCCGGGAGTACGCCGGCCGAGAGCGCGACCGGCTCGCCGTGACCGAGCAGCACCGGGCTCTCGGTCGCGTAGGTCTCGATCCACTCGAAGACGCCGTCGAGCCGACGCCACCGCTCGACGTCGCCCGCCGACGGCGTCAGCATGAAGCGGCCGTTCGCGCTGGCGCGCCAGAGCAGCACCAGGCGATCGCCGTCGGCGAACGGCAGCGGCGCGAGCACGACTCGCCGCAGCGCCGTGAACAGCGCGACAGTGGCGCCGATGGCCAGCGCCAGGGTGAGGATGGCCGTGAGCGTGAAGCCTGGATTGGCGCCCAGGCGGCGGACGCCGAGACGCACGTCGTGTCCGAACGTGCCGGCCAGGCTGGCGAGCGCCCCGCGCACGGATGGCTCGGTGCCCGCGTCCGCGGCGGCCCGGCCCCGCCAGCGCGCCGGGACGCGCGCCGACGCGACCGAGGCGAGCGCCATCGACCAGTACCGCCGGCGCGCGGCGCTAGCGGAGCGCCCGGCCGCCAGATCGCGCGCGAAGTACTCGTGGAGATCGCCCTCGACCACCTCGCGCGTCTCGCCGCGGAACCGCAGGTGCAACAGGACGCGCGCGAGCCGCGGCGGCGCCGGCCGGCCGCTCATGACCGTCCGAGCCGCGCGTCCAGACCGGCGGCCATCGCTGACAGGGTCGCGCGGCTTCGCCGCAGGGCGGCGACACCTGCGGCGGTCGTCGTGTAGAGGCGGCGGCGCTTGCCGCCGCGCTCCGGCGTCGGGTCGCCCAGCGCCGACCGCACGAGCCCGCGCTGCTCGAGCCGGTCGAACGCCGTGTAAATCGCCCCGGGCGCCGGCGCGCGGCCGGTGCGACCCTCGATCAGGTCGCGGACGGCGACGCCCGACGCGTCCGGGCCCAGGTGCATGAGGGCGTAGAGCAATGTCTGCTCGAGCTCTCCCAGCGGTCGCGTCATTTAAACTGCAGTGTAGGTTTAGACCCCGCCATCGTCAAGTGCTTCTGCGGCACGGGCTCCGGGCGCGCCCAGCAGCGATCGCCCCAGCAGCATGCCGATGGCGTCCACGACGAAGTGCAGCGCCATCGACAGCCACAGTGATCCCGTCACGACGAAGATGGCGCCGAAGATGACCGCAAGGGCCACGATCTTCACGACCGCCTGACCGCCTTGATAGGTGTGCGCCAGGGCAAAGGCAATCGCCGGCAGGCTGACGGCCAGCGTCAGATCGACGCCGGACGCGCCAAGCAGCCCGATCAGATACGCGATAAGGAAGCCGCGATACATGATCTCCTCGCAGACCGAGGCCGCGGTCACCAGGACCATCGAGTGCGCGAGCTCGCGGCCGGTCTGCGGCAGAAACGGCGTATTCCGCCGCCACCGCAACCGCGTGGCCTCGATTCGTCGCGGCGACAGCTCGTGCCGCGTATCCGCGAGGTAGAGCACCAGGAAGACTGCGGCGATGATCGCGCCAGTCCCCGGCCGCTCCGGTGCCTGAAGGCCGAGCTCGGCCAGCGGGCGCGCCGCCGCGAGCCACGCCAGCACCGCCGCGGCGCACAGCACGACGAGCGACAGGCTGGCGTTCCAGTAGAGCGCGACCTTCGGCACCGCGCCGGGTCCGCCGGCGCGGAGAAGCCCCTGCCGCTGCTGCCGGTAGCCGAGCGCGGGCACCACCAGTCCGATCAGGACCGCGACGGCGTCGTCGGCATAGCCCATCGCCGGTCCGGCCGGCCTACCGGCCCATGCGGAGCTTGCGGAGAATGCGGTCTTCGATCCAGTGCGGGTCCCACCACTCCAGCGGGTTCACCATCCGGCCGTGGACGAGCATGGTGAAGTGGAGGTGGTCGCCGCCGGCCAGGCCGGTGACGCCGCTGCGGCCGATCTGCTGCTCCTGCTCGACCAGGTCGCCGGCCCGCACGTCGATGGTCGACAGGTGCGCGTAGAGCGACTGCAGCCCCATGCCGTGATCGATGATCACGCAGTTGCCGTAGATGCCCAGTTCGTCGGCGAACAGCACCCGGCCGCGATTGGCCGCGACGATGGGCGTCTGGGCGTAGGAGGCGAGATCGAACCCCAGATGCGTCTGCCGATCCACCTCCCGTCCCTGGTAGACGTAGGTCCGCCGATCCGCGAAGCCGGACTCGACCGCGTTGTTGGCGAATGCGTGGAAGACCTGTCCTTCCCACAGCATCTCGGGCGACGTCTCCGTCGCGAACGACGCGATGCGCTCCGCGTTGAGCCGCCGCAGCTCGCTGTTGATCGCGACGTACTGATCGATCAGGCTGCCTGCCGGCGCGATCTCGTCGGTGCCCGCGAGGATGGGCGGCACGACCCGCTCCATGAACCCGTCGTCCACCGGGATGCGGCTTTGGCGGAACGCCTTCGGGAACGCGCGGTAGTCGAGCGCGGCCTGTCCGCGGTTGCCGGCCGGGTCCCGGGCGTACAGCCGGATGGGCGTGTCGACCGGCTGGTCCTGCAGCAGGGCGAAGAACGCCACGCGGACGGCCGGATCGGAGAACGACGCGCCCTCTGCCCGCACGCCGGTGGCCGGATAGCCGGGATACTCGACGTCGCCCACCATCACGCCGGACTCGACGTCGTCGGGCGTCACGCGGTAGACGACCATCTCCGAGCCGCCGAGGTTGACGTAGTGGAACGTCGACAGGACGCTGATCCGGGGCGGGTCGAGCCGGACCTCGACGTCGCGCGAGGCCTCGGCCGATACGAACCGGAGGCCGTTCAGCACGGGCCGCGACGCCGTGACGACGAGGCGGCCGGCGCCGGTCTGAAGGCCGGGCACCCGCTCGCGCGAGATCGTCTCGGTCACCCGCAGGCGATTCGCCGAGCTGTCGCCGGGCCCGTCTGCCGGCGTCGGCGGCGGGCCCGACGCGCCGTCGTACTCGTACAGCACCGTCCGCGCGCCGCCCTGCTCGAACACGACGGTCAGGCCGGCCAGCCGGCCACCCGGCGCCTCGACCACCAGCTCGATCGGCGTCTCGCGGCCGACGTATTGCTGTGGCGTGACGATCTCGATGACGGGCCCGGGCAGGTAGCCGGCGCCGACGAAGGCGCCGACGGCGACGAGCAGCAGGAGGATGACGGCGACGGCGAGCTTGCGCATCCCGTGATTGTACCGGCGGATCGCCCGCGGCGATCGGCCCTCGCGGCTTGGCCTCGCCGGCTG
>Ga0299907_10002409_pt1 | contig 11495 bp, 8 predicted proteins | sample RVTome_16_FD_198680 | JGI IMG/M metagenome (GOLD analysis project Ga0299907, IMG submission 198680) | Soil microbial communities from uranium-contaminated site in the Upper Colorado River Basin, Wyoming, United States - RVT152D67 (version 2) ...
GGTCTTCGCGGATGGCGTGTTCGAGGAAAGCGAAATCTATCAGGTTGTCGCTCTTGGCGACGCCGATGCGCTCGCAGAAGTCGCGGATTGCCTCCGGCGTGTAGCCGCGCCGCCGCAGCCCGGCGAGCGTCGGCATGCGCGGGTCGTTCCAGCCGGCGACGTGGCCTTCGTCCACGAGCTGCAAGAGCTTGCGCTTGCTCATCACCGTATGGCTCAGGCTGAGTCGGGCAAACTCGATCTGCTGCGGATGGTGAATGCCGAGCGCGTCGAGATACCAGTCATACAGCGGACGGTGGTCTTCGTATTCGAGCGTGCACAGCGAGTGCGTGATACCCTCAATCGAGTCGGACTGGCCGTGCGCCCAATCGTACAGCGGATAAATGCACCAGCGGTCGCCCGTGCGGTGGTGCGACACCTTGCGGATGCGGTACATGACGGGGTCGCGCAAGTTGAGGTTGGGCGAGGCCATGTCGATCTTCGCGCGCAGCGTGCGTGTGCCGTCCGCAAACTCGCCAGCGCGCATGCGGGCAAACAGATCGAGGTTCTCCTCGACCGAGCGGTTGCGGTACGGGCTTTCGTGCCCCGGCTCGGTGAGCGTGCCGCGATATTCGCGGATCTCGTCGGACGTCAGGTCGTCCACGTAGGCTTTGCCGTCTTGGATGAGCCGCACGGCCCACGCGTAGAGTTGCTCGAAGTAATCGGAGGTGAAGTACAGGTGCGTGCCCCAATCGAAGCCAAGCCAGCGCACGTCGTGCATGATGGACTCGACGTACTCGGCTTCCTCTTTGGTCGGGTTGGTGTCGTCAAAACGCAAGTGGCAGCGGCCGCCGCGCTCGGCGGCGATGCCGAAGTCCAGGCTGACGGCCTTGGCGTGGCCGATGTGCAGATAGCCGTTTGGCTCCGGTGGAAAGCGCGTGACGACGCGCCCGCCCCATTTATTCGTCGCCATATCCTCGGCGACGATGGTGCGGATGAAGTTGGGGGGTTTCGCTGTCGCAACCATGTTCATCGCATCTAAATATCAGTCCGTTCCAGCCCCCATCCCTTCACCAAGAACGCGTAGCGGAGGAGGCGCGCTGGGAGTTTGTGCCTGCATCGGTCGCGCTCGCGTTCCGCGCTGCCGGCTCCGGTATGATGATCGCGGTCTCGGCCCTATTCCCCCTTGCAGACCCGCCATAGCGAGTCTGTGAAGTAGCGCCGCTCGTCATAGAGCCGTGCGACGATCGTGTAGCCGGTCTCTTCTGCCAGACGCTCGATGTCGGTTTCCAGGTACTTGTAGGATAGCTCCGTCCGGATCGGTTCCCAGGGACCGAAGCGGAAACGCCGTCCGATCGCCTCGATGTACGCGGATTGCTCGGCCCGGCTCACGAGATAGCTCGTGATGGACCCGCCGTGCACATCGAAGGTGGAATAGAAACGGAAGCCATCGACGTCGAAATCACCGCCGAGATCGCGGTTGATGCGATGCAAGAGGTTCAGGTTGAAATCCCGGGTCACGCCCTCGGAATCGTCGTAGGCGCGCCGCATGACATCGAGGTCCTTGCGGAGATCGAATCCGATCAAGACCAGATCGCCGTCCTTGAGCATGTTCCAGAGGCTCTTCAGAAACACCAGGGACTCGGCTCCGGTGAAATTGCCGAGGTTCGAGCCCAGGAACAGCACCACCGTCCGGGTATCCGCGCCGCGCATGAGCCACCGGAGCCCCGACAAATAGTCCGCCGCGATGCCCTCGGCCTCGATACCCGGAAACGCCGTTTCCAGGCTGTCGAGGAGCGCCGAGAGCGCGGATTTGGAGATGTCGATGGGCGCATAGCGGAACGGCTGCGAACGCTCGCGTAGCGCGCGCAGCAAGAGCCGCGTCTTGATACCGTTCCCGGGTCCGAGCTCCACCAGAAGCAGGGGCTCCCCCGATAATACCTCGACCAGGCGCGGGTGCTGGCGCTCGAAGATCTCCCGTTCACAGCGGGTGAGATAGTATTCGGGGAGCCCCATGATCCGTTCGAAGAGCCGTGATCCGATATCGTCATAGAAATACTTCGAGGGGATATGCTTGGGGGCAGCGGACAGCCCCATGAGGACGTCGAGCGCAAAGGCCTCGGTGAGGCGCGACGCCTCGCTCGGGTCCTCGGACCTCAGGAGATCGTGGAGCATTACAGAGAGCGTTCCGCCAGGCGGATCCCCGCGAACTGCCAGCGCTGGCCGGGGTAGAAAAAGTTCCGGTAAGTGGCCCGGATGTGGCTGCGCGGCGTCGCGAAGGACCCCCCGCGCAACACCATCTGGCCGCTCATGAACTTGCCGTTGTATTCCCCGAGGGCCCCCTCAGGCGCCTCGTAGCCGGGATAGGGCAGATAGGCGCTTGCCGTCCACTCCCAGAGATCGCCCAGCATCTGGGCGGGCGCGTCATCACCGCCATCGCGCCCGGGATAGACGGGCCGCAACCGGCCGTCTTCGAGGAGATGAGCGGTGCCGGGATCGGCGTTTGCCGCGCGCGCCGCCCGCTCCCACTCGGCCTCCGTCGGCAGGCGCTTTCCGAGCCAGCGCGCGTAGGCATCCGCCTCGAAATAGCTGACATGGCAGACGGGCTCATCGAGCGGCAGCGTCTCGAGCCCGTTCAGGGTATACATCATCCACCGCTCCCCGATCCGCTCCCAGTACAGCGGTGCGAACCAGCCCTCGTGCCGCACCCGGTCCCAGCCGTCCGAAAGCCAGTGCCGGTAGTCCCGATATCCCCCGTCCTCGATGAAGGCCAGGTACTCGCGGTTCGAGACCAGTCGATCCTGTAGCTCGAATGACGGGACATGGAGCGGATGCGCCGGGCGCTCATTGTCGTATGAGAAGCCCTCGCCCTCGAACCCCATGCGCCCCATCCCGCCCTGGAAACCGATGGGGCGGGCCTCGGCAACGGCGGCGTGGCCGATGATGGCATGGGGCCGGTACGCCGGGCGCTCGGGGTTGGTGGCGAGGATGTGCTTCACGTCCATGAGGATCAGCTCCTGGTGCTGCTGCTCGTGGTGGAGGCCGAGGATGATCAAGCGCTCGACCTCCGGCCACCGCCCCACCGTCACGGTTTCGACGAGACGGGCGATCCGCCGATCGACCTCCGCGCGGTAGGCATAGACTTCGGACACCGTGGGTCGCGACAGACACCCGCGGCGAGGCCGTTCCAGCCGCTCCGCGAAGGCCTCGTAGTACGAGTTGAACAGGAAGCCATAGGTGGCCCGAGGCGTGGATCCGGGGAGATGCGGCGCCAGGACGAACGCCTCGAAGAACCAGCTCGTGTGACCCAGGTGCCACTTGGGCGGGCTCACGTCCGGCATGGTCTGGACGACGTAGTCCTCGGTCTCCAGCGGCTCGCAAAGCGCACAAGTCGTCTGCCGAACAGCCCGATAGGTGCGAAGCACATCGGCTCTTTGCATAATCTCTTCCCCACGGCCGAACGGTCTCGGGTCCATGCTGGCGGTGCGGAGCTTAGCAGAGCCCGCCGCCCCTGGCCACGTATCCCGATCGAAAGGGAGACGCACCCCCCAACGCGCGTTACATCCCCAGCCCGCGCCATCGGGACCCTGTGCCGCGCCCGGATCGAGCCCGCCGCCCGCCGATCTCAAGGCCCTTCGTTGTCCCGGCCCTCGGGCTCACGGCGCCGGACCCGCCAGAAGCCGACCTGGTGGACGCGGGTGACGGTAGGGTCCGCATAGCCGCATCGGATGGGGGCTGAGGGGGATAAACTTTCCCAGCTCGCTACCGAACAGAAGGTCGGCACCGAAGTTATCCTTGGGGGGAGGAACGCCATGATCCGATATCTCTTTGCGCTGGCCCTGCCGGCGCTCGCCATCGCGCCGTCCACGGCGCTGGCCTATCCACTCGACGGCGACGTCGCGACCGGGATCCGGCGGCTGACACACGCGCGCCTCGTACAGGCGGGGCAACTCCCGGGCCCCAAGCAGCCGCCCGGCGAGCGGTTGTCCCTAGACCAGGTCGACCTGCGGCTTTTGGGGCAAAAGGACTTGGACCTGCCGAGGTCCGATCCGGAGCTGACCCGCGAGGTGGTCGGCCTGCTCGGCAGGATGGCCGATCGCTATGCCATCGCCGTCCTGGATGTCTCCGATCCGGCGGCACCGCGCTATGCCGAGCACGGCGGCGAGGTGCGGCGCAACCCGGGGAGCGTGGGGAAACTGTGCGCGGCGCTGGCCGTGTTCCAGGCGCTGGCCGACATCTACCCACAGGACGAAGCCGCGCGCGTCAGGGTGCTCAGGGACTCGATGATCACGGCCGACGCCTTCGTCTTGACCGACAATCATTCGGTGCGGCTTTACCAACCTCAGGGCAAGACCCTGATCCGGCGTCCGCTGCGCGTCGGAGACCGCGGCTCGCTGTTTGAGCTCCTGGACTGGATGTTGTCGGCGAGCTCGAACTCGGCGGCCGCCGTCGTCATGCAGCAGGCCATGCTCCTGCGTCATTTCAAGACCGCCTACCCGGTGACCCCGGAGGTCCAGGGACGCTTTTTCCGGGACACGCCGCGCGGCGAGCTGGCGCGCCTCTATATCGAGACCTTCGAGGCGCCGCTCAGCCGCAACGGCCTGGACCTCACAGCGCTGCGCCAGGGCAGCTTCTTCACGCGCGAGGGCAAACGCCGTGTCCCCGGCAGCGGCTTGAGCTACGGAACGGCCCGCGAGCTGATGAAGTTCCTCCTGCGCATGGAACAGGGCCGGCTCGTCGATGCGTTTTCGAGCCGGGAGATGAAACGGCTCACCTACATGACCGAGCGCCGCATCCGCTATGCGTCTTCTCCGGCCTTGAGCGATGCGGCGGTGTACTTCAAGTCCGGCTCGCTCTACAAGTGCGCGCCCGGGTCCGCATGCCGCAAGTACCACGGCACCGTCATGAACTTCATGAACTCCGTGGCCATCATCGAATCCCCGGCAGGCTCGAGGCGGCTCTATTACCTCGTGGCCCTCATGTCCAACGTCCTGGGCAAGAACTCGGCCGTGGACCACCAGACGCTAGCCACCCGGCTCCACCGCCTCATCGAAAAACGCCATCCGATAGGCTCATCCGGGGCGCCACGATGACATTTCATGATGCAAGGGCAGCCATGCCAAGCGGGGCCAAGAGGCCATGGACGTCGATTTCGGGATCATCCCACGGGCATCGCGGTCCATGACGGCTGGGCGCCCTATGGCCAACGCCGAGGGGATGCAAGTACTCTAGGCAATAGGTAATTTTTACCTATAAAGCGAGTCTAGCCACGCCGGTCAGCGCATCAGTGATTGTACTATCGCATTGATAAAGATGGCAATCACGCCCCGCGCCGGTGCTGGCACCGTTGTTGAAGTTATCCAGTTTGTCCGAACTTAACTAATGTCCAAACGGAGGACACCATGAACTGGGATCAAGTCCAAGGTAGCTGGAACCACGTCAAAGGCAAGGCCAAGCAGATGTGGGGTGATTTGACGGACGATGAGCTCGATACGATCGCCGGGAAGCGGGATGAATTGGTCGGCCGGCTGCATCAAGTATGGCATCAGCAAGGACGCCCACTAAAAGACAGACATCCCAGGGGTCTTGTCACATCGGCCCGGTGTGCACGGGCGGCATGAAAAGGACCGTTGCGCTCGCGGAAGACTTTTCGAGATTCGCCATCGCGTGCCAGCAAACCGGCCCCATCGCCCTCTCCGAAGGGGCTCGAAGTGTTTAGCGCGGATAGCTCTTATTCAAGGAATCCCAGGTCATCGATTTTACGATCAGAAGCGCAATGCCCTCCCAGCCGTCCGCGGTTGGGCTGGTAATACTGAACGGGAGCTCGCGATCGATGCGCGGAGACGCGGCATCCCGGAATGCCGGCGTTGCTTAGCTCTACTATGGCTACGCCCGTCCCGATCATCATCAATGGCGCCGCGGGATCGAACACGGCGGCCGAGGCGCGGGCGCGTATCGCGGAGGCGTTCCACAATCTCGGTGCCGAGGCGCATTTCTTGATTGCGAGCAGCGGGGAGGAGATTGTGGATCTGGCACGCCGTGCGGCCGCCGGGGATGCCGGCCCAGTGGTGGCCGGAGGTGGGGATGGGACGGTCAGCGCCGTGGCGTCCGTCCTTATCGAGACCGATCGCACGCTCGGGGTGCTGCCGCTCGGGACGCTCAATCACTTCGCCAAGGATCTCAATATTCCGCTCGCCATGGGCGACGCCGTGCGCACGATCCTCCGGGGTACGGTGGCGCAAGTGGATGTCGGGGAGGTCAATGGCCGGTTCTTTCTCAACAATTCGGGTCTCGGACTCTATCCGACGGTCGTACGCCATCGCGAGAAGCTGCAAGATCGCCTGGGGCACGGCAAATGGCCGGCGTTCCTGTGGGCAGCGTTCTCCGTGCTGCGCCGCTACCCCTTCCTCGTGGTGCGCGTGAACGCAGACGATCACGAATCGGTGCGGCGCACTCCGTTCATCTTCATCGGCAACAACGAATACGAGATCGCGGGTTTCGACGTCGGTACCCGCAAACGCCTCGATATGGGACGCCTATGTCTCTATATGGCACGCCGTACCGGGCGCCTTGGGCTCCTGCGCTTCGCCCTCCGCGCCCTCGCCGGCACGTTGCGAAACGAGAAGGATTTCGATGCGCTCTGTACCGAAGAGGTTTACATCGAGACGAAGCGCAAGCGCGTACACGTCGCTACAGACGGTGAGGTTACCATGATGCCCACCCCGCTCCATTACCGGGTTCGCCCCGGAGCGCTGCGGGTGCTCGTGCCCGCGGCGGAAACGGCAGGGCACTGAACGCTGCTGGAAGGGATCGCTCCGATCGCAGCTCAGTAATTGTTTTCATTTCTTTGTCGCGTGCGCACCGTCGTCCATCTCTCCGATCTGCATTTCGGGCAAATCGATGAGGCGATGCTCGCCCCGCTCATCACCTTTATCCACGGGATCAAGCCGAATCTTGTGGCCGTCTCGGGCGATTTGACCCAGCGCGCGCGCAGCTCGCAGTTCGAACAGGCGCGGGCGTTTCTGGAAACGATCCGGGCGCCGCGGATCGTCGTGCCGGGTAACCACGACGTGCCGATGCGCAATCCCTTGGCGCGCTTTTTGCGCCCGCTCGCCAAGTATCGCCGCTTTATCACGGAGGACCTCGCGCCGTTTTATCGTGACGAGGAGATCATGGTGCTCGGCATTAACACCGCGCGGTCACTGACGATCAAGGGCGGGCGAATCAACGAAACGCAGATCGAAATGCTCCGCGAGCGGCTAAGCGATGGGGGAGGGGAGATGGTCAGGATCCTGGTCACGCACCATCCTTTTCACGTGCCCGAAGGCGGAGACGAGGATGATCTGGTTCGCTGTCCGCCAGAGGCCACGGCCAAGCTCGGCCAATGCCGACTCGACGTCCTGCTGGCCGGCCATCTGCATCGCAGCCATACCGGGCCACTCGCCGAGCGTTTTAGGCTGAACTTCTCCGGGGGCGGCTACAGCGCGCTTGCGGTCAGCGCGGGCACCGCGATCTCGACGCGCGTGCGCGGGGAGTCCAATTCCTTCAATGTGCTGCGCATCGAGCGCCCGCACATCGATGTCAGCCGCCATTCGTGGGAGCCCGATCGCACGGCGTTCGTCGCGAGCAGCTCTGAACGGTTCACGCGCACGCCGACCGGCTGGACGCGGGCCACCCCCTCAAGTCTCCCTCTTACGAAGGGGGAGATTTAGAGGGGGTTGCCCGATGATCAGTTTCACGAACATCGATACGGCGCTCTTGTCATTCGCCGCGGCGCATCGCTCCGAGATGCTCGATCAGTTTTTTCGTGGAATAACCTGGCTCGGCTCACTCTACGTTCTCATCCCGGCTGGACTCGCGTTGGTCAGCCTGTTGGCCCATCGTCGGAATCGATTCGAGGCCCTGCTGCTGGGGACGGGCCTCTGCGGGGCCGCGCTCATGGCCCACACCATTAAGCTGATCCTAGCGCGGCCTCGGCCCGCTCTTTACCCACTCTTGATCGAGCTACCCGTCTCGGATTCGTTCCCGAGCGCGCATGTCACTCAGGCGACTGCGTTTTTCCTGTGCCTAGTCCTTATCGTGCGACGCCAAGCCCCCCAATGGGCATGGTGGGTCGCCTGCGCGGCACTGGTGGTGGTGGCCTGCGTGGCCGCCTCTCGGATCTACCTGCAGGTGCACTTTCCATCGGATACGCTGGGAGGGATGGTTTTAGGGGTGGTGTGGGTGACTGTAGTCTATAAGCTCATGCTTCGGAGGGAGCCGCAAGCATAGCGGTCTTAGTGTAGACTTCGCGGTTCACCCTTGAGCCCCCGCCCACCACGGGGTCGCCCGCTGAACGCCCCCGGCCCGGACCCCGTTCAGACCGCCAGATCACCACCCAGGCCGTCCGACCGAGGATTCTCGATTTGCAAGCCTGCGTTGAATCTCCTACACTTGTGCTGTCCAGGTGCAGGCCGGCAGGCGTTTAGCTTATTCATAGGCTCGTACCTTAAGAAATATACCGCTTTGCAGTGCCAGTTCGCGATAGCCTAACCCGGCGTTTCAATCGCGTCGGCTGTCTGCATTAATCCGCATTCAATGCGTCTGCGGCTCATGAGCGTGAAAACGCAGTGTAGGTGTGCGGCCCGGTGTAGAATGTCGGCTGTTAACGGCCCCGTAGCTGCGACGGCGAAATCCCTGGCAACAGGGTGCTTGAAAGGGCGGTAGGGCGGTGTGGAAGCGGATCAAACGGATCGAGTGAAGCAAACGACCCTTGAGTGGCTACCCGTTTTGGCGGGTATGGATCTGTTTTCCGATCTATCGCCATCGGAACTGGAGCTCTTCGCCAGGGAGATGGAGCTTGTCTCCTTGTCCCAGGGCCAGTTTCTCATTCGCCAGGATGAGCCCGGCGACAGCCTTTATGTGATCCTCGAAGGTCAATTCCTGGTCACTCGGAAAAACGATCGGGGTGAGGTGGTCCACCTCAATCGTGTCGGCCCGGGCGCCTGCGTCGGCGAGATCGCGCTGGTGACGGGCGAGCGGCGCAGCGCCTCGGTTCGCGCCGATCGCGACTCGATCGTCGCTAGACTCGCCAAGGACGCCGTCGAGCACGCCCGCCGGACGGCTCCGCAAGTAGCGGCCCGGCTGGCGCGGATCATCGTCGAGCGCTTGCAACGGGCGGAGCTGCAGAACGTGCTGTTCTTCGGCGATCAGTTCAAGGGCATGAGCCAAGCCGTGCTCAAGGATCTGGAAGCGGAGATGGAATTGATGCTTTGTCCGAGCGGCGCCTGCCTCATGCGCGAGGGAGACGATTGCGACGGCAGCTACGTCGTCGTGAGCGGCCGCTTGCGTGTCACCCACCAACACGCGGGCGGCGAGCCACGCGTCTCCACCGAGGTCGGGCGCGGCCAGACGGTCGGCGAGATGGGGATCCTAACGGGAGACAAACGCACGGCCACCGTGTGCGCCATTCGAGACACCCTGATGGCCAAGCTATCGGTGGAGGGCTTCGAGCGTCTGCTACGGAAACACCCCCACGAATTGGTCAAACACTTCGCCGGCGCCGTGATCAACCGTCTTTGGACGCAAACCTTAGGGAAAGCGCGGGATAAAAACAGCGTGGTCACTATCGCGCTCATCCCGGCCGGCAATAGTGTTCCGCTCACGGATTTCAGCCGCCGACTGGCCGAAGCTCTGTCGGGGCATGGGCCGACCTTGCTCTTGAACAGCGACTTGCTCGGTGAGCACCTAAGCCCGAAGGACATTGCCCAAACGCCGCTGGTTGATCCGAACAATCTTAGCATCACCCGTTGGCTAAACCATCAGGAGGCCGCGTACCGTTATATACTCTATCAGAGCGATAGCGAACCCTCTGAATGGACGAAACGCTGTCTGCGTCAAGCCGATCGCGTGCTGCTCGTGGGCGATGCCACTGTCTCAGCGCGAAAGGGCGAGATCGAAGAGGATCTCTTGACTGATCCCATCTACCGGCAATTACCGCGAAGCCTCGTGATCTTGCACCAGGGACACGTCGTCCATGAGCGGACCGAAGCCTGGTTACGCGAAAGGGAGGTACGTTATCACTACCACGTCTGCCCATCCGACGAACAGGATATGGCGCGCTTGGGGCGGCTTGCGAGCGGCAAAGGCGTGGGCCTGGTGCTGAGTGGCGGTGGCGCGCGCGGGTTCGCCCACATCGGCGCTATCCGCGCGCTTAAGGAGGCCGGGATCCCCATCGACAAGGTGGGCGGCAGCAGCATGGGTTCCATCGTGGCCGGCATGACGGCATTGCGCTGGGATTACCGGACGATGATCGATCAGGCGTGCGCCTTCAAGTACCGCATGGACTACACCTATCCCGCGGTGGCCTTGACCACTGGAAACAGCATCACTCGCCAGCTAAAGAAAGGGTTCGGCGAGCAGAAGATCGAGGATCTATGGATCAATTTCTTTTGCGTGAGCACCGATTTGAATTCCGCCCGGCAGAGAGTCCACGATCAAGGTTTGTTGTGGAAATACGTCCGCGCAAGCATGTCGGTCCCCGGCCTTTTTCCGCCGGTCATCGAAGGCAACAGTTTCCTGGTTGACGGGGCGGTGTTTAACAACATGCCCGTCGACGTGATGCGGAGGCAGGACGATATCGGCCCTCTGATCGCTTTCGACGTCGGCGCCCCGGTGCGGCTCGAAACGGAAACCCGAATCGAGGGAAGCTTTTCTGGTTGGCAGGCATTGACGCGCAAGCTCAACCCGGCCACGCGGTCCCTCGCCCTGCCGAGCATGACCAAAACGCTGATGGCGTCGTGGTTGATCAAGAGCGATGAAGCGAGGGAGACCATGCGGAACCTTGCCGACTTCTACCTGCTGTTTCCCGTGCAAGAGTTCGGGTTGCTCGATTTTAATCGAGTCAAAGAGACGGCGGAACGAGGATATGCTTACACGTCCGAGAAACTGGCCGAATGGGACAGGGACTCGGCGGGTCTTCCAGGACTGCATGGCAAGGATGAATGACGGGTCGAGCCGGCCTGCCCAAGCAAATTCAATAAGCTGCCACCACCAGCTTATTCCCTCCCCCTGGCAGGGTGTATGGGTCGAGCGACAAGAATGCGGGCATCGGTCCGTTACCGCTATTCATTCTTGCTGTCGAGAAACACATCGGCGGGTACGGCGGTATCCGGAAACGCTCCTAGGACCTGCCGGTCCGCTGTGACTAGGGGGACACGCAGATCGCGGGCAAGCCACACGAATTCGCAATCGTATGCGCTGCACCCGCTGGCTAGTGCCAGAGACAGCACGGCCCGGCCGTTTGCCCCTCCCTCAGGCACGGTAATGACCTCCATCGCCCGATCCAGCAGCACGGGGGCGTCGTCGGCTTCGATGTCCTTGCGGCGCACCGCCCCCAGGAGGACATTGCGGAACTCGGAATGGATGAGCGCTGGCGCGATCCAGTCCGGGTCCTTGAGCAGAATAGCATCGGCTTGGGCGGCGTGAGGAGTGGGCAGGAGCAAGTGGACGAGCACGTTGGTGTCGACCACGATCATGGG
>Ga0299907_10002410_pt1 | contig 11494 bp, 14 predicted proteins | sample RVTome_16_FD_198680 | JGI IMG/M metagenome (GOLD analysis project Ga0299907, IMG submission 198680) | Soil microbial communities from uranium-contaminated site in the Upper Colorado River Basin, Wyoming, United States - RVT152D67 (version 2) ...
TCGACCTCCAGCCATTCGACGAGCTGGCCGCGCAGCTCCGGCTCCATCGTGTCGCCGACCTCGAGCCGCACGACCTCGCCGAAGCGCCGCTGGCGCAGCTCCTGCTCGACGGCGCGGACGAGGTCGTCGGCCTCGTCCGACACGGTGAAGTCGGCGTCGCGGGTCACGCGGAAGTAGTCGTGCGCCGTGATCTCCATGCCAGGGAAGAGCTCGTGGAGGTTGCGGGCGATCACTGCCTCCAGCGGGACGAAGGTCTTCTCGCCGATCGGGATGAAGCGTGGGACGACCTCCTTCGGCACCTTCACGCGCGCGAACGCATCGATTCCCGTGTCGGGGTCGCGCAGGCTCACCGCGAGGCTGAGCGAGAGGTTCGAGATGTAGGGGAACGGCCGTCCGGGCCCGACGGCGAGCGGCGTGAGCACCGGGAAGATCTGGTGCTGGAAGATCTCGTCGACCTTCTTCAATTCCGTGTCCTCGCAGTTCTCGCACGTGACGATCCGGATCCCGTGCCCCGCGAGCGCCGGCCTGATCTTCTCCTCCCACACGCGCGAGTGCCGCGCATTGGCCGTGTGGAGCTTCTCGGCGATCCTGTCGATCGTCTCCGACGCGGTCAGCCCGTCCGCCTTGCGTGCCTCCACCCCGGCGTCGACCTGGTCGTGCAGGCCGGCAACGCGCACCATCACGAACTCGTCGAGGTTGGATGTGTAGATCGCGAGGAACTTCGCCCGCTCCAGCAGCGGCGTGTTCTCGTCCTCCGCCAGCTCGAGCACGCGCTCGTTGAAGTCGAGCCACGACAGCTCGCGGTTGAAGTAGAGCTCGGGCGCGTCGAGGGCGGGCGCCTGCGCGGCGGCCGGCTGCTGCTCGGCGGCCGGCTGCTGCTCGGTCGTGCTCATGCGGGCACCCCGGCGCGTGCCAGCTCGAGCTCGAGCCGCGCCCGGAAGGTGTCGCGCTCGAGCTTCGCCCACTTCCTCGCGAACCGTCCGTACAGCCGCTCGCGCTCGGCGACCGTGTGTGCCCTGAGCGCCTCGAGGCCGCGGTACTTGCGCCGGTTCGGCAGCTGCTGCCCCGCGAGCGCGGCGGCCTCGTCCTCCGCGCGCAACTTCTGCATGTGGCGATCCACGAACGGCAGCAACTGATCGCAGTCGTTGATGTCGCCGAGGATGTCCTGGACTTGCTTCATCGTCTTGACGCCGCGCTCGGCGGGCTTACCGAAGACAGGCTCCGCGGCCTCGAGGGTGTACCGCACGCGCTTGGCGGCGATACGCAGATCGTGGAGCTCATCGGGCTCGGTCGCATCGAAGGAGTACAGCTCGTCGAGACGGACCGACAGAATGGCAAGGAGGCTCTCGCCGAGGGGCGCATCGGGGTCGAGCTTCACCTTGCGCGCCTTCACCCGCGCACCTCCGCGGCGAGCAGCCGCAGACGCTCCGGAAGCCGGTCGTCGCGCACCTTCGCAAGCTCGTCCGAGAGGCGCCGGTTCGCTTCCTCCTGGTCGGCGCGCAGTTCTTCGCAGAGGCTCTCGATGCCGGGGCGGTCCTCCTGCGTGAGGCCGGCTTCGACCGCGCGCAGCCGTTCGATCATCACGTCGGGGTCGCGACGGGCGCCGAGTAGGTCGGCGAGGTCCTTCACCTCGCGCAAGGCCTTCCGGTGCCGCTTCTTCGGAAAGCACGGCGCGAAGATCTCCATCGCTGCGCGCAGGCGCCGCGTCGCCACACGCATGTCGTGCACGCCCTCGATGTCGCCCGTGTCCATCACCCGATGCTCGTGCTCCCACACCTCGTCGGCTCGTGTGCCTACGGCCAACGCCGCTGCTTCGCGGAGCGGCAGCTCCGCTGCGAAGCCTGGGATGTCGCGCGCCTTGGCCACTAGTCGGGTTTCCCAATCATCTCCAGGATGACGCCCTCCCGCAAACCGCCTTTACAAATTCGGAGCGGCTGGCGCAAACGACGGGCAAGTTCCGCGAGTACGAGTACCCCGGCTGGGAGGAGACGCACCCTGATGGGATCGAGGCCGACCCGCGACCCGAGGGCCTCCGCCCGTTCCATGCAGAGCATGTCGAGCGCGCGCGCGAGCTCGTTTGGCCCCAGCTCAGCTCCCGCGAGGTGGAGCAGCGAGCTGGCGCTGCCGCCCACCGCGACGGCGTGCTCGACGGCCGGGGCCTCGTAGCGCTCGAAGGCACGGACGACGTCGTCGCGCAGGGCCTCGAGCTCGGGCGCAGTCGGCGGGTCCCCGCTCAGATGCCGCTCTGCGAGCACCGAGGAGCCGACCGGGATCGACTCGGCGTGCACGATGCGACCCCCCGCGCTTCCCACGGCGATCTCGGTGGAGCCTCCGCCGACGTCGATCACGGCGAGTGTCCCCAGCACGCCGGCGGCGCGGGACGCGCCACGGAAGGCGAGCCGCGCCTCGTCCTCGCCCTCCAAGACGTCGAGCGGCAGCCCGGCCTCGCGTTCAACCGCAGCGACCAGCTCGCGAGCATTGGCCGCGCGGCGGATCGCCGCCGTCGCGACGGCCCTGATCCGCTCGGCGCCGAGCTCGCGGGCGAGCTCTGCGTGCCCCGCAACGACGGCTGCCGTCTCCTCGACCTTCTCCGAGGGGATCAGGCCGGCCTCGCCGAGGCTTCGCCCAATCAGGGTGAAGGCACGCTCATTGAGCACGTCCTGGATGCCGCCGGGAACCGTGTCCGCGACGAGTAGGCGAGTGGTGTTGCTGCCGACGTCGATGCAGGCGCATCGCACGCCGTCAGCCGCCGGCCGCGATCGCTTCGAGCTCGGCGGGGCGGAGCAGGACGATCAGCTCGCCCTTCTCGATCGCGGCCAGGCCGCCTTTCTTCATGCGCGCTTGGGCACCCGTTGCGGCGTGGAGGGCCATCGAAAGGTCCGGGTCGTGACCGACGAGCAACACGTTCTTGAGGCCCGCCGCCAGCGCTTCAGGATCGAATGGGCCGCCGGCGAGCTTCGGCTCGAGCGTGAAATCCACCCCCAGCGCCTCGCAAGCCAGCCGCGCCGTGTCGGCGGATCGGACCTTGGGGCTCGAGAAGCACGCCTCGGGCTTCACGCCCAGCGCCTTCAGCGCGAGGCCCGCGTTCTTCGCCTGCCGCTTGCCCTTCTTCGTCAGCTTGCGGTCGGCGTCCGGTGAACCGTCCGCCGCCTCCGCGTGCCGCAGCAGCCAGATCATGGGCGCGACTGTATCTCCTGGCTCGTTTACAGCTTTTTCACAAGCGGGCCACAACTCGGTTACAGACTCGCCGCAGGCGGCTGACAGGCTCGGGGCCGCAACCAACAAGGAGACGCAATTGACTCCCAAGCAGTGGCTCATTGTTCCTATCGCCGCCGTCCTCGCACTTGGCGTGACCGCATGCGGCGACGATGACGACGACAACGGCAATGGCGGCGGAAGCGACCTGTCCGGGACGATCCGCATCGATGGCTCGAGCACGGTCGCTCCTCTGAGCGAGCCTGCGGGCGAACAGTTCAACGCCGAAAACCCGGACGTTCGCGTCACGGTGGGCACATCGGGGACGGGCGGTGGATTCGAGAAGTTCTGTGCTGGCGAAACCGACATCTCCGACGCTTCGCGAGCGATCGCGCCCGAGGAGGAGGAGATCTGCGCCGAGAATGGCGTGGAGTACGAGGAGATCGTCGTCGCGAACGACGCCCTCACTGTGGTCGTGAACCCCGAGAACCCGGTCACCTGCATGACCGTCGAGCAGCTGAACCAGGTCTGGGGGCAGGACTCGAACGTGTCGAGCTGGAGCGACATCGACGGCCTCGATGCGGACTTCGGCGAGGAGCTGGAGCTCTTCGGCCCCGGTACCGACTCCGGCACGTTCGACTACTTCACCGAGGCGATCAACGGTGAGGAGGGCGTGCAGCGCTCGGACTACAACAACGTCGGCGAGGACGACAACGCAACAGTCACCGGCGTCGCTGGCTCGCAGGGCGGTATGGGGTACTTCGGCTACTCGTTCTTCGTGGAGAACGAGGGAACCCTGAAGGGGCTCGAGATCGACGGCGGTGAGGGGTGTGTCGCACCGTCCCCGGAGACGACGCAGGACGGGTCGTACTCCCCGCTCGGCCGGCAGCTGTTCATCTACCCGTCGGCCGAGGCACTCGCGAAGCCGGAAGTGCTCGAGTTCGTCAACTACTACATCGACAACTCGGATGCGCTCACTGAGCAGGCCGGCTTCATCTCGATGACCGAGGAACAGAAGCAGGAGCAGCTCGCGAAGGTCGAGGCGCTCGCTGGCGGCGGCTCGGGCGAGACCGAGGCCGAGTAGGGACGCAGGGTTGGAGGCACGGGATACGGCGCTTACAGGCCCGGCCGCCCCAGGGCGGCTCCGCCTGGAAGCGCCGAGCCCGCGTTACGGCGAGAAGGCCATCAAGGGCCTTCTCGCCGCGTGCGCGGGGGCATCGATCGCGATCACTGTCGCGATCGTCGTCGCGCTGATCGGTCCGACACTGGAGTTCTTCCAGGAGGTCGCCGTGACGGACTTCCTGTTCGGCACCGAGTTCACCCCCCTCTTCAATGACGGAGAATTCGGCGTGCTGCCGATCGTCGCCGGGACTTTCAGCGTCACTTTCTGGGGACTGGTCGTCGCGCTCCCTGTCGGGCTTGGCTCGGCGATCTACCTCAGCGAGTACGCGAGCCGGCGCGTCCGGAACGTCGTCAAGCCCACCCTCGAGGTGCTGGCGGGCATTCCGACGGTGGCGTTCGGATTCTTCGCTCTCAACACGATCACGCCGATCCTGCGGGACAACTGGCCCGGCTTCCTCGGCGATCCGCCGGGCATCTTCAGCGCCGGTGCGGCCGGAGTCGCGCTCGGCCTGATGATCGTTCCGATCATCGCCTCGATCTCCGAGGATGCGATGTCCGCTGTGCCGCATGGCCTCCGCGAGGGCGCGTATGCGCTCGGAGCCACCAAGATGCGCGTCGCGCTGCGTGTGGTGATACCGGCGGCCCTCTCCGGGATCGTCGCCTCGATCGTGCTCGCCATATCGCGCGCGGTCGGCGAAACGATGATCGTGCTGATCGCGGCCGGGAGCACTCCGAACTTCACTTTCAACCCGGCCGAGTCGATCCAGGCCATGACCGCTTTCATCGGCACGACCGCGACGGGCGACGTCCCAACCGGCTCGATCAAGTACCAGACCATCTTCGCCGTCGGCACGCTGCTCTTCGCGATGACTCTGCTAATGAACTTCATCAGCATCCGGCTCGTCCGCAAGTACCGCGAGGTTTACGAATGAGCTCTGCGCCGGGCGGTGGCTGGGTGCCGAAGCGGACGGAGATCGCCGTCGCCGGTGCGGCCGCCGCGACGGCCGCCTCGCTCGAGCGACCGCCGCGGAGCGACGCGGTCAAAGGCGGCGTGTTCAAGGCGGCGCTGCTCTTCGGAGTCGGTCTTGCTCTCGCCGGGATGGTGTGGCTGATCGCGGACGCCTTCATCGAAGGCCGCAGCCGGCTTGGCCTCGACCTGATCTTCGACCGGGGGTCGGGCGACCCGGAGAAGGCGGGGCTCTGGTCGGCATTGCTGGGCAGCGTTTACCTGATGGTCGGAGTAATCGCTACGGTCGTGCCGCTCGGGCTCGGAGCGGCGATCTACCTGGAGGAGTACGCGCAAAAGGAGCGCTGGTGGAACCGACTCATCGAGATCAACGTCCAGAACCTCGCCGCCGTACCCTCGATCGTGTACGGGATCCTCGGCCTCGCCTTCATCGTCCGGGGCCCGGCCGACCTCGGGTTCATTCTGATCGCCGGCTCGATCACGCTCGCCCTGCTCGTCCTGCCGACGGTCATACTCGCCGCACGCGAGGCGCTCCGCGCAGTCCCGCCCTCGATCCGCGAGGGGTCGCTCGCGCTCGGCGCCACCCAATGGCAGGCGATCCGGCGGCAGGTCCTACCCGCGGCCGTGCCGGGCATCGTCACCGGGATCATCCTCGCGATCTCGCGCGCGATCGGAGAAACCGCGCCGCTGCTTCTGGTCGGCGCGACCGTGTTCGTGACGTTCGATCCGACGTTCTTCTCCGACGACGGTTACACGGCGCTACCCGTCCAGATCTTCCAGTGGGTAACGCGACCGCAGGACGAGTACCGCGTGCTTGCGGCCGCCGCGATCATCGTCCTGCTCGGGCTGCTGCTGGCGATGAACTCCTTCGCAATCTGGCTGCGCAACAGATACGAGCAACGGTGGTGATCTAAGGTGACCAAGCACATGACGGACGAGGCTGCTGACCGCCGCACAGAGCAAGAAGAAGGGACGGACGCGAAGGACGCGATGGCCGCGGCACACGGGCATGAGGCATCTCTGCGAATGGACGCGCTCGCGCACCATGAGCGTGACCAACCGGCGTCACGAGAGGCTGTGTTCAGCCTTGCCGACGTCAAGGTGACGTACGGCTCGACGCCGGCGGTTCGGGACATCGGGTTCGACGTCTACAAGAACCACATCACTGCGCTGATCGGCCCGTCGGGCTGCGGCAAGAGCACTCTCATCCGCTGCCTCAACCGCATGAACGACCTGATCCCCTCGGCCAAGGTGGAGGGGAAGGTGCTCTACCACGGCGAGGACTTGTACGGGCCGAAGGTCGATCCTGTCCAGGTACGGAAGCTGATCGGGATGGTGTTCCAGAAGCCGAACCCGTTCCCGAAGTCGATCTACGACAACATCGCCTTCGGGCCGCGCGTCCTCGGCATGAAGGGCGACATGGACGAGATCGTCGAGCGGGCGCTGGTACGCGGGGCGCTCTGGGACGAGGTGAAGGACCGGCTCGACCAGAACGCGTTCGGCATGTCCGGCGGCCAGCAGCAACGGCTCTGCATTGCGCGCTGCCTGGCGGTCGAGCCCGACGTGATCCTGATGGATGAGCCGTGCTCCGCGCTGGACCCGATCTCGACTGGCCGCATCGAGGACCTGATGCTCGAGCTCCGCAAGAACTACTCGATCGTCATCGTCACCCACAATATGCAGCAGGCGGCTCGCGTCTCGGACATGACGGCGTTCTTCACCGTCGAGCTCGACGAGGACGAGACGAACCGCACGGGCCGCGTAGTCGAGTACGACGACACCGAGAAGATCTTCACCACACCGTCCGACCCACGCACGGAGGCGTACGTCACCGGCAAGGTGGGCTGATCGTGGACCACCTCGGCAACCGTCTCCATTTCCAGGACGAGATGCAGAGGCTCGAGGAGCAGGCGCTCGGCGGACTGGACCTGGTGGCGACAACGATCGACCGCACGCGCGAGGCGATCCAGCACCAGGACGTCGAGCTCGCCGAAATCGTGATCGCCGACGACGACCTGATCGACGGGCTCTATCTCCAGGTACACCAGGGCGTGCTGTCGCTGCTGGCCCTGCAGGCACCGGTGGCCACCGATCTGCGGCTGGTCGCAGCCGTGCTCGACGTGATCAAGCACATCGAGCGAATGGGCGACCAGTGCGTAAACGTTGCGAAGATGGTCCCGCTGGCTGGTCATGAGCCGCCACGCGAGCTCGACATCCTCCAGGCGATCGACCGCATGGCGGCACAAGCGAAGGCGCAGGTCCTCCAGTCTCAACAGGCGTTCCGGCTGCGCGACGTTGCGCTGGCCGAGGATCTCGTGCGTCAGGACGACGAGATCGACAAGCTGAATCGCGACGTTTTCCGGCTCGCCCTGGAGGCCGGCGACGACGCCGACACGCGCGAGTGGGCGATGACGATGATGCTTATGGCACGCGCGATCGAGCGGATCGGCGACAACGCCGTGGACATCGGCGAGCAGGTGGCGTTCGTGGTGACGGGGCTGTTCCGCGAGTTCACGGACGCTTCACACCCCGATGTCGTCCCGCCGTCGGCGGCCTGAGCGAGCGTGGCTCTCTTCACGCGCGGCCGCGGCGGGCGGGTCTTCTACGACCAGCTGGAGGAGGCGGGCGCCAACGCCGCGCGCGCCGGCGAGCTGCTCGAGCGGATGCTGAAGACCTGGCCGGAGGCCGGTGAGCTCGGGCGCGAGATCCTCACATGTGAACAAGACGGCGACCGGATTACACACGACATCATCCACCGCCTGAACACAGGCCGGCGAGCGCCCTTCGACCGGCACGACCTCTTCACGCTCGCGACGGCACTCGACGACATCGTCGATTACGCCGAGGAGACCGCCGACTTCCTCGGCCTCTACCGCATCGAGGCGCCGATGGAGCAGGCCGTCGAGCTTGGGGCAATCCTCCGCGAAGCAGCGCGCAACATCGCCATCGTGCTGGCACGACTGCCGGACCTGTCATCGCTCAACTCGCACCTGATCGAAATCAAGCGGCTCGAGAATGAAGGTGATCGTGTCGTCCGCGAGGCGGTCGCATCGCTATTCGACGGCGGCATCGACCCGATCGTGATCATCCGGTGGAAAGACATTTTCGAGACGCTCGAACAGGCAATTGACGCCTGTGAGCGAGTGGCGCACATACTCGAGGGAATGGCAGTGAAACGCGGCTGAGCCGCGCGGCTAGACCCGGACCCGCACGAGCGCGAACGCCGTCGCAGCGCCCACTCCCGCGGTGATGGCAGCTACCAGGAAAACGTCGTTGAGGCCGGCGGCGAATCCGGCCGCGTCGGGGTCGTGGCGCTGGAAGACCGCGCCGAGCCCGGCGATCCCCGCCGCGATCCCGGTCTGGCGGAACGTGTTGTTGATGCCAGACGCGAGCCCGCTCCGCTCCACGGGCAGCACGCTGACCATCGCCGCCGCCAGGGCCGGACTGATCAGGCCAACACCCGCCCCGCTGACAAGGAGACCAGGCAGCGTGTCCTTCCACTCCGAGCCCGCGTCCAGCCCGCGCATCATCAGTAGCCCGGCCGCCAGCAGCACCAGCCCGGCCCCGAGCAGCTCGCCGAGCGGACGGCGCGCCGTGAGCTTCCCCGCAAGCGGCGCGACGGCGAACAGCAGCAGCGTGAACGGGAGCAGCCTCACGCCGGTCTCGAACGGCCCGTATCCCAGGATGTCCTGCAGCCAGAGCGACATGAACAGGAAGAGTGGGTAGATCGCGACCGACTGCAGAAACGCAACGGCCGCCGTGCCCGCGAAGGCGCCGTCGCGAAACAGGCGCAGGTCGAGCATCGGCGCTGGCCTGCGGAGCTCGAGCAGGACGAAGACGCCCAGGAGGCCTGCGCCGCCCGCCAGCGCGCCGACGATCAGCCCGTCCCCCCAGCCCTCGCTGTTCCCGCGCGTCAGGCCGAGGACGAGCAGGAGGAGCGCCGCGGCGAACGTGATCGCGCCTGGGAGGTCGAGCGGCTCTGGTCGCCCCGGCTTCGACTCCGGCACGCGGGTGAGCGTCAGCACGATCAGCGCCGCGGCGATCGGCAGGTTGACCAGGAAGATCCACTCCCAGGCGAGCGCGTCCACGAGCGCGCCGCCGACGAGCGGTCCGAGCGCGATCGCCGCGCCGCTGACGGCGCCCCAGACGCCGAAGGCGAACCCGCGCCGCTCGCCCTCGAACTCCTGCGCGAGGAGCGCGAGCGAGGTGGCGAACATCGCAGCGGCACCGATGCCCTGGACGCCGCGACCAACATCGAGCACGACGGGGTCGCCCGCGAGCGCGCAGGCGAGCGACGCACCGGCGAACACGACGAGTCCCGCGACGAGCACGCGCCGGCGGCCGACCCGGTCGGCGAGCGACCCGAAGACGAGCAGCACCGCCGCGAGCGCGATCGCGTACGCGTCGATCACCCACTGGAGCTCGTCGAAGCTAGCGTCGAGGTCGCGCTCGATCCGGGCGAGCGCGACGTTCACGACTGTGACGTCGAGCAGCAGGATCGCCGTCGCCGCGCAGACGACGACGAGCGTCCAGCGCGCGGCCGGCGTCACGTCAGCAGCAGGCCACCTTCTCGGGCTCGCCCGGGACGGGGGAGTCGTCGAGCACGGTGAAGATCTCCCACGGCGTGCCGTCGGGGTCGTGCACCCAGATCTTGTCCTGCTTCGCGTAGCAGCAGGTCGTGTCCATCTCGTCGAAGGTGGCGAGGCCCGCGTTCTGGAGCCGCAGCCGCGCCGCCAGCACGTCGTCGGTCGACTCGACCTGGATGCCGGCGTGGTTGAACGCGCCGAGGTCGCCGTCGCGCTCCCCTCGGTTGAGCGTGAGGTTCAGCGCGGGATCGGCGACCTCGAACTTGGCGTAACCGTCACGCACCTTTGCGGGTGCCGCGCCGAGCAACGCCTCGTAGAAGGGAATCGAACGGTCGACGTCCGCGACGGTGAGCGCCAGGTGTGGTCTCAGGACAGCCATTGGTCGAGCACCTCCAGTGCATCGGGCTTGACGTAGTAGAACGCCCACAGGCCCGCCTTCTCCGAGTCCACGATGCCGGCGTCGCGGAGCTTCTTCAGGTGGTGGGACAGCGTGGGCTGCGAGATGTCGAAGAGCGGCAGCAGCTCGCAGACGCAGACCTTGCCGGCGTGCTTGCGCAACACGTCAACTAGTTGGACACGAACGGGATCGCCCAGTGCCTTGGCGATCGCCGCCAGCCGCTCGGCCTGCTCGCGTCCTGTGTCCGGATGGACGATCGGCACGCAGCACGGCTCGCCCGGCGGGCGCTTCTGCTTCGGTACGAGCGTTAGATCGACACTCATCGATCTAACTGTAGCAAGGTATTTACCCCGGCTTCACCGGATGGTCACCGCGGCCCAATCTCGAGCCCGCATCGTGTGCGGCATGAGACTCCCGCTCCTTCCTCGCCGCGCAGGATCACCGCTTGCCCCCCGCTGCGTCGTGTGCCACAACGCGATCAACGGCGATCCGCAGGTAAGAATCCGGGGGATGCACTTCCACCGGCGCTGCGCGACATACAGGACTCGCACAGAGCGCTCACATCGCTGATGCGGGCGCTCTTCGTCTGCCTGCACAACGCGGGCCGGTCGCAGATGAGCGCTGCGCTGTGGGAGCGGGAGGGTCATGAGGCCCGGTCAGCCGGTACGACCCCCGCGGAGCGCGTACACCCCGAAGTGGTGGAAGTGATGAACGAACTCGGGATCGATCTGTCCGACCGGACGCCGCAGAAGCTGACGACCGAGCTCGCCGAGTGGGCCGACGTCGTCGTGACGATGGGGTGCGGCGACGAGTGCCCCTACATCCCGGGCAAGCGCTACATCGACTGGGACCTGCCGGACCCGACGGGGCTGCCGATCGACGAGGTGCGCGCGATCCGGGACGAGATCGCCCGTCGCGTGGCTCAGCTCGCTAGCTGACGCGGTACTTCAGGTGCGTGACTCCGGGAGCGTCGATCGCCCGGGCCTGCTCCAGCGCCACCTCCGGCCCGACGCCCTCGAAGAGACGGGCACCGTCGCCGAGCAACAGCGGGGCGACATGCAGCTCGAGCTCGTCCACCAGCCCGGCCGCCAGGTACTGGTTGATGACGTCGGCACCGCCGCCGACGGTGACGTCCTTGCCGGCCGCCGCCTCCCTGGCCTGCTCCAGCGCCGACTCAATCCCGTCGGTGACGAACGTGAAGGTAGTGTCCGAGAGCGTGAGCGGCTC
>Ga0299907_10002411_pt1 | contig 11494 bp, 9 predicted proteins | sample RVTome_16_FD_198680 | JGI IMG/M metagenome (GOLD analysis project Ga0299907, IMG submission 198680) | Soil microbial communities from uranium-contaminated site in the Upper Colorado River Basin, Wyoming, United States - RVT152D67 (version 2) ...
GACCTGTCGTTCTTCGATCTGATCGTGCCCTGCGGGATCGGCGACCGCGGGGTGACGTCGATGGCCGAGCTCCTCGGCGGTCCGGTCGAGCACGAGCCGGTCGAGGACGCCCTCGAGCGGGCCTTCATCGAGATCTTCGGAGCGCGAGCCCAGGAAGGGGTGGCGTGACCACCGCCGCCGCGCCCGCCCCGCCGTCCGCGACCCTGGCTCGCGACCGGCGGCCGGAGTGGCTCAAGATCCGGGCCGGCGGCGGGCCCGGCTTCGTGGCGGTCAAGGAGGTCGTGCGGGGCCAGGGCCTTCACACGGTTTGCGAGGAGGCGCGCTGCCCGAACATCGGCGAGTGCTGGGGGCACGGGACCGCCACCTTCATGATCCTGGGCGACACCTGCACCCGCGGCTGCCGGTACTGCGCCGTCAACAAGGGGATGCCGACCGAGCTCGACCTGGACGAGCCGTCGCGGCTGGCGGAGGCGGTCGTCCGGATGGGCCTCTCGTATGTCGTGATCACCTCGGTCGACCGCGACGATCTGTCCGACGGCGGCGCCGGCATCTTCGCCGAATGCATCCGCGAGATCCGCTCTCGCTCGGAAGGGACCGCGGTCGAGGTCCTGATCCCTGATTTCCAGGGGAACCCGGACGCACTCGGGACGGTGCTGGACGCCCGCCCGGACGTCCTCAACCACAATGTGGAGACGGTCCCCAGGCTCTATCGCCGGGCCCGCGGGGGGGGCGACTACGGCGTCACCTTGGAGCTTCTCCGGCGGGTCCGGCAGTGGGCGCCGGGGATGGTGTCCAAAACCGGGATGATGCTCGGGCTGGGCGAGGAGACGGCCGAGGTCCTGGCGGTCATGCGCGACCTGGTCGAGCGCGACGTCGACCTTCTCACCCTGGGGCAGTACCTGCGGCCCTCGGCGTGGCACCTGGAGGTCGAGCGGTACGTCCACCCGGACGAGTTCGCCGAGCTGGCCCGAATCGGGGAGACGATGGGGTTCCAGCACGTGGAGGCGGGACCACTGGTGAGGAGTTCCTACCGCGCCGACCGCCAGCTCATGAAGAGCCGGCTGCTCAAAGCTTCGAGCGGCCCATGACGATGTGAGAGAGGGAAGCATGGGCGACGACCGGGAGACCAGGATCGAGGACGCCACCGAATCGACCGTGGCCCAGGGCATCGAGGAGGTCGAGGAGGCCAAGCCGGAGGAGCCGACCACCGAGCAGGCGGAAGCGGAGGCGCAGTCGGCCACCGTCGACGAGAAGAAGGCGTTTCTCGAGGACCAACGGCGGAAGGAGGCCCGCGCGGTCGACATCGGCCGCGCCTTCCCGGAGAAGTACCGGCTCGAAGGGGAGATGAAGGGGGCGTCGGACGAGAATAAGCTGCAGCTCTTCCGGCGCCTTGTGCTGACGCGCGAGTTCGACGCCCGGATGCGCCGGACCTTCCGGCAGGGGCGGTTCGAGGGGACCTTCTACAGCCAGATCGGGCAGGAGGCCTGCGACGTCGTCATCGCGTTCCAGATGCGGAAGGAGGACTTCGTCGGCCCGAGCCACCGGGACCTCGGCGCCTCGACCGGAAAAGGGATCCCGCTCAAGTACCTGGCCGCGCAGGTGTACGGGCGGGTCGACTCCCCGGACCACGGGCGATACACGGCATGCCACTACTGGCACCCCGACTGGTGGGTCATGCAGCCGGCGACCTCGATCGTCATGAACTGGGTCGCCGCGACAGGCGCCGCGTTCGGCTTCAAGATGCTCAAGAAGGAGAACGTGGCGGTCGCCTTCTGCGGGGACGGCGCCACCGCCCACGGAGACTTCCACGAGGCGTGCAACTTCGCCGGCGTGCACGCCCTGCCGATCGTCTACGTCGTCCAGAACAACCTGTGGGCGGAGTCGCTGCCGGTATCGCTCACGACCGCGCTCACCGACTTGAGCCACCGCGCCGACGCCTACGGCTTCCCCGGGATCACGATCGACGGCAACGACGTCGTTCAGGTCTGGAACACGACGCGGGAGGCCCTGGAGCGGGCCCGCAGGGGTGACGGGCCGACCCTGATCGAGATGAAGACCTACCGCTGGTTCGGCCACTCGGACATCGACCCCGCAGACTATCGCTCGGAGGACGAGGTCCAGACCTGGATGGATCGGGACCCGATCCCCCGCTACGCCGGCTACCTGAGGGAGAAGGGGCTCCTCGACGAGGACGAGCTCGCCGCGATCCAGGAGCGGGCCCGGAAGGAGGTCGAAGAGGCCATCGAGTTCGCCGAGGCGAGCGCCCGGCCCGAGGCCGAGGATTACCTCTCGGAGGTGTACGCCGAAGAGTACCGCGGCTTCGAGATCCTGGGCCGCGAGTCCGGGGAGGCCTAGGGATGGCGGAGATCACGTACATCGATGCCATCAACCGCGTCCTCCACGAGGAGATGGCGCGGGACGAGACCACGTTCCTGATCGGCGAGGACACCGGGATCTACGGCGGAGTCTTCAAGGCCACGCGCGGGCTGCTGGAAGAGTTCGGCCCCGAGCGGATCATCGACAGCCCGATCTCCGAGTCGCTGATCGCCGGGATGTGCGTGGGGGCGGCCATGGTGGGTTGCCGGCCGCTTCCCGAGATCCAGTTCGCCGACTTCATCCATCCCGCGTTCGACCAGATCGTCCAGCAGATCGCCCGCTATCGTTGGCGCACCGCCGGCCGCTACGACATGCCGATCACGATCCGCTGCCCGTGGGGCGGCGGGGTCGGGGGCGGTGTCTACCACAGCCAGTCGAACGAAGCCCTGTTCATGAACGTGCCAGGCCTGGTCATGGTGGCGCCTTCCACCGTGCGCGACGCGGGCGGGCTGCTCAGGTCGGCCATCCGCAGCCAGGATCCCGTCATCTACTGGGAGAACAAGAAGCTCTACCGCTCGATCAAGGACGACCTGCCGGTGGGGGAGGACGTCACTACGCCGATCGGCGAGGCCCACGTGGCGCGCGAGGGAGACGACGTGACCGCGATCACCTTCGGCTACATGCTCCACGTCACCCTGCAGGCCGCCGAGCGGCTGGCCGAGGACGACGGGGTCGAGGTCGAGGTGATCGACCTCAGGACGCTCCTGCCGCTCGACTTCCCCACGGTCCTCGAGTCGGTGGCCAGGACGGGGCGCGCGGTGATCGTCCACGAGGCGCCCCGGACGGGCGGGATCGGCGGCGAGATCGCGGCCACGATCGCCGACCGCTGCTTCTGGGATCTGGACGCCCCGGTCAAGCGGATCTGCGGCCACAACACCTCGTTCCCCGCCGCCGCCCCGATGGAGGCCCACTACATGCCCGACGTGGACGAGGTGGCAGCGGGGATCCGCGCCACCGCGACCGTATAACCGAGAAGGAGCCGCGATGCCGCTGGAGATCAAGGTTCCCTCGCTCGGGCAGAGCGTGCCCGAGGCCACGGTCGGGAAGTGGCTCAAGAAGGAGGGGGACAAGGTCGAGGCCGACGAGCCCGTCGTCGAGCTCGAGACCGACAAGATCAACTTGGAGGTGACCGCCTTCCGCGCCGGCACGCTGGCGCAGATCAAGAAGAAGGAGGGCGCCACCGTCGCCGTCGGCGAGGTCATCGGCCTGATCGCCCAGGAGGGGGAGGAGGTGGAGGCGGCCGGGAAGCCGGAGGAGAAGGCTCCCGAGAAGGCGGAAAAGCCGAAGGAGAAGGCCGAGGATAAGAAGCCGAAGAAGGCGGCGAAGGAAGCTGCCGAGGAGAAGCCCGGCGAGGAAGAGCCGGTCGAAGACGAAGAGAAGGAAGCCGCGGCCGCGAAGGAGCCCGTCCGCCGCCCGGCGGCGAAGGCCCCGGCGCGTCCCGCCGCCGCTCGCCGCGAGGCGGTTATCCCGGAGGACATGAAGACCTCGCCCGCCGTCCGGAGGCTTGCCCGCGAGCACAAGCTGGACCTGACCGTGATCGAAGGGTCGGGGAAGGGCGGACGGGTCACGCGGGAGGACGTCCAGGCATACCTGGAGGCCGCGCCCGAAGGGGAGGCTGCTCCCGCCGTCGAGGCGGAAGCGGCGCCGGCCAGACCGGGTCCGGAGACCCCGGCCCGAGAGTACGGCGCCGACGAGCCGGTCGAGGTCGTCGCGATGACCTCGATCCGGAAGACGATCGCCCACCGGATGGCGAAGTCGAAGCACACGGCCGCCCACGTCACGACGGTCGACGAGTGCGACTTCGGCCACCTGGTGGGGCTCCGCGAGCGGATCAAGGACGATTTCTTCGCCCAGCACGGCTACAAGCTCACCTATATGCCGTTCGTCATGAAGGCGTCGATCGCGGCGCTCCGCGAGTTCCCGCAGGTCAACGCGTCGATCCATGGCGACGAAGTGGTCTACCACCGGTTCTATCACATCGGGGTCGCCGTCCACACGGACGACGGCCTCATAGTGCCGGTGGTGAAGCACGCCGACCGGAAATCGATGGTCGAGATCGCGGGCGAGATCGACGAGCTGGCGAAGAAGGCCCGCGAGCGGAAGCTCGCGATGGACGACATCCAGGGCGGAACCTTCACGCTCTCGAATGCGGGTGGCTTCGGCGCGATCCTCTCGACCCCGATCATCAGCCAGCCTGAGTCCGCGGTGCTCGGGATCCACAAGATCGTCGAGCGCCCCGTAGCCCGGGACGGCCAGGTCGTGATCCGGCCCATGATGTGGTTCGGGCTCTCCTACGATCATCGCCTCGTCGACGGCACGCCCGCGGTGCAGTTCCTCCGTCGGATCTGCCAGCTGCTCGAGGAGCCGGAGCGGCTGTTGCTGGAGGCGTGAGCGTGGAGAGCGACTCGCCGACTTCAGACTCCAAAGGGAGAGACCGATGAGCGCCGAAGATCGGAACATGGAGCTCATGCAGACGCTCGATGACGCGTGGAACGCGCAGGATCTGGACACGTTCGCGAAGCGACACAAGGACGACGTCGTCGTCCGCTGGCCCGGCAAGCCCCCGACGCACGGAGTCCGCGATCACACCGACGAGGCGGTGGAGTTCTTCGAGACGTTTCCGGACCAGCACCTCGACAACCGGCCGTACAAGGTCTTCTTCGCCTCGGGTGACTGGACTTGCTCGATCGCACACTTCACGGGCAGCATGACGGGCCCGATGAAGGGCCCGGACGGCGGTGAGATCCCCCCCACGGGCAGGTCATTCGAGGTGGACTTCTGCACGGTGGCCCGCTGGCATGAGGGGCAGATCGTCGAGGAGAACCTGTTCTACGACCTGGTGACGTTCATGAACCAGATCGGACTAAGCGTCTAGTGGATTCCCACCTCCAGGTCGACCTCGCCGTGATCGGCGCCGGGCCGGCCGGCTACGTGGCCGCGATCCGGGCCGCCCAGCTCGGGATGAGGGTGGCCTGCATCGAGCGGGAGTACCTGGGCGGCACGTGCCTGAACGTCGGGTGCATCCCCTCCAAGGCGCTCCTGGACGCCAGCGAGCACGTGGCCTGGATCCGGGAGAGCGCGGGGAGGATCGGGATCAAGGTCGGCGAGGTGTCGGTCGACTGGCCGACCATGCAGAGGCACCGCCAGAAGGTGGTCGACGCGAGCACCAAGGGTGTCGCCTATCTCTTCAAGAAGCACGAGATCGAGCACGTCGAGGGGGAGGGCGGGTTCCTCGAGCCGGGCCTCATCGAGGTGACGGCCAGGGACCACGCCCGGCACGTCAAGGCGAGCGCGGTCCTGATCGCGACCGGCTCGGCACCGGTCGCGCTTCCCGGCACCCCATTCGACGGCGAGCGGGTGATCTCCTCGACCGAAGGCCTCTCCCTGGGCGACATCCCGGAGTCGGTCCTGGTCGTCGGGTGCGGCTACATCGGGCTCGAGATGGGCTCGGTCTACGCCCGGGTCGGCTCCAAGGTCGCCGTGGTCGAGATGCTGGACACGATCCTCCCCGGGATGGACGCCGACCTGGCGAAGGAGGGGATCAAGGTCTTCCAGAAGCAGGGGCTCGATATCCGGACCGGCACCAAGATCACCAAGGCCAGGGTCGGCGCGGACGGCGTCGAGGTGTCGCTGGCCGGCGCCGAAGGCGAGGCATCCCTCTCGGCCTCGCGCATGCTGGTCGCGATCGGGAGGAAGCCCGTCACCAACGGACTGAACCTCGAGCGGATCGGCGTGAAGACCGACGACAATGGCTTCATCCAGGTGAACGAGCGGTTCGAGACCGGGGTCGCCAACGTCTACGCGGTCGGCGACGTGATCGGCGGGAAGATGCTGGCCCACAAAGGGTCCGAGGAGGGGATCGTCGCCGTCGAGCGGATCGCCGGCCGCGACAGCGAGATGGACTATTTCCCGATCCCGGGCGTCGTTTACACGCATCCCGAGATCGCCACCGTCGGGCTCTCCGAGCAGGAGGCCCTCGACCAGGGCCACGAGATCAAGATCGGCCGCTTCCCGTTCAGCGCCAACGGCCGCGCCCGCTGCATGAACGACACGACCGGATTCGTGAAGATGGTGGCCGACGCGAAGACCGACCGGATGCTGGGCTGCCACATCCTGGGCGCCCGCGCGGGGGACCTGATCGCCGAGCTCGTGGCGGGAGCCGCCTTCCGCGCGAGCGCCGAGGACATCGCCTTGACCGTCCACGCCCACCCGACCCTCGCCGAGGCGGTCAAGGAGGCCGCGCTCGACGTCCACGGCGAGGTCCTCCACATCTGATCACGGAGGTACGTGCTCAGCACGTACCTCCTTCGGCGGCTGCCAGCAGCCGCTTGTCGACCCGTGAGGATTTCCAGATCCTCGATGTGACGGCGGGCCACGACGAAGCTGGCTAAGTGAAGGGGGTCGAGCGCCCGCAGAAGACTCCATGGGGCTATTCGTTCCGCGAGATCACAGATGGGCCCGGACAGCTCCAGGATCTCACAGCGAGTCCACACCGATTCGAACCGCGCTTTCGGCCTCGGCCACCGCAGTCTCGGAGAGCAGGGAGCTTGCACATGCGGTACCTTTGCACGTTGCTATTTGTCGGCCTCGTAACGGCGAGCGGCGTTTCTGCCCAGGTAAAGCCGGTTGTGGCCGATGTGGACTCGGTCTCCATACGCGAACTGGAGGAGTTGGAGCATCATCTGAGTGAGCTGCTTAACCGCGGCGACTGGCAAGCTTACGCGCAGCATGTGGCAGATGACTACCGTCAGACGAATCGACACGGCGAAGTACGAACGAAGCGTGATGTGCTGGCTGCACTGCAGCGCGGAAACACCCAACAGTCCCAGACGACGGTTCCGGATTCCATCGAGGTCCGCGTCTACGGCGATACGGGTGTGCTGACCGCGGTGCTGACCGGCAGGAGCGTGGACGACGGTTCCGTCCAATTCCGCTCGCGCATTCTCAAGACGTTTGTGCGTCGAGACGGTCGCTGGTACCTGGTAGCCATGCAGGGGACCGCGCTCCCATAGCGGTTCCGCGATGTTGGCCCAACCCTGCCGCCCTCAACCCTTCGGCGGCGTGGCTGCCGGAGGCCCCCCCTCTCCCGAGAACACCCGTTCGTTCATGGCCCGGATGATCCCGGTGAGGTGCTTGAAGAGCCCCTCGACCAGGCTGTAGTTGTCGGCCAGGATCTGCGCCATGTCGGCCCGGTGGATGGCGAGCGTCCGGGTCCTCTCGACGGCCACCATGTCGGTCGAGCGCGTCCCGCCGTCCAGGACGGAGAAGGTCCCGATCGCCTCGCCGGGACCGAACATCATCACCTCGTGACCGCCCTTCTCCGCGCGCAGGCTCCCGGACAGGACGACGTACAGGTAGTCCCCCTCCTCGCCCTCGTAGAACAGGTACTCGCCGGGCTCGAACGGGCGCTCCTCGGCGACCGCCGCCAGCTGGAGCAGGTCGTCCGCACCGAGCTGGCTCAGGAGAACCGTGCGGCGCAGGGCCGCCGCCTTCTCGACCGAGCTCATCGCCATCGATTCCTCATCCTCCCTCTCCTTCTCGTAACGTCGGGCGAGCCGCCGGACGATCGGATCACCGGACGCGGCCAGTCGTTCGAGCTCGGGCCCCAGGCGATCCGGGTAAGCCCGGGCGGCCACCGGCACGGCGTAGGCGCGGAGCCAGGGCTCCGCTTCCTCCAGGACGGACTCCAGATCCTCGGCCGGCTCGCGATCGTCCAGCGGGTACCAGCGGCGGCCCAGCTCGACGCGCTGGTCGGTGCTCCAATCCGGATCGATGAGCGGGATCAACCGGCGGGCGTCGTTCCGATCGAGCACCGTTTCCAGGAGCTCGAGCGCGTGGGCGCCGTACAGTGATCCTCCGCTCGTCAGGCCCGCGTAGGCGAAGTAAATCGTCTTCTGGCTGTACAGCAAGGCCTGGAGCCGGAATGCGCGCTCGATCGTGCGCTCGGCCTGGAACCCCAGCGCCCAGGCGTACGCCCCCATCGCCCCCGCGTCCTGCTGCTCCAGATCGCGAGCGAGGGTGCGCAGGGCGACCAGCTGCCGCTCGATGTCGTACGATTCCCCCAGCTCCGCGTCCAGCTCCTCGCGCACGGTCTCGACCGGAACCGACCAGCGAGGATACCGCCGGCGGAGCTTTCCCAGCGCCTTGAGCGCGTACAGGCGATGGCTCTCGCGGGACATCGAGGGGAGTCCCTCGGCCAGCGCCCGCAACGCGGCCGGGCTGGCGATGTGTACGAACACGCTCGGGAGCCACCGGCGAGCCGCCTCGGACAGCTCCGGATCGCGCAGCGAGGCGCTCAGGTAGGGGATTCCCGCCTCCCCGTAGGCGGCCAGGGCGCGGATCGCGAACGGCCGCGTGGGAACGGCGGCCAGGTGTGGCAGGAGGTTCGAGATCAGGCTCGGTCGCGGCTCGCGTCCGGCGCTCACGATCGCGGCTCGGACGACGTCGGGATCGGAGTCGCCCAGGAGGGTCTCGAGATGCCGCTGCAGGGGATGGGGCCCGCCCACGAGGCCGAGGGCCCGGGCACAGGCGGCGCGCACGGGCGCACCTTCGTTCCCGACCTTCCGCACGAGCCGGGACATGGCCTCCGTGGCCTCGCGATCGCCCTCCTCGCCGCCGTACCGCACGAGACAGACGAGCGCGGCCTCGATGCGGTCCGGATCGTCCTCGTCCAGCCAGCCGCGCATACGGGGCAGCCAGGCTTGCGGGTCGGCCGCGCAGAGGACGCGGTAGGCCCGCGCCTGGACGCGCCGGTCCGGGTCGTCGACGAGCCGGCGCACGGGCTCGAGCGGGATCCCGTCCTGGATCGCGGCGAGGAGCCCCAAGGCCCGGGCGCGCACCCGGGCGTCGGAATGCTCCAGCAGCCGCAGGAGGTCCTCCCGGAGCACCCGCGGCGGGACATCGCGGAAGAGATCCAGCGTGTACTGGATCCGCTCCGCGTCGGCGCCGGGGCTCAGCTCCTCCCGGAGCGCGCGGATCGTCTCGCTGTCCAGGCTCTCCTCTACCGCCTCCTCGAGGTCGACGTCCCGTATGGCAAGCAACCGCTCCAGGATCTGTCGATAGCTCTGGCGTACGCCCCAGACGGCGGCGATCCAGGCCACGATGAGGACGAGGGTGACGACCTTGAGCCCCGGTCCCTGAAGCGCCATGACCCCGCTCCCGGCCAGGATCAGCACCCCGGCGAGGCCGTCCGCCCCCCGCTGGACGACGATGTCGATGAACGGCTTGGCACGCCGCTTGAGGACGGTCGGGACGGGCAGGTAGAGCAGCTCCCGCGCCGACTGGTCGAGCGAGTTTTTGAGCGTGGCGTCCCCCGATTTGGCCAGGGTTGCGGTCAGGAGGCTCGGCGCCGCCAGCAGTCCTCCCGCGCCGAGCCCCATGGCGACCGGCAGGACGACGAGCGAGCCCGCGAGACCGAGGACCCGGAGCGCCAGGCTCGCGAAGAAGAGCTGGATCAGGAGAGCGGCGCCGTTGAAGGCCGCGAAGACCACGCCGAAGTAGCGGGTCTGGGCGTCCTGCCCGGGGATCGCCGCCTCGACCGCCGCGTTGAACATCCAGTCGACGAAGGTGACGGCGAGGGTTCCCACGAACAGCAGGACCGCGATCCGCCTGAGATGACGCACGCGCCGGAGGATGCGGAGCCCGCCCGTCACCCCCAGCTCCTCCTCGGGCTGACCGCTGCGCGCCTTGGAGATGCGGAACTCGCCGATCCGGAAGGCCCGCTCGGCGAGGATCGCGCAGATCCCCAAGAGTCCGGCGCCCAGGAGGAGCAGGTTCTCCGAACCCAGCGGATGGGCCAGGAACCCGGCGCCCGCGCTGCCGACGACGCCGCCCGCCAGCCCACCCGCGCCGACGAACCCGAGCAGCCGCTTCGCCTGCCGGGGATCGAAGACGTCGTTCACGACGAGGAAGAACTGGCTCACCAGGAAGAGCGTGAAGACGTTGACCCAGACGTAGAACGAGCCGGCGGACCACGCCGTCGGGCGTCGTAGGGTCAGCCAGAACAGAAGCAGCGACGCCGCCACGGCGGCCAGCGTGCCGAGGATCTGGCGGCGCCGGCCGAGCGGAGCGATCCAGCGGCCGTAGGCCAGGGTGGCGACCGCCGAGACGACCGCCCCGGCGATGTAGGCCCAGGGCAGGTTGGCCGCGCCGGCCGTACTCAGGAAGAACGCGTTCCGGGCCGGCTTGATGAGGTGCTGGAGGGAGGTGAGGAGGAAGAACCAGCCGAAGAGCGCCCACACGATGGGCCATTCGGAGGATCGGATGTCCAGGAGGCCGGTCCGGCGGCCCTTTCCGGGGCGACCGCCGTTACGCGATCGTCGCGCCGCCGCGCTCAGCCGTCGTCCAGGAGCCGGCGACCGGCGTAGCCCGTTTCGACGGAGTGCCAGAAGCGGATCCCGTCCTCGCCGTATTGCCAGCAGAGATAGGCGAGCTGTCCGTCGCGGAGGGTCGGGAAATCGACGAGGCCGAGCTCGACCCCCTTGAACTCCGCTCCCAGCCGCTCCAGCTCCCGGGCGCCTTCCACGAGACGGTCGGTGAGCGCGTCGATCTCGGGCCTGACGCGGCCGACCTCGTCACCGGGATCGAGCCGATCGAGGAGGGCCTGTCGTTCGGCGTGATCCTCCATCATGCCGCGCACGATCGAGCGGACGAGGGGGAGCATGCGCTCGGCCTCGTCGCGAGAAAACAGGCGGATCTCCTGCTCGAGTACGTGGGGCATGTTGTCTCCGGGAAGATTAGAGACGCTCGATCTCCTGACGGGCGCCCAGGATCTCGACGCAATCCAGATACAGCTCACGCTCCTCCGTCTCGGAGAGGAGCCCGTGCTTGTAGCGCTCGTACTGGTCGGGGAAATGCTCGCGCATGACGGCGAAGACCCGGACGTCCTCGCGACCTCCCTGGTCGATCGTGATCTCGATCTTGGGGATCAGACGGGCTACCTGACGAGCGAGCCAGAAGAAGAGAATGACGAGGATGATCAGCTTGAGCATCGTCGGAAGTGTACCCCGCAGACCCCCAAAAGACAACGCGCCCCAAGGGGGCGCGAAGGTCGTTCCGGCATGGTGCCCAAGGAGGGAGTCGAACCCCCACGGGCGTGAGCCCACACGACCCTGAATCG
>Ga0299907_10002412_pt1 | contig 11493 bp, 8 predicted proteins | sample RVTome_16_FD_198680 | JGI IMG/M metagenome (GOLD analysis project Ga0299907, IMG submission 198680) | Soil microbial communities from uranium-contaminated site in the Upper Colorado River Basin, Wyoming, United States - RVT152D67 (version 2) ...
CAGCCCCGCCTCGCGGGCCGCGAGGACCTCCGGGAGCTCGCGGTCGGCGCGCAGGGCAGGGGTGATCGCGACGCGCTCCACCCCGCCCAGATGGGCAGGATCGTGACCGCGCAGGACGCTCACGCCGGCCTCGTCCAGTGGCCGCGTGTACGGCGACGGGGCGTCGAGGTCGCAACCGTCGACCGCGGCACCCGATTCGTGGAGGAGCAACGCGACGCCGGCGGCACCGGAGCCGGCGATGCCGATGAGATGGATCCGCTCGCCCGGCCGCACCACGGCGAGCCCGCCTACGATCCGCCGCTGGCGGCGCGGACCTCTGCGAGCGCCAGCTCGATGGCCAGCATGGCCGCGGCGGCCTTGTTGCCGTCGCGATCGTGGGAGAAGACGCGATGCTCGACACGGTCCGGATGCCCGCGCAGGGAGACGGCAGTGAAATGGGTGCCGACCGGCTTGCCCTCGGTGGCGCCCTCCGGCCCGGCGATGCCCGTCACACCCACCCCGATCTCGACGCCGAAGCGCTGTCGCACGCCGTGGGCCATCGAGACCGCGACCTCGCCGCTCACCGCACCGTGCAACTCGATGAGCTCGTGCGGCACGCTGAGCTCCACCTCCTTCGAGAGGTTCGTATAGGCGATGACTCCGCCCACGTAATACCGGCTGGCGCCGGGAACCATGGTGATGACGTGACCGATGAGCCCGCCGGTCGACGACTCGGCCGTCGCCAGCTTCCAACCCCGCTCCAGCAGCGCGTCGCCGAGGCGTGCGCCGGCCAGTTCCAGCTCGGCTTCGGAGGGCGTGAGCATCATCGGTAGTTCGTGAACTGCAGGGCGACCGGGTAGTCCATGCCCTTGAGGTGGGCGATGACCGCCTGGAGCTCGTCGCGACTCTTGCCGGACACGCGCACCGCGTCTCCCTGGATCTGGGGCTTCAGCTTGGGGAAGCGCTCACGGATGAGCTTGCTCAGCTCCTTGGCCTGGTCGGCGCTCAGCCCGCGCTTCAGCCCGATCTGCTGGCGCACGGTCCCGCCCGCTGCCGGCTGCAACGTTCCCCACTCGAAGATCTTGAGCGACAGTCCGCGCCGTACGGCCTTCGATTGGATGAGGTCCTTGACCGCGCTGGCGCGGAACTCGTCGTCGGCGTGCAGGGTGATCTCGGCCTTGCCGAGCTCGATGCTCACCTTGGCGTTCTTGAAGTCGAAGCGCGTCGCCACCTCTCGCCGCACCTGGTCGAGGGCGTTGACCAGCTCCTGCTGGTCGAAGTCGCTGACGAGGTCGAATGTCGAATCGGCCATGACTCCCCTATCTTCGTCGCTCCGAGGCGGGCGCGCCACGGAGTCGTGCAGGACGCCCCGTCACAGTGGCGTGATCCGCCACTCGACCACTTCCCCCGATCCGCCCATGATCCCCAGATCGATGCCGTTGATCGCCAGCTGCACGGCTCCCGCGTTGCCGACGCGGACGCGCAGGCTCTCCTGTGCTGCCAGATCCAGCGTCGTTCCCGGCTGGGCGTTGCGCCCGGATACCCCGTCGATGGGGTCGCCGTCCTGGTCCACCTCGAGGTACGAGATGCCTCCCTCCACGCTCAGCGTGCCGGAGAGTCCACCGGCGCCGGCCACGGTGACCCGACGGGTCAGCGCCGCATCGGGCTGGCCGCGCGGTGTGACCGTCACGTCCCACGACCCCGGACGCAGCGCGAGGCTGGTGGCGAAGGCGCCGTCCTCGCCGGCAGTGACCGTCACCGGGTCGGGCGCGGTGGGCGGCGCCTCCGGCACGGGGATCTCCTGGCCGGCGAGGCTGACGACGCGGAAGCTCGGCGGTGCTGCGGCGGCGAAAACGGCGCTGACGTCGACCTCGGCGCCGGGCGACCCGGTGCCGGCCACATCGACCGCTCCGCTCAGCGTGGCACCGTCCTCGGGCAGGGTGAGCGCGAACGCGCTGCCGGGGGTCGGCTGCGGCTCGTCGCCGACCACGACGATCGTGCGCCGCACCGCGCCGGAATCCCGGTTGGTGACCGGGTCGCTCGCCACCAGGGTGATGACGTTCGAGCCCGGCACCAGCCGCACCTCGACCTCGAAGGCGCCGCTCGCATCGGCCTGGACGTCGGGGTTCTCGACGGCTCCCTCGACGCGGACGGTCGCGTTCGGCTCGGTCGTGCCGCGGATCGTGTAGGTCGTGCCGCGGTAGGTGGGCACGTCGCCGGCCGGCTCGGTGATCGCCAGCCCGGGCGTCCGCGCGAAGGTGAGAAACTCCCCGACGAAGTACACGATGAAGACGCCCACCAGCAGCGTGAGGATGACGGCCACCACCGCGCCGGGCGTTACCACCAGCGCACGCGAGCGCTTGCCGGCGATCGGTCGTGGAGGAGGCTGCACGGAGACGCGCCCCTCGGGAGTCTGCCCCGCGCTTTCCAGCCGATACAGATCGATCAGGTACTCGGCGTCCAGGCCCAGGTAGGCCGCGTAGTTGCGCAGGAAGCCCTTCGTGTATACGGCGCCGGGCAGCTCGCGATACTCGCCGTGCTCCAGTGCCGACAGGTAGCGCGAGCGGATCTTCGTGTCGCGCTCGACGCGAGCCAGGTCGACGCCACGTGCCTCTCTCGCCGACCGCAGGACCTCGCCGAGCTTGTGGAGCTCGCCGTCCTCGCTCACGCCTCGTCCTCGTCGGGGACCACGTCGCCACCCCACCCATCGCTCGTGACCAGCACCTCGCGGAAGCGGCTGCCGTCGGCCGGGCCAACGATGCCACGATCCTCCATCTGGTCCAGGATGCGCGCGGCGCGCGCGTACCCGATCCGCAGCCGGCGCTGGAGCAGCGAGGCCGACGCCTTGTCCGAACGCCGCACGATGTCCACCGCCTGGGTGAGCAGTGCATCGGCATCGTCGTCCCCGTCCTCGTCACCCGGTCGGCCGCCGGGCTTGCCGTCGCGCTTGGGGGCCGTGATCTCCGGCCGGTAGCGCGGTCCGCCCTGGCCGCGCCAGTGGCGCGCGAGCTCCTCGATCTCGGTGTCGGTGACCAGCACTCCCTGCAGGCGCACGGCGCGCGGCGCGTCGATCGGCTGGTAGAGCATGTCGCCCCGACCCAGCAGGTCCTCCGCCCCGGTGGTGTCCAGGATCGTGCGGCTGTCGACGCCGCTGGTCATGGCGAACGCGATCCGGCTGGGAACGTTCGCCTTGATCAGGCCCGTGATGACCTGGACCGATGGCCGCTGGGTGGCGACCACCAGGTGGATCCCCGTCGCCCGCGCCAGCTGGGCGATGCGCGTGATCGTGGCCTCCACCTCGTAGGCGCTGACCATCATCAGGTCCGCCAGCTCGTCGATGACGACGAGGATGTATGGCATCCGCGGCTCGCCGGGTCGCAGCGCGTCGTTGTAGCCGGCGATGTTCCGCACGCCGCGCTGGGCGAACTCGTGGTAGCGGCTCTCCATGGTGCCGACCGTCCACTTCAGCGCGTTGACCGCCTTCTCGGTGTCGACGATGACCTCGGTGAGCAGGTGCGGAATGCCCTTGTACTGCGCCATCTCGACCCGCTTGGGGTCGATGAGGATGACCTTCACCTCGTTGGGCGTGGCCCGCATCAGGAGCGAGCAGATGATGGCGTTCACGCACACGCTCTTGCCCGATCCGGTGGCGCCGGCGATGAGGACGTGCGGCATCTTGGCCAGGTCCGCGCTGAAGGGCTGGCCGGCGACGTCCTGGCCCAGTGCGAACGCGAGCTTGCTATTGGCCGCCGCGGCCTCGAAGTTGTCGCTGCTCAGCACTTCCTTGAGGGTGACCAGGTCGAACGCGCTGTTCGGGATCTCGATGCCCACGTACGGCTCGCCGGGGATCGGCGCCTCGATCCGGATCGAGCGCGCGGCGAGCGCCAGCGCCAGGTTGTCGGCGAGGCCCTCGATACGGCTGAGCTTGATCCCGGGCTCCACGTCGAGCGCGTACTGGGTGACGACCGGCCCCTCCTGGATGCGGGCCACCTTCACGCCGATGCCGAAATGGGCCAGCGTCTCCCGGATGCGGGTGCCCTTCGAGGTGAGATCCATCTGGGCGGCGGAGCTCACCGGCGCCTCCGCCAACAGGTCCGGCTCCGGGAGCACCCAGGGCACGTCGGCGGACTCCAGCGCGGCGTCGCGCGCCTCCGCCTCCCCCACCGCGGCCAGGTGCTGCTCCTCGCCCGTCTCCAGGCGCTCGACGGATGGCGGCGCCTCACCGTCGAGCACCGTGCCGTTGCCGTCCGTGACGTCGGCCTCGCCCATCGCCATGCGGACCGGCACCGGCTCGCGCAGCGCGTCGGGTCGATCGCTGCGCTCGACCTGCTCCGGACGGGAGCGTCGCACGATGAGGGGCGGCTCGTCATCCTCTCCCCCACCCAGTGCGCTGCGCATGCGGCTCAGCAGGCCGGGCCGCGGCTCGGCTGCCGGCGCTGGAGGGACCGCTGGCTCGTGCCGGGCGCGCCGGTCCGCCGCTGCCTGGCGTCGGGCCTCAGCCGCAGCCTGCTCGCGACGCTCGTCGCGGCCCTGGAGCCACGCGGCCACCAAGTCGCCCACGGTCATGTTGAAGTACAGGAGCACCCCGACCACGAACAGGATGGCGAGCACGATCCAGGCGCCGACGTCCCCGATTGCACGCGCCACCAGCGTGCCGACCGCGAAGCCGATGACGCCGCCGCCATCGCCCCGGTCGATGACCTCCACCCCGCCGCCGACGGTGAGATGGAACATCCCCAACAGGGCCAGCGCCACCAGCGCCGCGCCGGTGGCCGCCATCCAGCGCTCCGCCGGCATCGTCTTCATCCACAGCATGAGGGCGAAGCCGGCCAGCAGCGGCGGCGCGAAGGCGATGCCCCAGCCCAGGAGGTAGGTCAGCAAGCGGTGCCAGGGAGCGACGATCAGCCCGGCGTCCGGTGCGAACAGGGCGATGACGCTGACGACCGCCAGGATCAGCAGGGTGAGCGCCAGCAGCTCGCGCGCGACCCTGCCCCCGAACCGCACGGTGCGCGTCGTGCGCTGCCGCCGGCGGGTGCTCCGACGCCGGGTGCCGCTCGAGCGTCGAGTGGCCATGCTCAGACCTCCAGCACGATGGGCAGGATCATCGGCCGGCGCTTGGTGCGCTCGAAGAAGAAGCGGGCCAGCGTGTCGCGGATCTTCGTCTTGAGGTAGCCCGCCTCGGCACTGTGCTCGTCGCCCGGCGGCTGGCTGAGCTCCGCTGCCAGGTGGTCGCGCGCCGCGGTCATGATCGGGTCCTCCGGGTCGTGGAGGAAGCCGCGCCCGATGAGGTCGGGACCGGACACCGGCTGGCCGGTGGCCCGGTCGACGGTCAGCGCCACCATGACCACGCCGTCGGAGGCGAGCATGCGCCGGTCGCGCAGCACCACGCCATCAACCCCGTCCACGGTGGCGATGCCGTCCACCAGCACGTCGCCGGCCGGCACGCTGCCCGCCAGCCTTCCCCGCTCGCCGTCGAACTCGACGACCTGGCCGTTCTCCAGCACGAAGATGCGGTCCACCGCCACGCCGGCGCCCTCGGCCAGCAGGCCGTGCTGCACGAGCATCCGGTACTCGCCGTGGATCGGCACGAAGTGGCGGGGCCTGACGAGGGCCAGCATCAGCTTCAGCTCCTCGCGCGAGCCGTGGCCCGAGACGTGGCAGTGCTTCAGCGGCTCGTAGTGGACCATCGCCCCCTCTTTGAAGAGGTTGTCGATGGTCTTGGCCACCGCTTCCTCGTTACCCGGGATGGGTGAAGCGGAGACGATGACGGTGTCGCCCGGCTCGATGCTGATGTTGCGATGGTCGCGGTTGCTCATCCGAGTCAGGCCGGACATCGGCTCACCCTGCGAGCCGGTGGTCATCACCACCAGCTGCTCCTTCGGCAGGCGCTGCAGCGCATCCTTGCGGGCCAGCGTCCCGTCGCGCGGGTCAAGGTAGCCCAGCTCCACGGCGATGGCGATGTTCTGCTCCATGCTGCGGCCGAGCGCCACCATCTTGCGACCGTGCGCCCACGCCGCATCGAGCACCTGCTGCACGCGCCCGATGTTGCTGGCGAAGGTCGCGACGATCACCCTCCCCGGCGCCTCGCCGATGAGTTGCTGCAGGGACTCGCCGACAGTCATCTCCGAGAGCGTGTAGCCCTCCTTCTCGGCGCGGGTCGAGTCGCTCAGCAGGAACTCCACGCCGGCGTTGCCGATCTCGGCGATGAGCCCCAGGTCGGCCCGCAGCCCGTCTGGCGGCGTGTGGTCGAACTTGAAGTCGCCGGTGTGCACCACCGTGCCGAGCGGCGTGCGGATGCCGAAGCCCAGGCCGTCGGGGATCGAGTGGTTCACCCGGAACGGCAGGATGCGGAAGGCGCCCACGGCGAACTCGACGCCCGGCTCGATCAGCTCCAGCCGCGTCTGGTCGAGCAGCTTGTGCTCCTTGAGCTTGCCGGTGACCAGGCCGCGCGTCAGCTTGCTGGCATAGATCGGCGTGCCGGGGATGCGGGGCAGCACGTACGGCAGTCCGCCGGTATGGTCCTCGTGGCCGTGGGTGAGGATGATGCCGCGAATCCGATCGCGGTTCTCCTCCAGATAGGTCGCATCCGGGATGACCAGGTCGATGCCCAGCATCTCCGGCTCGGGGAAGGCCAGCCCGCAGTCGACGACCAGGATCTCCCCGGCCGCCTCGATGACGGTGATGTTCTTCCCCACCTCGCCCACCCCGCCCAGCGGGATGACGCGCAGGACGTCTGGCATGTCGCTCCTAGAAGAGAGTCAGCTGCTGAGCGTCGTCGGTCGCCGCGATGGTCGATCTGGGCGCCTCCGGTTCGGGTTGGTTGAGGATGACCTGGACCGATGCCGCCCGCTCGGCCTCCAGTGCCTCGCGGGCGGTGAGGAGGGCAGCCGGCAGGCCGCGGATGTCCGCAAACAGCGTCTCCCGCAGTGATGCCTGGTGCAGCGCTGCAGCCGGATGGTACATCGGGAAGACGAAGCGGCCTCCCGAGCGGCGCAGGGTGCCATGGACGGCGCTGATCCGCGCCCCGGGCAGATAGCGCTGCAGGGAGTGGCGGCCGAGCGTCACCACCACCGCCGGGTCCAGTGCCGCCTCCTGGCGGTCGAGATAGCCGCCGCAGGTCGCGATCTCGGCCGGTTCGGGGTCGCGGTTGCCCGGTGGGCGGCACTTGACCACGTTGGCGATGAAGACGTCCTCGCGCTGCCAGCCGATGCTGCGCAGCAGCTCCGCCAGCAGCTGGCCGGCCGGCCCGACGAACGGACGGCCGGTCGCGTCCTCGCGGGCGCCCGGCCCCTCGCCGACCAGGAGCACGTCGGACACCGGGTTGCCTTCACCCGGCACGGCCTGTGACCGTCCGCGGTGCAGCGGACAGCGCGTGCAGCCGCGGACCTCGCTGGCGACCGCGGCGAGCAGCTCCTGGGTGCCCATGCTGCCGGCCGGCCTCCCTCGCGCTGTCGGTTCGGTTGGCGCCGCCGCGGCGGCGGCGCCATCGGTCCCCTACAGGCTACCCCGATCGGCTACTCCTGGGAGGCCGCCCCGGCCTTGGCCATGTGGCGCTCCATCGCGGCGCGGCGGCTCAGGTTGATGCGACCCATGCGGTCGATCTCCGTTACGACCACCATCAGCTCGTCGCCGATGGCGACCACGTCCTCGACGCGCGGCACCCGGTAGTCGGCCAGCTGGCTGATGTGCACCAGCCCCTCCTTGCCGGGCATGATCTCGACGAAGGCGCCGAAGTTCATGATCCGGGTCACCTTGCCAAGGTACTCCTTGCCGACCTCGACATCCTTGGTCAGGCCCTCGATCCAGGCGATCGCCTTCTTGGCGGCGTCGCCCGAGACCGACGCGATCTGGATCGTGCCGTCGTCCTCGACGTTGATCTCGGTGCCGGTCTCTGCCACGATCTGGCGGATCACCTTGCCGCCGGCGCCGATCACGTCTCGGATCTTGTCGACCGGGATCTTGATGGTCGTGATGCGCGGCGCGTACGGGCTCAGCTCGCTGCGGCTGGCGCTGATGACTGCGGTCATCTTGTCCAGGATGAACATCCGGGCCTGGCGCGCCTGCTCCAGGGCATCTCGTAGCGTCTCGCTGGTGATGCCCGCGACCTTGATGTCCATCTGGAGGGCGGTGACGCCCTCTGCCGTGCCGGCGACCTTGAAGTCCATGTCGCCGTACGCATCCTCCTTGCCGGTGATGTCGGTGAGGACCGCGTGGCGACCCGTCGCCGGGTCGGTGATCAGGCCCATGGCGGCGCCGCCGACGGGCGCCTTGATCGGCACGCCGGCATCCATGAGGGCCAGGGTGCTGCCGCAGGTGCTGGCCATCGAGGTGGAGCCATTGGAGCTGACCACCTCGCTCACCACGCGGATGACATACGGGAACTCGTCGACCGCCGGCAGGACCGGCACCAGCGCACGCTCGGCCAGCGCACCGTGGCCGATCTCGCGCCGCCCCGGGCCGCGCATCGGGCGCGATTCGCCGACCGAGTAGGGCGGGAAGTTGTAGTGGTGCAGGTAGCGCTTCTCCGTCTCCGGCGAGATCGTGTCCAGCCGTTGCACGTCGCTGGATGGACCCAGCGTGGCGATGCTCACCGCCTGCGTCTGGCCGCGGCTGAAGATGGCCGACCCATGGGTGCGTGGCAGGACGCCGACCTCGACGTTGATGGGTCGGATGGTCGCCGTGTCGCGGCCGTCGATGCGGATGTTCTCGCTGAGCACCAGCTCGCGCACCGTCGCCTTGGTCAGCACGTCCATCAGCGCCGAGCCGATGGCGTGACGGCGCCGGATGTCCTCCAGGTGATCGCCCTGCTCCGCGCGGTTGTAGCTGTCGCGGGCGCGGCGGATCTCGTCGGCGATGTCACCGCGGATCGCATCGAGCCGATTCGCCAGGCCATCGGTGAGGTTGATGAACAGCTCGGCTGTGGCCTCGGCGTCGGGCATGGCGCGATGGGCCGCGCCGTGTTCGCGGCCGAAGACGAAGCGCATGAGGTCGGCCAGCTTGTAGCCGCCGGCATCCGGATAGAGCTGGTAGGCAAGCTCCAGCGTGTCGTAGACCGCAGACGGCTGCCAGTGCACGTCGTTCGGCATGTGGCGCAGCACGTATGGCAGGTCGAACGCCACGTTGTGCGCCACCACCGGCGCATCGCCGATCCACTCGGCGAAGCGGGGCAGGACGTCGGCGGCAGTCGGCGCTCCGGCCACGTCATCGTCGCTGATGCCGTGCACCTGGTGGCCGACGATCGCGCGCCCCGGGTTGACGAGGGACTCGAAGCGATCGACCACCTGCCCGTCGCGGACCCGTAGCGCGGCGATGTCCACCACGTACCCGTTCTCGGGCTTCATGGCCGTCGTCTCCAGGTCGAAGACGACGAACTCGGCGCCGTCCTGCGCGAGGGCGGCTCCGAGCTTGACGATCGAGTCGGCCTTCGGGCCGAAGAATGGCGTCTTCTTCGGCTTGCCCGCCGCCTCGACGAGCTTCAGCTGCAGGTCGATGCTCTTCTGGAGCTCGGCCTGCCCGAAGGTGATGGCATCGGCCATGACTGCTTCGGGGAGAATGTTGGCTCCTGCCTCGACCATCATCACCGCGTCCCGGGTGCCGGCCACGACGAGGTCCATCTCGCTCTCGTCCAGCTGGCTGTTGGTCGGGTTGGTGACGAACTGGCCGTTGATGCGGCCGACGCGCACTGCGCCGATCGGGCCCAGGAACGGGATGCTGCTCACCGACAGCGCCGCGGAGGCGCCGTTGATGGCGAGGATGTCCGGGTCATTCTCCTGGTCGGTGGAGAGCACCGTCAGGACGATCTGGACGTCGTTCTTGTATCCCTTCGGGAACAGGGGGCGGATCGGCCTGTCGGTCAGGCGCATGGCCAGGATGGCCGCCTCGGACGGGCGGGATTCACGCTTGATGAAGCCGCCGGGGATCTTGCCTGCGGCGTACATCCGCTCCTCGTAGTCGACGGTGAGCGGGAAGAAGTCGATTCCCTCGCGGGGTTCGGATGAGACTGCCGTCGCCAGGACGACGGTATCTCCGTAGCGCACGAGGACCGCCCCGTCCGCCTGCTCGGCGAGCTTGCCCGCCTCGAATGAGAACGGCCCTGCGCCGATCTCGGCCTCTACCTTGATGGCCACTGATTCCTCCAGTTGTGTCACGGTGCGTCCTTCGCGTCCGGCGCACTGCCCGCGCTCGACCCTCAATCCTTCGCGAGGGGGCGGGCGGCAGCTTCGCGGACGCGAGCTCTCACCGTGGTGGGTCGCAGCAGTGCTGCGGGTGGGTCCGGCGCGTGATCGGCGCCGGATGCGCAAAACCCAGATGCGCGAGCTGCAGCACCTGGGTCGTGTGCGGATTGATTGGCTAGCGGCGCAGCCCCAGCCGGCTGATCACCGCCCGATAGCGATCGACATCGTTGCGCACCAGGTAGGCGAGCAGGCGTCGGCGCTGGCCCACGAGCTTGAGGAGCCCGCGGCGGGAGTGATTGTCGTTCTGGTAGGTGCGCAGGTGTTCCGTGAGCGACTTGATCCGCTCGGTGAGAAGCGCGATCTGCACCTCCGGAGATCCGGTGTCCCCCTCGTGCGTTGCGTAGTCCTCGACGATCGCGCCCTTCGCGTCCTTGGCGAGCGGCACAGATTCCTCCACTTTCTTTTCCGTATCGCCGTGGATGGTACCAGACGAAGGCACATCTCGCTAACGACTCCCCGCTCGATCCACGCTCGGCATGCTCCCCTCCAGATCGAGCGCGAGATGCTGGCCGTGGCGCACCCGGGCGCTCGACGCATCGTCCAGGCGCACGTCCGCCGGCCGGCCCACGCTGACGGTCGCCCACCCGCCGGCATGGCCGTCCGCCGCGAGCATGGCCGCATAGCGACCGGGCGGCGGCAGGGCAGGCAGGTACGTGAATGCCAGGCCGATGTGCGAACCGCGCGTCTCCGCCGTTCCCTCCAGCCGCGCGGCGGAGCCCAGCGCCCGGGCCGTCACAAGGTCGCCGCCCTCAATCGCCTCGCGAATCCGGCGTGACGAGATCGGCTCACCTGCGTGGAGCACGGGCTCGACGGTGATGACCTCGAACCCGTCCACCCTGCCGATCGCGCGCATGCGCGCGACGGTGCCGCCCCGGCCCTTGCCGAAGGCGCTCTCGGGCGACATGACAATGGCCCGGAGCGTGATGGCCGGCGCCAGGGCGGCAAGGAACTCCTCCGCCGTCAGCTGGCGCAGCGCGTCGTCGAACCGGAGCAGGAGAGCGTGATCCAGCCCCGCGTCGGTCTCGATGCGGCGCACCACCGTCGTCGGCGGCAGGAGACGCGGCACGCGCGTTCCGGGGCGCAGCACCTCGTCCGGCGGCGGGTCGAACACGAGGGCCAGGCTGGAGACGCCCAGGGAGGTCGCCGCTGCCCGCGTCGCGTCCAGCAGGGCGCGATGGCCGCGGTGCACGCCGTCGAATACCCCCATGGTCAGCACCGCCGGACCGATCAGTGCCAGGTCCGAAGGGCGGCCCGCGATCCGCCGGGCGTCCGTTGTCAC
>Ga0299907_10002414_pt1 | contig 11492 bp, 10 predicted proteins | sample RVTome_16_FD_198680 | JGI IMG/M metagenome (GOLD analysis project Ga0299907, IMG submission 198680) | Soil microbial communities from uranium-contaminated site in the Upper Colorado River Basin, Wyoming, United States - RVT152D67 (version 2) ...
GTGAGCTCGCCGACATCATCGGGCGGGTGGCGGGCGACAGCGCGTTGGAGTGAAGACATCGGAGGCATAGAATCGTCGGCGGCTCGGGTGAGCCGTTGCGTCGAATACGTGCAAGCGACGCTGGCCGCCCAGGCCAGTCCGTCGAAGGCTCGGGACATGGCGGTCTACATGAAGACCGAAATGCCGTTCTATGGCGTGCAGAAGCCGGGTCGCATACCGATCCTGCGCCACATCCGACAGGAGTTCGCCCCGAGAGCCCGGGACGAGTATCGGGAGTTGGTCCTCGCCCTTTGGGCGCTGCCCCATCGTGAGGAGAAGTATCTGGCCCAGGGGGTCGCGGGCGACTTCGAGCAGTACGTCGTCCCCGAGTCGATGCCGATTTATCTCCTCTTCATCACGGAAGGGCAGTGGTGGGACTTCGTCGATGAGGCCGCCACCCATCTAGTCCGCAGGCTGGTACTCGAGTATCCCGACGAGACCTGGCCCGTCGTCGACGCATGGATCGAGGCAGACGACATGTGGCTTCGTCGCGCCGCCATCATCTGTCAGGTGGGCGCCAAGGATCGAACCGACGCCGACCGACTGTTCAGGTTCTGCGCTCGCAGGGCGCACGAGGGGGAGTTCTTCATCCGCAAGGGGATCGGATGGGCGCTGCGCGATTACGCCAGGACCGATCCAGAGCGGGTCGCCGAGTTCGTAGCAGGGCATCGCATCGAGCTGTCGAGACTCAGCTTCAAGGAGGCGACCAAGCACATCGGCCACCTGGTGCCCGGATGACCGACCCGATCACCCTCGAGGTGGCACGTAACCAGTTTGCGGCGTTGGCCGACGAGATGGGTCTGGTCCTTCGTCGCACCTCTCTCTCCCCCAACATCAAGGAGCGGGCCGACTGCTCCGCCGCGGTCTTCACCGCCGAGGGTGAGATGCTGGCTCAGGCAGAGCACATCCCGGTCCATCTCGGCTCCATGCCTGCCTCGGTTCGGGCCTGTCTCGATCGTTTCGACCCAGCGCCGGGGGCCCAGTACGCGGTCAACGACCCTTACGAGGGGGGTACCCACCTGAACGATCTGACGATCGTCGCCCCGGTGTTCCACTCGGGACGGCATGTGGCTTGGGTCGCCAACCGCGCTCATCACGCCGACGTTGGCGGCGAAGCGCCCGGCTCGATGCCGGCCCACGCAGTGCGATTGAGCCAGGAGGGCCACATCGTCTCGCCGACGACCGCAGTCTGGGACGGGAACTGGGTGGAAGAGTTCGTGCAACCCTTCGTCACGGCCTCGCGGACTCCCTGGGAGCGAAGGGGTGACCTCGACGGCCAGATGGGGGCGAACGCCGTTGCGGCCCGGCGTCTCGTCGAGCTGATCGACCAGGAGGGCCTCGAGCGGTTCACCGAGGTCTCGGCAGCGCTGCTCCACTATGGCGAGCGCCGAATGAGCGCCGCCATCAGCGAGCTCCCCGATGGGAGGTATGGGTTCGTCGACGTCATGGAGTTCGGTGAGAGGGACGTCTCGATCAGGGTGGCGGTCACGATCGAGGCCGATCGTCTCGATGCCGACTTCACCGGCTCGGACCCCCAGGTGGAGGCAAACTTCAACGCGGTGGAAGCGGTGACCCGGTCCTGTCTCTACTACGCGGTGCGGGTGGCGACGGATCCCACCATCCCCGCCAATGGCGGGTGCTACCGACCACTCAGCCTGACGGCGCCTGAGGGATCCATCGTCAACGCCACCCCTCCGGCCGCGGTCGCCGCCGGGAACGTCGAGACCAGTCAGCGAATCGCCGACGTGCTGTTGGGTGCTCTGGCGCAGGCGGCCCCCGACCGGGTGCCTGCCGCCTCACAGGGGACCATGAACAATGTCCTGATCGGCAACGACGACTTCACCTACTACGAGACCGTCGCGGGAGGACAAGGCGCCCGGCCCTACCGGGACGGGCAGTCGGGGATCCAGACTGGGATGACCAACACCCAGAACACGCCGATCGAGTCCCTCCACACCCATTATCCCTTCCGGGTCACCGCCTACACGCTGCGGAGAGGCAGTGGAGGTGACGGGAGGTTTCGGGGCGGCGACGGGATCCGCCGCGAGATCGAGTTCCAGGTCGCCGCCACGCTGTCGCTCATGGGTGAGCGCCGTCGCCACGCCCCCTGGGGACTGGCCGGCGGTGAGCCGGGCGCGGTCGGTGAGGACTGGCTGCTCCGAGCCTCGGGGGATCGGGAACGCCTCCCCGGCAAGGTGACCACCGACGTCTCCGCGGGCGACCGTCTCCTGGTCCTCACCCCGTCAGGCGGTGGTTGGGGAGCACCGTGAGTGGTCTTCCCTTCGTTCTGTGTCGATTTTGGGCGCTCTCAGCGCCCTTTTCCGACACAGAACGTGACAGAACGAGTGGGAGGGGTGGGTGGGTAGCCTGAGACCATGACTTTGGTGGCCGATCTGCGGGCGACACTTGGCGACGGGGACGTGCTCGAGGAGCCGGTCGAGCTCCATCTGTTCTCCAAGGATGCCTCGCTGATCAGGGGCCAGCCGGCTTGTGTGGTCTTCCCGGAGAACACGGCGGAGGTGGCCGAGGTGGTCCGTATCGCCGAGCAACACGGTGCCCCCGTCGTGGCCCGCGGTGCGGGCACGGGGCTCTCCGCCGGAGCCAGCCCGACTCAGGGCGGGATCGTCTTGGTCACCACCGCCTTGCAGGAGATCGAGATCGACCCAGCCAACCGCAGCGCCTGGGTTGGGGCCGGAGTCATCAACCTCGATCTCTCCAAGCAAGCGGCTCCATACGGCCTCCACTTCGCCCCCGATCCGTCGTCACAATCGGCCTGCACGATCGGGGGGAATGTCGCCAACAACTCCGGCGGGCCGCATTGCCTGGCCGAGGGCAGCACCACCAGCCATGTCCTCGGGATGGAAGTCGTGCTCGCTGGCGGCGAGATCGTCGTGCTCGGCGGTGACGCCCCAGACCCGCCCGGGCTCGACATCAAGGGAGTGATCGTGGGTTCCGAGGGAACCCTGGGCATAGTTACCCGAGCCCTGGTCCGCCTGCTCCCCATCGAGCCCGACGTCAGGACTCTGCTGATGGACTTCCCGAGTGTCGAGGCGGCGGCGCGAACCGTGTCCGATGTCATCGCCGCCGGCCTCGTCCCCGCGGCCCTCGAGCTCATGGATCGGCGCATGGTCGAGGCCGTGGAGAACTGGCTGCAGGCGGGTCTCCCCACATCGGCCGCCGCGGTGCTGCTTGCGGAGGTGCTCGGGGAGACGGAGGGCGTGGTCTCACAGGCCGAGGTGATCGCCGAGACTGCCCGGGCCAACGGAGCCACCGGGGTCGAGATCGCCGCGAGCAAAGACCATCGCGCACTGCTCTGGCTGGGCCGTAAGTCGGCGTTCGGCGCCATCGCCCAGCTCGCACCCGACTACTACCTCCATGACGCGGTGGTGCCTCGCACCCGGCTCGTCGAGACGATGGCAGCCATCTATGAGATCGCCGATCGATACGACCTCACCATGCTCAACGTCTTTCACGCCGGTGACGGGAACCTCCACCCCTTGATCGCGTTCGACTCGAGCGATCCCGTGGTGGACGAGCGGGTGCACCGGGCCGGTGAGGAGATCGTCTCGTTGTGCCTCGACGCCGGTGGTGCGCTCTCTGGCGAGCATGGGGTGGGTCTGGAGAAACGCGATCTGATGCGGGCCGCCTTCACCGAGCTGGATCTCGACGCCCAGGCCCGGCTGAAGGAGGCGTTCGACCCGGCCGGCATCTTCAACCCCACGAAGATCCTCCCCGAGGGCTCCCGGTGCTTCGACTACGGGGGAATCAGGCGCGAGCTGCCTGACGGTGTATGGGTCTGATCTCCCACCCGCGTCACATCGCATGGCTCGAGATCGAGATAGAGGGCGCTCCCGACACCGGTCTCAGCATCGCCCCTCACACGATCAAGGACGTCGTCGCCATCCTCCGTCACGCCACCGAGCGCGGACTGGCCCTTCAGGTCTGGGGTGGCGGCACCCATTCGGGTTACGGCAATCCACGCGACCCGGACCTGATCATGTCCATGGAGCACTTCGGTGAGGTCGAGAGATGGGAGCCCGACGACCTCACGATTGTGGTCGGGGCCGGAGCCGCGATCGCCGAATTGGAGTCGAGGCTCGCAGAGCGCAGTCAGAGCCTCGTCATGTCGGAGCGACCAGGCAAGGGGACGATCGGTGGCGCTATCGCTGCCGGTGTGTCCCCGCTGCGCCGCGGCCGGCTGTATGGGATCCGAGAGCGAGTGCTCGAGGTGACCATGGTGACCGGTGACGGCAGGTTGATCCGGAGCGGGGGTCGCGTCGTGAAGAACGTGACCGGTTACGACCTGCATCGGCTGGCCGTGGGAGCGTTTGGGTCCCTCGGCGTCATCACGTCGGTTTGCCTCAAGCTGTGGCCCACACCACCGGCGGCGGCGACGGTCACCCTCGATGACCCCGGCCAGGCGGCCGATATCACCCGACCACTCGCCCTGCTCGACGTCAACGGTGTGACCAGGCTCTACCTGTGGGGAACCGATCGCGAGGTCGAAGGGCAGATCGCCCGGCTGAAGGGTGAGTCGGCACCGGGTCATGACTGGCCCACCGACCCGACCGGGTCCTGGGGCTGGTCGCTTCGGGTCCCGCCATCCCAAACGAGCGAAGCCGTCTCACATCTCCCCGATCGTTGGCGCCATGTTGCGGTTCACGGGGTGGGGGAGGTTCGAGCCGGGTCGGAGTCTTCCGAAGGAGCCGGCGAGCTGAGGGAGTGGGCCGAGTCGCTCGGGGGGCGCTTGGTGATGACCAGGGGAGCCTCCGACCAGTTCGACCCCTGGGGGAGTCCCCCGCCCGCTCTCGGCTTGCAGCGTCGTCTGATCGCCCAGTTCGACCCGCAGCGGGTCATCAACCCCGGACGGCTGGCGGGTGGTCTGTGATGGGCTGGGTCACCGATCACCACCCGACCACAGAGGAACTGAATGCGTGCGTCCAGTGCGGTCTCTGTCTCCCGGTGTGCCCAACCTTCAGGTTGACGGGTCGCGAGACCGCCTCTCCACGTGGTCGCCTCCATGCCATGTCGGCGGTGGGCGCCGGAGTGGTGGAGGTCGACAACACATTCGCTTCCATCATCGACTTCTGTCTCGGCTGCCGGGCCTGTGAGCCCGTCTGCCCGGGACTGGTCCCCTATGGCCGAGCCCTCGAGGGCACAAGAGCCGAGATCTCCGCCCAGATTCCGGGCAGGGATCGGCGGCGGCGATGGCTGCTAGGGACCGCACTCGGATCACGGGCGATCATGCGTCTCGTCGGCATTGGCACCATCCTGGCTCAGGCCGGGGGCCTCACCAGGCTGGCCCCGGCCAGGTATCGGCGGGTGACCCGTGGCCTCCGCTCCCTGCGTCGGCGTGGCGAGTCGACAGTGGGCACCGTTACGGGCAGCGGTGACTCCGGGATAGCCGGACTGCTGGCCGGATGTGTACAGGACGAGTGGTTTCGGCCGGTCAACCTGGCCGCGGTGCGTCTCCTCGCCTTGGCGGGCTATCGGGTGACGGTCCCCGAGCGTCAGACGTGTTGTGGCGCCTTGGCTTCCCACGATGGGAAGGCGGAAGCTGCAGCGCGATACGAGGAGCGAAACGTGGGTGCCTTCGGAGGAGTCGACGTGCTGGTGGCCACCGCAGCCGGCTGCTCGGCCCACCTGGCGGGGTACGGCTGGCCTGGTCATGCGCCTCGAGTGATGGACGTGACGGTGACCGTTGCCGAGGCCATTGAGGACGGGCGCCTGCCCCGCGCGAGCCGGTCGCGTGGGGAGATAGCCATTCAGGACCCGTGTCATCTCCGTCACGCGCAGCGAGTGATCGCCGAGCCACGACTGATCCTCGAGTCGGCGGGGTACACAGTGGTTGAGATCGACGAGGTGGCATTGTGCTGTGGGGCGGCAGGTATCTACACGGTGCTGCAACCCGAAGCTTCTGAGCGCTTGGGAAACCAGAAGGCGGATCAGATCCGTTCAGTAGGAGTCACCAGGGTGGCTTCCGCCAATCCGGGTTGTGAGATGCAGCTGCGAAGTCATCTCGGCGAGGAGTATGAGATAAGACATCCGATCGAGTGGTACCTGGATGCCTTGACCGAGGAGTCGCTGGCGTGAAAGTTATGGTCGCAGTGTGATCGAGCGCATGACCTTCGACGACACCTTCGAGGTGATCAAGCGATATGCGATCCTGGCGTACGGCACCCTCGGCACGGTGGGGGCAGTGGGCCTCCTGGTACTGGGCAGCCTGCTCGTGGGGCTGTCGATCGCCGTGCTCGTCGAGGGGTTCGGCCTGGTGGACGTCTTCTCCGAGGAGCTGTCGACTGGTGCCACCATGATCTCGGCCATAGTCCTGGCTGTCGTTGGCCTCTTCTGCCTGGGTGTCGCCTCTGAGGGGCCGCTGGGCCGGGGTCGGCGATTGGTCGGTTTCCAGCTGTGGGAGATCGGGATCGGCCGAACCCTGGCGGCCTTTGTCACCGGGCTGATCGGCCTCCTGATCTACGGGATGCTCTCCGGGCCGCTCGAAGGTCTCCCCGGACCCGTCATCAAGGGCGCCGAGGGGATCCGTGCCGTGAGTGTGGCCGGGATGACGGTGATGCCACTGCTCGGAGTGCCGCTCTCGCTGGCGACCCGTCTCGCCCCCGAGCCCTACCTCTGGGTGCGCGAGGCCGAAGTCCCCGTCTCCTTCGTGGTGTGGGCGGTGTCGGCCATGGTCATCCTCACCTGAGGTCCACCCCGTTCTGTGTCGATTTTGGGGGCTCTCAGCGCCCTTTTCCGACACAGAACGGGAGAAAATCAGACGGCCAGGGCGTAGATGCCGATGCCTTTCGGCTCGCCACCGGCCCGGCTCATCGCTTCGACCGTCCATGGGAGGTCCGGGAGCTTGAAGTCGAGCTCGTTCCCGCCCTCACCGGCGACGTGGTCGAGCAGACCATCGAGCAGGCCGAGGAGGTCCTCCGGTGTGGTGGCGACCCAATTGGTGACGAACCAGCCCGCGGCGGCGCGGTCGAGGATCGCCCAACCGGCCGACGACTGGAGGAGCTGGCCGGCGTCGACCGCGGCGTATAGGTCCTCGGCTCTGGCCCTGCGCCATTGCCAGCCCGTGGCGAACAGCTCCCGCCCATGCAGCGCCAGATCACTGGCCGCCCAGAACAGCCAGGCGGCGTCGGCGTCCGAACGGGGTGCTGGTCGCATTCGGAACCGCTCGTCGCTCCGATCTGACGCCGTGACCGTGATCTCGGCGTGGGCCCATCGGGAGACGAGGCGATACCCCAGCCCCTCGACCTGGGAGACAGCCGCCTCATTGTCGGTCTCCGTGGCCAGTCGCATCACCCTCGCTCCCTGTTCCCTGGCCCAGTCGACTCCGGCTCGGTTCATCGCAGAGCCCATGCCGCTTCGGCGCTGGTCAGGGTGCACCCGCGCCCCTTCCAGCCAGGCTTCCGTTGCCGACAGCATCGCCACGTGGCAGACGGCCCAAGGGAGGTCCTCGTCATCCACGCAGACCAGCACCTCGGAGTCCTCGGCTGCGATCCACTGGGGCATTCGCTCTGGGACGTAGTCGCCCCAGTCGAAGGTGTCGGTGGTCCAAGGAACTATCGACCCGATATCGTCTGCTCGGGCCGGCCTCACTCGGAATTCCATGGCTACATCCGCTCGGGGACCTCGATGCCGAGCAGGTCGAGGAGCGTCTCGAGAGTCGATCCGGTCCAGCCGGCGAGGGTGAGCCAGGACGCCTGGCGGTCCCAGTCGGGCTCGGTCAGGATGTGGCACCGGTCATAGAAGCGACTCCATCGCGTGGCGAGGTTGTAGGCGTACTCCGCCACGTGATTGGGGGCGCGCAGGTCGATGCTCCGGTCGACCACCTCGGGTAGCCGGAGCAGTTCGAGGATGAGATCACGTTCCACATCGATCGAGGGAGCGACGATTGGGCCCCGCTGGAGAGCCTGGTCCGACGCTCGGCGCAGGATCGACTTGACCCGCACCGCTGCATACTGGACATATGGTCCGGTCTTTCCCTCGAACGAGGCGAATCGGTCGAGGTCGAACACGTAGTCCGAGGACCGGTTGTTGATCAGGTCGCCGAATTTGAGGGCGGCCACACCGACCTGCCGAGCTATCGACCCCCGCTCCTGCTCGGGATAGCCATCGGCGATGTCTGCCTCCTCGATGCGGCTCCGAGCGGCGTCGGTGACCATGTCGATCACATCACCAAGCCGCACCACGCCGCCCTCTCTCGTCTTGAATGGCTTGCCGCCCGGGGCATTCATGGTGCCGAAGTCGATGTGCTCCATCACGACGTCGTCGGGCACGATCCCTGCCCTGCGGACTGCTCGGAACAATTGGGTGAAATGGTCCGCCTGGCGTCTGTCGACTACGTAGAGCATCAGGTCGACTCCGAGATCGTTAGCCCGGAAGTCGATGGTGGCGACGTCCGTCGTCGAGTAGAGGAACCCACCTGCCGATGAGCGCAGGATCAGCGGTGGCCAATCCCGGGTGTCGTCGGGGCGGTCGACCCTGATCACCAGCGCACCGTCGGAGATCTCGGCGACCCCGCCGTCCTCGAGCCGCTCCACCAGCGAGTTGAGGCGATCGGCCACGTCCGACTCGCCATACCAGAGGTCGAAGTTGACTCCGAGCGCGGCGAAGTCCCTTCGTTGTGAGTCCTCGGAGACGGACTTCATCCGCTTCCACACCGACCGCGCCTCCTCGTCACCTTGCTGCAGCCGCACGGTGGCCTCCCGGGCCCGGTCGGCGAACCCCTGGTCCACCTCCGCCCGGTCAGACGCTTCGGGATAGATGCGCTGGAGGTCTTCGAGGGTGACCCGGTCGGGGTCGAGGCCCTCCTCGCTCAATGCGGTGATCAGCAGGCCCATCTGAAAACCCCAGTCGCCGAAATGCGGATCTCGGATCACCTCGTGGCCGGCGAACGAGAAGAGCCGGGAGAGGGCATCGCCGATGATCGTCGCTCGCAGATGGCCGACGTGCATCGCCTTGGCCACGTTTGGTCCTGCATAGTCGACCAAGACCTTCTGCGTCGCCTCGACCGGCTCGTACCCGAGGAGCTCATCGTGGGCAGTGCGCATTGCCCATTCGGCCAGGGCCTCATCGGTGATGGTGATGTTGATGAAGCCGGGCCCGGCGACGTCGGCCGAATCGATCTCGGGCCGGGAGCGGAGGACGGCGGCGACATCTTCGGCGATATCCATCGGGCTCCGCTGGTCGCGCTTGCCGGCTGCCATGGCGCCGTTGCATTGGAATTGCGCCAGCTCGGGACGCTGTGAGGTCACGACCTCCCCGAACTCGGCGGGCAGGCCCAGATCGACGAACGCCTTCCCGGCCAGCTCGGACAAGTGCGACTGCAGCGACATCGCCGCGCAGGTTAGGTCAGGGGGCGAACACGGGTGCCGAGGCGAAGGGGGGGACCCTGATCCCGGATTCGAACTCGAGGGTCTCGGGGTCGAAGCCGCGGGCCTCGTCTTCGGTGGTATTGAAGATCCAGATCAGGTCCTCGGTCTCGAGGATCTCGAGCGGGATCCCGGCGGCGCCCGCACCGACGGACCCTTGCGAGATGATCTCGCCGGTCTCCGGGTCGATCTTGTAGAGGATTCCCTTGAGACCTTCGGTCAGCCACACGTGCCCGAAGGCGGTGGCGACGGTGATGTGATCCGCCGGGTCGCCGAGCTCGATCAGCCGAATGACCGCTCCCGTGGCTGTGTCGAGCTTGGCCAAGCCCGACATCGGCACAGCTCCCGGGATTGTCCCGCCGACCCAGAGCGCACCCGCGCCGATCACCATCGAGTCTCCGATCAGGCCGGTGTCGACGGTCAGCTCCTGGGTGACGCCAACAGGGTCGATCCTGGAGGCCACTGTGGCCAGCATCGGATCCCCGCCAAACACCCAGACGTCGTCTCCCGAAGCTGCGACGAAGTCGTAGCGAGTCCCCTCCGGAGGCATGAGTGAGCCGCGGACCGACTGCTCGTCGAGATCGACGGCGACCAACGTCTCCCCACCTCCGATGATCCCACTGATCACCCAGGCGGTGTCGTCAGTCACCGCCAGATCGCTCACATGTGCCGGTAGTGCCGCCCGTCCCTCCTCGTCACCCGAACCGGGGTCGACCCAGACCAGGTCGTAGGAGCCCTCCGCAAACCAGAGCGATCCATTCAGCAGGGTGAGATGGTGTGGCTCGGTCAGACCCTCGACGAACTGCTCCTCCTCGTCCTGGTCGAGGTCGACCAGGGTTATTCCGTCTCCCACGGCGGAGATGCTGAACAGCCGGGTCCCGTCACTCGACGATCCTTGGTCGGCGCCGTCCCCGTCACCCCCGTTCCCCCCGCCGTCTCCTCCACAGGAGGCGAGCAGGAGGGCAGCCGCCAGGAGTGTGGTGACTCGGAGATGGATCACATCACCGCCAGGACCGCACCCATCAGCGCATATCCCAGCAAGGTGTAGGGGGCGTTGATCGGCATCAGCTTGGGGTTTCCCGCACCGTAGAACTGGTTGACCACCTGGGTGGTGCCGATGAACCCGATCGCAACGACGAGACCGAGCACGATCCCGTCCCAGATGTCGTCGGCGCCGATCGCGATGGAGATCAGCCCGAGGGCGATGGCGGCGATGAACCAGCCGATGAAGTTGACAACGAGCGCGGTGGCCGGCGGTGTGGCCGGCTCGTCGGGCTGCCCGAGCGCCGCCCGGTATTGCCGCCCGAACAACAGGTTCGAGTACCAGAGGGTCCCAAGGGCGTAATAGGCGGCAGCGGCCACCAGCACCGCCAGCCAGTCCAGGTCGCTGAATGCATCGAGAATCACAGACTTCCTCCTAGTGGATCGACCATCACAACCTATCGAACGGGCTTCGCCCGGGTGGTCAATACTTGGCCAGCTCCTGGGCTCTCTCGACGATCGACTCCGCCGTCGGGTAGAGGGAGTGCTCCAGGGACCCGGCGTAGGGCATTAGGGGGACGTCGGGCAACGCGTAGCGCTTCACCGGAGCATCCAGCCATTCGAAGGTCTTGTCGGCGATCTGTGCCGCCACCTCGGCGCCGTAGCCCGCGAACTCGTTGTCCTCGTGCATGATCAAGGCCCGGGAGGTCTTTTTGATCGAGGCCTCGATGGTGGGCCAGTCGAGCGGCTTGAGGGATCGAAGGTCGATCACCTCGGGGCTGATCCCGAGCTCCTCGAGGATGGGGACGGCCTCCATGGCGAAATGGGCCATGGCCCCATAGCTGATGATGGTCAGATCGGTGCCGGCATGTCGGATCGCAGCCTTCCCCAGGGGGACTATGTGCTCTCCTTCGGGGAACGGGCCCTTGGCCAGCCGGTAGAGCTTCTTGGGCTCGAGGAACATGACCGGGTCCGGGTCGTCGACGGCGCTGTGGAGGAGACCCTTGGCATCGGCCGGCGTCGACGGCACCACGACCTTCAGGCCCGGCACATGTGAGTAGAAGGACTCGATCGACTGCGAGTGATATTGGG
>Ga0299907_10002415_pt1 | contig 11487 bp, 10 predicted proteins | sample RVTome_16_FD_198680 | JGI IMG/M metagenome (GOLD analysis project Ga0299907, IMG submission 198680) | Soil microbial communities from uranium-contaminated site in the Upper Colorado River Basin, Wyoming, United States - RVT152D67 (version 2) ...
GGCATGGGTCTCGCGCTCGCGCGAACCGCGGCACGGGCGATGGACGGCGATGTGATCCTCGAACGTTCGAGGCATGACGGTTCTACATTCCTGTGGACCATCCCGTTGGAGCTCGACGACGCGATCGAGTAACGAAGCGCCGTCTACGTGAAGCGGCGCATGTGCACGTTGAGCAGCACCCCGACCGCTGCCGCGTTCACGAGGAGCGAGCTTCCTCCGTAGGAGACGAACGGTAACGGGATGCCGGTGATCGGCATGATGCCGATCGCCATCCCGACGTTCACGAACATCTGCAGTGCGAGCATCGATGCCACCCCGGCCGCGAGATACGTGCCGAACGCGTCTTTGGCGATGAACGCGATTCGGAACGCGCGCCACAGCACCACGCCGAACAGACCGAGCAAGGCGAGGGCGCCGACGAATCCGAACTCCTCGCCGATCGCCGTGAAGATGAAGTCGGTGTGCTGCTCGGGGACGAATCGCAGGTTCGTCTGCGTCCCCTGCAAGTACCCGAGCCCGAACACGCCGCCGGCGCCGATGGCGACCTCAGCCTGAAGACGGTTGTAGTCGGTTCGGTCCGGATCGTTTGCCGCGTCGAGGAACCCGGTGAGTCGCGCGATCTGGTACTCGCGAACGAGGCCGACCTGGAACCCGGCAAAGATCAGCACGATGGCCGTCAGCGCGAGGATGCCGAGATGTCGAGCACGCGCGCCAGCGACGACGAGGATCCCGACGAGGATCGCGGCGAACACGATCGACGTTCCGAGGTCCGGCTGCAGGAACACGAGCGCAGCCGGGAGCGCAGCCAGACCGGCCGAGCGGAACACGTCGGGGAGGGAGAGTTCGCTACGGATCTCCGAGACGAACGCGGCGAGCATCCCGATCAAGGCGAGCTTCGCGATCTCGGACGGCGCCAGCTGGAACCCGAAGAGCTCGAACCACCGCTGGGAGCCCTTCACCGACGTTCCGAACGGCGTTCGTACCAGGATCAGGAGCACGATGGACGTCGCGTAGATCAAGCCCGCGTACACGCGCAGGAACCGGTAGTCGAAGCTCGCGACGGCCATGACGACGACCACCGCGAGGACCGCGAAGGTGATTTGACGCTTCACGAACCGACCGGGATCGAGGTCTACCGCGGAGAGCGCTTCATTCGTCGTCGAGTAGATGGCGAAAACGCCAATGATCACCAGCCCGATCACCGCGATGATGAGCACGGGGTCGATGTGCCGAACCGGACGGCGCTCGATTGGGTAGGCCCTGCCCACAACGAGATCCATCAGTCCGTCACCTCGACGCCAGTTGGGTCGCTGAACTCGAGCCCGTACATCCCCTCGATGATGCGGCGAGCGATCGGCGCGGCGGTCGTCGAACCGTGCCCGCCTTGCTCGACGAGGACGACGACGACATGGCGTTCACCCAGCGCCTCGGTCATGGCCGCGAACCACGAGTAGTCCTGCTTCGGGTCCACCTCAGCCGTCCCGGTCTTGCCGGCCACCCAGACGCGATCGAACGGGAACCCGGAGAACGCGCCGTTCGCCGTTCCTTCCCTGACGGTGCCCGTCAGCGCCTCGCGAACGTACGCGACGTAGCCCGGATCGAACGGCAGCCGCTCCCGGCAGGGGCGCCGGTACTCTCGGACGAGGTTGCCGTCGGGATCGACGACGCGGTCGAGCACGTGTGGTGTGCAGACCCGTTGGTCCTGGTGCATCAGCGCCGAGTACGCCGCGGCGAGTTGGATCGGCGTGACGAGCGTGTCGCCTTGGCCGATCGTCATGAGGATGAAGTCGCCGGGGAACCACTCGCCCTCGGGGAACGACTCGGGATACGTAGCGTGGATGTTGCGTTTCCATTCGGCGGTTGGGACGCGTCCGGACAGCTCGCCCAGGAGGTCGACGTGCGTCTCGCTCCCGAACCCGGCGCCGCGAAGGTCCCGCTGGAGTGGCTGTCTGGCCGGTACGTCATCGTTGCCCTGGACGTCGTCGATCGGCGGCGGGGGGTAATAGAGACGCCAATACTCGTAGCCCATCGGGTAGAAGATCGTGTCGCACGACAACGCGAGCGCCCGCGACAGGTTCATGAATCCGAGGTTCGCCGACGTCCAGTTGTTGAAGCTGTAGATGATCGCGTTGGGGTCGCTCTCGTCGAACGGCGTCACGTACTCCGGCGGACACTCGTACACGTCGGTCGTCGTCACGATGGGCTCGCGAGGGACCTCCTTCGTCCGCTGGAGCGCCGACAGCGCGACCCACGGCTTGTAGACCGAGCCGGGCGGATACTCACCGGCGATCGCCCGGTTCAGAAGCGGGTAGCCCGTTGCGGCGCCAAACCGGGTGTCGAAGTCGAACTCGGCGTCGAACTGGACGAGCGATCGCGTGAACACCTTCGGGTTGAAGCTCGGGAACGAGACCATCGCCTCGATGCCACCGGTGTCGGGATTCATCACGACGGCCGCGCCCGCGCTCGCCTTCAGGTTGGATCGCGAGTCGGAGTCGAATATCCCACGCGCTCGGAGCATCCCGAGGATCAGGCTGCGCTCGGCGAGGACCTGAAGGTCGGCGTCGAGCGTTAGCACGACGTCGTTCCCGCGGACCGGAGGTTCGCCGCCGATGGGACCCAGGTTCTCCCCGGCGGAGTTGACCCGGTACTTGGTGATCCCGTCCACGCCCGACAGGTCCTGCTCATACACGGCCTCGATGCCCGCGCGGCCGACGAGGTCGCCCGGCACGTAATCGGCGAAGGTCGGACTGTCGAGCTCCTCCGCGAAGATCTCGCTCAGGTATCCGAGGACGTGCGCGGCCGACTCGCCCAGCGGATACGTGCGGACCGGGCGGTCTGGGACCTCGACGCCCGGGAAGTCATCCCGACGCTCGCGGATGTAGAAGACGACCCGTTCCGGGACGTCCATGGCGACAGGGATCGGCGAGAACGAGAAGTAGTTGGGGTCGTCCAGACGCCGCTCGAGGTCCGCCACCGGTACGTCGAGCACCTGCGACAGCCGGGAAACCACATCCTGGAGATCGTCGCCCGCCTTCTCGCGGTCGACGGTGACGACGCTCGACGGGCGGTTACCGACGAGGACCTCCCCCGCTGCGTCGATGATCCGCCCGCGCACCGCCGGCTGTTCGACCAGACGCACGGCATTGTCGTCCGCGATCTGCTGGTAATCGTCGGCCGCGAGCACCTGAAGGAACCACAGGCGCGTGGTCAGTGCGGCGAACATGGCGACGACGAGAGCCGCGAGCACCTTCAGCCGGAGGCCGGCTCGACCCTCGGTCACGTGGGCTCTACCAACGGAATACGCGCTGCGAGCGCGATCCCTCCACCGCGCGGCGAAGGATCGGGAACGCGATCGGCGTCAGCAACGCGTTGTACAGACCGGACAACGCCGCCACACGGAGCTGGTACAGCCACGACGTGTCCATCTGGCCGAGAAGGAACGTCACAACCCCGTAGAACAGGATTCCCGAGAACGTCCCGCCGGCGACGAGGAACACCGGCAACAGCGGCGACGGGCTGACGATGAACTGCCGCAACATGCCGATCGCGTAGCCGAGCAGGGTGAGCGTGAGCGCCGTGATCCCTTTCGGCTGGTTCAACAGGAAGTCCTGGGCCATACCGCCGACGAACCCCGCGATCGCCCCCGATGCCGGACCCTCGAGCGCGCCGAACGAGATCGCCAGCAAGTACATCAGCTCGGGCTTCGCACCGAGCAGCGTCGCGTTCGGGAGCACCGTCGATTGCAACAGGAGCGCCGTGACGACGACCACGGTGAGCAGGATCGCTCGGCGCACGGGACGTCAGGCTATCCGGTCCCACTCGACAGCACCACGAGCACGACGTGCAGGCTGGAGAAGTCGACGGCCGGACGGACGGTGATGGACTTCTCGAGCGCGCCCTCATCGGAGAGCACGCGCGAGACCGTCCCGATCAGGATGTTCGGCGGGTACAGGCTGGGGCCGACACCGGGGATGCGGAACCCCGCGGTGACGACGTTCTCGTCGGGCATGACGTCGGTATCCGCGTCCACGAGCTCCATCCGCAGGTCCGCGTCCCCATCGCCGACGAGGAGCCCGGGCTCGCCGGAGCCCTCGAGCCGGCCGGCGACAGCGGAGTCGGGATCGATGATCAGCCGGACGACCGACGAGCTCGGACCGGTACGGACGACGTGGCCGGCCAAGCCGCCGCTCGCGATGACGGCCATGTCCTCCTCGACGCCATCGCTCGAGCCGTGGTCGATCCCGATCGTCCACTCGAAGTTCGAGACGCTGTAGGCGATCACCTCGGCGGCGAGCGTCTCGAGCCGCCGGCCGAGGCTGTCCTGCAACCCGAGGATCGCCTCGAGTTCCGCGAGACGCATCTGACCCGAGCGCACCTCCCCGAACTCCGCTCGGAACTCCGCGATCTGCTCCCTCGCGTCTTCGAGCTCGCGCCGGATCGACGGAAGGCGGACGAGCGTGGAGAAGAAGTTGCCGATCGGCTGCGTGACCTTGGACACGGCTTCTTGCAACGGGCTGATCAGCGTGAGCGCCGCATCGCCCGCAGCCGCGAGCGGGCCGCCGTCGCCTTGGCGGTAGTCGATCGTGATCGTCACGAGCGACGCCGAGACGAGCGCGACGACGAGGAGGCGAGTGCTCCTCGCGCGGGTGCGCATGGCCACCGCGCCTTTACCTCCGCGAGGGGCTCACCAGGACCCGCTGGAGCACCTCGAACTCCTCCAGGCACTTGCCGGACCCGATCGCCACCGACGACAGGGGGCTCTCGGCGATCCGGACGGGCATCCCGGTCTCGTGGATGAGCCGCTTGTCGAGGCCGCGAAGCAGCGCTCCCCCGCCGGTCAGCACGATGCCTCGATGCATGACGTCGCCGGCCAGCTCCGGCGGCGTCCGGTCGAGCGTGGTCTTGATGGAATCGATGATCGCGGTCACCGGCTCCTCGATCGCCGTGCGGACCTCGCCGTCGGTGATCTGGATCGTCTTCGGAAGACCGCTCACGAGATCGCGTCCGGGGATCTCGGCGAGCAGCTCCTCCTGCATCGGGTACACCGACGCGATCGAGAGCTTGATCGCTTCGGCGGTGCGTTCACCGAGGAGAAGCGAGTACTCCTTCTTGATGTGGTTGATGATCGACTCGTCGAGCTCGTCGCCGCCGATCCGAATGCTCGTCGACGTCACGATGCCGCCGAGCGAGATGACGGCGACCTCGGTGGTGCCGCCGCCGATGTCGACGATCATGTTGCCGGCGGGCTCGTGGATCGGAAGACCGGCGCCGATCGCGGCCGCCATCGGCTCCTCGATGATGTACGCGCGGCGAGCGCCTGCCGCGATCGTGGCCTCCTCGACCGCGCGCTGCTCGACGCCGGTGATCCCGCTGGGAACGCACACCACGACCCTCGGCTTCGCGAGCAGACGCCGCTTGTGCACCCGTTGGATGAAATAGCGCAGCATCTTCTCGGTGACGTCGAAGTCGGCGATCACGCCGTCCTTCAATGGGCGGACGGCCTGGATGTGCGATGGCGTGCGGCCGATCATGCGCTTTGCCTCGTTGCCGACCGCGAGGATCGCGCCGGTGAGCGAGTTGATCGCCACGACGGAGGGCTCGTTCAGAACGATGCCGTGCCGCCGAACGTAGACGAGCGTGTTCGCGGTCCCCAGGTCGACCGCCATGTCCTGACCCAGGAACCCGAAGACCCCCTCGCCCGCGTTTCGGCGGCCCGGGGATACGGGAAGAGTGCGCTGAACCCTCTCGGCCATAGGTTCCGGCCTGTTCTACAGGAGCCCTGAAGACGGTGGCAACTCTCGATACACGGTCGAGCCGATGTCGAACGTTACATCCCGCGTGACCTGCGGTTTCTCGACATCTCGACCACTGCACTAGGGTTCGAGACGCTTTCAAGCGTCGCTTCAGACATCGCAGATGACGAACGCAGCCGTCGTGTTCCCCGGTCAAGGTTCACAGTTCGTGGGCATGGCCGATGCGTGGACGCAAAACGACGCGTCTCGATCGGTGCTCGATGACGCATCCGCCGTGATCGGGCGCGACATCGTCGAGGGGTGTCGCGACGAGGGCGCGCTCGAGACCACCGAGTTCGTGCAGCCGGCGCTGCTCGCGATCGACGTCGGCGCGTTCCGGGCGCTCGAGAAGGAGGGGGTGGGATTCGTCGGCGCGGCGGGCCATTCCCTGGGCGAGTTCGCCGCGCTCGTCGCCGCCGCCGTGCTGGAGCTCGACGCCGCGCTGCGGATCGTGACGGTCCGTGGGCGCGCCATGCAGGCCGCTGGCGACGAGCGTCCGGGAACGATGACGGCGTTGCTCGGCGTCGGCGCCGAAGACGCCGCGGCGCTGTGCGACCAAGCGCGTGGAAGCGACGTGCTCATCGTGGCCAACGAGAACTCGCCCCAACAAGTGGTGATAAGCGGGAGCGTCGCCGCGATCGAACGCGCAGAGACCCTCGCACCGGAACGGAGGGTCCGCGCCGTACGACTCAAGGTCGCCGGCGCCTTCCACTCTCCGCTGATGGAAACGGCGGTCGAGCCGCTCGGCGCGGCGATCGACGCCGCCGAGTTCCGGGCGCCACGATTCCCCATCGCGGCGAACGTGACCGGGGAGCTCGTCGCCGATCCAGAGGAAATCCGTGCGTTGTTGAAACGGCACGTGGTGTCGCCGGTTCGGTGGGAATCGTGCGTGAGATCGCTCCTGGCGGCCGGAACCGAGGTGTTCGTCGAAGCCGGCGCGGGCGACGTTCTGACGCGCCTTGCCAAACGCGTCGTCCCGGGCGCGGGCGCCGTCGCGGTGGGCTCGCCGAGCGAGGCGTCGGCACTCGCCGCCGAGCTGCGCTGATCGCCGCAGGGCTACGGCCTTCGTCCGGCGATATCCTCGTCGCTCGATCGGCAACGCTCCGCCGCTCCGCGAGGCGCGCGGGGGTCGCACCGTGAGCAAAACGTTGTTGCGGACCCCGCGGCCAGGAGGGATCGATGAGGTCGCGTCACGCAACCATCGTGGGTGTCGGCTCCGTGCTGCCCGAACGCGTGGTGCCGAACGCGTACTTCGAAACCCTCGTCGATACGAGCGATGAATGGATCCGCGAGCGCACGGGCATCTACGAGCGCCACTTCGCCGCGGAGGACGAGGCGACCTCGGACCTCGCCGCTGCCGCGTCGAAGATCGCGCTCGAAGGCGCGGGAATCGTACCCGAGCAGCTCGACCTGATCGTCTGCGCGACGCTCACTCCCGACACGCCGATCCCATCGGCCGGCGTGTGGGTGCAGCGAAAGCTGAACATCGCGACGCCGGCGTTCGACGTGAACGCCGCGTGCGCGGGATTTTCGTATGCGCTGTCCGCGGGGGTCGCGTTCATCGAGTCGGGACAGGCCGAGACGGTGCTCGTGATCGGCGCCGAGGTACTTTCGCGAGTCATGAATTTCGCCGACCGCGGCACGTCGATCCTGTTCGGTGACGGCGCGGGGGCCGTCGTCCTCCGTCCCTCGGAGTCGCCGGGTGTGATCGGCTCGGTGCTCGGCGCGGACGGACGTTCGGCAGAGATCCTCCTCATCCCCGCCGGAGGTTCCGCGAGACCCGCGTCGCATGAGACGGTCGACGCGAGCGAACACGCGATCTGGATGCCGAACGGCCGCGAGGTCTTCAAGCGTGCGGTGGTCGAGATGTCGAACGCGTGCCGTCAGCTCCTGGAGAAGTCCGGATACACCGCGGAGGACGTCGACGTCCTGATCCCCCACCAGGCGAACTCGCGGATCATGATCGCGGTCGCCGAGCGCCTCGGCGTCCCGATGGGTCGAGCGGTCGTCGACGTCGCCGAGATCGGGAACACGTCGGCCGCCTCGATCCCCATCGCGCTCGACCGCGCTTGGCGGGCCGGCCGTGTACGTGAGGGCGACCTCGTTCTGCTCACGTCGTTCGGCGCGGGGCTCGCTTGGGGCGCGAACCTGATCCGCTGGACCGGACCGGCGGCATCGTGACGTCGAAGGTCGCCGTCGTCACCGGCGGATCGCGCGGGATCGGCCGAGCGTGCGCCGAAGCGCTCGCCGGTGCCGGGTGGAGCGTCGCGATCGGTTTCCGAACGAGCGACGCGGACGCCAAGGAGGGGCTCGAGGCGATCGAGCGGGCCGGAGGCCGCGGGGCGATCGTTCGCCTGGACACACTCGACGAGGGATCCGTGCACGAGGCGTTCCGCGAGGTCGCCAACACGCTCGGGCCGGTCACGGGTCTCGTCAACAATGCGGGCTTCTCCAAAGACGGCCTTCTCATCACGTACGCCACGGAGACCTTCGAGCGAACCCTCGACACGAACGTGCGCGGCGCCTTCCTGTGCAGCCGGGCGGTGATGCGCGGCATGCTCCGCACGCGCTGGGGTCGAATCGTGAACATGTCGTCGGCCGTCGCCCTTCGGGGCAACGCCGGACAGACCGCGTACGCAGCGTCGAAGGCGGGTCTCGTTGGTCTCACGAGGTCGCTCGCGCGAGAGGTCGGCGGCAAGGGGATCACGGTGAACGCGGTCCTCCCCGGACTCGTGATGACCGAGATGACCTCGCACCTCGACGACCGTGCCCAGGCGTATTACCTGGACCAGACGCCGCTCGGAAGGACCGCAACGCTCGAGGAGATCGCGAACGTCGTTCGGTTCCTCATGTCCGACGAGGCGTCGTACGTCAACGGCGTTGCGATGCCGGTCGACGGAGGACTCACCGCATAGTCGAGACGCGTAGTCGGGGGAGGCGGCGACCTCCTAGCATGGGCCGCGAGTCGGAGATAACCAACCGAATAACGCACAGGACGGGAGGAACATGGTGGAGAAGGCAGAGATCGAGGCCCGAGTCCGCAAGGTCTTGGCCGAACAGCTGGCCGTCGACGAATCGCAGGTCGTTCCCGACGCGCGGTTTGCCGAGGACCTGAACGCGGACTCGCTCGACCTCGTCGAGGCCGTCCTCGCACTCGAAGAGGAGTGGAGCATCGACATCCCCGAGGAAGAGATGGAGGGCGTGAAGACGGTCGGGCAGGCCGTCTCGCTCGTCCAGCAGAAGCTCGGGGGTTCCTGACGCCGATGGCGTCTCGCGACGCGCGACGCGTCGTCGTCACCGGCATCGGTCCGGTCACCCCGGTCGGAACCGGCGTCGACGAGTTCTGGAACGGCCTGGTCTCTGGACGCAACGGCATTCGCCAGATCACGGCGTTCGAAACCGACGACCTCCCGGTGAAGGTCGCAGGGGAGGTGCCGGACTTCGATCCAAGCCCGTTCCTCGATGTCAAGGAGGCCCGGCGCACGGATCGGTTCGTGCATTACGCGATGGCCTCGGCGGCGCTCGCATGGGAGAACGCCGGCAAGCCCGAGGTCGTGTCCGATCGGGCCGGGGTCGTGTTCGGCACGGGGATCGGCGGCATCGAGACGCTCCTCCAACAACACACTGTCCTCCTGAACAAGGGAGCCGGGCGCGTGTCACCGTTCATGGTGCCGGCGCTCATGGCGAACGCGGCAAGCGGGCACATCGCGATGCGGTTCGGTTTCACCGGTCCGAACCTGTCCACGGTCTCGGCATGCTCCTCCTCCAACCACGCGATCGGCGAGGCGATGCGGTACATCCGCGACGGGTACTTGGACCTCTGCATCGCAGGCGGTTCGGAGGCGGCGACGCTTCCCTTGACGGTGGCCGCGTTCGCGCAGATGACGGCGCTGACGCGCAACTCGGATCCCCAGACGGCCTCGCGCCCGTTCGACAAGGCCCGTGACGGGTTCGTGCTGTCGGAGGGGGCATGCTCGCTGGTGCTCGAGTCGGAGGAACGCGCCCGCGAACGCGGTGCGCGGATCTACTGCGAGGTAGCCGGCTACGGGGCCTCGGACGACGCGTTCCACATCACTGCCCCCGATCCCAAGGGCTCGGGTGCAGCGCTCGCGATGCAGTGGGCGCTGCGCGACGCGAACGAGGAGCCGAACGCCGTCTCCTACGTGAACGCCCATGGAACGTCGACGCAACTGAACGACGCGGCCGAGACGGCGGCGATCAAGGCCGTGCTCGGGGACGAGGCCGCGCACGGCGTGGCGGTCTCCTCGACCAAATCGATGACCGGACACATGCTCGGTGCGGCCGGCGCCGTGGAGGGAGCGGCCTGTGTGCTCGCGATCGTGAACGGCGTCGTGCCTCCCACGATCCACTACGAGACACCCGATCCCGAGTGCGACCTCGACTACGTCCCGAACGAGGCGCGCGAGATAGACGTGAGGCTGGCGCTGTCGAACTCGTTCGGGTTCGGCGGCCACAACGCCGTCATCGCGTTCCGCAAGACCGGCTAGCGCATCCGCTACGGTGTGAACGTCCGGTACATCGGCTCTCCGTCGTAGATCGCGCGCGTCGCCCGCCCGTCGATCACCGCATCGAACCGGATCCGGTCGGGCGACCACGACTCGCCGACGCGAAACGAATCATTTCCAAATGGTTCGAGCGGACGTTCGTGGTACCGAGCGTCGTCGGACGAGTTGTCCTGGAGCCACAGGGCCCCGTCCCGGACGAACACACGGATGTTCGCCTGCCACGGATCGTGCGTTCGGTAATGACCGACGAACGGGTCGACCTCCGTGGGCGCGCGCGGGGACTGTGGTTCTCCATCACGTGCGTACCGATCCGGACCGTGATCGAGCACGGTCGGCCGCCCTGCGCCGGACGAAACTGCGAATCGGAGAATGAACCGGTCGAGCTCGCGATCGTCGACGAGGAACGAACCCGAGTCCGGTGAGTCGAACGGGACGAGCTTCGCGTCCCGCTCCCCCGCGAGGACGAGCCGGTCGCCCTCGGCGCGAATCTCGAACGAACGCCGCTCCCCGCGGTACAGGCCCGCATATCGCTCGGCGCCGGGAATGCTCGCCTCGTCGGACGGCTCGGGGATGTCGGGGAGCGCGTCGCCGGCAGCGGCCGCAGCGAGGGTCGCAAGCGCGAACCGGGCCAGATGGATCCGCGGCCCCATCCCGCCCATCCCGTTCGCGCAGATCGCGACGCCGAACCCCGTCTTCGGCTCGCACAGCGCGAGCGCCACGTAGCCGATCGTCGATCCCGAGTGGCCCAGGAAACGCTCCTCGACCCATTTCAGGCCGTAGCCGTAGACGTCGCCGGCCGTGTCGAGGTCCCGGGCGATGGGTCGCGACATCAGCTCGAAGCTCTCGTCCGTGACGACGCGGTCACCGCGGTTCAGCACCAGTCGCACGTAACCGGCGAGCTGTTCCGCCGTCGCGCAGATCGTGCCGTCCGCCGTTCCGCTCTCGGACCACACCGCGGGTGCGAGTCCGTGCGCCGGCTGCCACGGCCGGTCGTCGAACGGAGCGCTGTACCCGACCGCGAGGGTCGGCCGAACGTCGTGCGTGATCGTCGGCGGCGAATCCCCCATCCCCGCGACGACCATGACGCGTTCGCGAACGACGTCGAACCACGCCCGGCCGGTGATCCGTTCGAGGATCAACCCGAGCGCCTTGTAGCCGTGGTTCGAATA
>Ga0299907_10002416_pt1 | contig 11485 bp, 7 predicted proteins | sample RVTome_16_FD_198680 | JGI IMG/M metagenome (GOLD analysis project Ga0299907, IMG submission 198680) | Soil microbial communities from uranium-contaminated site in the Upper Colorado River Basin, Wyoming, United States - RVT152D67 (version 2) ...
CCGCGAAGTGGCCGACGTGGTGGTGAAGTCGTTCACCAAGCGCGGCATCAACGTCCGCACCGGCGTCGCGGTGAAGGGCCACACGCCAGCGGGCGACGGCACGGGCACCACGGTGGACTTCGGCGACGACGAGTCCGTGCGCGTCGACGTGGTGGTCGTCGCGATCGGCCGGCGCCCGATGTCCGACGGCCTCCTCGAGGACGGGGTGGTCGGAGTCGAGATCGACGAGCGCGGCTTCGTGCGCACCGACGAGTGGCTGCGCACCGGCGAGGAGAACGTGTTCGCCGTCGGCGACGTGATCAACACCGGCCAGGGCGTGCACCCCGCGCTCGCTCACGTCGGCTTCGCCGAGGGCATCCAGGTGATCAAGACGATCCTCGGCGAGCCCGTGTTCCCCGTCGACTACGGGAAGGTGCCCTGGTGCATCTACACGTACCCCGAGGTCGCGTTCGCGGGGTACTCCGAGGAGGTGGCCAAGGAAGCGGGCTACCAAGTGATCGTCAAGAAGGACCCCTTCGCCGGCAACGGCAGGGCGCTCATCCTCGGCGAACCCGAGGGACTCGTGAAGGTCATCGCCGAGCGCACGCCCGACGGCCGCGCCGGCACGATCCTCGGCGTTCACATGGTCGGGCCGTGGGTCACCGAGCAACTCGGCATGGCGTACCTGTCGGTCAACTGGGAGGCGACCGTCGACGAGGTCGCCCAATTCATCCAGCCGCACCCGACGCTCTCCGAAGTGTTCGGCGAGACGGTGCTGGCGCTCACCGGAAGAGGACTGCACACGTAATGGCCGACATCACGATGCCGCAGCTGGGCGAGACGGTCACCGAAGGCACCATCACGAAGTGGTTGAAGAAGGTCGGCGACCACATCGACGAGGACGAGGTCATCTACGAGGTGTCGACCGACAAGGTCGACTCCGAGGTGCCGTCGCCCGTCAGCGGTTACCTCACCGAGATCAAGGTGGGCGAGGGCGAGACGGCCGAGGTCGGGGCCGTGCTCGCGGTTGTCGGTGACGCTCCGGGAGCAGCGGGGTCAACCGACTCGGCGGGCTCGGCGAGCGCGGCGGGGTCAACCGACTCGACGGACTCGACGGACGCCGCTGCGCCGGAGGTTGCTTCTTCGGGCGAGACCGGGAGTGGCTCGCCCGGCGCCGCTCCCGCCGCTTCGCCTTCTCGTCCTGGCGGCGGTGGCGACCCCGAGCCAACGGCGGGCAGCGACGTGCCCTCCGCTGCGCCCGCGCCCGACGCCACGAGCACGCCCACGGCTGCCCCTCCGTCGGCACCATCGCCCGCTCCCGCTCCGGCTGCTGCGTCGACGAATGGCGACGGAGGTGGCGGCGGGCTCCTGTTGTCACCGGTGGTTCGCCGGCTCGTCGCCGAGCACAACCTCGACCCGAGCCGCATCACCGGCACGGGCGCAGGTGGGCGCATCACGCGGGCCGACGTGCTCGCGGTGATCGACCGCGGGGGTGCGGGCGGCGGCACCGCCACCACGACCACCGCTCCTGCTCCGGCCGCGCCTTCCGCGCCCGCCGCACCGTCCGCACCGGCTCCGTCGGCACCGTCCGTGCAGCCGATGCCGATCGCGGCGAGCGCCGGCGAGCGCGACGAAGTGGTGCCGTTCTCGAATATCCGCAAGCGCACGGCCGAGCACATGGTGCGCTCGCTCGACACGTCGGCCCACACGCTGGTGGTGATAGAGGTCGACTACCAGAACGTCGACAAGGTGCGCGAGCGCGTCAAGGACCAGTTCCGCGCGCAAGAGGGCGTCGGGCTCAACTATCTGCCCTTCATCGCGCGTGCCGTCGTCGATGCCATCCGCGAGTTCCCGCACGTGAACGGCACGGTCGGCAACGACGAGCTGATCGTCCACCACTACGTGAACCTCGGCATCGCGGTGGACATGAACTTCCAGGGCCTGATCGTTCCGGTGGTGAAGGACGCCGACGGCAAGCGCCTTCGCGTCATTGCCCGTGAGGTCGCCGACCTTGCCAATCGCGCCAAGTCCAAGAAGCTCGGCGCGGACGAGATCGCGGGCGGCACGTTCACGATCACTAACGCGGGACCGTTCGGCACGTTGATCACTGCGCCGGTGATCAACCAGCCGCAGGTGGCGATCCTCGCGACCGACGGCATCAAGCCTCGGCCCGTCGCCCTGCCCATGAGTGACGGCAGCTACGGCATCGCCGTGCACCCGGTGGGCAACTTGTGCCTGTCGTTCGACCACCGGGCCTACGACGGCGCGTACGCGTCGGCGTTCCTGGCCAAGGTCAAGGAGATCCTCGAGACCCGCGACTGGTCCTCCGAGGTCTAGAGGTGACGCTGCGCGTCCGGTGGCTCGGGCGGGTCCGCTACCGGGATGCGCACGCGTTGCAGCGCGCGCTCCACGAGCGGTCGGTCGACGACCACGTGCTGCTGCTCGAGCACCCGCATGTGTACACGATGGGTGTACGGGCCAAGCGCGAGCACGTGCTCGTCGACCCCGCGTCGGTGGGCGCCGAGCTGGTCGACACCGACCGCGGCGGCGACGTCACGTACCACGGGCCGGGCCAGCTCGTCGGCTACCCGATCGTGTCGGTGCCGCCGGGGCCGGACGCGACGCCGCGCTACGTCCACGCCATCGAGCAGCTGATCATCGACGCGCTCGCGGATCTCGGCGTGCCCGGCGCGTCGACGCTCGACGGCTACCCGGGCGTGTGGATCGAGGACCGCAAGGTGTGCGCCATCGGCGTTCGCATCACGCGGGGGCGGTCGATGCACGGCTTCGCGCTCAACGTCGATCCCGACCTGCCGATGTTCGGCCACATCGTCCCGTGTGGCATCACCGACAAGGCGGTCACGTCGCTCGCCGCCGAGGGCGCGCAGGTGACGATGCGCGAGGTGGTCGACGCGGTGGCGGCGCGGGCGTCCGCGCTGTGGGGGTCTCGGGACGGTTGGGAGCGCACCGACGCGGCGTGGGTCGTGCGGCCGGACGATCTGTCTGCCTTCACGCGGGGAGCCGGTGCCGGTAGGCCGGCCGGCGAAGCTCGGCCACGAGCCAGCACCGTGAACGGGCAGCCGGTGCGGCTGCTGGGGCGGCTGGCGGCGGCGGGCGTCGACTCGTCCACAGCGCTGCCGATCGCGGAGCGCAAGCCCGAGTGGCTGCGGGTCAAGGCGGACATGGGGCCCGAGTACCGCGCCCTCAAGCGCACGATGCGCTCGAACGAGCTCGTCACCGTGTGCGAGGAGGCGGGCTGCCCGAACATCTTCGACTGCTGGAACGCGGGCACGGCCACGTTCATGATCAACGGCGAGCGGTGCACGCGCGCCTGCGGGTTCTGCTTGGTCGACACGCGGCACCCGCTGGCGCTCGATCCGGGTGAGCCGGCGCGGGTTGCCGCGGCGGTCGCGTCGATGGGGTTGCGCCACGCTGTCGTCACCGCGGTGGCGCGCGACGACCTCACCGACGGCGGTGCCGCCGCGTTCGCCGCCACCATCGAGGCCATCCGCACGCGGGGCGGGGACGGGGTTGGCGTCGAGGTGCTGATCCCCGACTGCAAGGGCGACCCGGCCGCGCTCGACGTCATCTTCGCGGCGCGCCCTGACGTGTTGAACCACAACCTCGAGACGGTGCTGCGGCTGCAGCGGGCCGTGCGGCCTTCGGCGTCGTACGCGCGGTCGCTGGCCGTGCTCGCGCGGGCGAAGGCTGCGGGGCTGACGACGAAGTCGGGGCTGATGGTCGGCTTGGGCGAGACCACCGACGAGGTGGTCGCGGCGATGGCCGACCTGCGGGCGGTGGGCGTCGACGTGCTCACGATCGGTCAGTACCTGCGCCCGACCGCGAACCACCTGCCGGTGGCGCGGTGGTGGACGCCCGACGAGTTCGACGACCTGCGGGTGGTGGGCGAGGCCATGGGGTTCGCGCACGTGCAGTCGTCGCCGCTGACGCGCTCGAGCTATCACGCCGGCACGGCTTTTGGGCGCGCTCAAGCCCACATACGGGCATGAGCGCGCCCAAAACGATGAACTAGATCATGGACCTCGGCATCAGCGGTCGGGTCGCGCTCGTCACCGCGGCGTCGAAGGGCCTCGGGCGGGCCTCCGCGGTCGCGCTGGCGGAGGAAGGTTGCCGCGTCGTCATCTGCGCGCGCGGCGAGGAGGGGCTGGCCGATGCCGCGCAGGAGATCGGCACCACGGGCGCGGACGTGCTCGCGGTAGTCGACGACGTCACCGACCCCGAGGCGCCAGCGCGGCTGGTGGCCACCACCGTCGAGCACTTCGGGTCGGTCGACATCGTCGTGGGGAACGCGGGCGGCCCTCCACCGGGGCGGGCGCTCGACGTGCCCGACGAAGCGTTGCTGGCGGCGTTCAACGCCAACATGGTCACGTCGGTGCGTCTGGCGCGCGCCGCGGTCCCGTCGATGCGCGAGCGCGGGTGGGGGCGCATCTGCTTCATCACGTCGTACTCGGTGAAGCAGCCGATCCCGACGTTGGCGTTGTCGAACGTGGCCCGCACCAGCTTGTGGGCGTGGGCCAAGACGGCAGCCGCCGATCTGTTCGCCGATGGCATCACGGTGAACCTGGCCGCGCCGGGGTTGCACGATACCGATCGTGTGCGGGCCTTGCGCGGCGGTTCACCGGCGGCGGCTGCCGGAGCGGGTGAGGCGATCGGCGATCCGCGCGACTTCGGGCGCGTCGTCGCCTTCCTGTGCTCGGAGCCGGCCAAGTTCGTGAGCGGCGTCGCGCTGCAGGTGGACGGCGCGGCGACGTTGGGGCTGCTCTGATCCGGTGATCCGTCTCGACGCCGCCACGGTGTTGTTGCAGTGGGCGGCCGGCGGTCTGCTGTTCCTGTGGGTGACGGGTCGGCGGCGGCAGGTCGGGCTCGGTTACGGGTGGCTGCTGCGCTCGGTGTTCGGCGTGATGGCGGTTGGCACTGTGGTGGTGGGCGGCTTCGACGGCGGAGCCGCGGCTGCCGCGCGCGACCTGGGCGCGCTCGGGTGCGCGCTCGGCGCCGGCCTTGCCCTGGCGGTGTCCGTCGCGCGCCGGCGGGCGGGCGTCGCCGGCGAGCATGAGCGGCGGGAGCGGCGTGCAGCCCGCCTCCAACCCGTTTTGGCCGCGCTCATGCCGGAGTACCGGCACCAGCGCGGCCAAAAGCATGGGCAGGAGGGTGACGCATCGCCGGAATTCCCGTCCGCGCTCGATCTCGTTGCACCCGTGCTCGGGTTCGTAGGGCTGGTCGCGGCTGGCGTTGCCGCGGGCGGGCCGGACGGGTTGGCCGTCGTGCGGACGTTGGTGGGCGCGCTGTTCCTCGGCGCCGTCACCGACGCGATGCTTCTCGGTCACTGGTACCTGGTGCAGCCGGGCTTGAGCCGCGAGCCGTTGTTCGAGATGGTGCGGTGGTGCGCGGTGGTGTGGCCCTTGGAAGTGGCCGCGCTGTTGTGGCCGACGGGGATGGCATCGGTGTGGTCGGGCGCGGTCGACGACGGCTACGGCGGGCTGCTCGGCTGGTTCTGGGCCGCGTGCGCGGTCGCCACCATCGTCCTCGTCGGCGTGACGCGCGCCGCTCTGTGCGAGCGCCAGTACTCCGCGGTGATGGCGGCGACCGGCTTGCTCTACCTCGCCATCCTCACCGCGTTCGGTACCGACTTGGTGGCGAGGGCCGTGCTTGCCGCCTAGCTCAGGCGACGAAGTACTTGGCCTGCGGGTGGTGGCAGATGGCGGCGGACGTGGTCTGCTCGGGGTGGTACTGGAACGACGTCTCCTCGGAGCACGACACGCCGATGCGCGACGCGTCCAGCAACCGGGCGACCTTCTCGTTGTCCTCGAGGTCGGGGCACGCTGGGTAGCCCCACGAGTAGCGCCCGCCCCGGTACTGCTGGCGGAACAGGCCGGCGAGCGTGGGACCGTCCTCGCCGGCGAAGCCCCACTCCTCGCGTACGCGGCGGTGCCACAGCTCGGCCAGGGCCTCGGTGAGCTCGACACCCAACCCGTGCAGGAAGAGGTAGTCCTGGTAGCGGTCCGCCTCCTTCAGCCGCAACGCCTCCTCCGTGACTTCGGAGCCCATCGTAACGATGTGGAACGCGGCGTAGTCGACCTCGGCAGAGGACACGGGCCGGAAGAAGTCGGCGATGCACAGGTACGGCTCGACCGTCTGGCGCGGGAACGTGAACCGATCCAGTTCGACCGAGCGCGACGCATCCTCGAACACGACCACGTCGTCGCCATCGGAGCCGACGGCGAAGTAGCCGTACACCACCTGCGGCACGAGCACGCCCTTCGCCCGAGCCACCGCCAGCTGCTCGCGCAGCACCGGGCGGATGCGCGCCTTGAACGCGTCGTCCTTCTCGCCGATCGACTTGTCGGGACGGAACCCCCACTGGGTGCGGAACAGGGCGGTCTCGTTCACGTACGCGGCGATGTCGTCGAGCGAGATGCCTTTCACCACCTTGGTGCCGACGAACGGCGGCACGAACACCGGGTTCGCCGAGTCGACCTCCGGCGAGCGCGCCGGCAACGACTCACCAGCGGCAGCCAGCGCAGCCCGCCGCGCCTCCCTCACTGTCGATGCACGCTCGGGCAGCCCCTCGCGCCCGCCCGGTTCCCGTCCCCAACCCGGCTCGGCACCGAGCCCATCGGACGAGCGCTTCAGCTCCATCAGTCGGTCCATCGTGCGCAAGCCCTCGAACGCGTCCTTGCCGTAGAACAGACGGCCGTCGTAGACAGCGCGCAAGTCGCGCTCGACGTACGTGCGCGTCAACGCCGCGCCGCCCAACAGCACCGGCAGCTGCATCGCCAAACCGCGCGAGTTCAGCTCTTCCAAGTTGTCGCGCATCACGAGCGTCGACTTCACCAGCAGCCCGCTCATCCCCAGCGCGTCGGCGTCGACCTCCAACGCCTTCTCGACCATGTCGGTCAAGGGCACCTTGATGCCGAGGTTGTAGACCGTGTAGCCGTTGTTGGTGAGGATGATGTCGACGAGGTTCTTGCCGATGTCGTGCACGTCGCCCCGCACCGTCGCCAGCACGATCGTGCCCTTGCCGCCGGCGTCGGCCTTCTCCATGTGCGGCTCCAACCACCGCACGGCGGCCTTCATCGTCTCGGCCGACTGCAGCACGAACGGCAGCTGCATCTGCCCGGAGCCGAACAGCTCGCCGACGACCTTCATGCCGGCGAGCAAGTCGTCGTTGATGACGTCGATCGCGGCCTTGCCCGACGCCAGCGCATCGTGCAGGTCGCCGTCGAGCCCGTCGCGATCGCCGTCGATGATGCGCTGCTTCAGCCGTTCCTCCACAGACCAACCCGAGCGGTCCTCGACCGCGGTCGCAGCTACCGTCACGCCTTCGAACGCGGTCATCAGCGCGGACAGCGGGTCGTAGCCGTCGGCCTCGCGCCGGCGATCCGAGATGAGGTCGAGACAGATCTGGACGTGCTCGGGGTCGATGCGGTTGAGCGGGACGATGCGGGCGGGGTGGACCATCGCCGCGTCGAGGCCGGCCTGCTGCGCCTCGTGCAGGAAGACGGAGTTCAAGACGTGCCGCGCCGCCGGCGAGAGCCCGAACGACACGTTCGACACGCCGAGCGACGTGTGCACGCCGGGCAGCTCGGCCTTGATGCGGCGGATGCCCTCGATGGTCTCGAGCGCGTCCTTGCGCGACTCCTCCATGCCCGTGGCGATCGTGAGCGTGTTCGTGTCGAAGAACAGGTCATCGGGCGGCACGCCGTAGCGCTCCCACGCCAAGTCACGGATGCGGCGGGCGATCTCCAGCTTGCGCTCCGCGGTACGGGCCTGGCCGGTCTCGTCGATGCACATGCACACGACGCCGGCGCCGTAGTCGCGCGCCATCGACATCACGCGGTCGAACCTTCCTCCAACAGCGTCGCCCTCCTCGAGGTTGGCCGAGTTGACGAACGCCTTGCCGCCGATCCACTGCAAGCCCGCTTCGAGCACGCCGGGCTCGGTGGAGTCGAGCATCACCGGAACCGTCACCTGCGTGGCGAACCGGCGCGCCAGCTCGTCCATGTCGCGCTCGCCGTCGCGGCCCACGTAGTCGACGCACAGGTCGAGGACGTGCGCGCCGTCGCGGACCTGGTCCTGGCCGATGCGGACGCACGTCTCCCAGTCCTCGGTCAGCATCGCTTCCTTGAACGGCTTCGAGCCGTTGGCGTTGCAGCGCTCGCCGATCGACAGGTACGAAGGCGACTGGTCGTACGGCACGTGGCTGTAGATCGACGCCACGCCGGGATCGGGGGTCGCAGCGCGCGCGGCAGGCGTCAACCCGCGCACGCGCTCGACGACCGCGCGCAAGTGGTCGGGCGTGGTGCCACAGCAACCACCGACCACCGACACGCCGAAGTCGGTGATGAAGCGCTCGTGCGCGGCGGCCAGCTCGTCGGGCGTGAGGTCGTAGTGCTCGCGGCCGTCGACCACCGACGGCAGGCCCGCGTTCGGCAGGCACGAGATCGGCACGGGCGAGTGTTGCGACAGGTGGCGCAGGTGCTCGCTCATCTCCTTCGGGCCCGTCGCGCAGTTCAACCCCACGACGTCAGGCCGCAACGCGAGGATGGCGGTGAGCGCGGCGCCGATCTCCGTCCCCACGAGCATGCGACCCGTGAGCTCCATCGTCACCTGCAGCTGCAGCGCGACATCGCGGCGGCCGGTGGCCTGCATCGCCTTGCGCGCGCCGACCGTCGCGGCCTTGAGCTGCAGCAGGTCGTAACACGTCTCGATCATCAGCAGGTCGACGCCGCCGAGCAGCAGGCCGCGCGCTTGCGCCTCGTACGCGTCGCGCAACTCGGCGAAGCGGATGTGGCCGAGCGTCGGCAGCTTGGTGCCCGGCCCCATCGAGCCCGCGACGAACCCGCCGTAGCCGGACGCGACCTCGCGTGCGATCTCGGCCGACCGCCGGTTGAGCTCTTCGGTGCGGTGGGCGATGCCGTACTCGGCCAGCGTGATCGCGGAGCCGCCGAACGAGTCGGTCTCCACCACGTCGACACCCACGTCGAAGAACGAGCGGTGCAGGTCGGCCACGACGTCGGGCCGCACCGCGCAGAGCATCTCGGGACATCCCTCGAACTGCGGGCCGCCGTAGTCGTCGGCGCTCAGGTTCCTGCGGAACAGGTTGGTGCCCGTGGCGCCGTCGAACACGACCACGCGCTCGTGTACGGCATCGAGATAGGAGCCCACGGCGAAAGTCTACGGGTGCGGCGGGGATACCCCTCTACCTTTGTCCCCATGTTGGCCGGCCGCTCCATCACGAAGTCCTTCGGCGGCCAGCTCGTCCTGCAGGACGTGTCGCTCTCGATTGGCCCACGCAGCCGCATCGGCCTCGTCGGGCCCAACGGCATCGGCAAGTCCACGCTGCTGCGCATCCTCGCCGGCCTCGAGGAAGCCGACAGCGGCGCGGTCGAGCGCAACCCGAGCAGCGTCACCGTCGGCTGGCTCCCGCAAGAGGTGAACGCCCGGCCCGGCGAGACGCTGCGTTCGTACCTGGCGCGCCGCACCGGCGTCGGCGCGGCGGAGGAAGAGCTCGACCGGCTCACCGCGGCGATGGCGCACGACCATGATCTCGTACACGCGTACACCGAGGCGCTCGACCGGTACCTCGCGCTCGGCGGCGACGACCTCGGGGCGCGCGCCGCGGAGGTGTGTGCCGACCTCGAGCTGCCGCCCGATCGGCTCGACGTCGAGGTGGCGTCGCTGTCGGGTGGCCAGCAAGCGCGCGCTGCGCTCGCCGCGATCCTGCTGTCGCGCTACGACGTGTTCCTCCTCGACGAGCCCACCAACAACCTCGACTTCGATGGGTTGTCGCGCTTGGAGTCGTTCCTCGGCGGGCTCGCCGGCGGCGTGCTCGTGGTGTCGCACGACCGCGCGTTCCTCGACCGCGCCGTCACGCGCATCGTCGAGCTGCAAGAGGAGAGCCATCGCTCCGTCGAGTACGCGGGCGGTTGGAGCGAGTACGTCGCGCGGCGCGAGCTTGCGCGCGCGCAGCAGTACGAGGCGTTCGAGGCGTACCGCGGCGAGCGGGCGCGGCTCAGCGAGCGCATGCGCGAGCAGAAGCAGTGGGCGGTCTCGGGCGCGTCGAAGGAGAAGAAGAAGAAGGAGACGCAGCGCGAGCGAGCCGCCGTCGACTTCCGCGTCAACCGCACCGAGAAGATGGCGGGCAAGGTGAAGATCACCGAGAAGCAACTCGAGCGGCTCGATGCGCAAGCGGTCGACAAGCCGTGGGAGGGCTGGCAGCTCCACCTCCAGCTCGGCGCGCCGGCCGGGCGACGCCTCGGCCAAGGTGGCGGAACTCCCCGCAGCGGCGCGGTCGTCGCGCGACTGGAACAGGCCGTGGTGCACCGAGGTTCGTTCGTCTTGGGCCCGGTCGACCTCGAAGTCGGATGGGCCGAGCGCGTCGCGCTGCTCGGCGCGAACGGCAGTGGCAAGACCACGCTGCTGCGCACGCTGCTCGGGGACCTTCCTCTTGACGCCGGGACGCGTTACCTCGGCCCTGGTGTGAAGGTCGGCGAGCTCGACCAAGGCCGCGGCTTGTTCGCGACGGGCGAGCCGGTCTTGGCCGCGTTCCAGCGCGAGTCGGGGCTCGCTCACCTGGCGGACGCCCGGTCGCTCCTGGCGAAGTTCGGCCTCGGCGCCGGCCACGTCGACCGCGCCGGCGACCGCCTGTCGCCCGGCGAACGCACGCGCGCGCTCCTGGCCACGCTCATGGCTACCGGCGTGAACTGCCTCGTGCTCGACGAGCCCACCAACCACCTCGACCTCGCCGCCATCGAGGAGCTGGAGCGGGCGCTGGAGTCCTACGAGGGCACGCTGCTGCTCGTCACCCATGACCGGCGGTTCCTCGACGCCGTGCACGTCGACCGGGTTGTCAGCGTCGACCGGGGGCGGGTGACCGAAGACCACTAGTGTCCTCGCCGGCCGGTGGAGCTCGGCCAGAAAGAGCAATGCATGAGCTTCTACACGCGCAAGGGCGACGACGGCACCACCGGCCTGTTCTACGGCGGCCGGGTGCGCAAGGACGCCGGCGCGCCCGAGGCGTACGGCGAGGTGGACGAGGCCCAGGCGTTCATCGGCTCCGCCCGCGCTCTCGTACGTGGCTCGGAGCTCGAGACCATGCTGCTCGACGTCGAGCGCGACCTCTACGTGCTGATGGCGGAGCTGGCGACGCTGCCCGAGAACCGATCGAAGTTGGCGCCGGGCGCGTCGTCGGTCACCGCGGACATGGTCGACCGCATCGAGCGCCAGACCGACGAGCTGTCGGCGCGCTTCGAGATGCCGAAGGAGTTCGTGTTGCCGGGCGAGGACGTGGTGTCGGCCGCGCTCGACGTCGCCCGCACCGTCGTCCGCCGCGCCGAACGCCGAGCAGTCGGTGTCGCCTCCGACGGCTCGCACGTCGTTCCCTACCTCAACCGCCTCTCGAGCCTGCTGTGGGCCGCTGCCCGCTGGCAGGAGGGCGAGGCCGTCCCTGCGAAACGGAAGGACCCCTGATGTCACCGATCTCGTT
>Ga0299907_10002417_pt1 | contig 11484 bp, 11 predicted proteins | sample RVTome_16_FD_198680 | JGI IMG/M metagenome (GOLD analysis project Ga0299907, IMG submission 198680) | Soil microbial communities from uranium-contaminated site in the Upper Colorado River Basin, Wyoming, United States - RVT152D67 (version 2) ...
CGCCTCCTTCGCCGAGGTGAAGTCCCTCACTTGGTGGGATCCATCCGGCCCGGACGTCATCCGGCTGCTCACCGAGGGCCGTTAGCCGATCCGCGCCAAAGCGTTAACGAGCCGTTCTCGATATCGCACGGATAAAGATTGGGGTCCGGGGGCCGGGGGCGGGGCATGGAGAAAACCTGGGCGAAAACCCGGCGACCCTCGTCACGCACGCCGTCCGACAGTGGGCATAGTAGCGCGAGGAGCGGGAACACCTTCTAAGGGGCCGCTGCCGCGATATCGTCATCGCGTGTCGACGTCCCCGTCTTACCCTCCAGGGGGGCTGAGGGAAGAGCCGCTCAACGAGCGGCTCGAACGGCGTCTCGTCGCGGTCATGTTCACCGACATGGTCGGGTACACGGCGCTGATGCAGGCGGACGAGCGCCTGGGGCGCGACAAGCGCGACCGGTACATTCATGCGCTCGAGAGTCACCACGACGCGTTCGGCGGGACGATCGTCCAGCGGCTCGGGGACGGCAGCATGAGCATGTTCTCGAGCTCGCAGGATGCAGTGCTCGCCGCCGTCGCGATCCAGCGAGAGCTCGTAACACAGGAGATCCCAGTGCGCATCGGCGTCCACGTCGGCGAGGTGATCGTTGAGTCCGAGCGGCTCACCGGCATCGCGGTGAACATCGCCTCCCGGATCGAGTCGTTCGCGGTCCCCGGCGGGGTGATGGTGTCCGACTCCGTGTACGACCAGATCAAGAGCCGGAACGACATCGCCGTCGTCGCCCTGGGGCGGTTCAAGCTCAAGAACGTCGGGCGCCCGTTCGAGCTCTACGGCGTGTCCGCCAACGGCATCGTCATGCCGGATCCGACGGCGCTCGATGGCAAGGGCGAACGGTTCGCCAGCCTGCCGAACAACTTGCCCGAACCGGGTGCGCCACTGCTGGGCCGGGCGGCCGATGTGATGTCGCTCACCGAGCTCGTCCGGGAACACCGCATCGTCACGATCACAGGACCCGGCGGTGTCGGAAAGACCAGCATCGTCGTGGAGCTCGGCCGGTTGCTGGCCTCCGAGTTCCTCGATGGAGTCGCGTTCATTGCGTTGGCCGACATCACCGACCCCGCGGGGTTCTTGCCTGCGCTGGCGGCGGCACTGGACGTGAAGGAGGCGGAGGGCCGGACGCTCGGCGACGGCGTCGTCTCACTCATCGCCGACAAGAAGGCACTCCTTCTCCTCGACAACCTGGAGCAGATCGTGGCGGCCGCTCCGGAGGTGGCAGTCCTCGCGAAGCGCTGCCCGGAACTGCGGATCGTGACCACCAGCAGGACGCCGCTGAGGATCGCCGCCGAGCGGGAGTACGCGCTGGCCCCGCTCGCGCTACCGCCATCGTCGGAGCCGGACTCGAGCTCGTCACTCATGGACTATCCGGCCGTCGCTCTGTTCGTCCAGCGCGCCAGAGCGACCATCGGTTCGTTCGATCTGACACCCGAGAATGCCGGCGCGGTCGCGGCCGTCTGCCGACGCCTGGACGGATTGCCCCTCGCGCTCGAGCTCGCAGCCGCGCGGCTCCGGCTCCTGTCTCCGGAGGCGCTGCTCGAGCGTCTCGATCACGCCCTACAGGTCTTGACCTCCGGGCCTCGCGACGTTCCGGAACGGCAGCAGACACTGCGCGCCGCGATCGACTGGAGCCACTCGCTCCTCAATGACTCGCAACAGCGTGTGTTCCGGCGTATGGCCGTGTTCGCCGGAGGATGCACACTCGCAGATCTCGAGGCGGTCTGCGCAGATCCCGGCGAGACGGTCCTCGACGAGCTGGAGTCACTGGTCGACGTGGCGCTCGTGCAGATTGACGGGCGGGGAGGCCGGCTTCGAACGCTGCAGACGATCGGTGAGTACGCGCGCGAGCGACTTGAGATTGCGGGCGAATCGGACATCGCGCTGCGGCACGCCCGACGGTACGCGGAGATCGGCCGAGAGATCCGCGACGGCATCGAGGGCTCCGATCAGATCGGGTGCCTCGAACGCGGTATCGCCGAAGAAGCCAACCTCCAAGCCGCGCTCGACTCGCTACTCGTCGCCGCCAAGAAGGGCGACGCTGAGGCTTGTGAAGCGGGGATGCAGCTGTGTGGCGACCTCTGGCTCTATTGGCACATCCGCGGCAAGAACCTCACTGCCCGCGAATACGCCGTTTCCTTCCTCGACGCCGATCGTGATGGCGCTCCCACGGTGGGGCGGGCGGGCGCGCTTCTCACGGCGGGATTGGCGTCGGACATGCTGGGTCAGTACGACCGGGCGAACGACGAGTGGGCCGAGGCGTATCGCATCGCCGCAGCTTGTGGAGCCGATCGCGAGCTCTCCCTCGGCGCGTTCTGCCAGAGCATCATCCTCATCGGATCCGACCCCAACGCCGGGCTCCGGTGGACGCGGGAAAGCATCGAAAGGAGTCGGGTCCACGGCTTCACCTGGGGGGCGGGGTTTGCGTCGACATTCGACGGCATCCTCCACGCCGCTGCGGGCGACCTCGACGCGGCACAGACGAGCTACGTCTACGCGCTCGAGATCCAGCGGCGGATCGGTGACCAGGAAGGAGCAGGCCTGTCGCTCGGCGGTCTCGCCGGACTAGCGGCCGGCAGGGGCGACCCGGCAGGCGCACTCGACCTCTACCGGCAGTCGCTCGCGGCGTACGAAAGCATCGGCGACCGCGCCGAGGAAGCCCGGATCCTCTCGGAGATGGCATGGACACATCTGCGGCGCGAGGAATCGGCGGTCGCCCGCAGGTACTTCCTCGATTCGGTGAAGGCGTACACCGACGTTGCGAGCGTCCGCGGCATCGGGCTGTCGCTGATCGGGTTGGCGGCGACGGAGGCGATCGAGCATCGGCCCGAAAACGCGTTGCAGATCGCCGCGGCGGCCGAGGTCTACGCGCAGCAGGAGGGCATCGTCAACGTCTACTCCGGCGAGACGCCGGGACGCGAGTTCCTCGACCGGGCACGCGCGGCGCTCTCTGCCAAAGAGGTTGGGCGCGCCACGGAGGTAGGCGGCAAGCTAACGATCAAAGAAGCGCTCGGCCTGGCCAGGAACTCTCAAGCGACTGCTGTGTAGGTCGGACGGACGGCTTACCGCAGCGTTGTGTGCGCACCCGTTTTAGGGAACCGCGCTCTGTCCGTTGAGCCACGGGGGCAACGGGGGCCGGGGGACGTTATCCTGCGGCGGCAAGTTGGCGCACCTTCCGCGACGGACGGGCCTGAACAAGGTCGTGATTCGTTTGCAGATTGATCCAGAACTCTGGGGTAGTACCGAACGCGCCGGCGAGCAGCCAGGCCGTCTCTGGCGTCACTCCCCGCTTGCCTCGCACAAGTTCGTTGATGCGCTGAACCGGAATCCTGAGGTGTTCGGCCACGGCAACTTGAGTCAAGCCGAACGGCTTGAGGAACTCCTCGTTCAGAACCTGGCCTGGATGAGTTGGTGTTCGTTTCCGGGGGAGCATCACAACTCCTTAATGGTAATCCGCGATCCCGACGTCATGGGCATCGCCGGACATCCAGCGAAACACGATACGCCATTGTTCGTTGATACGGATGCTGTGTTTCCCGCGTAGTTTGCCCTTGAGAGCTTCGAGTCGGTTTCCAGGCGGAGCCTGCAAATCCCTGAGCTCGGTTGCGGCGTTGAGAAGGTCGAGCTTCCGGACGGCGGCTGCGCGGACTGTCGGCGGGATACGCCGGATCGCTTTACCTCCTTCGCCATGAAACAGCGCCTCTGTCGCCCGATCGCTAAACGAAACAATCAAAGCCGTCCCTTCATCTCTCTAGGATACCTGCTTTCACGGATACCATGCAAGAGATTCTGCCCGCCACCATCTCCGTCGGGTAGATCAGCGGTGCGCATCAAGGGTTCCGTTGTCGCCGCGGTAGAACGCAAGGCTCTGGACAACTTCTCAGCGTCGCTCTCCGACGGAACGCTCGTTGTCCAGATGCAGCGACTCTCGGAGCTTCCGAAGGCTGCAGTCGTTGTCGAGAGCCGATACTCGGAACTGTTCAAGCTAGAGCACGTGAACGGCGGCTGGCTTGCCGACGTACTCGCACGGCTTCAGGTCCGCTATCCGGAGATCCAAATCGTCTTCGCGGACTCACGCAAGTTCGCCGAGGAAGGGACCTACCGCTTCCTCGCCGCGGCGCTCGCTGACGAAACCGACTCGGCGGACGAGCTCTGAAGCTTGCATCATCGTGCCAGCAGCAGATCGCGGCCATTCACGGCCACCAGGGGAACGTTCGAATGGTCCATTCCCGAAAACGCCGATGTCCGTTTCAACAAGCTCCGAAGGCAAACGCCTACCGGCGCCAATGGGGTTTTCTCCATGCCCGACGGGGGCCCGGGGGCAACGGGGGCCGGGGGCCGGGGGCCGGGGTCGAGTCTAAGGTGGTGTCTCGACGCCCTGCACCGGGAACCCGACCGCTTGCGCTGCGAGCCCGAGTTCGTCGCCATGAGTTGCCAGGATGAGGTCCTCAAACTGTTCACGGGCGAGCAAGGCGCTCGCGAGGTGGATAGCGTCAAGAGATCCAAGCGACGTCGGAAACGGTTCAGCGGCACGATCGAGAATCAATCGATCCAGAGAGATCAGCCGCAAAGTATCGATGGTTTCAATCGCGGCGCTGCGCTGCTTCGCAACCGATCGATCGTCAAGGCCCAGACGGATCCGGCCTCTGTCTAGCGTCCGCATGCATTCCAGGCGGATCAGTTCGCTCGAGATCGGGTTAGTGATCTTCGGCCAGATCTTCAGTCTCTCCGGCTCGCCGAGTACGACGCGAAGGAGTACAGACGTATCGACGTAGGCATTCATCGCTTCTGCCGCTCCTCCAAAAGGAGATCGGTCGAGCGTATCTTCCATCTCGCGGGCGTGAATCGCCTATTGCGGATGGACGCGAAAGGGCGCTTAGGCTCAGAGATCCGAATACGCCGCTCGGCATTGGAGTGAGGAATGATCTTAGCGATCGGACGATTACGGTCCGTAACGATTATCTCGTCGCCCGCCTCGACGGAACGTAGGTGCTCGGAGAGGTGGTTCTTGAGTTCGGCGATCTTCACGGTCTTCATGGCTATATTGAGTCACATCTAGCTACATCTTGTCAAGGACGACAAGCTAGTCGAAGGCGCCGTGCGGTTCTCATCGATGATTCTGAGAAGGGGATCCACATCGCCTGCGGGCGGCGCGTCCGGCACCTCCAGCCAGGTTGATTCGCTCCAACCGCGAGCCGCTGAGATCCTCGTCGATGAAGTCGGCATGTCGCCACAGTATCGTCACGTTGAAACGGCGCTCGAACATCGAGGCCGGGGTTGAACGAGCGCTTCCTGGTCATCGTGCTCGGTGGAAGTCTAGAGTTCAGTCGTGGACGCCAAGCTTCTCGCAGCGGTGCGCGCCTCGCATCTGCGCGAACTGCCGCCCGAGGTCCTCGACGAGCTCGTCACCGGTGCCGTCCGGACGAAGATCCCGGCGGGCGAGGTCGCTCATCGGGAGTCCGAGCCCGGCCCATATCTCGAACTGGTCCTCGCCGGCGTCATCCGGGTCTTCGTAACCGCAGCCGACGGCAGGACGATGACCATCCGATACTGCCGGCCCGGCGAGCTCTTAGGGGCCATGTCGCTGTTCCAAGCCGAGTTCTCCGAGCCGGCGACGAAGCAGGCGCTGGTCGACGCGGATCTGCTGAAGATGTCTCCGACGACCGTTCGCAACGCGGTGCAGCGTGATCTGAGAGTTGCCCAGGTGTTTCTCATCGAGCTGAGTGAACGGGCGCGGGGTTTCGTCAACGAGATCCCCGGCAACGTCTTCGCCTCCGTCCGTCAACGCGTCGCGCGGCAGTTGCTGGACCTGGCCTCGACGCAGTCTTCCGAGGCCGGACCGGATGGAGAGCTCACCGTCGAGATCACACAGCAAAACTTGGCATCTGCCGCGGGGACGGTGCGGGAGGTCGTGGTGCGGGCGCTCCGCCAGCTGCGTGAGAGTGGGATCGTGCGGACGGAACGCGACAGGATCGTCATCGCCGATCCTGCCCAATTGATCGTCGAGCTGGGTGGAACACAAGTCCCTGACGAGAGGCCTTCGCGCGGACGATACTTGGTCCCATGACCGCCCCGGAGGAGAGGGTTCCAGTCGTTGTGGTCGGCGCCGGGCCGGCCGGACTCAGCGCCAGCTACGAGCTCCAGCGAGCAAGGATCCACCACGTCGTTCTCGAGCGGGGACGCGTTGCCCAGACCTGGCGCGGCCGCTGGGACAGCTTCTGTCTCGTCACACCGAACTGGACGGTGCAGCTCCCCGGTGGAACGTACGCCGGCGACGATCCCGACGGCTTCATGCCCCGGGACGACATCGTCAAACATTTCGAGCGCTACGCCGATAGCTTCGCGGCTCCCGTCCGCGATGGGATCGACGTGAACGCGCTTCGTCCCGATCCCGGCGGCGGTTTCGTCCTCGACACGTCCGAAGGCCCGATCGGCGCGGATTCGGTCGTGCTCGCGACCGGCGCGTTCCAGCGACCGCATCGGCCGCCGGCAGCGGAGCTCCCGGCCGGCGTTCTCGTCATCGATGCGGAGGACTACACGAACCCGGACACGCTTCCGTCCGGAGCCGTCCTCGTCGTGGGAAGCGGCCAGACCGGGTGCCAGATCGCCGAAGATCTGCACCGCACCGGGCGCCACGTGATCGTCGCGTGCGGCAAAGCTCCGTGGGCACCGCGCCGGCCGGAAGGGCGCGACATCGTCGCCTGGATCGTCGAGACGCCGTTCCTTGAGCAAGCGCTCGACGATCTCCCGAGCCCGCTAGCTCGGTTGGCCGCCAACTTCCAAGTGTCTGGACGCGACCGTGGTCACGATCTGAATTACCGCACGCTTCTTACCGACGGCGTGAGGCTGGCGGGGCGCTTCCTCGGCGCCGACGGAGGCTCCATCCATTTCGCGCAGGACCTTCACGAATCGGTGGCGTGGGGAGACGCTCGCTACGGCGACATCCGCAATCTGCTCCTGGGGGCGGCACAGAAGATGGGCTGGAAGGCACCAGATCTTCCGGACCCGGAGCCGCTCAAAGCGGACCCGATCGACGGGATGAACATGCGCGATCTCGGAGCGGTGGTATTCACCTCCGGCTATCGGCCTGCGTACAAGAACTGGGTGCGCTTCCCTGACGCGTTCGACGAGTCGGGATTCCCGCTCCAGCGGGACGGCGCCAGTACCGTCGTGCCGGGCCTCTACTTCATCGGGACGCACTTCCTGCGGAAGCGAAAGTCCTCCACGCTGCTCGGGATGGCCGAGGACGCAGCGATCGTCGCCCGCACGATCGCAGATCGGATGGTAGAGCTACCTTGATATCGTCGCTCGCGTCTTACGTTGAGTGGCTTGACGGTGTGGCCGTCCAGGTATTGCCCCAGGGCGCGCTCCGAGTTGTCGGCGACCGGAGTCGTTCGTGTTGGACCTGTGAGACCAGAGAATCGATTCGGGGGAGTCATCTTGGCCGGTCCGTTGCCGAGTTGCGCGAGGTGAGTGCGTGGCGACCAACTCGGCCTCGAAGGCGGCAGCCGTCAACGGCTTGGAGAAGTGGAAACCCTGCGCCTTCTTGCAGCCCATCCTGAGGAGCGCTTCCGCTTGAGCCGCGCTCTCGACGCCTTCGGCGATGACGGAAAGATCGAGCGACTTGGCGATGGCCAGCACGGCTTCCACCAGTGCGGTGTCGTATGCATCGCCTGGGAGGCCCGACACGAAGGATCGGTCGATCTTCAAGGTGTCTATCGGGAACATGTTGAGGCGCGACAAAGACGAGTAGCCGGTACCGAAATCATCGAGGGAGATGATCACTCCCGTCTTGCGCAGCTCGGTGAGGGTGCCGACGGCGATGTCCACATCGTCCATGAGCACGGCCTCGGTGATCTCCAACGCGAGGTGTGTGGGATCGACGCCCGATGCGGCGATCGCATCGCGAACGGTTTCGCCGAGGATCCCGGAGCTCAGTTGCTTTGCCGAAACGTTGAGGGACATCGACAGTTGCGGCGCGAGCCGCTGCCAGTCGGCGAACCGGCGGCAGGTCTCCTCGATGACCCAGCGTCCGATCGGGTCGATGAGGGCCGTCTCCTCGGCGACGGAGATGAACTCCTCGGGATCCAGCGTTCCCCGTGTTGGGTGCTCCCACCGGATCAAGGCCTCCGCCCCGATGATGCGTTCGTCGTCGAGCGATACCACGGGCTGGAAGCGAAGTGAGAACTCGCTCCGCTCCACTGCACGCCGCAAGTCCGAAACGATCGCGAGTTTCTGCTTGGAGGTCGCACGAAGCGCTTCGGTGAAGAACTCGGTTCGGTTCCGCCCGTTGGCCTTCGCTTGCAACAGCGCCATGTTGGCGGCCCGGAGCAGCGTGTCGGCGCGATCGCCGTTCTGTCCGACCGCGACACCTATGCTCACGGTAACTTCGATCCGCGCACCTCCGACGACGTACGGAGCCGCCAGTGACGCTCTCACGCGGTCGGCGAGGCCCTGGGCGAATGCACCCGCGTCGTCGGCGACGATGACGAACTCGTCACCTCCGAAACGGGCGATGGTGCTGCGTTCGCGGACCTTGCCCGACATCCGGCTGGCCATCGCGGTCAGCAGCTGATCGCCGACGTGGTTCCCGTGAGCGATGTTCACATCCTTGAAGCCATCAACATCCACGTACAGCACCGCGACGCCGGCCCGGCCGGGCTTCGCCCGCCCGAGCGCAAGCTGGAGACGGTCGACGAGGAGGAGGCGATTCGGGAGGCCGGTGAGGGGGTCGTGGATCGCTCGGAACGCGAGTTCGTCCTCGAACCCCTTCCGTTCCGTCAGGTCGGTGATCATCCCGAGCTGGCCCGCGTAGAGGCCGTTCCTGTCGAGCAACGGACTCTGGTTGAGAAGAACCGAAACGATGGTTCCGTCCTTGTGGCGAAGCGTCGTCTCGCGCTCGCCGGCCAGCTTTCCCTCCGTCCGCTGTACGGCGGCGGTCCGCGCGAACTCGGCCCCTGCGGCCCCACTGAACTCGGAGATCCGGTGGCCCACCAGCTCCTCGATCGAGTAGCCGAGCATCTGCGCACCCCGTTCGTTCACCATCGATATCGACGAGTCGGCATCGACGATCAGGATCCCCTCTTTGGCGGTCTCGAAGATCTGCCGGTAACGAGCGCCGCTCTCCCGGGTGTCGGCGAAGGCGGCATCCTTATCGGTGACGTCGTCTACGACTTCCATCCGGAGGAGGCGCCCGTGAAGATCGAGCGTCGTAGTCAGCACCTCGGCCGCGAAGGTCGTTCCATCCTTGGCAACATGGGTCCCAGCACGGCGGGCTTTGCCAACGGTCTCACCCAGCGCGGCCCAGGTGGATCGAACCATCTCGCGGTCCTCAGGACAGTGAAGGTCGTAGATCGAAAGATCCTCGAAGCCGGCGTCGGTGTAGCCGTACTTCTCGCGCGCCGCGCTGTTCACGGCGACGATGGCGAGCGTGTGATCGTCCGCCAGCAAGATCGGTTGCGGGTGCCCCTCGAACAGGGCGGCGTAGACCCTGTCGTTGTGTGCGGATGCAGATCGGAGCCGCAGTCGCATGGCAAGCATGAATCCCCATGCGATGAGGGCGGCGATCAACGAGGCTCGACCCAGCAGGCCCAGATCCCACCATCGGCGTAGCACGTCCACGCTCAAACCCACGGCGGTCAAGCCGGCAGCCGTCCATGCCGTGATGGCGACCCGCCTGAAGGGCTGGTCCGCGACGATCCGCATCCCATTCACAGCTACACCGTCCGGGGCTTACTGCCACGCCGTCCGGCAACGCGTGCGACACCGCCGAGGTGCAGCAATGCAAGGCCCGCACCGAGGAGCGCGAGGATCGTCATGCCGGTGACCGCCAGGAATGGCGGCAGCGAAGGCCCGCCTGGGGTCCCGCTCGGCGTTCCGTCGCCCGGTGCGCCCGGCGGCCCGAAAGCACCCTCGGGAGTCCCCGCAGGCGAAGGCGAGGCGCTCGTCGCAGGACCGGGCGTTACGGATGCGGTCGGAGTCCCGGTGGGTACGGCGGTGGTTTCGGTCGCCGACGGGGCAGGGCTGGGGGTGACCGAAGCGGGTACGGCGCAGTTCGCATTGGTGATGGTGTTGGTATCCAACGTGACGGCACCGTTGCGAGCCAGCAACCTGCCCTGGAACGTGGCCGACGTCTGAGCGGTGATGGAGGTGTACGCGAGGACGTCCCCTACGAAACGCGAGTCGGTCTTGAACGTGGCCGAGCTGCCCACTTGCCAAACCACCCGGCACGGATCGGCCCCGTTGAGGAGAACGACCCGACTGTTGGATTCGGTGATCAGCGTGGATCCGGCTTGAAAGATGAACTGAGCGTTGGGGTTGCCCTCAGCGTTCAGGGTCAGCGTGCCCGTGAGCCCGAACGTTCCAGACTTGTAGACACCGGCCGGCAGCGTGGATCCGCCAAGCTCGACGGGAACGTTCGTCACCGGCGTGCGCCCGAAAGCATCGTCGTACGCCGTCACGAGATCGTTCTTTGCTCCTTGAGTGACGGCATCGCCCGCGTGGTTGGTGCCGATCAGCGTTATCGACCCGAATCCTGTTTCGGTCGGCGTCGGGAACGATCCGACGTCGCCGGTGATCGTCGTCGGGCCGGTGTTGGTGATGCCGGAACCGGCGAGAACGGCGAAACTCTCCGCCGTCCCGAGCCCAACGGGCCCCTGAGCGGCAAAGGCTGCGGGCGCGGCCAAGAACGCCGAGGCGCCCAGCACGAAGACGGTTAGAGAGGCAGACAAACCCAACAGGCGTCTTCCTGCGAGCTTGGAGCGGTCGGCGACTCTTAACACAAGGATGCGAGATGGCGACATGACGCTCCTCTCGATCGGCGAAGAGGTGGCGTCGAGCCTGCACGGGGCGACAATCACGAGGATCGTCCTGCCCAAACCAAGCGTCCCTCTGGGGTCACTTCAAGCATCGGCTGCACGAGGCGGAATATGAAGTACGAACAGCGCAATCAGGCTGATGTCACATCATTGCGGTTCCACATTCGACTGGCAGGATGGAGGGCCGGCTATGACTTTCGCGCGCCGCGTCGCCCCGTCGGCTGGCCGGCGCGGGCCCGGGATCCGCTCCTCGTACGCCTAGGCGCGGGCTCCGTCTCTCGGGGGAATCGGGCGATCAGCTCGTACTCGAGCTCGAGCATCCGGCTGGTGTGCGTTGCCATCGCATGAGCGCTGCCGCGGAAGACGGTCTCCTCGCGCGTGCGCCACAACTGGCGCAGCTCGCGGTGTAGCGCCTCATCCGTGAGATTGCGAGCGGAAACACCCAGCTTTCGTTTGGTCATCGACCGTCACCACCTAAGACGGATACGCCCGATCCTATCCGCGGACGTACCGACAGCGCCTCGACCCCCGATAGGCGGGTCGCGGAGACGCTAACCCCACCATCTCCCGCGACCGCTACCCGATGCACCTTCCGGGCTTCTGATTGCGTCTTGAGCTTCTTCTTTCGGA
>Ga0299907_10002418_pt1 | contig 11483 bp, 10 predicted proteins | sample RVTome_16_FD_198680 | JGI IMG/M metagenome (GOLD analysis project Ga0299907, IMG submission 198680) | Soil microbial communities from uranium-contaminated site in the Upper Colorado River Basin, Wyoming, United States - RVT152D67 (version 2) ...
ACGAGGAGGCCGAGTACGGCGTCGCCGCGCACTGGCTGTACAAGCGTGGCCGGAAGGCCAAGGCCGACGACGAGTGGCTGCAGTGGGTCAAGTCGCTCATGGACTGGCAGACGGACGAGCAGGACCCCGGCGAGTACATGCGGAGCCTGCGGACCGACCTCTTCGCGGACGAGGTCTACGTGTTCACGCCGAAGGGCGAGGTCAAGGTGCTGCCTACAGGCGCGACCCCCATCGACTTCGCGTACGCCGTGCACACGGACGTCGGGCACCGCACGGTGGGCGCGAAGGTGAACGGCCGCATCGTCCCGCTGCACTACCGGTTGAAGAGCGGCGACTTCGTGGAGATCCTCACCTCGAAGTCCGGTCGCGGGCCGTCGCGCGACTGGCTCGGGCTCGTCACGTCCTCGCGGGCGCGGAACAAGATCCGCCAGTGGTACCAGCGGGAGACACGCGGCGAGACGGAGGCGAAGGGGCGTGAGCTGCTCGACCAGGCGCTCAAGGCCCAGAAGCTCCCGTACCGCAAGCTCCAGGGCTCCAGCGTGCTCGCGCAGGTGATCCGCGAGACGGGGTTCAAGAAGGCAGAGGACTTCTACGTCGCGCTCGGAGGCGGGAAGCTGCAGCCGACGCAAATCGTCAACAAGGTGATCCAGCGCCTGAAGACGGACGAGGTTGCGGAGGAGCCGGCGCTCACGACGAAGCCGCCCCGCGCGCACACCGCGGTGTCGAGCGACCGGCTGGGGATCAGCGTCCCGGGCGTCGAGGACGTGCTCGTCCGGATCGCGAAGTGCTGCACACCGGTCCCCGGCGATCCTGTCGTCGGCTACATCTCGCTCGGACGCGGCATCACCGTCCATCGCGAGGACTGCCCGAACGTGAAGGCGCTCCAACGGAGCCCCGAGCGCTTCACCGCGGTGGAGTGGGAGGGAGGCGCGTCAGCCGGCTTCCTCGTCCAGATCTCCGTCGACGCCTGGGACCGCGCGCGGCTGCTCGAGGACGTCGCCCGGACGTTCGCCGAGCACGGGGCGAACATCGTCTCGTACGGGGGCGTGGTAGAGGACGGCATGGCGCGCAACTGGTACACGGCCGAGATGGGGGACGTGAAGGAGCTTCGCTCGCTGCTCACTGCGCTCCGCAACCTCGACGCGGTCTTCGACGCCTACCGCCTGACGCCGTCCTGAGCTCAGCCCGCGGACGTCGGCTCGGTCGCCGTCACGCGCACGGGGCGCGCGTACACGATGTAGCGCTGGCTTGCGAAGAAGCGGGGGTGGCAAGCCTGGAGAGCGAGCTCCTCGCGGCCCTGCGTGCGGAGGACCGAGAGCTCGTGCTGGTCGACGATGCGATGCCCGGTCACCTGATACTCGAAGGTGGCGTATGGGAGCTCGACCATGACGCGATCGCCGGGTTCGAGCTCGTCGATGTCCGAGAACGGCGCGCCGTAGGTCGTGCGGTGACCGGCGATGTACACGAGTTCCCGCTCTCCCGGCATGAACGTCTCCAGATGGCGTCCCGGCCCTCGCCGGAGCTCGTCCGCGTCCGTCCCGTTCACCACGACGACGTCGAGGCTGAGGCGCGGGATCTCGATGCGCGCGACTGCGTCACCGGACTGGCTCGCGCGCCGGTATGCGCGGGCCTCTCGGCGAAAGTCCGACGGCTTCCCGGGAGCCGGAGCCGGGTCGACGGTGGGCGGATACCGCTCGCGCCAGGTGACGGCCCGACGGTCGAAGCTCTCCTCGAGCCGCCGCTGCTCCCACGCCGTGTAGGCGGTCGTGAACGGGTCCTTCCACAGGTAGACGGTCGCGGACCACGCGAGAAGGCCCAGCCCGGCGAGGACGATCAGGGTGCCGAGGCGCCGAATCACGCGTGCGACCTCATGGGGCACATCGTCGCGTATGTATCGGCAGGGTGGGCGAGCGCATGACGCGGCGCCGTCGTACCTGGCTCGTGAGCGTCGGAGCGGCCGCGATCGTGATCGCCGCCAACGCGAGCGAAGGCGCGTACTTCTCGCAGTCCTGGGGCTGGGTCGCGCTCGCGTTTCTCGTGCCGGTCGCGGTCGCGCTGATTCTGGGCGTGGTCGAGGCGCCCGGGACGCTCCGGGTTGCGTTTGTCGTGCTCGTCGCCGCGCTCGGCGTGTGGATCGCGCTGTCGGCGATCTGGTCGGTGAGCTCGGCCGCCTCGATCCGTGAGGGTGAACGGGTACTCGTCTACCTCGCGGTGGCGCTGGCGCTCGCGTTCCTGCTCCGTGGCGGAGATGGTGCAGGCCTCGCCGGGGGTGTCTTCGCGGGCATCGTCGCGGTCGCGGGCTACGGCCTCGCGACGCGGCTCTTCCCGGACCGTTTCGACGCGTACCACGACCCCGACCTGCCGTCCCGGCTCTCGGAGCCGATCGGCTACTGGAACTCGTTCGGCCTGCTCGCCGCGATGGGCGTGCTCCTGGGCCTCGGGATCGCAGCCCACGCTCGCAGGGCTCACTACCGCGTCGTCGCGGGTCTTGCTTTGCCCGTGCTCGCGACGGCGCTCTACTTCGCGTTCAGCCGCGGTGCGTGGGCTGCGCTCGTCGTCGGCTACGCAGCCGCCGCGATCGTCGATCCTCGACGGCTGCGGCTCCTGTGGTCGACGCTCGCCGTCGCCCCTGCGTCCGCCGCGATCGTCTACGTCGCCTCGCGGCAGGAGGCTCTGACGAACGAGGACGCGCCGGCGGCCGCCGCAATCGACCAGGGGGAGCGGCTCGCGGTCTGGCTGGTCGCGGTAATCCTCCTCTCGGGCGCTCTCGCCGCGCTGGGGGCGTTCGTCGCCCGCCGGGTCGTTCCGTCGGCAGGGCTCCGCCGGGCGCTGGACGTGGCGCTCGCGACCACCGTCGTGGCGGCGATCGTCGTCGGGATCGCCGCTCGCGGCGGTCCGAGCGAGGCGTTCGCCGAGCTGAGGGATCGGTTCGACGCTCCGCTCGTGACGAGCACGCCCGGCTCGCTCAACGAACGGCTGTTCAACCTCTCCGGCACGGGGCGCGGCGACAGCATCGAGGTCGCGTGGGAGCTCGCCCAGGAGCGACCGGTCGTCGGGCACGGATCGGGCTCGTTCGAATACCTCTGGTACGAGCGACGCCCGAACACGTTCGTGATCCGCGACGCCCACTCGCTCTACGCGGAGATGCTGGCCGAGGTCGGGATCGTCGGGCTCGCGCTCCTCGTGCTCGCTTTGCTCGCTCCAGTCGTCGCCGCCCTGCGCGGCCGCCGCGCGCCGCTCACCGCCGTCGGGGCGGGCGCGTTCGTCGCATGGGCGGCGCACGCGAGCCTCGACTGGGACTGGGAGGTCGTCGGCGTGACGACGAGCGCCCTCCTGGCAGGGGGCGTCGCGCTCCTCGCGGGCGATCCCTCTCCCAGAGCCCTGCTCGGGGAGGGGCTCCGCGCCCAACTCGCAACCCTCGTGAGCGTCCTCTCCGTCGTCGCCGTCGTCAGCCTCGTCGGAAACCAGGCGCTCTTCGCGGGGCGTGAGGCGGTTGTTCGGAAGGACTGGGTGGATGCCGTCGACCATGCCCGGCGTGCCGAGCGTCTGCTGGGGTGGTCTCACGAGCCCGCGATCGTCCTCGGCGACGCAGCGGCCGGGCTCGGCGACCGGAGAGGGACGCTCGAGGCGTATCGGCGGGCGACCACGACCGACCCGGCGAACTGGGTCGCGTGGCTCCGCCTGGCACAGGTCGCCGAGGGAGACGAGCGGACCCGGGCGTTTGCCCGGGTCCGCGAGCTCAACCCGCTGGAGGAGGAGTTGCCCGGCGACTGACGCCGGACCACCGAGGCGCCGCGTCGGCCGCCCTAGCTGTCGGTCGTGCGCTCTCGCCGCCGCAGGGCGAAGCCCAGCGCGACGAGACCTCCGCCGACGACCGCCACGCCGAGAAGCGACAGCCCCGTGCTCGGGAGCGCCTGCGACTCGACGACCTGCGGCTGGCTGCCGGACGTCTCGGACACGGTCACACCCGCGACCTTCGTGCCGTACTGGTCGGTGGCGGACGACTGGGCATACGCCACGCCGCCGAGGGCGACGAACAGCCCTACGACGAGCGCCACGTACGCCGTGGCGAACGCGATCCTCGATCTCCGCACGTTTCTCATTCCTCGTTCCTCCCCCAGTTCAGGTAGCTCCATGCTCGGTTGAGGTATCTCCCGCACTCAGCATACGCATCTTGCTGGTTGGCGCAACCTACCCCAACGTCTAGCTTTCCACACACTTCGAGCGTTTCGTCACGAGGGGGATGCGAGTGGCCACTCGGGGTGGTCACGAAGGGGGACGAGGTCGTCGTCCTCGCGTGCCCACGACTCCAGCTCCGGCCTGAGCTCGAGCGCCCGTCGGAGATGAGCGAGCGCGTCGGTCTCGCGCCCCGCGAGCGCCTCGGCGCACGCGAGGTTGTAGAGCGTGGCCGGATGGTCGGGACGGCGCTCGAGGGCGCTCGCGAGCGCTGCCGCATACGTTTCGTAGTCCCCGGCCGCCCGGTGCGGCTCCGCGGCGAACACGTCTTCCCAGGGTGACGGCTCGTAGGCCTCGTCTCGCGGCCCACCCACGGCGAGGACGAGCGTCTCGGGCTCGTTCGCCCGCGCATGCCGCTTGACGAGCGGGTCACGCACGAAGACGACCGTTCCCGCCGGCGCGTCGAGGCTCTCGCCGTCGAGCGTGAAGGTCGCGTGGCCGCTCAGCACGACGTAGACCTCCTCGTGCCGGAGCGTCGACTCCGTGTGCTCCTCCACGACGTGGTCGCCCGCGTTCGGAGCGAGGTACGCGTTGATCCCGAACGCCTCGATGTCGAGCGTCCGGCGCAGTGGCTTCCAGAGGAGCGTGCCGTCGACAACCGGGATCGCCGGGACGTCTTCGAGCCTCACCGCCTGCCAGCGCGACACGCCATGCACCTTAGCCCGCGCATGAGGAAGGCCGCCCCGATGGGGGCGGCCTTCACGCCGAACTGTCGCTTGGTCGAGCCGTCGCTCCCTACACAGGTCTCCTTTCGCCGTGAGCGCCACTTGCGCTCTCGAGCCCATCGAACCAGGCCGGGGTGAGACGGGCCTGAGCCGGCCCGAAGAGGTCCCTAAGAAGGTCGCGTCCCGAGCGTGACCTCGAGCGTCCGCCGCTCGCCGCCGCGCAGGACCGTGACCGAGACGGTGTCGCCGGGCTTCCTCGCGTCGACCGCTGCCTGCAGCTCCGCCTCCGTCGTGATCGCCTTGCCGTCGAGCTCGACGATCACGTCGCCGCCGGCCGGGAGCTCCTCGCCGTCCACCGTTCGCGTTCCGGTCGCAGCGCGCAGCCCCGCGTCCTCGGCGGGCGTCCCGTCGCGCACCTCGGTCACGGCGACACCTTCCGGCACGGCGACCATCTGGATCCCGAGGTAGGCGTGCTCGACCTCGCCGGTCTCGACGAGCTGCGACACGATCGACCGAACCGTGTCGGACGGCACGGCGAAGCCGATCCCGACGTTGCCGCCCGACTCGCTCTCGATCTGCGTGTTGACGCCGATCACCCGCCCACTGCTGTCGAGCAGCGGGCCGCCGGAGTTCCCGTGGTTGATCGCGGCGTCGGTCTGGATCGAGTCCGCGATCGTGAAGCGGTTCGGCGCGGTCATCTGGCGATGGAGTGCGCTCACGATGCCGCTCGTCACCGTTCCATCCAGCCCGAAGGGGCTCCCGATCGCGACGACCGGGTCGCCGATCTCGACGTCGCTCGAGTCGCCGAGCTGCAGGGGAACGAGGTCCGAGGGAGGGGCGTCGACGCGAAGGACCGCCAGATCGGTCGAGGGATCCTCGCCGACGAGCTCCGCGCGGTACGTCGTGCCGTCCCAGAGTGTCACCCTGATCGTCCCGCCGCCGGACACGACGTGGTGGTTCGTCACCACGTGGCCGTCGCGATCGACGACGAAGCCCGAGCCCTGTGCGCGCTGGGCGCCCCCGAAGGAGGACGAGCCGCCGACCGTGACCTTCACGACACTCTTGTACGCCTGGTCGTAGACCGCGCCGACGTCGAGGCCGGAGGAGACGGCAGCCGCGGTGTCGGAGCTCGTGACCGTGACCTGGCGGACGACGGTCGGATCGTCGTCGAGGAAGGCGTAGCTCGTCGCGCCCGCCCCGACGCCGAGGCCGAGGGTCGCGACGAGCGCGGCGAGCACGAGTGGGATGCGGTTGCGTGCGGGTGTCATCGTGAAGGTCCGTTCCTTTCGTGAGCGGGTGCGTCGAAAGGACACCAGCGCCCGTTAAGTCTCCCCTGAGACGGCCCTAAGAAGTCGCTAAGACGGCGAGCCGAGAGGTGGTTCGGGCAGCACAATGCCTGCATGACGATTCTCGTGGTCGACGACGAGCGCGCCGTGCGCGAATCGCTCCGGCGGGCCCTCGAGCTCGAAGGGTACGTGGTGGAGCTGGCCCAGGACGGCGAGGAGGCGCTCGGGCGCGTGTCGCGAGAGCCGATCCCCGACGCGGTGATCCTCGACGTGCTGATGCCGGGTATCGACGGGCTCGAGACCTGCCGGCGCATCCGAACCGGCGGCGTGACGGTCCCGATCCTCATGCTGACGGCGCGCGCGGAGATCGACAGCCGGGTTGCAGGGCTCGACGCCGGTGCCGACGACTACCTCCCGAAGCCGTTCGCGCTCGCCGAGCTGCTCGCCCGCCTGCGAGCGCTCCTCCGCCGCGTCGGGAACGGCGCGGCCGAGAGCGGAGCGCTCCGGTTCGCGGACCTCGAGCTCGATCCGGGGACGCGCGACGTGCGGCGCGGGGAGGACGCGATCGAGCTCACCCGGACCGAGTTCTCCCTCCTCGAGCTCTTCCTGCGCAACCCACGCCAGGTGCTGACGCGCTCGATCATCTTCGAGCGCGTCTGGGGCTACGACTTCGGGCCGTCGTCGAACTCGCTCGACGTCTACATCGGCTACCTCCGGCGGAAGACGGAAGCCAGCGGGAGGCCGCGCCTCATCCACACCGTGCGCGGCGTCGGCTACGCGCTCCGCGAAGGGTGACATGAGCAACCCTCGCCTTCGGCTCGGGTTCGCGGAGGAAACCATGTTTCCCCATGCAGTTCCGCGGCAGGAACTCGCGTACGCGAGTTCCTGCCTTGCGAGGGAACCGCGTGCTCCCTTCTTCGTGAAAGCGTGGGGAACCTCCCGGTTCCCCACGCCCCTCCCCGCTCAAAGGGCAGCCGGGGGTGCCCTGTGAGCTTCCGCGCGCGCATCGCCGTCGCCGCTGCCGCCGCGGTGGCGCTCGCGGTCGTCCTCGCGTCGATCCTCGTCTTCTTCGTCGTCCGCTCGCAGCTGCGCGGGCAGATCGACGAGACCCTCCGCGAACGGGCGGCCGAGATCAGCCGGGTCACCCTCGCGGAGATCCAGGGGCCGAGCGGCGAGTCGTTCCTCGACATCCGGGGTCGCTTCGGCGAGCCGAACACGTACGTGCAGCTCGTCAAGGCAGACGGAACGACGCTGCGCCGGCCGTTCGAGGACGTCGAGCTGCCGGTCGGCGACGCAGCGCTCGAGCTCGCGTCGAGCGCGTCCGGGCACGAGAAGTTCTTCTCCGACGCGACGGTCTCGGGGACACATCTGCGCATGCTGAACATCGCGTTCGGGCCGGGCTACGTCGTCCAGATCGCGCGACCGCTGACCGAGGTCGACGACGCACTCGCGCGGCTTCGCCTCTTCCTGGTCGTCGTCGCGTTGGCCGGGATCGCATTCGCGGCGGTGCTCGGCGGGATCGTCTCGCGCGCCGCGCTCCGCCCCGTGACGCGGCTGACGGAGACCGCCGAGACCGTCACGGAGACCGGCGACCTCTCCCAGCGCATCGACGTGGAGGGCTCGGACGAGCTCAGCCGGCTCGCGACGAGCTTCAACACGATGCTGGCGGCGCTCGAGGAGTCCACGCGCGCGCAGCGCCAGCTCGTGGCCGACGCCTCGCACGAGCTACGGACGCCGCTGACGAGCTTGCGCACGAACATCGAGGTCCTCGCGAGCGACCACGCGCTGCCGGTCGAGGAACGGCGCCGGCTGCTGTCCGATGTCGTCGAGCAGCTCGGAGAGATGACGACGCTGATCTCCGAGCTGATCGAGCTCGGCCGCGCGGAGGAGCAGAGCGTGGAGCCCGAGGACGTGCGCCTCGACCTCGTCGCTGCGGACGCGCTCGAGCGCGTGCAGCGGAACCGGCCGGGCGTCGTCTTCTCCACCGAGTTCGACGAGTCCGTCGTGCGTGGCGTGCCGGTGAACCTCGAGCGCGCTATTGGCAACCTGCTCGACAACGCAGCGCAGTGGACCCCGCCCGGCACTGGCGTGGAGGTCCGTGTCGCGGACGGCGAGGTCGTCGTGCGGGACCACGGGCCGGGGATCGCGGACGAGGACCTGCCGTACGTCTTCGACCGCTTCTACCGCGCCCGGGGAGCGCGGGGGTTGTCCGGGTCCGGGCTCGGTCTCGCCATCGTGCGCAAGGTCGCAGAGGCGCACGGGGGCGAGGTGGTCGCCGAGCGCGCGGACGGCGGCGGGACGCGGATGACCCTGCGACTACCTCGCACGTCGGTCCGCGTCGGCGCTCCTTCGTAGCCACGCGCGGCGAGCTCTTAGGCAGTTCTTAGCGGTGGCTCAGCGTCCTCTCACGAGCCGGTGGTTCGCTCCGGCCCGTGTTCTTCGCGACCTACCTCCTCGCGGAGCTCCGGCGCCGGAGCGGCCGCACCGTCGTCACGGCGCTCGGCCTCGGCATCGGCGTTGGCCTCGTGGTCACGGTGAGCGCGCTCTCGGCTGGCCTCGATCGCGCGCAGGCCGAGGTGCTCGAGCCGTTGACGGGCGTGGGCACGGACATGTCCGTGACCCGGCCGATCGACATCGCCGCTCCCGGCCAGGGCGGCTTCCCGAGCCTCTCGGACGACGAGCGGCAGCGGCTGCGCGACGAGAACAGGGGCGGCCGGCTCGGCCTCACCGAGCTCGGGGAGCCCGGGACGCGGTTCTCGCGCGACACGTTCGTCTCGGGCCCGCAGCTGTCGTTCTCCGCGAGCGAGGCCGCCGAGATCCGCGCGCTCGAGGGCGTGAGCGAGGCCGCTGGAGGGCTGACGCTCAACGCGATCCACGTCGAGGGCATCGTGCCCGAGCGCTCGGAGCAGCCGGATCGCTTCGCCACCCCGACGCCGGGCGCTGGCCCGCCCGAGAACATCGACATCTCGAGCATCTCCGTCGCAGGTGTCGACCCCCGGTACGAGGCGCTCGGTGCGATAACGGCGGGGCAGGTCACGACCGGGCGCTACTTCGACGACGCGGAGGCGCGTCAGGCGATCCTGAACGAGAGCTATGCCTCCCGACAGGGGCTCGCGGTCGGCGACACGCTGACGCTCGGCGGGAAGATCTTCACCGTCGTCGGGATCGCGGAGACGCCGCTCGGCGGGCAGGCCTCCGACGTCTACGTCCAGCTCTCCCAGCTGCAGGCGCTCGCCGACCGGCGCGGGCGCATCAACACCGTGTACGTCCGCGCGGATAGCTCCGACGATGTCGCACCGCTCGCCTCCCGGATCGAGGAGACGGTCGACGGCGCATCCGTCACGACAGCCGAGGACCTCGCGGAGCGCGTCTCGGGCACGCTCGTCGACGCGAAGAACCTCGCGGGCAAGCTCGGGACGGCGCTCATGGTCGTCGGGCTGCTCTCGGCGTTCCTGATCGCGAGCCTCCTCACGCTGTCGTCGGTGACGAAGCGCGTCCGCGAGCTCGGCACCCTCAAGGCGGTCGGCTGGCCGCAGCGGCTCGTCGTCCGGCAGGTCACGGGCGAGGCGCTGGCACAGGGGGTGCTGGGAGGAGCAGTCGGGGTCGCTCTCGGCATCGGCGCCGCGTCGCTCGTCGGCGCGCTCGCCCCGACGCTCGAGGCGACGGTTGCGTCCGCCGCCGACGCAGGACCGCGCTTCATCGGGCCGTTCGGGCAGGGTGCGGTCGAGCCTGCCGCGACCGACGTCGCGCTCGGTGCACCCGTGAGCCTTGGGCTCGTTCTTGCCGCAGTGGGCCTCGCCCTCCTGGGTGGGCTCGTGGCCGGTGCCGCGGGCGGGCTTCGGGCCGCCCGTCTTCGGCCGGCCGACGCCCTTCGGCACATGGACTGAGGAGGACTCGACGTGACCGAGCTCGACACGACGCCCTGCTACGAGCTCCGAGGCGTGTCGAAGACGTACTCGCTGGGCGGACACGAGGTGCGCGCGATGACGGACGTCGACCTCGTGATCCGCCCCGGCGAGTCGGTGGCCGTCGTCGGGCCGAGCGGATCGGGAAAGACGACGCTGCTGCAGCTCCTGGGCGCGCTCGACCGCCCGAGCGAAGGCGAGATCCTCTTCGAGGGGCGCGACATCGGCAGGCTCGGCGATCGCGCTCTCGGCGAGCTCCGGCTCCGGACGTTCGGCTTCGTCTTCCAGCAGTTCAACCTCATCCCGACGCTGACCGCTGCCCAGAACGTCGAGGTCGCGCTCGCGCCGATCGGCCGGCCCGCGCACGAGCGGCGAGACACCGTGCTGCGCCTCCTCGAGTCGGTCGGGCTCGCCGGCCGCGCCGAGCACGTGCCCGCGAAGCTCTCCGGAGGCGAGCAGCAGCGCGTCGCGATCGCACGCGCGCTCGCGAACGAGCCGCACGTCGTCCTCGCCGACGAGCCGACCGGCAACCTCGACTCCACGACCGGCGCGGAGATCGTCGAGCTCCTACTCTCGCTCTCCGGCGGCGGCGGCGGCCGCACCGTGCTCCTCGTCACGCACGACGCCGACGTCGCCGAGCGCGCGGGTCGGACGGTTCGCATGCGCGACGGCCGGGTCGAGGCGGGCGCGATCGTCGCCGTCGGCTCTTAGCGCGGGCGACGCGGGGCCAGGCTCGAGCCTGGCCCCTCCCAACGCGCGACGTGTCCCTCGATCGAGGGATCCCTCGCGTCCCAGGGCGTCCCTCGTTCGAGGGATTGCCTCCCTCGAACGCGTGAGTACAAGGAGAGTGGGGAGAGGGGAAGGGAGCCGCGCGCCTGTCCTTCGGGACGGGCGCGCGGTGATTCTCGGCTGGGTCGCCGGCCGCGCCGGCGGTCAGGGCTCCCACGCGTGGCCGCCGGTGTCCCAGCCGATCAGGACGTGTGCCGAGACGAGGGCTGCCACGCGGTCGAGAAACGCGCGGTCGGCGATTCCGTCGATCCGGAGCTCGCCGACCTGCTCGCCCTGGAACTCGACGGGCACGCTCATCCGTCGTCTCTCGTCGGGGTCGCCAGCCTCCGGGCCGAGGACCAGCCGTCCTTCCTCCAGGAAGGCGACGCCGGCCCACGCGATCCCCGGCTGGGCGGTGAGCGTCGCGACGACCTCGCGGAGGACGTCGTCCGGCTCGCCTCCATGCTCGAGGACCTGCGCGAGCGCGTCGAGCGCCCGGTCGCTCACGTTGCGAGGTCGTCCCTCTCGAACTCCGCGATGCGAGCGCGGAGCCCGTTCGGTACCGGCGTGGGGCGCCGCGACGCGAGATCCACGAGCACGAGCACCTGGGTCGCCGTGACCAT
>Ga0299907_10002419_pt1 | contig 11483 bp, 12 predicted proteins | sample RVTome_16_FD_198680 | JGI IMG/M metagenome (GOLD analysis project Ga0299907, IMG submission 198680) | Soil microbial communities from uranium-contaminated site in the Upper Colorado River Basin, Wyoming, United States - RVT152D67 (version 2) ...
ACTGGACAGCCTGGATCGGGGAGCGGGCCGGCGGGCGGCGCAAGCCGCCCAAGATGGGCAGCGCAATCCACCCGCCGGTGGCCGACGCCCCCGGCTCCTACGTGCACGGCTGACGCCGGGCCGCTACGTCCCGGGGGGCTTTGGGGTAGGTATAGGGGTGACTATCCGATTCCATGCTTGACAAATCAAGCGGTTGGGTAGTATCCTTCGCATACACCAAAGATCACGAAGGAGACCCCCATGGCTACTGCCACCGAGATGTTCAGTGCCCTCGAGGACCAGGTCCTGGAGACCGTCCGCCAGAGCCAGGAGGCCGTCGTGAAGGCGGTCAAGACCTGGGCCGAGGCCGGCAAGAGCCTCACTCCCGACCTTCCTCCTCTCCCCTTCGCCGACCAGCTGCCCAACACGGTCGACATCGTCGAGAACGCCTTCGACTTCGCCGACAGGATGCTGGCCGCCCAGCGGGACTTCGCCGCCGCCGTGCTGGAGGCTGCCCGCCCCGTGCTCGGCAAGGCCGACACCGCCAAGACGACCAACAGCCGGCCCGCGTCCAAGTCGTCCGCCAGCTGACCGGTCAGTCGACCGCTCACGGTCCGGTTGGAACCCCCCTCCAGCGGACCAGCTGCCCTGCCCGGCGAGTAAACCTCGCCGGGCAGCGGCGCGCCTGCGACCATGAAATGGAAGTGAAGTGATGGAGCCAGCGATGACGAACGGGATCGAGCGGGTGGGGGTCGTGGGGTGCGGGCTCATGGGGTCCGGCATCGCCGAGGTGTGCGCCCGGGCCGGACTCGACGTCGTGGTCCGGGAAGTGAACCAGGACGCCCTCGATGCCGGCGGGCGGCGGATCGAGGGTTCGCTGGACCGGGCCATCAAGGCGGGAAAGCTGGAGACCGCCGAGCGCGACGCCGCCCTGGCCCAGATCCGTTTCACCACCGACTTCGGCGACCTGTCCGACCGCCAGCTGGTCGTGGAAGCCGTCATCGAGAACGAGGCCGAGAAGCTCGAGGTCTTCGCCAGCCTGGACAAGGCGTTGCAGGACGAGGACGCGGTGCTGGCCTCCAACACCTCGTCCATCCCGGTGATGAAACTCGCCATGGCCACCCACCGCCCGGCCAACGTCCTCGGGCTCCACTTCTTCAACCCGGTCCCCGTCATGCATCTGGTCGAGCTGATCCCTTCCCTGCTGACGTCGCAGGAGACGTCGGAGCGGGCCGAGGGATTCGCGGGGGCCGTGCTCGGCAAACGGGTCATCCGGTCCAAGGACCGGGCCGGCTTCATCGTCAACGCCCTGCTCATCCCCTACCTGCTGTCCGCCATCCGCATGCTGGAGTCGGGCTTCGCCACCGCCGAGGACATCGACTCCGGGGTGGTCGAGGGGCTACGACACCCGATGGGGCCACTGGCCCTGACCGACCTGATCGGCCTGGACACCACCATCGCCGTGTCACAGTCCCTCTACGAGGAGTTCAAGGAGCCCCTCTATGCCCCTCCGCCGCTGCTGTCGCGCATGGTCGAGGCGGGGCTGCTGGGCCGCAAGGTGGGCCGTGGCTTCTACGACTACCAACGGTAGGACGGCGCCATGAGCGAGGTCACCGATCCCTGGAAGGCACAACTCGAGGCGTTCGGAGCCTTCGTCCGGACGCAACGCCAGCTGGCCAAGCTCTCCTTGCGGGAGATGGCGGAGCTGGCCATGGTCTCGAATCCGTACCTGTCCCAGATCGAGCGCGGGCTCCACGAGCCGTCCATCCGGGTGATCCGGTCGATCGCCAAGGCCCTCGACATCTCGGCCGAGACGCTCCTGGCCCAGGTCGGCCTCATCGAGGAGGACCAGCCTGACGGGAGGGTGCCGGGCGCCACCGAGGCGGCCATCTCGGCCGATCCCTATCTCACCGACGCCCAGCGCCAGGCACTCCTGGCCGTCTACCGCTCCTACGTGGCCGAGAGCCGGGCTCAGGCCCCCACGGCCGAAGAGCCCGAGGTCCAGGCCGACGAGGTTTAGCCGGCCTCGTCGAGGGCGGCTCGGATCTCGGCGGTGAACTTGCCGGCCTGCTCGGGGCCGCCGCCCTCCAGGAGACGCCGAATCAGGGCGCTGCCCACGATGACCCCGTCCGAAGCCGAGGCCGCCCGCACGGCCTGCTCCGGGGTGGAGACTCCCACGCCCAGCAGCACGGGCAGATCGGTCACCGCCTTGAGCCGCCGGCCCATCTCCAGGGCCCGTTCCGAGAGGGTGGCCCGCTCCCCGGTCACCCCCATCAGCGACACCCCGTAGACGAAGCCCCGGGAGCGCCGGCAGATGCGGACCAGCCGGTCGTCGGGTGTGGTGGGCGCGGCCAGCAGCACGGTCTCCACCCCGCAGGCATCGGCCGCCTCGGCCCATTCGCCGAGCTCGTCCAGGGGCAGGTCGGGGACGATGGCCCCGTCGATGCCCGAGTCGCGCAATGACGCCGCGAACCGTTCCAGGCCCAGGTGGGCCACAGGGTTGTAGTAGGTCATGACGGCCAGGGGGATGCCGACGTCCACTTTGGCCACGTCGGCGATGATCCCGGCCGGGGTGGCGCCGATCTCGAGCGCGCGGCGCGACGCCTCCTGGATGACCCGGCCGTCCATCACCGGGTCGGAGAAGGGAATGCCGATCTCGATGGCGTCGGCCCCGGCGTCGGCCACCGCCCGCACCACGTCCAGCCAGGCCGCGCCCAGGCCGCCCGTGACATAGGGAACCAGGAGCTTGGCCCCTGCCTCCCGGCGGGCCCGGAGATGAGCTTCGAGGTTCATTCGACGGGCTCGCCCAGGAGTTCGGCCACCTGCGCCGCGTCCTTGTCGCCGCGTCCCGAGAGGGTGACCATCACGGTGGAGCCGGCGGGTATCCCGCGGCCCGCCTCCTGGGCCAGCCAGCCGATGGCGTGGGCCGGTTCCAGGGCAGGCACGATCCCCTCGGTGGCCGACAGCAGCTTGAAGCCCTCCAGGGCCAGGGTGTCGGTGGCGTGGGCGTAGGTGGCCCGGCCCGCGGCGGCCAGGGCGGCGTGCTCCGGGCCGGTGCCCGGGTAGTCGAGGCCGGCGGAGATGGAATGGGCCTCCCGGATCTGGCCGTGCTCGTCCTGGAGGTAGAAGGAACGGGCGCCGTGGAGCACGCCGGGGACGCCCCGGGCGATGGACGCACCATGGCGGCCGCTCTCGAGGCCCTCGCCTCCCGCTTCCACCCCCACCAGGCGGGCGTTGGTGTCCAGGAAGCCGGCAAAGGTCCCCATGGCGTTGGACCCGCCGCCCACGCAGGCCACCACCCAGTCGGGGTCGGCGCCGTCGAGGAGGGCCCGGCACTGCTCCCGGGCCTCGTCGCCCACGACCCGCTGGAACTCCCGCACCATCCACGGGTAGGGATGGGGACCCACCACCGAGCCGATGCAGTAGTGGGTGTCCTCCACGGTGGCCACCCAGTCCCGCAGCGCCTCGTTGATGGCGTCCTTGAGGGTGGCACTACCCGAGGTGACGGTGACGACCTCGGCACCCAGCAGGCGCATGCGGAACACGTTGAGCGCCTGGCGCTCCACGTCCACCGCCCCCATGAACACCTTGCACTCCAAGCCGAAGAGGGCGGCGGCGGTGGCGGTGGCCACCCCGTGCTGGCCGGCACCCGTCTCGGCGATCACGCGGGTCTTGCCCATGTCCCGGGTCAGGAGGGCCTGGCCCAGCACGTTGTTGATCTTGTGCGACCCGGTGTGGGTGAGGTCCTCCCGCTTGAGGAGCACCCGCAGCCCGAGGCGCTCGGACAGCCGGCGGCACTCGGTGACGGGCGTGGGCCGGCCCGCGTAGCTGGTGAGCAGGGCGGCCAGCTCGTCCCGGAACCGCTCGTCGCCCCACGCCTCCCGGAACGCCACCTCGAGGTTCTCGAGGGCGGGGACGAGCGTCTCGGGGACGAAGCGGCCACCGAAGTCGCCGAACCGCCCCCGGTCGGTGGGCTCAGGCCCGGCAGGCCCCAGCACCACCGGTGCACCCCGGGCCGGCGGCAGAGCCATCACAGGACCTGCGCCGGCAAGGCCTGGCGGCTGGGGCAGGGGCCCCCAGCCGCACTGCGATGAGCCGCCAGGCGAAGAGCCATGATCACAGGACCTGCGCCAGCAGGGCCTGGCGGCTGGGGCAGGGGCCCCCAGCCGCACTGCGATGAGCCGCCAGGCGAAGAGCCATGATCAGAGTTCCTCCTGCCAGTCGTAGGGGGCGGCTCGGGTGGGCTCCCAGTCGGACTCCAGCTCCTCGCCCACCCGCTTGGCGGTCTCCACGAAGCGGCGTAGCTTGGCCGGGTCCTTCCGGCCCGGGGAGGCCTCCACGCCGCTGGCCGAGTCGACGCCCCAGGGCCGCACCTTGCGGATGGCCTGCTCCACGTTGTCGGGGTTGAGGCCGCCGGCGAGCATGAGGCGGACCCCATCGGGCGCACCTTCGGCCAGGGACCAGTCGAAGACGGTGCCCGATCCGGGCTGGGGGGCGTCGAGCAGGATGACGTCGGGGGCCTCCGCCGCGGTCAGCTCCTCGCTCAGGCGGGCGTCGCCCGCGGGCAGGGCCCGGATGAGGAACTGGACCCGCTGACGGACGGCGCGGACGTCGGCCGCGGTCTCGCCGCCGTGAAGTTGCGCCCCCCGCAGCCCGCAGCGGCTGACCACCTCGATGACCTGCTCGGGCCGCTCGTCGCGGAAGACCCCCACCGTCACCACTTCGGTGGGAAGGCGCCGCACGATGTCGCGCGCCACCTCGGGATGGATCCGCCGGGGACTGGGTGCGAAGACGAACCCGACGGCGTCGGCGCCCAGCGCCACGGCCAGGAGGGCGTCGTCCTCGGTCGTCACCCCGCAGATCTTCACGAACACGACATGTGTCCCATCCCCTCTACACGTCGACCAGGCGGTTGTGGAGGTATTCGTCGTAGGCGCCCAGGTCGAGAAGGCCGTGCCCGGAGTAGTTGAACAGGATGACCCGCTCCTCACCTGCTTCCTTGGCGGCCAGGGCCTCGTCGATGGCACCCCGGATGGCGTGGGCCGTCTCCGGCGCCGGGACGGGTCCCTGGACCCGGGCGAACTGCACGGCCGCATCGAAGACCTTGCCCTGAGGGTAGGCGACCGCCTCCATCCAGCCGTTCTTGACCAGGTTGCACACGATGGGGGCGTCGCCGTGGTAGCGGAGCCCGCCGGCGTGGATGGGAGGCGGGATGAAGTCGTGGCCCAACGTGTACATGAGGATCTTGGGCGTCATGCCCGCCTCGTCGCCGAAGTCGTATTCGAACTTGCCCTCGGTGAGGGTGGGGCAGGCCGACGGCTCGACCGCCACCAGGCGCACTCCCTGGGCGTGATCCGGCACGAAGGGGAGGGCGAGGCCGGACAGGTTGGACCCGCCGCCGCAGGAGCCGATGACGACGTCGGGCAGGCGCTCGCCGGCCTGCTCCAGCTGGGTCTTGGCTTCCAGCCCGATGACCGTCTGGTGGAGGAGGACGTGGTTCAGCACCGAACCCAGCGAGTAGTGGGTGTCCTCCCGGGTGGCGGCGTCCTCCACCGCCTCGCTGATGGCCATGCCCAGCGACCCGGTGCAGTCGGGGTCCCGTTCCAGCACCGTCCGCCCGGCGTTGGTGTTCTTCGACGGGCTCGGGATCACCTGGCCGCCCCAGGTCTCCATGAGCACCCGGCGGTAGGGCTTCTGGTGGTAGGAGGCGGCCACCATGTACACCATGCACTCCAGGCCGAAGAACTGGCAGGCGTAGGCGAGGGCGCTGCCCCACTGGCCCGCCCCCGTCTCGGTGGAGATGCGGGAAATGCCCTCGGCCTTGTTGTAGTAGGCCTGGGCCACGGCCGTGTTGGGCTTGTGGGACCCGGCCGGGGAGACGGACTCGTCCTTGTAGTAGATGTGGGCCGGGGTGTCGAGGGCCTGCTCCAGCCGGCGGGCCCGGACCAGCGGTGTCGGGCGCCACAGCTTGAGGATGTCGAGCACCTCCCCGGGGATGTCGATCCACGGATCGGCCGACATCTCCTGACCGATGAGGGCCATGGGGAACAGGGGGGCGAGGTCGTCGGGACCGACCGGCTCGCCCGTGCCGGGATGCATGGGCGGCGACAGGGGCTCCGGCAGGTGCGGGGCCACGTTGAACCAGGCGGTCGGGATCTGCTCGGGGTTCAGCAGGTACCGCATCAGCTACCTCCTGGGGCTGGGAGCCCGGGGTCCCCGGGCTGAATCCGGGGTACGGGGTGTCCCCGGGCAGACAACAGCAGCGAGCGAGGCTACGGCAGCCTCGGGATCCGGGGCCTTGACCAGCGCCTCACCCACCAGAACGGCGTCGAAGCCGGCCTCGGCCATCCGTCGGGCGTCAGCCGGTGTGCGGATGGCGCTCTCGGCCACCGCGACCACATCGTCGGGGATGCCGGCGGCCAGCCGTTCGGCGGTGGCCAGATCCTCGCCGAAGGTGCGCAGGTTCCGGTTGGTGACGCCCACCAGGGCGGCGCCGGCCTCCAGGGCGCGCTCCAGGCCGGCCTCGTCGTCGACCTCCACCAGGGCGGCGAGACCGAGCTCGGCGGCGGTGGCGGCCAGGTCGGCCAGCAGGGCGTCGTCGGGCAGGGCGGCGGTGATGAGCAGCACGGCGTCCGCTCCCCCCGCCCGGGCCTCGACCACCTGGAGCGGGTCGAGGGTGAAGTCCTTGCGCAGGACGGGCAGAGCCACCGCCTCGCGGGCCGCGGCAAGGTCGGCCAGGGAGCCGTCGAAGTAGGGGCCGTCGGTCAGCACCGACAGGGCCACGGCGCCGCCGGCGGCGTACCGGCGGGCGGTGGCCGCCGGGTCCAGGTCCGGGGCCAGATCGCCCTTGGACGGCGATCGCCGCTTGATCTCGGCGATCACGGCCAGATGGCCGTCAGCTCTCCGCAGGACCCCGGTGAAGTCCCGGGGTGCGGGGCTGCTCCCCGCCTGTGCCTCCAGGGCCGGGGCGTGGCGGCGCAGGGCGACGATCTCCTCCCGCTTGCTCTCCAGGATCCGGTCCAGAACTGACATGCGACGTGGAGTGTAGGTTCCAGGCGAAGTGGTCGAAGCCACCCCTGAGAGCGGGAAAGTCGTTGCGGCCCGCCTGGCGACTATGGGACCGTGAGTCCATGGCCAGGTTGCTGGGGTTCGGCTTCGTCCCGCTGGTGCTTCTCGCTCTGTGGGCCTACTGCGTCTTCGACGTCATCGCCTCGGACGAAACGCTGATCCGCAACCTGCCCAAGGGCATGTGGCTGGTGATCGTCATCTTCCTGCCCGACCTCGGATCCCTGGCCTGGCTGGCCCTGGGCCGCCCGTTGTACGCCGGGTGGCGGCCGGGCGACACCAGCACCCGCAAGTCGCGGCGCCGGGTGGTGGGGCCGGAGGACCGGAACGACTTTCCGGTCCGGGAGGATCCGGAAGAGCGTCTGCGGGCCTGGGAGGAGAACCTGCGCCGCCGGGAAGAGGACCTGCGGGGCAAGGGCGAGGAGGATCCGAAGGCCTGACGGGGCCCGGGGACGTCCCTGGAAGTAACCTGCCGGGCCCATGGCCGAGGGGATCGACGCCGACGCCGTCACGGACTGGCTCACCGCTCGGGAGCCCCGGGCCCGGCCGCCGCTGGACTTCTCCCTCATCGCCGGGGGCCGCTCCAACCTGAGCTACCGGGTGACGGACAGCGCGGGCGGGGCCTGGGTCCTGCGCCGGCCGCCGGCCGGCACCCTGCTGGCCTCGGCCCACGACATGGGCCGCGAGCACCGGATCATCGCCGCTCTGGCCGGATCGCCGGTCCCCGTCCCGCCCGTGGTGGGGCTCTCCCCCGATGACAGCGTGAACGGCGCCCCCTTCTACGTGATGCGCTTCGTGGACGGGCTGGTCCTGCGGGACCCCGAGATCGCCTCCACCGTGACCGAGCCGGTGCGACGGGCGGCGGCCGAGGCCCTGGTCGACACGTTGGCCGACCTCCACGCCATCGATCCCGACGAGGTCGGTCTCGGTGACCTCAGCCGCCAGGACGGCTACGTCGAGCGCCTGCTGCGCCGCTGGCGGGGCCAATGGGACAAGTCCAAGACCCGGGAGCTGCCTCTGGTGGAGGAGGTGGCGGAGCGCCTGGCCCGTGACGTTCCGCCTCAGGAGCGGACCTCGATCGTCCACGGCGACTACCGGCTGGACAACGCCATCATCGGCCCCGAGGACGGTGCGATCCGCTCCATCCTCGACTGGGAGCTGTGCACCCTCGGTGATCCGCTGGCGGACGTGGGCATGCTGCTCATGTACTGGACGGAACCGGGCGACGAGTTCTCACCTCTCTTCTGGGCGCCGACCACCGCCCCGGGATTCCCCGACCGCAAGGAGGTGGCGGCCCGCTACGCCGCCCGCTCGGGTCGGGATCTGTCTGAGATCGACTTCTATGTCGCCCTCGCCCTGTGGAAGGCAGCCGTGATCCTGGAGGGCGTCCACGCCCGCTACGCGGCGGGAGCGTACGGCAAGACCGACGACAGCTGGCACCACTTCGCCGAGGTCGTTCCCCTGCTGGCGCAAGCAGCAGCCGACGCCGCCGGCCGGGCCGGCCGGTAGGGCGGCGCCGGCATGTCGCGCCTGCTCGTCACCCGCCGGCTTCCGGATGGCGCCCTCGACGCGGTGGCCGAGGCATCCGGGGTCGAGATCGTCGAGCGACCCGAGGACAAGCCCTTCACCCCGGCCGAGCTGGCCGAGGCGGCCGGATCTCTCGACGGGATCGTCTGCCTCATCACCGACCGGATCGACGCCGACGTCCTCGCCGCCGGGAAGGGCCGTCTCCGGGTCGTGGCCAACGTGGCCGTGGGCTACGACAACATCGACGTGGCTGCGGCCACCGAAGCGGGCGTGGTGGTGTGCAACACCCCCGGCCTCCTCGACGACACCACCGCCGACCTGGCCTTCGCCCTCATCCTGGCCGCCTCCCGGCGTCTCTCCGAAGCCGAGACCGACCTGCGGGCCGGGCGCTGGGCGGGCTGGGAGATCGACCAGTACCTCGGACGGGACATCCACGACGCCACCCTGGGACTGGTGGGCTACGGCGGGATCGGGCGGGCGGTGGGCCGCCGGGCCCGGGGCTTCGGCATGGAGGTCCTGCACCACACCCGCACCCCCACCGGGGAATCGGGCTGGGTGGGTGACCTCCACGAGCTGCTGGCGCGCGCCGACGTGGTCAGCCTCCACGTGCCCCTGACCGCTCGGACCCGCCATCTCATCGGGCGTCCCGAGCTCGACGTCATGAAGTCCACCGCCGTGCTGGTCAACACGTCCCGGGGGCCGGTGGTCGACGAGGAGGCGGTGGCCGAGGCGCTCGAGGCCGGGCGGATCTTCGCCGCCGGCCTCGACGTGTTCGAGGCGGAGCCCGCTGTCCATCCCCGGTTGCTGGCCGCGCCCCGCGCCGTGCTGACGCCGCACGTGGGCACGGCCACCGTGGCCACCCGGCTGGCCATGGCCCGCATGGCCGTCCGCTCCGCCCTGGCCGTGCTGGCCGGGGAAATTCCGGACAACGCCCTGAACCCGGAGGCGGCTCTCAGCTCCTGACCCGTACGGGCCCGGGGGGTCAGGCCCGTACCCCTGACGGGCGCACGGGTCACCCGATCGGGGCCCACCCCCTGGTCATCCCGGTCCCCGTCTGGGAGCCCCTGGATGAGGCTCGTCCCGATTGGGCCGTTCGGTACCCCGGGACTAGTCCGACCGCGCCCCCTCATTGGCTCACCCGTGCTATGGGCCGCACCACCGCACGTGCCGATCCTGTCCAGTAAGGCCGTGGACGCCGCCGGGGCGCCGCCGTTCATCCAAGGAGAGGTCCCCCTTGTTGCATTGGAAGATGGTTGCTGCCGCGATTTCGACGACGCTCGTCGCCGGTGTGGCCGGCGCCTTCGCCGTCACCGGAAACTTCCCGATCGACCTCGGCGCCGCCGACGATCCCAACTTCGAGGTCGAGGCCTCGGCCGCGGCCGATCACGCCGCCGCCGGCTCCCCCGCCGGGAAGGCCAGGATCAGGGCCACGACCCCGCTCGGCGACGCGGGGGTTGACGCCGATGCTCCCGTGGCCGCCGACCCCGCCGCGCCGGCGGCGACGGCCGCCACCCCGTCGGCTTCGGCCTCCCTGTCCGGACCGGCCCAGGTGGCGACCAACGGCCAGGGGGCGATCAGCCTGCCCGGTCTCAACCTGCCCGTGCTCAGCGGTCTCCTCTCCACCCTGAACCCGGCCCAGGCCACCGATGTGACCGCCCTCCTGGGCGGACTGCCGGCGGAGGTGCTGCCTCTCATCGACCAGCTCCTGGGCACCGTGAGCTCTGGTCAGGTCCCGGCCCTCGAGGGCCTCCTGGCCACCCTCCCTGGCGACGCCGCCGGCCCCCTGGCCAACCTGCTCAAGCTCCCCTCCGGCGACCTGGTGGCCGTGAACCGGATCCTCACCTCCGCCGGCACCGCCGACCTGGGCCTCCTGGCCAGCGTCCTCACCGGCATCCCCGCCGTCGACGCCCTTCAGCTGGCCACGCTCCTGGACACCCTCGACCCCGGCCAGATCCTGGCCGTGGCCGAGCTGCTGGAGACCCTGCCCCTTGCCGACCTGCCCATCCTGGGCGAGATCCTGACCCCGACGGGAGGGGTGGGCGGCCTGCTGGGCGGTCTGCTGGGGACGATCAGCGGGCTTCTGAGTCCGCTGTCGTCGAGCGGTGAGACCATCGCCCTGCCCCTGCTCAACCAGCTGCCGAAGACCAGCCTCCCGCTGGTCGGCGAGCTCATCGAAGGGCTTCCCACCGGGCAGGCCGCCGACCTCGGCCGGCTGCTGGGCGTCCTGCCCGGCACCAGCCTGCCGGACCTGGCCGGCCTCCTGAGCCTGCCGACGGCCAGCCTCTCGGCCGCCGCCCAGCTCTTCGTGGCTCTGCCGGCCGCGGCGGTCCCCTCCGTCACCAGCGTCCTGTCCGTCCTGCCCGAGGGCGCCCTGGCCCCCCTGTCCGGCCTGCTCGCCCTCGTGCCCTTCCAGCTGCCCGCGGCCGGCTCGCTGCTCGGAAGCCTGGTCTAGCCCGACGGATCGCCGTCACCCGATGTGCACACGCTGGCGGGCGGGCCCCACGTCGGGCTCGGCCGCCAGCGTGGCCGCCAGGTCGTAGTCCCCCGGCTCGAGGGAGAGAGAGGGTTCCTCGAGCCGGTAGACCACCTCCTGGTCGGCAGCCACCTCCGCCCGGCTGACCGCCTCGGTGAAGAACCGGCCCTCCGACCAGCGGTACACCTCCTCGCCCCCCTCGCCTTCGAGGGTCACGTCGCCCCGCTTGCCCGACGGGAAGGTGAGGACGACGGCCTCCCCGCCGTCGTTGCGCACGGTGAGCGACCATGTCACCGCCTGCCCGGCCACCAGCGGATCAGGCTCGAAGGCCACGGCCAAGGCGAGACCCCCGCCGGGGGGTTCCCCTCTCTGCTCCCCACCCTGGTCGCTGCCCCCACCCCCGCAGCCGCCGGCCACCAGGGCCAGGATGACGAGGAGC
>Ga0299907_10002420_pt1 | contig 11483 bp, 8 predicted proteins | sample RVTome_16_FD_198680 | JGI IMG/M metagenome (GOLD analysis project Ga0299907, IMG submission 198680) | Soil microbial communities from uranium-contaminated site in the Upper Colorado River Basin, Wyoming, United States - RVT152D67 (version 2) ...
GACCTGTTGGGAGGTGTTGTAAAGGCCCGAGGTGAGCCCCGCATCCTCGCCCGGGATTCCGCTGGTCGCGATCAGCGTGATGGGGACGAAGGTGAGGCCCATCCCGATGGACGCGAGGATGATCCCGGGAAGGAGGTCGGTGACGTAATCCCCGCCGGGCTGCAGGCGCGTGAAGAGCAGCATCCCGACGATCGCCATCGCCATCCCGATCAGCGGCAGCTCCCGGGCGCCCACCTTGGCGACGAGGCCCTGCGAGAGCCCTGCGCCGACGATGACCCCGGCCGTGAAGGGGAGGAACGCGAGCCCGGCCTCGAGCGGTGAGTAACCGAGCACGCGCTGCACGTAGAGCGTGTTGAAGAAGAACATCGCGAACAGGCCCGCGGCGACGAAGAACATCGCGACGTTCGCCGCGCGCACCGTGCGGACGCGGAAGATGCTGAGGCGCACGAGCGGTTCGATCGAGCGCCGCTCGATGAGGAGGAACGCTGCGAGCAGCAGCAGGGCCGCGCCGCCCACGACGACCGTGTGCGCCGAGCCCCAGCCCTTCTCCTGGGCCTTCACGATCGCGTAGACGAGGATGACGAGGCCGGCGGTCACCGTCACCGCGCCTGCGACGTCGAACGCCTTGTGCGCCCGGACGTCCTTCGACTCGGGCACGTACCGAAGCGCGGCGACGAACACCGCGACTCCGACGGGCACGTTGACGAAGAAGATCCAGGGCCAGGAGAACGCGTCGACGAGGATTCCGCCGAGCAGGAGCCCCGCTGCGGCGCCGCCGACCGCGATCGCGGCCCAGACGCTCATCGCCTTGTTGCGCGCCGGCCCCTCCTCGAAGGTCGTGGTGATGATCGAGAGAGCTGCGGGCGCGATGAGCGCACCGCCGAGCCCCTGGAGGCCGCGGGCCACGATGAGGAACTCCGAGCTCGGAGCAAACCCGTTCAGGAGCGACGCGACCGAGAAGATCACCACCCCGACGAGGAAGATCCGCTTGCGCCCGACGAGGTCCCCGGCGCGTCCGCCGAGCAGGAGGAAGCCGCCGAAGACGAGCGTGTACGCGTTGACGATCCACTGCAGATCGGCGTCCGACATCTCGAGGTCACGCTGGATCGACGGCAGCGCGACGTTCACGATCGTCGCGTCGAGGATCACCATGAACTGCGCCATGCACACGAGCACGAGCACGAGCCACGGGTTCACCTCGTGGCCGTGGACGCTCGGGCGGGCGGTTGCCTGCTCGCTCATGCGACCCGGCACCTTAGCGATGCGGTTCAGATCGCGGCGAGGGCCGCGACCGAGGTCAGCGCCCGCCGAGCAGCACCCTGTCGAAGAACCCGACGACGCGGCGCTCGTACTCGGCCGGCTCTGCCTCGATGCCGTCCGTATGGTCGGCGCCCGGCACGAGCCAGAGCGTCTTCGGCTCGCGCGCGGCGTCGTAGAAGACCTCGTTGAGCTCGGCCTCACCGCCCGAGCCCGGCTTCGCGTAGATGAGGAAGACGGAGCGGGGAGCGATCTCGGCAGACAGGTCCTCGAGGCTCGGCGGCGGCAACGTGTTCGAGAAGAGCGCGACGGCGGGGGTGACGATGGCAAGGGTTAGTGCAGCCTCGAGCCGCGTCCGCGTGTCGGGGATCGCCCACGCCTCGCGGATCGAGCGGATGCCTGCGCCCTCGGAGACGACCGCCTGAATGCCTCCCGGCTTGGCGGCCGCCTCGATCATCATCTCGCCGCCGACCGAGAGCCCGAGGCCGCCGATCCGGCCGGCGTCGACGTCGGGTCGGCGATGGAGGAACTCCACCGCCGCCCGGAGATCCCTCTCACCGGCCCAGCCGAAGGTGTTGGGGTCGCCGTCGCTCTCGCCCTCGCCGCGTCGGTCGAAGAGGAGCACCCCGTACCCGTGGCGCGCGAGCATGCGCGCCTGTCGCTGCGGTCCCTTGCGGCCGGGGAACGCGATGACCGCGGCCCGGTTCTCCGATGGGACGTACCAGCCCTCGAGCTCGAGCCCGTCGCTCGTCGTGAACGAGACGTTCTCGTAGGTCGCGCCGAGCTCGGCCGGAGGGACGACCGCCCGCGCGACGTGCGTGAGGACGTACGCGGCGTATACGGGGGCGACGACGACGTACGTCAGCGCGAGCGCACCCACCGCGACGAGGAATCGACGCAGATAGCGCCGCAGGAGGCGGTCGTCGGTCCGCCTCGTCCTCCACAGCGTCAAGGCCCCGAGGACGAGGAGCACGAGCCCTGCCGCCGCCGAGAGGAACCCGGTGAAGTCGTCGCCGGACGGCCCCAGCTCGCGCGTGTAGTAGTAGGCCTCCACGCCTGCGACGACGCCGAAGCCGCCCACGACGAGCGCGATCGAAGAACGGAAGCCGGCCCGGAGGCGTGGGTAGGCCCAGCCTGCGGCCACGAGCACGCCGAGCGGGACGAGGCCGCTTACGAGGTGATCGGCCCCCGACGTACCCGGCTGCGGCTGGAGGAAGCTGTCGTCAGCGACGTGGAGCGCGACGAGCCCGATCGCCGCCCGAGCGACGTTCGCCTCGGTCAGGACGCCTGCGCGCTCGACGGCCGGCTTGGACGTGGCGAGCGCCGTCACGGCGAGCTGGGAGCGGATCGCTCCGCCTCCGTCTTCAGGGAGCGGGCGCCGTCGGCGACTGCTGTCGTCATTCGTACTGGAGTGCCTCGAGCACGTTCAGGCGCGCCGCGCGACGTGCCGGGAGGATCGCCGCCAGGACCCCGGCGAGGACTGCCACCAGCGTGAAGACCACCAGCGGAAGCACCGGGAGCGAGAACCCGACGCCGTACTGCGAGAGCGCCTGGGTCATGAGGAACGAGAGGAACACGCCGAGCGGGATGCCGAGTGCCGCTCCGATCAGCGCGGTGATGACGCTCTCGTGCCGAATCATCCGTTTCGCCTGCTGGCGGGTCATGCCGACAGCGCGGAGCATCCCGAGCTCCCGCGTCCGCTCGAACACCGACAGCACGAGCGTGTTCACCATCCCGAACAGGCTCACGACGACCGAGAACGCGAGCAGGACGTAGAGCAGGTTCAGGATCGTCCTGAACTCCGACGTCCGGCTCGTCACGAACTCGGACTCGTCGTGGAGCTTCGCGTCCGGGAACCGGGCGACGGTCTGCCCGAGCGCGCTCGGCGAGCTGCCTCCGGCGGCGCCGCTCACGTCGACGAACGTGAACAGGTTTCGCGGACGCGGGAAGCTCGCGTCGAACGCCTCCCGGCTGATCGAGATCGCTCCCAGCAGCCCGGCGAGCTCGGACGGGTCGTACGTCCCGCGAACGACGAGGTCGATCGTCTTCCCGCTCGCGGTTCCGAGCGGGAAGCGGTCCCCGACCGCGAGGCCGGCGTCCTCGGCGAACGACTCGGTCACGATCGCCCCGTCCGTTCCGAGCTCGCCGAGCGTCGCGTCGGATCCCTGCTTCCAGGCAAACGTGTAGAAGGTTGCGATCGTCTGGGGATCCACGCCCGTGACGTCCGCTTCGTGGGCTCCTGCGGCGAGCGCCTGGTCCGAGCGGACGTTCGAAGCCACCTCGACGCCCGAGGTGGAGGAGACCGCCTCTCCGACGGCCGCTGGGAACGGATCGAAGCCGTTCTGCGACGTCACGACGTAGTCGGCCCGCACCTCGTCGCGGATGGCGCCCTCGGTCGAGTCGCGAAGCGCCGCCCCGAGCACCGCCACGACCGTGACGAGCGCGAGCCCGATCATGAGCGCGGCCGCCGTGGAGGCCGTTCGGCTCGGGTTGCGGATGGAGTTCTCGCGTGCGAGCTCGCCCGCCATGCCGCCGAGACGCAGTGCCGGCCAGCCCACGATGGCCGCGAGCGGCTTCACGAGGCGTGAGGCCAGCAACGCGACGCCGAGGAAGAGCGCGATCGTCCCGACACCGAGCAGGAGCAGCATCCCGGCCGTCGGCAGCCCGCTCGCGAAGATGCCCACGCCGAGCGAGACCACCGCGAGCCCGATGGTGGTCAGCGCGACGTAGGGAGCGTAGGGCGCGAAGCGGGAGGTCGGCAGGATCGAGCCCTCGCGAACGGCGGAGATCGGCGCGACCCGCGTCGCGCGGAGCGCCGGCACGATGCTCGAAAGCACGGTGACGGTGGTTCCGACGAGGAGGCAGACGACGACCGTGCGCGTCGCGAACACCGTGCCCGCCTGCGGGAGGTCCAGTCCGAGCGCCACGAAAAGCGAGTTCATGCCCTTCCCGACGCCGAGCCCCAGGAAGAGGCCGACGACCGAGGCCAGCAGCCCGATCACGAACCCCTCGAGCACGACGGACACGAGAACCTGCTTACGCGAGCCGCCGAGCGTGCGAATCGTCGCGAACTCGCGCGTGCGCTGCGCGACCGTGATCGACAGCGTGTTGAAGATGACGAACGCCCCCACGAACAGCGCTACGCCGCCGAACCCGAGCAGGAAGTACGTGATGAAGGCGATGCCCTCGTTCGTCTCGGCGGCGTCCGCGGACGCCTGCTCCGCCCCCGTCTTGACCTCTGCCGTCGCAGGGACGAGCGGCTCGAGCCTCTGCACCAGCTGCTCCGGAGTCGTGCCCGCCTTCGCGGCGACCGAGATCGAGTCGAAGTGCCCTTCCTTGCGGAAGAGCGTCTGTGCCGTCGGCACGTCGAAGACTGCGAAGGTCGCGCCCCCGATCGAGTCGACCGAGCCGAACTTCGCGATGCCGGTGATCTCGTACTCCTCGACCGGCCCCAGCGCAGCGACCCCGACCCGGTCTCCGACGCCGTAGCCCTCGCTGGAGGCGGTGTTCGCGTCGATGACGACCTGTCCGGGCCCGCGCGCCCAGGCTCCAGAGGTCAGGCTCAGCGGCGAGAAGCGCAGCTGGCTCGAGTCGACGCCGACGCCGAACGTGGGCGAGCCGCCGGCTCCGCCGATCTTCTTGCCGTCCGCGTCGACGAGCTGCGCGGGGTTCGAGTTGGACTGGATGTCGAAGATCCCGCCCGCCGCGGCCTCGACCTCCGGCAGCGCGCTGATGTCCTCGAGCACGCTCTCCGGGACGGGCGCTCGGCCGCTCGAGGAGAACTCGAGGAGCTGCTTGCCGCTGACCACTGCGTCCGTGCCGACGTAGGACTCGGTGAAGATGCTGTCGAAGGCCTTCTGAAAGGTGTCCGTCAGGACGTAGGTGCCGCTGACCATCGCGATCCCGAGCACGACCGCGAACGCAGTCAGCAGGCTCCGGATCTTGCGCCCGAGGAGCCCGCGAATGGTGACGCCCATCATCCGGCGCTCACCTCTTCCATCGCGTCGATGATCTCGCGAGCCGTCGACTGCCCGAGATCCTTCACGATCAGGCCGTCGGCGAGGAAGAGGACGCGGTCGGCGATGGCCGCCGCGCTCGCGTCGTGGGTGACCATGACGGTCGTCTGGCCGAGGCTCGTGACCGAGTCGCGGAGCAGCTCGAGGATCTCGCCGCTCGTCGTCGAGTCGAGGTTGCCGGTGGGCTCGTCGGCGAACATGACCGTCGGCCTGGACACGAGGGCGCGGGCGATCGCGACGCGCTGCTGCTGGCCGCCCGAGAGCTCGGAGGGCCGGTGCTGGAGGCGGTCGCCGAGACCGACCTTCGTGGTCAGCTCGCCGACCCATTCGGGGTCGGGCTTCTCGCCCGCGAGCTTGATCGGGAGGACGACGTTCTCCTCCGCCGTGAGCATGGGCAGGAGGTTGAAGAACTGGAAGATGAAGCCGATGTGCTCGCGCCGGAGCTTCGTCAGCTCCGTGTCGCCGAGCCCCGTGATGTCGGTTCCGGCGATCGTCACCTCGCCCTCGTTCGGGCGGTCGAGCCCGGCGAGGATGTGCATGAGGGTGGACTTGCCGGAGCCCGATGGCCCCATGACCGCCGTCAGCTTCTGGCTCTCGACGTCGAGCGACACGCCGCGTAGGGCCTTGACGCAGATGTCCCCGTCGACGCCGTACCGGCGCGTGACGTCCGTCGCGGTGACGAGCGCCGCCGGCGCAGACGGCTGCCGCTGCGCCTGCTCCTCCTGGATCAGAACCGACTTCATCTCCGCTCCCTTCGCGATCTGGTCCGCCACGCTCGTGCGGGTGCCCACGAATCTCGCAGGAAGCGCCTCCGCCTGTAAGACGGCCGACTGGTCGACCGGGGGGCGGGTTTCTGGTGTCTACGAACGGAGGTAGAGCAGCACGGCCAGCACGCGGCGCGAGTCGCTGCCGCCGGACGGGAGACCCAGCTTCCCGAAGATGCTCGAGACGTACTTCTCGACCGACCGGAGCGTGATAACCAGCTGCTCCGCGATCCCCTGGTTCGAACGGCCTTCGGCCATCAGCTCGAGCACCTCGCGCTCGCGCGGCGTCAGCTCGCCGAGCACGTCGTCGCCTCGCCGCTTGGAGAGGAGCGTCGACACGATGATCGGGTCGATCGCGGAGCCGCCGTCCGCGACTCGCCTCACGGCGGCGACGAACTCCTTGACATTGCCGATCCGGTCCTTGAGCAGGTAGCCGGCGCCCTCGGCCGAGTCCGCGAGCAGCTTCATCGCCAGTCCGACCTCCACGTACTGGGACAGGACGAGCACGCCGACTCCGGCGTGCTCGGCGCGAATCCGGAGCGCGGCCTCCAGGCCCTCGTCGCTGTGGGTCGGCGGCAGGCGGATGTCGACGATCGCGATGTCCGGCTCGTGCGTTCGAACCTTGACGAGCAGCTCCTCGGCGGTGTCGCAGGCTCCGACCACGTCGAAGCCGGCGTCACCGAGCACCCGCGACACACCCTCGCGCAGGAGCACGCTGTCCTCCGCGATCACGGCGCGCACGGGATCTCCGCTCGCACCCGTGTTCCCCCGCCGACCGGGCTCCAGACGCGCAGCTTGCCGTCGAGGGCCTCGACGCGGTCCGCGAGGCCGCGGAGGCCGGAGCCCCCCTCCTCGTGAGCCCCGCCGACGCCGTTGTCCACGATCTCGACCACGACGTCGGTGTCGCGGCGCTCGACCTCGACGGTCGCCGAGGAGGCACGGGCGTACTTCCCGATGTTCGCGAGGCTCTCGGAGACGAGGTAGTACGCGGCGACCTCGAGCGCTTCGGGCAGGCGCGATCCGAGAGTGACGGTGAGGCGCACCGGCACCGCCGCGCGGGCCGTGAGCTGCTCGAGCGCCACCTCGAGGCCGTGTCCGCTCACGACGGCCGGATGGAGGCCGCGCGCAACCTCCCGAAGCTCCTCGAGGGAGGAGGCGATCTCGGCTCTTGCCGCGGCGATCCGGTCCACCGTGGCGGAGTCCGCCGCGACCTGCTCCTCGAGCATGCTCAGCTCCAGCGAGAGCGCGATGAGACGCTGCTGCGCGCCGTCGTGCAGGTTGCGCTCGAGTCGCTGGCGTTCGCTCTGGCCGGCTGCGAGCACGCGGGCGCGGGACCCGCGGAGCTCCTCGAGCCTGGCTCTCAGCTCCGCGTGGAGCCGCGCGTTCTCGATCGCGATTCCCGCCGCAGCGGTCACGGCTTCGAGCAGCTCGGGCTCGTCGGTCAGCGCAGCATCGTGGACGAGGGCCGCCACGTGGGCCCCGTTCCTGTCGATCGCCGTCGTCTGCCGGCCGCCGTCCTCGCGCAGGAGAACCTTGCGCCCGTCGAGATCGACGTAGGCCTGGAAGTCCGGTAGCCAGTAGGCGAGGGTCAGCGACGGATCGCGCAGCGCGCGCGCGAGCGCGTCGCGGAGGTCGGCGGGCGCGAGATCGCCGTGCAACTCCACGAGGAGGCCGCCGACGGCGGAGCGCGCCAGCCGCGCGTGCAGCAGGGCGAACAGGAACGCGAGAGGCGCCAGGCCGATCGCCGCCAGCGTCCCCCACCGAATCTCCCGTACCGCCGGCCCGCCGAATGCGATCGACAGGAACAGGAACGCGATCATCGCGAGGCCCAGCCCGAAGAAGCCGGTGAGCAGCGCGATCGAGCCGCGCAACGGACGGCCCCAGCGCCTGCGCCGGTCGACGAGCACCCCGATGCCCGCGAGACAGACGGCGCTCATCGTGAGGAGCTGCAGGCGCAGCGCCCAGAAGCCGACGTCCGGGCTCTGCGTGACCTCGAGCAGGTTGTTCGGCCCGAAGCTGCCGGCTGCCATGCGCACGAGCTCGAAGGAGATCGCGACGACGTAACCCGCCGCGACGATCGCGCGCTCGACGCGCCCGTGCAGGCGGCCGGTGGGGAAGGCGAGAAAGACATGGAGGAAGAGGACCGGTGGCAGGAAGTCGAGCGCCTGTCCGATCGTGTACGAGAGGTCGTTCGTCGTCCACGACAACGTCGACAGGAAGTTCGCGAAGCCGGCCGCGATCAGCAGCGGGCCGAATCGGCTCGCCGGCCTGCGCGACCAGGCGACCAGGCCGCACAGGACATACGCAGCTGTGTTCCAGTTGACGAGCATCGCGACCACGAGCGGCTCGCCCAGCTCGGCGCTCACGGTCTCGCTGTGGAATGCGTCGACGAACGAGAAGGCCGCCACGCCGCAGCCGATCAGGCCGATCGCCCACAGGAGCCAGATCGGACGGGATGCCGTCGTCGGGTCGAGCTCATGTGCGACGGGCTCTGCTGCTGCTACGGCCATGCCGGCTCCGTTCCGATCCGCGGTGATTTGCGTGGACGGAACCTCTCAGGCGCGACCGCTAGGGGTCTGCGCGGGCACGGATGAAAGGAGGCGTCAGCGCGACCATAGCGCCGTCCGGAAGGCGCGGCCAGTCCGCGTCTTCGCAGGCTCGCCGGCTACTCGGCCGTCCGGGTTGCCCGGTGGAGTCGAACGGTCCTCGAGAGGCCCTTGAGCATGATGTCGCCGACGAGCTCGAACGCGACCTCGACCTCCTCCAGCTTGGCGCTCAGCAACGCCTCCTCGCTGACGAGCACCTCGCGCGGCCCGGCGTAGTCGGCGATGCGGGAGGCGACGTTCACGGTCCTCCCGAAGTAGTCCCCCTCCTGCGCGACGACGGCTCCCGCGTTCACGCCGATGCGGGCCGGGACGCGTATGGCCTGCTCCGTTCGCTCGACGAGGTCGAGCGCGCTCTGGATCGCGCGCCCGGGGTCGCCGAAGTGGAACATGACGCCGTCGCCCAGCCACTTGACTGCCTTGCCGCCGTGCGAGAGCGCGGTCTCCTGCACCACCCTCGCCAGGTCGGCGGCGACCTCGGCCGCAGCCTCGTCGCCCTCCTCCTCGGCGAGCGCCGTGTACCCGGTCAGGTCGAGGAACGCGATTGCCGGCGGCTGCCTGGGCAACGGCGCCGTGAGCCCACGCTCCTCCATGAACTCCTCCGTCGTCGAGACGATGTAGTCGAGCACGACGTGCTCGCGGTGGCGGCGCTGGAGCCACGGGACGAGCTTGCTCACGAGGGTGGTGAACTCGGTCGCCCGCGCGTACACGAGCCGGTCCTGCTCGGCGCCCGGGAGGTCCTGGGCCATGATCCGCTGCGCGACCACGCGGTCGAAGAACTGGATCCCGGACCCGACGAGACGCTGCATGGTGCCGCCGTAGAGCCGCGCCAGCCGTGAGAGCTCGTCCTCGTCGCAGAGGTCGAGGGTCGTGATCATGAGGGAGAGGATCTCGGCGTCCTCCGCCCGGATGCGGTCGTCCGCGTTCGGTGGGAGGCCGAGCTCGCCGCTCAGGCGACGAAGCGCCTCGGGAGCGCATCCGAGCTCCTCGCCGAGGCTCTCGAACGTCACCGAGGCCGTGTCCGGCTCGGGGAGGCTCAGCCCGGGAGGGAACAGGAGCTGGCCCTCTTGCACACCGCGTGCGACGTCCTCGAGCGGGATACCGGCTTCCACGAAGGCGGCCATGAGCCGAACGACGTGGACGTCGACGGGCGCCAACAGTCCGTCCTCCCCGGGCGCGAGGAACCCGAGGTCGAGGAGCCGCTGGACGTGCTCCGGATCGCAGGGGGCGAGCCGCGCGAGGTCGTGCGCCGTGATCCTGGCCACGGCCTGACTCTAGACCGGCGCGCGCAGCGTCCGGATCCGTCGCGCGTGACCCGGGTCGGAATCCCTACGATGACCGGGTGGCCGGATCCCCCGGGGCAACTGCCGCTGCCTCCGTCGAGGCCCAGCTCGAGCAGTACCGGGTCGAGCTGACGGCGTACTGCTACCGCATGCTCGGCTCGGTCGACGCCGAGGACGCCGTGCAGGAGACGTTCATCCGCGCCTGGCGGAGCTTCGAGCGCTTCGAGGGCCGCTCGTCGCTTCGCTCCTGGCTGTACCGGATCGCGACGAACGTCTGCTTCGACATGCTCGAGAGCCGCAAGCGGCGCGCCCGGCCGATGGACCTCGGGCCGGCCGGCGAGCCGGTCGCCGAGCATCTCTCGACGCGACCGGAGGTGAGCTGGATCGAGCCGATGCCCGAGGGGCGAATCGTCCCGGAGGGTGACCCGGCGGACGTCGCACAGTCGCGGGAGACCGTCAAGCTGGCGTTCGTCGCAGCGCTCCAGCACCTCCCGCCCAAGCAGCGTGCCGTGCTCATCCTGTGCGAGGTCCTGCGCTGGCAAGCCTCCGAGGTCGCCGAGCTCCTCGAGACGAGCGTCGCGTCCGTGAACAGCGCGCTCCAGCGGGCGCGTGCGACGCTCGAGGCGACGGAGCTCGACGTCGCGGAGACGGGTCCGTCCGTGGACGAAGAGAACGCGGAGCTCCTCTCCCGCTACGTCGAGGCGTTCGAGCGCTACGACATGGAGGCGCTCACGTCGCTCATCCATGAGGACGCGAGGCAGTCGATGCCGCCGTTCGACCTGTGGCTGTCGGGGCGCGACGACATCTTCAGCTGGTGGGTCGGCCCGGGGAACGGCTGCCGTGGCTCGCGCGTGATCCCCGTTACGGCGGCGAACGGATCGCCCGCGTTCGGCCAGTACAAGCCGAACGACGCGGGCGACGGCTACGAGCCGTGGGCGCTCCAGGTGCTCGAGATCGAGGACGGCAAGATCGTCGAGCTGACGTTCTTCCTCGACACCGCCACGGTCTTCCCGCTCTTCGGGCTGCCGCTCGTGTACGACGAGACGCTCTCTCGGGCGACCGCCTGACCCCTCAGCGCTCAGCCGTGTGATCGAGGATCGCGCGGACGCGATCCAGGCGCGCGGCGGCACCTGGTGGCCCGTACAGGCGTGGGAGACGGGCGCCCGGGATCTCGCGGACTCATCGCTCGGGAAGCACGTCGCGCAGGCCCATGAACTCCACGAGCTCGACGAGGTCTGGGCACGCGCCGCGCAGATGGACGCGACAGCCGGTCCGGTGGGCGGCCAGCTGGAGTCGCGCGAGCGCGTCGACCGTGACCGCGTCGCATACGACGCCGTGGACGTCGCAGACGACGATGTCGGCGCCGCTCTCACGAAGCAGCGCACCCACGCGGTCGCAGAGCCCGGGCAGGTCGGCACGGGTGATCCGGCCGCGGATCTCGAACGCGACCGATGTCGGAGCTCCCTCGACCATCGACTGGTAGACCGGCCGGTCGAGCCAGACTCATCGAGGCGCACTCGACGGCGACTTGACACCGGCCACCACCTGTCAGTATTTTCT
>Ga0299907_10002421_pt1 | contig 11482 bp, 13 predicted proteins | sample RVTome_16_FD_198680 | JGI IMG/M metagenome (GOLD analysis project Ga0299907, IMG submission 198680) | Soil microbial communities from uranium-contaminated site in the Upper Colorado River Basin, Wyoming, United States - RVT152D67 (version 2) ...
CCTGGTGGATCATCGCACTGATCACGGGCGCGATCACGGCCATCGGCACGACCGCGATCGCGCTCATGCACCGCTACCTGACCGATCGGTCCACCCACGTGACGGCGTTCCTCGAGGAGACCGACGATGCCATGGGCGCCATCGAGCGACAGCTCGAGCGACTCGGGGTGGGCCTCGACCTGATCGTCGACAACCCGCTCGCCCTGATACCCGTCGTGGGCACCCTGCTTCTGCTGATCGTCGTGCTCCGTCCGCCGACGGCGATCTCCCAGAGCTTCGAGGGGCACGACGCGTGGCGCGATGCGGTGCTGGTCATCCTCCTCGGCTCGATCGTCGCCTACCTCGCCGAAGACACCGGAGCGGCGGCGATCGGTTTCGCGTTCGGGTTCGCGCTGTCCGGTCTCATCGACGTGTCGCTCGACACCGCCCGGAGGATGATGGCTCGATGAGCGCATACGTGCCCCCACGGCCCGACGGGCCCTACGTCGAGGACACGCCGACGAAGGCCACCTGGCGATGGTGGGAGGCGCTCATCGCGGTTCTCCTGGCGTGGCTCGCAGGCGGGCTCGCCACGCTGCCGTTGCTGGCGCTGCTCGAGCCGGACGCCACCGGGCCGATAGGTGGGGAGGGCCTCTTCCTCGGCATCGTATCCAACACGGTGACGATGGCTCTGCTCATCGCGTGGCTAGGAAGAGCACACCCGGCGTGGGCCGAGATCATCGGCTGGCCGGATCGGTCGCGCTTCGTTCGCGAGCTCGCCGTCGGAGCGGGCCTCGGGATCCTGGTCCGCATCGCGTCGGCGATCGTGGCCACCGCCGTCGTCTTCGTTCTGCGCGGCGCGTCCGACAAGCCGGTCGATCTTCCCGCTCAGATCGACCCGGACCTCGCCGGGTGGAGCCTCGTGAGCTTCGCGATCTTCGCCGTGATCGCGGCTCCCCTCCTCGAGGAGTTCGTCTTCAGGGGCCTCCTGTTCCGCTCCATCGCCGATCGGAGCGGCTTCTGGGTGGGCGCGATCGTCTCGGCGGTCGCGTTCGGTGCCTTCCATCTCTTGACGCCGGGAGACGGCCTCGACGTCCTCGCGCTCGGGATCACGCACGTTGGCACGGGGCTCGGCCTCGCGTGGATCTACTGGAGGCGCAAGAACCTCCTCGCGAGCATCGGCGGCCACGCCGTCTTCAACCTGATCGCGGTGGTTTCGATCATCGCCGGCTGGGAGGCCTGAGGTGCCGGAGTTCCCGACCGAGGATTGGTTCCAGGCCTACATCGAAGCGATCAACGCCTCCGAGGAGTACGCGGAGTTCGCGGCGACCTGGGAAGGCGATGTGGTCATCCAGATCGATGCTGAACCGGACAAGGGTCTGACCGAGGACGTGCACGGGCTCCTCGACCTCTGGCACGGGGGATGCCGCGGCGGCGGCATCGTCGACGGGGAGAGATCCGCGGCCGCCGAGTTCGCCGTGCGCGCACCGTACTCGCGCTGGAGGGACGTGATCCACGGAGACCTCGAGCCCATCAAGGGTCTGGTCCAAGGGAAACTCCGGGTCCGCGGCGATCTGCCGAAGATCCTCCGCTACGTGAAGGGCACGCAGGAGCTCGCGTACATCGCCGGCCAGGTGGACACGACCTTCCCCGACGAGTCCTGATGCGCGGCGTGGTCTTCGACGGAGAGGGCCGCGTCCGGGTCACGGACCTCCCCGACCCGGGGGTCGAAGATGCCGGCGACGCCATCGTGAGGATCACGAAGTCGGCGATCTGCGGGAGCGATCTGCACCTGCTTCACGGCAAGGCTCCGATGGAGCCGGGCGAGCCGCTCGGTCACGAGGCCGTCGGCGTCGTGGAGTCGGTGGGCGCGGGCATCGAGCGCATCCATGTCGGTGATCGCGTCGTCGTGGCGTTCAACGTGGCCTGCGGACATTGCTGGTTCTGTGGCAACGGGCAATCGGCTCTCTGCGATGACGATGCGATCTTCGGGTACGGGATCTTCGGAGGTGCGCTTCCGGGAGCGCAGGCCGAACGGCTCCGCGTCCCGAACGCGGACACCAACCTGCTTCGGATCCCCGACCGCGTCGAGGACGAAGCCGCGGTCTTCCTGGGCGACGTGCTGACCACCGGCTTCTACGGAGCGTCGCTCGCCGCTGCCGATCGAGACGATGTCGTCGCCGTGCTCGGCTGTGGACCGGTGGGGTTCTGCACCATCGAAGGGCTGCGGGCGCTCGGTGATCCGGCGATCTACGCGCTCGACCGGGAGCCGTCGCGGCTGGCGCTCGCGAAGGCGGCGGGAGCGATCCCCGTTCACGTGGACGAGCGCAACCCCGTGACGGCGCTGGCGGAGGCGACGGACGGTCGCGGGGCCGACGTGGTGATCGACGCGGTCGGGCACCCCACTGCCTTCGAAGGGGCGATCGACACGGTCCGGCGCGGCGGCACCGTCGTCGTGCTCGGGGTCTATTCATCGGAGACGACCGAGGTACAGCTCGGCGCCTACTGGTCGCGCGCCCTCACCCTCCGGTTCGCGGGGCTCACGCCGGTCCACGCATGGTGGGAGCGGGCAACGGCGGCTCTCGAGCGAGGGGAGGTCGATCCCACGCGCCTGATCAGCCATCGCGTGCCGCTGGAGGATGCGGCCGAGGGCTACGCGCTGTTCGATCGACGAGAAGCAACGAAGGTCGTGCTGGAAACGTGAAGGTCACCGTGGTCGGCCCCGAGCCGAGCGGTCTCGCGTCGATGGTTGCCGAGCTCATCGAACAGAACCTTGTTCGCGATCGGGCGCGGCGTGGACTCCTCCGACCGTCGGTCGCGGTGCTGGCCGCGCCGGATGCGGAAGTCACCGTGTTCCTGCGCATCGATCCTGAGGGTGTGCGCGTCGGGGACGGCGACGTCCCCGACGCGCACCTGCGGATCCGGGCGGACTCGGGGCGCCTGCTCGAGCTCACGACCACGCCGCTTCGCTTCGGGTCGCCCGACGTCCTGACTAGGGAGGGACGTGTGATCCTCGGCGACCTCATCGGTGGACGCCTGCGCATCCGAGGGTTGCTGCGCCATCCACTGCGGCTCGCGCGACTCACCAAGCTGCTGTCCGTCGCCGATGCCGGGAAGACGGCGTGATCGGACCCTCAGCCGGCGTGCCGGTCCGCCCGGACGCGCCCGCCGGCGCCGTCCGTCCGGTCCGCCGGTGGCTCCCCACGGCGCTCGTCGCGCTCGTGATGTCCGTTACGGTCCTCGGCGGATTCGTCGTCGCCGAGACGCTCCCCGCGCCGGAGGTCCGTTCGGTATCGCTCGGCGGGGTCCTCACGCTCCGCCCTCTTCCGGGTTGGGAAGCGGTTCGCCACGAGCAGGCCGCGGTGCCTTTGCCATCGGGGGGTGTCATCACGGGCGAGTTCGCGCAGCTCACGCGCGGCAGCGGCGCACTCGACCTCCTCGCGCTTCCCGGCGTCGGCGGTGACGCGCTCGAGCTGGCGGACCTCTACGCCGGCGAGGTCCTCACGAGCCAGCTCGAGCGCCTCTCCGTCTCCGACCTGGTGGAGCGGATCACGCTGCCGACCGGTCTGGACGCCGTTCGCTTCGGCTACATCGGCTCGGAGCCGCGAAGTGGAGCGGCCGTCGAGGGATCGGTCACGGCCGTCGTCGCGGCGTCCGGCAACGGTGCCGTGTTCGACGGATGGGCCTCCCGAGGTCAGTTGGAGCTGATCTCGGAGGAGCTGGTCGCCATGATCGCGCGGGCGGGGGTGGTCTGAGTGGCCCGTCCGCTGTCGTTCTCACGCTCGCCCCTTCACCACGCGCGCTTCCTCCAGCCACGGCTCCCGGCCTTCTGGCTGTACACAACCGTCGTCGCACTGACCGGGGTCGTGGCGATCGCGGAGCAGAACCTCTTCCGAGAGATGTCGCCGGGGGGCTGGGCCCTGTCCTGGGGGCTCGTCATCCTGTACGCCGCGCCGGTCGCCATGCTCATCTATCTGCTCGATCTCTACGAACGCGAGCCGATCCCGCTGTTGGCGGCGGCGTTCGTCTGGGGGGCGGTGGCCGCCACCACCCTCTCGGCGATCGGGAACGCCGGCTGGGGTATCGTCGTCGCCCGTCTCGGCGGTCCCGAGTTCGCGTCCCGGTGGTCGGCGGCGCTCACGGCACCGTTCGTCGAAGAGACCCTGAAGGGTGTCGGCATCGTCCTGATCGTGCTGATCGCCCGCGGTGAGGTCGACGACGTGATGGACGGGTTCGTGTACGGCGCCCTCTGCGGACTCGGGTTCGCCGTCGTCGAGGACGTGTTCTACTTCATCGCCGTGTTCGGTGGTGACGTCGAAGGCGTGCTGCAAGGGTTCTTCGTCCGCGTCATCGCGAGTGGCCTGTACTCCCATGTCCTGTACTCGGGGCTGATCGGGATGGCGATCGGGATCGTCACGACCCGCCGCGACGACCGTCCCGTCCGCGATCGTCTCCGTCTCGCCGGTCTGCTTGCCGGCGCCGCGGTCTTCGGCCACTTCCTGTGGAACTCGCCGATCCTCGACTTCTTCCCTTCACATCCGTGGGACGGGGTCGAGTGGTTCCTGATCCCGGTGGCCACGGCGGTGAAGGGCCTGCCCTTCCTGCTGTTCGTGGTCCTGGCGATCCGTCTCGCCCATTCGCGCGAGCGCCGATGGCTGCGCGAGACGCTCGCGGCCGAGCTCGGCGAGGAAGCCGTGACGCCGCAAGAGCTGGCGATCCTCGAGAGCCCACGGCGTCGCTTCCGCGCCCGACGGGAGCTGCGACGCCGGGCGGGGAAGCGTGCCGCCGAGCTGCTGAAGCGCCTCCAGCGCGAACAGGTGAACCTCGCGATGGTGCGATCGCGCGTGGCGTCCGAGGACGATCCCGCGCTCATCCGCCAGCGCGCGGTATGCGGGTCGCTCCGCGACGCGTTGAAGGCGATCCCCGGCGCCGCATCCGCGACCGGGTCGGAACGGATCGGCCGGTAGGGTGAACGGCGCGATGGACGTCGAGGCGTTGGTCGAGGGGGTGTTGTCCGCCGATCGGCGCGCGGTCGCCCGCGCGATCTCGGCGGTCGAGGACGACGCACCCGAGCTGGCGGAGCTCTCGGCCGGCATCTACGGCAGGACCGGGGGAGCGACGACGATCGGTCTGACAGGGGCTCCCGGCGTCGGGAAGTCCACGCTCGCGGGGGAGCTGGTGCGGATCGCGCGAGGAGAGGCTCTCCGCGCCGCCGTGCTCGCCGTCGATCCGACCTCGCCCTACACGGGCGGCGCCCTCCTGGGCGACCGCGTGCGGATGCAGGACCATGCGGTCGACCCCGGTGTCTTCATCCGATCGATGGCAACCCGTGGCCACCTCGGCGGGATGGCGCTCGCTGCCCCCGAGGCCGTCCGGATCCTCGACGCAGCCGGCTACGGCGTGATCTTCGTGGAGACGGTCGGCGTAGGTCAGGCCGAGGTCGACGTGGCGGCTGCGACCGATACCGCCGTCGTGGTGATGGCGCCCGGGATGGGCGACGCCGTGCAGATGGCGAAAGCCGGCATCCTCGAAGCCGCGGACGTCTTCGTCGTGAACAAGGCGGATCGCGAAGGCGCGCCGGAGGTCGCGAAGGAGCTCCGGCAGATGCTTCATCTCGGCGCCGCACATGGGTGGGATCCGCCGGTCCTCATGGCGACCGCGGCCAAGAGCGAAGGGGTCGATGAGGTCTGGGCCGCGGTGCGCGAGCACCGCGACCAGGCCGAGGCGTCGGGCGCGCTCGCCGCGAAGCGGCGAGCGCGCCTGCTCCGGGAGGCCGAGAGCCTTGCGGCCGAGCGTTTCCGGGTGCAGGCGGCGGAAGCGTTCGAGATGGATCCGGCACTCGCCGAAGACCTCGCCGAGCGCCGCATCGATCCGTACCGCGCGGCGCAGGAGCTCTTGCGCCGCGCCAGCGCTCCGTGAACGTCGACGACTCACGTGCGATCCCGGCACGTATCCTCGAAAGGTGAGCTCCGGATCATCACGCGCCCAGTGGAGCGAGCGTTCGCATCGTTCCCTGTCCGGCGAGCCGGTCCCGGCGATCGTGGGTCCTGACGACCTCGACGGGTGGAAACCGGACGAGAAGCTCGGTGAACCGGGCGCCTTCCCGTTCACCCGCGGTGCCTATCCTTCGATGTACCGGGGCAGGCTCTGGACGATGCGGCAGTTCGCCGGCTACGGCACACCGGCCGAGACCAACGCCCGCTACCGTTTCCTGACCGAGCACGGGCAGACCGGCCTGTCGGTCGCCTTCGACATGCCGACGCTCATGGGCCTGGACTCCGACGACCCGCGGAGCGAGGGCGAGGTCGGGCGCTGCGGCGTGGCGACGGACTCGCTCGACGACTTCGAGACGCTCTTCGACAAGATCCCGCTCGGCGACGTTACGACCTCGATGACGATCAGCGGCCCGGCGGTGGTCGTGTTCGCTTTCTTCCTCGCGACGGCCGAGGAACAAGGGGTCGACTGGACGACCCTGGACGGGACCCTCCAGACCGACATCTTCAAGGAGTACATCGCCCAGAAGGAGTGGGTGTTCCCGCCGCGCCCACACCTGCGGCTCATCGGCGATCTGATGGAGTTCTGTGCCGAGCGCGTCCCCAAGTGGCATCCGATCAGCGTCTCCGGCTATCACATCCGCGAGGCAGGGGCGACCGCCGCCGAGGAGCTGGCGTTCACGCTGGCGGACGGGTTCGCGTACGCGGAGCTCGGCATGCAGCGCGGACTCGACGTCGACGTCTTCGCGCCCGCGCTCTCCTTCTTCTTCAACGCGCACATCGATTTCTTCGAGGAGATCGCGAAGCTCCGGGCGGCTCGGCGGATCTGGGCCCGCTGGATGCGGGACCGCTACGGTGCGAAGTCGCCGGAGGCGATGCGCCTCCGCTTCCACACGCAGACGGCCGGCGTCTCCCTGACGGCCCAGCAGCCGATGAACAACGTGGTCCGCACGGCGATCGAGGCCCTCGCCGCCGTCCTCGGCGGTACGCAGTCGCTGCACACGAACGCGCTCGACGAGGTGCTGGCGCTTCCCACTGAGGACACGGCGAAGCTCGCGCTCCGCACCCAGCAGGTGATCGCGTTCGAGTCGGGTGTCCCCGACGTCGTCGACCCGCTGGGAGGCTCGTGGTTCGTCGAGGAGGCCACCGACCGGATCGAGGCCCTCGCCGAGGAGATCTTCTCCGAGATCGAGCAGATGGGGGACGGCTCGATGCTCGAAGGGGTCCTGGAGGGGATCGAGCAGGGCTGGTTCCAGCGGCGGATCGCCGAGTCGGCCTTCCAAGAGCAGCGGCGATACGAGTCCGGCGACCTCGTGAAGGTGGGCGTCACCGACTTCGTTGACGCGAACGAGACCCCGATCGACACGCTGGTGATCGGGGAGGAGGCCGAGCGCACCCAGCTCGAAAGCGTAGGCCGGACCCGCGCCGCTCGCGACGCGAGTGCGGCCGACGCGGCCCTCATCTCCTTGAAGGAAGCCGCCACGACCGACGCGAACCTGATGCCGTCGATCATCGAGTGCGCTCGCGGCCGCTGCACCGAGGGAGAGATCGTGGGGGCCCTGGCATCGGTCTTCGGGACGTACCGGGAGACACCCGCCTTCTGAGCCAGTTGCAACAACTTGCAAGAACAGAGTAGCCTGTCTGCATGGCACTGCGGCACACGACCGGGATCGCTCCCCTCCTGCTCTCCATATCCCTGCTCGCAGGCGCATGCTCGAGCGGCACGTCCGCCGACGAGTCTCTTGTCCAGGTCGTGACGACCGTTTCGCCGATCACGAACATCGTGCAGAACGTCGGTGGTGACCGGGTCCTCGTCACCGGGATCGTGCCGGAGGGGACCAACAGCCACACGTTCGAACCTGCGCCCGCGGACGCCGCCGTGATTGAGGAGGCCGAGATCGTTTTCATGAACGGGCTCCACCTCGAGGAGCCGACCCGAGAGCTCGCCGAGGCGAACGTCGGCCAGGGCGTGCCCGTCGTGGAGCTCGCCGACCGCACGATCTCGGAGGAGGAGTACATCTTCGACTTCTCGTTCCCGGAGTCCGAGGGCTTCCCGAACCCGCACCTGTGGACGAATCCGCCGTACGCGAAGGAGTACGCCGAGATCGTGAGGATCGAGCTCTCGAAGTTGGACCCGGCGGGCGCGTCGACCTATCAGGAGAACTTCGACGCGTTCTCCCGGCGACTCGATGGCCTCGATGAGGCCGTCCGCGTCGCGACGGCGACCGTTCCCGAGGAGGACCGGAGGCTGCTCACCTATCACGACTCCTTCCCGTACTTCGCGCGCGAGTACGGTTGGGAGGTCGTGGGAGCGATCCAGCCGTCGGACTTCGCCGAGCCCACGCCGCAGGAGGTCGTGGGATTGATCGAGCAGATCCGCACCGAGGACCTCCCTGCGATCTTCGGCTCCGAGGTCTTCCCCAGCCCGGTGCTCGAGCAGATCGCGGCCGAGACCGGGACGACCTACGTCGACGACCTCCGCGACGACGATCTTCCCGGCGAGGCCGGCGAGGCCGATCACAGTTACCTGGGGCTCATGGTCTTCGACTTCACCACGATCGTGCGCGCCCTCGGGGGCGACCCCTCGGTCTTCGAGGGCATCGACGTCACCAACCTCACCACAGGTGGAGGCGCCCGGTACTGATGGACGATCTTGTCCGCTTCGAGCGGGTCACGTGCCGCTATGGACGGGACCCCGTCTTGGTGAACGTGGATCTGGAGATCGGCGCGGGAGAGTTCGTTGGCGTCGTCGGACCGTCGGGCAGCGGCAAGAGCACGCTCTTGAAGGCGATCGCCGGATCAGTCGAGCCCATCGCGGGCCGGATCCGGCGCGCTTCGGATCTGTCGATCGGCTACGTCCCGCAGGTCGAAACCGTGAACTGGTACTTCCCGGTGACCGTTCGCGAGGCGGTCCTCATGGCCCGGATCGACGGCCGCCGGCTGCCCTGGCCGTCGAGGCAGGAGGTCGTGGAGGCCCAGGAGGTGCTCGAGCGACTCGGCCTCGAAGGGCTCGCGGACCGGCATATCCGGGAGCTCTCCGGCGGACAGCAGCAACGGGTCTTCATCGCGCGCGCGATGCTCGGCCGTCCGCGGCTGCTCCTCTTGGATGAGCCGACGAGCGGGGTCGACGTACGGACACGTCACGACGTGATGCACGTGATCCATGACCTGCACCACGAAGGTCTCGCGATCGTGCTGACGACGCATGACCTGAACGGGATCGCGTCGCACCTGCCGCGGCTCGTGTGCCTGAACCGCGAGGTGATCGCGACGGGCTCACCGCGGCAGGTCATCACGAGCGAGGTGCTGGAGAAGACCTACGGCGCGCCCCTCGAGGTGCTGTCGCACGGCGGGATGCCGGTGGTGCTCGAGCAGTACCCAGAGCTCCTCGACGACCAGGAGGGCGCGAAGGTGCTGCCGCTCCGGGAGGACCATCATGAGCACCCTGCTTGAGCCCTTCGGCTACGACTTCTTCCAGCGGGCGCTCATCGTCGCGACGATCACCGGCGCCCTCTGCGGTCTGATCGGTGTCTACGTCGTGCTGCGAGGGATGAGCTATATCGGTCACGGCCTCTCGCACGCGATCTTCGGAGGAGCGGTGGCGAGCTACATCGTTGGCGTGAACGTGTTCCTGGGTGCCGGCCTGTGGGGACTGGTCGCCGCGCTGTTCATCAACAAGGTCGCTCGCCGACGTTCGATCGGCGCCGATGCGGCCATCGGCGCGATCACGTCGGCGAGCTTCGCCGTCGGCATCATCTTGATCTCGGCCCAGCGGACGTTCGTCGTGAACTTCGAAGCCCTGCTCTGGGGCAACGTGCTCGGCGTCGCGCCTGCCGACGTGCTCGTAGTGGTGGGTGTAGCGATCGCATCGACGCTCTTCGTCTTCTTCGGATACCGCCAGCTCTTGTTCTCGACGTTCGATCCCGAGGTGGCCGAGGTCTCCGGCGTTCGAACCGCGCGCGTCGACGCCGGGCTGGCGGTGATGCTCACCGCGACGATCGCGGCGACCATGAACGTGATCGGCGTGACGATGATCGCGGCGATGCTCGTGATCCCGCCGGTGATCGGTCGGCTGCTAACCGACTCCTTCGGCAGGATGCTGTGGATCTCGGTCGGCTCCGGAACGCTGTGCGGGTTCGTGGGGGTCTACGGGTCGTACTACCTGAACTGGTCGTCGGGCGGGACCGTCGTCCTGGCCGCGGGGCTCCTGTTCGTCCTGGCCTTCGCGTTCAGCGGCTGGCGCCGCAGGATCCCGGCGCTCGGCGCCGGGGCGCACTGACGGTCACGCTGCGGCGCAATCCCTGCACAGCCCCGTGATCGCGAAGTGCGTGAGGTCGGCCACGAAACCGTGATGACGGCGGATCAGCCCTTGAAGCTCGTCGGCCTCGTCCAGGGACAGCTCGTCGTCCTGTCCGCAGTTCCGGCAGGTCAGGTGGACGTGGTGCGCTTCATCGGCCCGGTGGTACTCGGCTCCGGTCTCGACGTGCGAGTGCTGGAGCACGCCGACGCTTTCGAGAAGGGTTAGGGTCCGGTAGACGGTCGAGGCGTTGACGCCCGGCATGTCGCCCTGGACCTTGCGCGCGATAGCGGTGGGCGAGATGTGACCTTTGGCTCGCATCACCTCCGAGACGATGGCTCGGCGTTGTGGCGTCATGCGCAGCCCCCGGCTCCGGAGCTGATCCATGAGGTCGGTGTAGGACGCATCCACGAGGCTGAATAGTAGCAGTGTGTTGCAGATGCAAGTACCGGCGTCCGTCAGACGGGCGGTGGCAGATCGAGGAGTCGTGCCGCCCACGGCAGGGCCGTCCTCGACTGCATCAGCTGGAGCGGCCGAGCGTGGGGTGCCTGTGGGATCGGTGGGAGACCGGCCCGTGCGCAGAAGTAGCCGGCCAGGAGCGATGCGATCGCGGGCAATCCGGGCGTCTCGTCCGGGAGGATGACGTGCGGCGCCGGCCCGCCTTCGGCCGCGAGGCTGGGCAGCCACGAGGCGGTGTCCAGCAAGGCGTTTCCGACGCACGCGCTGTTCCAGTCGACCAGCATGACGCGACCGTCGCGGAGACAGAGGTTGTCGCTGCGCACGTCGAAGTGCAGCAAAGAAGCTCCCTCGATCTCGGCGGCGGATGCCGCCGCCGCGAGCGTTGGCAGCTGGTCGAGGAGCCAATCCGGCGAGCAGAGCCCGAGCGAGAGGAAGTGTTCCGGGTCGGCGGCCACGTCCGGCCAGCCGTCTTGGCCGAACTGGCTCTCGGTCGCAGGAGGTACGCCATCGGGCGGCGGTGTCGTATGCACGGATGCGAGGGTCGCAAGCACGGCATCGATGCGAGCCGTGTCCCCACGGTGGAGGCCAGGTCGCACCGGAGATATCCTCGAGGGCGAGTGCGGGGGCCAGCCCGTCATCGTCCCAGCCCAGCACGCGGGGCAGGAACGGCTGCCCGTCGAGCGCCGAGTAGATGCGGAACTCGTCCCGCAACCACCCCGCCGTGTAGTCGTATGCGGCGATCTTCACGAAGGCG
>Ga0299907_10002422_pt1 | contig 11480 bp, 10 predicted proteins | sample RVTome_16_FD_198680 | JGI IMG/M metagenome (GOLD analysis project Ga0299907, IMG submission 198680) | Soil microbial communities from uranium-contaminated site in the Upper Colorado River Basin, Wyoming, United States - RVT152D67 (version 2) ...
GGCGGTTCCCACCAGCCGTGCCGCCCTGGAGCGTCTGACCGAACGCGAACTGGAGGTCCTGCGGGTCGTCGCGGCCGGCCTGACCAACGCCGAGATCGCCGAGCGGTTGTTCGTCGGCGAGGCCACCGTCAAGAGCCACGTGTCCAGTGTGCTGTCCAAGCTGGGCCTGCGCGACCGGGTCCAGGCGGTCGTGTTCGCCTACGAGAACGCGGTGGTCCAGCCCGGCCGGGGCTGAGTCCGGCGTGAGGTGGCCGGTCCGCCGGCCACGTCGCTGCCAGATGGCGGGGCGTCTCAGTTGGTGTCGATCCGGTCGACCAGCCGATCGCCGGTCAGGAAGAACGTCAGATGGCGCGTCAGCTCGACGGCGTGGTCGGCGATGCGTTCGTAGTAGCGGGCGATCAGGCCCAGCGACACCGATTCCTCGATCGACTGCGCGCCGGTGTACAGCTCGCTGAGCAGTTCCTTCTGCAACAGGTCGACCTGATCGTCGCGACGTTCGAGATCCTCGGCGGCGAGCGCGTCGTGCTGCTCCCAGGCGGTGGCGGCGTGCAGGTACATCTCGGCCGACACCTCCCCGAGCTGACGGATGTTGTCGCGCAGCTCCGGAGGCAGGGACGGAGGGTGCACCCACGCCAGCGACTCGACCACATGGGTCAGCAGGTTGCCCGAGCGCTGCACGTCGTTGGCCGAACGCAGCACCGCGATGGTGCGCCGCAGGTCGCCGGCGACCGGGCTCTGCGTGGCCAGGAGCAGGTAGCCGGCCTCCTCGAGCTCGGTGCACCGCCGGGTCATCGTCTGGTCGGCGTCCTCGAACGACGACGCGGCATGCACGTCGGCCTCGAGGAAGGCGTTGGTGGCCGGCTGGACGCGTTCGCCGAGCTCGCGCGCCAGCTCGATGAGCTGTGTGTCGAGCACCTGGAGTTGCTCCTGCAAGCGCTGCCGCGCACCGGCGGGCTCCCGCCGCTCCGATTCGAGTCGCGCCAGGGGGTCCTCCATGTGTTCTGCGTGCTCCGAGTCGTCCGGCGCGTGCGCGGTGCCTGCCTGACGCGACGATGCCTATGGGCAACCCTAACCGTCCCGCCCCCGGATATGCATCCCGATGCGACAAAGTGACCGTCGCAGCTGCCAGGAAACCGCCGTGTCCCCGCCGCCGCCCGGCGCCATCGGGTATGACGGTGTCATGAGACCTTCTCTGACGCCGCCCGCCATGCGGCTCGTGACCCGTCCAGGGCACCCCGACTTTCTCGATCTGCCCTGGTCGGAACCGCTGGAGGACTGGAAGGACGACCGTCTGGTCGAGGTCGCGGCCGGCATCCACCGTCACGTCGTGCGCTTCGTGAACGTCAACGGCATGCTCTACGCCCTCAAGGAACTGCCGCCGCGACTGGCCGAACGCGAGTACCGGGTGCTGCGGCACATGGCCGACGACGGCCTGCCGGTGGTGGAGGTGGTCGGCGTGGCCCGGCGGGTCGGGCTCGAGGACGTCCTGATCACCCGGTACCTCGAGTACTCGCTGCCGTACCGCCTGCTGTTCACGCACCGCCGTCCCGCGGTCGAGGACGAATCGGACCCGCACAGCATCCGCGGGCTGCACAGCCGCCTGCTCGATGCACTGGCGCTGCTGATGGTCCACATGCACCTGGCCGGCTTCTACTGGGGCGACTGCTCGCTGTCGAACACGCTGTTCCGCCGCGATGCCGGTGCGCTGGCGGCCTACATCGTCGATGTCGAGACCGGCGACTGGCACGCCGAGCTGTCGCCCGGGCAGCGCAGGTCGGATCTCGAGGTCGCGCAGCTCAACGTGGCCGGCGGGCTCATGGACCTGCAGGCCGAGCTCGATCTGCCGCCGGACCCCGATCCGGTCGAATCGGCTGAACGGCTCGCGGAGCGGTACGACCAGCTGTGGGTGGAGCTGACCCGGGACGTCGTCATCGGCGTCGACGAGCGGTACAAGATCGATGCGCGGCTGCGGCGGCTCAACGAGCTCGGGTTCGACGTCGAGGAGGTCGAGCTGGAGTCGACGCAGGCCGGTGACCGCCTCCGCATGCGCATGAGCGTCGCCGAACGTGGCCACCACCGCCGGCGCCTGCTGGAGCTGACGGGCCTGCAGGCCCAGGAGAACCAGGCGCGCAGCCTGCTCAACGACCTGACGAACTACCGGGCGGCCTCGGAGCGCGACAGCGGCCAGCCGATCCCCGAGGCGGTCGCTGCGTACCGGTGGCTGAACGATGTCTTCGTCAAGGTCGTCGACGCCATCCCCGAGGAGCACCGGGCGCGGCTCGAACCGGTCGAGGTGTTCCACGAGGTCATCGAGCACAAGTGGTACCTGTCCGAGACCGAGGGTCAGGACGTCGGCGTCGACCGCGCGCTGACGGCATACCTGTCGACCGTGCTCCCACGATCCGCCGCCGAGAAGGAGGTCCTGACCGATCCGAAGGAGGGTTGGATCGGTTTCGGCTGAGCTGCGGCTGTGGACAGTGACCATGGGGCCCAAACCGGCCGTATGCTCGGCTGAGGCTCCCAGCGTGGCCGTCAGGAGCCGACCGCCGACGGATCGGGTGTCGAGCGGAGTGAGACGACAAGGGGAGCACCATGGCACAACCGGACAGGGAACTGGCACTGGAGCTGGTACGGGCGACCGAGGTCGCGGCCCTGGCCGCCGGTCGCTGGATGGGCAACGCCAACAAGGAGGCGGGCGACCAGGCCGCGGTCGACGGCATGCGCGAGATGCTCAACGGCATGGCCATGGACGGCGTGGTTGTCATCGGCGAGGGCGAGAAGGACGAGGCGCCGATGCTGTTCAACGGTGAGCGGGTCGGCACCGGCACGCCGCCCGAGGTCGACCTCGCCGTCGACCCGATCGACGGCACCCGCCTGCTGGCCGAGGGACGCCCAGGCGCCATCGCGATGATCGCCGTGGCGCCTCGCGGCACCATGTTCGACCCGGGGCCGTGCGTCTACATGATGAAGTGGGTCGTGGGAGCCGACGCGGTCGGCGTGGTCGACATCGATGCGTCGGTCGAGGACAACCTCAACGCGATCGCGAGCGCCAAGGACACCGACGTGTCCAACCTCACGGTCATCATGCTCGACCGGCCGCGCCACGACGACCTCGCCGAAGAGGTCCGCGAGGCCGGTGCCCGGTTGCGGTTGATCATGGACGGTGACGTCGGCGCCGCCCTGCTCGCAATGATGCCCGACCGGCCGTTCGACGTGCTGCTCGGCATCGGAGGCACGCCCGAGGGGGTGGCCACCGCCTGCGCCGTCCGGGCGCTGCGCGGCGAGATGGTCGGCCGCCTCTGGCCCCGCGATGACGACGAGCGCCAGCGGGCGATCGACGGCGGATACGACCTCGACGAGTCGCTGACCACCGAGCGCCTGGTGACCAGCGAGAACACCTTCTTCGTGTGCACCGGCGTGACGCCGGGCGAGCTCTGCGACGGCGTCACCTACTCCCGTGCGGGCGCGACCACCGAGTCGATCGTCATGCGTGGCCGCTCCGGCACGGTGCGCTACATCAAGGCCCGGCACACCGCCGACAAGCTCGCCCAGTACGACATGATCGCGCACTGATCACCTCGCCAGGTGAGGGCACCGGCCATCAAGCGTTCATTCCGCCGTCACCACGCGGTCTCTCCTCCGTCAGCCGGTGCCGCCAGAAATGGCTGCAGTCAACGAGGAGAGAGACGAACACATGCGAGCGAACTTCGCGGAGCCTGGATCCACGAAACACACGGGGCACCGGCGTCGCCGGACGAGGAACCTACGACTGGCGAGCCTGATCGCAATCCTCGCGCTGTTGCTCGCCGCCTGTGGCGGCGATGCCGACAGCGCGGCCGAGGAGGCCCCTGCGGGGGAGGTCTCAGAAGGCGCCGCCGACACCGGCGACTCCGAGGCCCCCGCGGAGGGCGGGGGGGCCATCGAGATCGACGGATCGTCCACGGTCGGCCCGCTGACCGACGCCGTCGCGGAGGAGTACGCCATCGAGGCGCCCGACGTGACGGTCAACGTGGGCGTGTCGGGCAGTGGCGGTGGCTTCGAGCGCTTCTGCGGCACCGGCGACACCGACATCTCCAACGCCTCACGGCCGATCGACGAAGCGGAGATCGCGCTGTGCGAGGAGAACGGCATCGAGTTCACCGAGGTCCGGGTGGGCACCGACGCACTGACCATGGTCACCAATCCCGAGACCGAGGGCATCTCGTGCCTGACGACCGACGAGGTCACCGCGATCTTCGGTCCGGACGGTGTCAGCACCTGGAGCGAGGTCAACCCTGAGTTCCCCGACGAGCCGATCGAGATCTTCGCGCCCGGAACCGACTCGGGCACGTACGACTTCATGATCGAGGACGCGCTCGGCATCGAGGAGTCCCGCCAGGACTACAACGCGTCGGAGGACGACAACATCATCGCGCAGGGCATCCAGGGCACGCCGTACTCCTGGGGCTTCTTCGGGTTCGCCTACTACACCAACAACGAGGGTGGCGTGAAGGCCATCGAGTACGACGCCGGTGATGGCTGCGTTGGCCCGAGTGTCCAGACGGCCCAGGACGACAGCTACGGCCTGACCCGCCCGCTGTTCATCTACGTCAAGAACGAGTCGGCGCAGAACCGGCCGGAGGTGGCGGAGTTCGTGACCTTCTACCTCGACATCGTCAACGACGTCATCGAGCAGGTCGGGTACATCCCGGCGCCCGCGGAGGACATCGATCAGGCCCGCGCCGCCGTCGAGGCCGCGATCGCGGGCGAAGCCGCACCGAGTGCCGACGCATCGGAGTCGGCCTCCTGATCCGGCGGATCCGGTTCCGCGAACGCGCGGCGGACCCCTCGGCCAGCAAACCGACGGATCCCGTTCACGTGGTGTTCACGCACCGGGTGTTCCAGGCGACTACCGTTCGCCTGGCGCGCCCGGTGTCGCATGCGGTGGTTGCGGTGGTGCCACCGCCGCGACCTACTGAGGAGACGCGAGTGACGAGCTATCAGGGCGTTGGTCCCGGACCGCGTGCTCCGGTCTCGCTGGAAGCGAGCTCCCGGCGCATCGGCGAGAAGGCCATCATCGTGGTGCTGTGGGTCTGCGCCGCGATATCGATCCTGACGACCGTCGGCATCGTGGTCATCCTGTTCACCGAGGCGGCCACGTTCTTCGGCAACGAGGGCATCACGATCTCCGGGTTCCTCTCGGGCACCGAGTGGCGGCCGTTCGGCGGCGTCGAGCAGGGCCGGTTCGGAGTCCTGCCGCTCGTCGCCGGCACGCTGCTGGTGACGGTGATCGCGCTGATCGTCGCGGTGCCGCTGGGTCTGGCGAGCGCCGCTTACCTCTCGGAGTACGCGCCACAGCGGACCCGGCGGCTGCTCAAGCCGACGCTGGAGGTGCTGGCGGGTGTCCCGACGGTCGTGCTGGGCTACTTCGCCCTGACCTTCATGACGCCGCTGCTGCGCGCGACGTTCGGGCTCGCGCTGGATGTGTCGATCTTCAACGCCGCCAGCGCCGGCATCGTCATGGGCATCATGATCGTCCCGACGATCGCCTCGCTGTCCGAGGACGCGATGTCGGCGGTGCCGACCGCGCTCCGCGAGGGCGCCTACGGCCTCGGGTCGTCCAAGCGCCACGTCGTGACCAGGGTGGTCATGCCCGCGGCGCTGTCGGGCATCGTCGCCGCGGTGATCCTGGCGCTGGGGCGCGCGATCGGCGAGACGATGATCGTCGCCATCGCCGCGGGCAACCTGCCCAACCTGACCTACAACCCCTTCGACCAGATCCAGGCGATGACCGCCTACATCGTGCAGGCGGTGCAGGGCGAGGCGCCACGCGGGTCGTTGACCTACCAGTCGATCTTCGCTGTCGGGGCGCTGCTGTTCGTGATGACCCTGACCATCAACCTGATCGCCGCACGGTTCGTCCGCCGCTACCGGGAGGCCTACTGAGATGGCGGCCGTGTCGACGCCCGAGCGGCTGGCCCGCAGGGCCCAGCAGGACCTCGCGCAGCCTCCCGCACGCAGGCGACGTGAACGGCTGTTCCACCGCCTGCTGCTCGCGGCGACCGCCGTGGCCATCGTCGTGTTGGCCGTGCTCCTGGTCGACATCCTGCGCGACGGCGTGCTGAACCTACGGCCGTCACTGTTCACCAACTACGCGTCACGTTTCCCGGAGCGCTTCGGCTTCCGCTCGGGCCTGACCGGGACGCTGTCGCTGATGGCGCTCGTGGCGGTGCTGTCCTTCCCGATCGGGTTGGGTGCGGCCACCTACCTCGAGGAGTTCGCGCCGACCAATCCCTTCACGCGGCTGATCGAGGCGAACATCTCGAACCTGGCCGGCGTGCCGTCGGTCGTCTATGGCCTGCTCGGGGCGGGCGTGTTCGTCTACTTCTTCAGCCTGGGCCGCTCGCTGCTGGTCGGTGCCATCACGCTGTCGTTGCTGATCCTCCCGGTCATCATCGTGGCGTCACGCGAGGCGCTGCGGGCGGTGCCGGGGGAACTGCGTGAGGCCGGCCTGGGCCTGGGAGCGACGCCGTTGCAGGTCGTCGCCAGGCAGATCCTGCCCCAGGCGATGCCCGGCATCCTGACCGGCACGATCCTCGCGCTGTCGCGGGCGATCGGCGAGACGGCACCCATCCTGGTGGTCGGCGCGCTGTTCTCGCGGCGTTCCGACAACGTGCCGTGGGACACCAACGACGCGTTCTCGGCGATGCCGGTCCAGATCTACAACCTGGTGTCGCGCCCGCAGCAGGAGTTCCAGGTCGACGTCGCGTCAGCGGGGATCATCGTGCTCATGGTGCTGCTCCTACTGATGAACTCGCTCGCCATCATCCTGCGCAACCGGTATTCGAGGAGCAACTAGATGGAGCAGACGAGCACGCAGAGGCATCCCGTCGAGACGGAGGTGGGGACCACGGTGGCGACGGCGGACGGCGATCGCTTCGTACGTGGGCGGCAGCCGCTCGACAACGAGCTGGCGCGCCAGGCCGCGGCGCGCGGTGCGGGCGTCCGCGACGACGCCAACGTCGTGTTCGACCTCGACAACGTCACTGTCAGGTACGGCGAGTTCCCCGCCATCCGCGACGTCAGCATGCAGATCCGCGAGCGCATGATCACCGCGCTCATCGGGCCGTCGGGATGCGGCAAGACCACGTTGCTGCGGTGCCTGAACCGCATGAACGACCTGATCCCGAGCGCGTCGGTCGCAGGCAGCATCAGCTACCACGGTGCGGACCTGTACGCCAGGAGCGTCGATCCGGTCGAGGTGCGCCGCCGCATCGGCATGGTGTTCCAGAAGCCGAACCCCTTCCCCAAGTCGATCCGCGACAACATCCTGTTCGGTCCCAAGGTCACCGGGATGACCTTTGACCCCGACGAACTGGTTGAACGGTCGCTCCGCGATGCCGCGCTGTGGGACGAGGTCAAGGACAAGCTGGATACCAGCGCGCTGGGACTGTCCGGTGGGCAGCAGCAGCGGCTGTGCATCGCGCGCGCGATCGCGGTCGAGCCGGACGTGATCCTGATGGACGAGCCGTGCTCGGCGCTCGACCCCATCGCGACCGGTGCGATCGAGAACCTCATGCGTGACCTGAGCGGTCGGTACACGATCGTGATCGTCACCCACAACATGCAGCAGGCGGCGCGCGCGTGTGACATGACCGCCTTCATCACCACCGAGGTGCAGCAGGACGAGAAGGGCCACGACCGGCGGTCCGGTCGCCTCATCGAGTTCGATCGGACCGAGGTCATCTTCGGGGACCCCAACGACAAGCGCACCGAGGACTACATCAGCGGGCGCTTCGGTTAGCCGGCCGCCAACCGTTCGATCTCGAGCACACCGTCGGCGCGGTCCGCGCGGAAGCGCCGCAGGACGTGCTGTTCGGCTGGTGACAGCGCGGGCTGGGGTTGCTCGGTCTGCGGCTGTGTCGACGGTGGCTGCAGGTCCAGCATGGCCGCCAGATGCGCCAGTGGGGGATCGAACGCCGGCCCGTCACCGAGGGTGAGCAGAACGGGGGCGACGCCGGCGTCGTCGAACCACCGCAGCCAGGAGTGCTCGGTGGCCTCGATCAGCGTGAGTTGCGCCGCGACGTCCCGGGGGCTCGGTGTGGTGCCCGACGCCGCGCGGGCCATGGCCAACCTGACGGCCTGCGTGTCGATGGCTTCGTCGCGGACGAACACGAACTGCGCCGACGGCGCGATCGCGGCGATGATCGGGAGCGTGCGCACCGCGGTCAACTGCATCACGCCCGCCACCTGGCGGTGCAGACGTCGCAGGTGGGCCCACTGCAGCACCACTCCGAACACGCCGTCCGGGGTGGAGCGGTGGAGGTGCAGCGCGGCGACGTACTCGTCGAGGTTCATCACCTGCCAGCGTCGCACGAGCGGCGTCGCGACGGCGTCGATGTCGAAGTACTCGATCGGGACGCCGGCGCCACACCGCTCGAGCGCCGCGGTCAGCGGGCCGGAGCGGAGACCCGGCGTCGCGCACACGACGATGCTGCGGCGCGGCGTTGTGCCGGGCGGGATGCCGTCCAGATCATGTCCGGCGGCGAGCGGGCCGGGTCCGAGAGATGTCACCCGTCGTCTGTCGGCCGTGGGGACGCCGCATCAACCACATGTGTCGACCGCAGGTCCATCCGTGCGCCCCGGGCACCGGGATGCCCGTCCGGGGCCGCCGGTGCGGCGTGTTCGGATGGTGGACCGGGCCGCACGGAGCCGGGCGGGTATCGTTCGGGCAGAGCGTTGCATGAATGGCGCGCGAACGATGGAGGAACGCGGCGTGAAATCCGGTGATGCACGGCGGTTGCAGCCGCGCCGGGTATCCCGGTCTTCATACAATTCGTCGCGGATGCCCAAGGTGCTGGTGGTCGAGGATGAGCCCTCTCTCGTGGAGGCGCTCGAGTTCGGCCTTGCCGAGGAGGGCTTCGAGGTCATCGCGGCCAACGACGGTGCGGCGTCGCTGACGCTGTTCGATCGGGAGCGACCGGATCTGGTGCTGCTCGACCTGATGCTGCCCGAACTGTCGGGCACCGAGGTCTGCAAACGGATCCGTTCGCACAGCAAGACGCCGATCATCATGCTGACCGCCCGCGACTCCGAGATCGACAAGGTGGTCGGGCTCGAGGTCGGTGCCGACGACTACGTGACCAAGCCGTTCTCGATGCGCGAACTGATCGCGCGCGTCAAGGCCGTGCTGCGCCGCAGCGGTGAGGATCCGGGCAACGCCGATGCGATGGCGGTGGAGGTCTCAGGCGTCCGTGTCGACGCCGAGCGCTACGAGGTCTCGGTTCGTGGCCGCACGGTGGAACTGCCGCCCAAGGAGTTCGCCCTGCTCGAACTGCTGGTGCGCAACGCCGGACGGGTGCTGACCCGCGAGGTGTTGATCGACCGCATCTGGGGGGCGGACTACGTCGGTGACACCAAGACGCTCGACGTGCACATCAAGCGGCTGCGGGGACGGATCGAGGAGGATCCGCATGAGCCGCTGCTCATCCAGACCGTGCGCGGTGTCGGGTACAAGTTCCGCGACGGCTGAGGTTACCGGCCGCTGATGCGGCGGTTGCTCGAGGGTGCCGCCCGCCGGGGCATGGGCCGGCTGTTCGTCGTCGTGCTGCCCCTGCTGACCGTGCTGTCCGCGGTGATCGGCGTGCTGGTCGATTCGGTGGTCGCCGCGCTCGTGCTCGCGGTGCTGCTCGGCCTGCTCGCCACCGCGCTCGTGCTCGCGGTCGTGTCCGCCCGTGCCCGCATGCTCGCGGAGCGGGTGGACCGCGTGGCAGAGGACCGCGTCAGCGCCGAGCGCCTGTTCGACGGGGGTCACGAGTGGCGGGAGCTGGCCGAGGCGATCGACCGGATGGCGATGGCGCGGCGGACCCAGGCCGAGGAGGTCGTCCAGGAGCGGGTGCGCAGCAAACGCCTGCTCGAAGAGCTGCCGTCGGCCGTGCTGCTGCTCGACGGCCCTGCGCTGATCTACGCCAACCGCGCGGCGCGCGAGCTGTTCGCGATGCCCGAGGATGCGGCGCACGTCGACTTCGTGGACCGCGGATACGGGGCGTTGCTCGACGCGGTCGAGGAGGCCGCGGAGGTCGGGCGTCCGATCGACCTCGAACTGGACCGTGGTGACCGCACCTTCACGGCCCGCGCGTCCAGGCTCGGCCCCGACCAGGTCGTGCTGGTGATCCGCGACATCACGCGGGTACGGCGACTCGACGCGGTGCGGCGCGACTTCGTCGTCAACGCGTCCCACGAGCTGAAGACGCCGGTGGCGGGCATCCAGGCCCTGGCCGAGTCGCTGGCGCTCGCGCTGCGTCATGACCCCAGCCGTGCCACCCGGATGGTCTACCGCATCGAGCACGAGGCCGGACGTCTGGCCAGGCTGGTGCGTGACCTGCTCGATCTGGCGCGCCTCGAGGAGCCCGAGAACGTCCAGCAGCGGCGGCGCGTCAACGTGGCCGAGGTCGTGCGTGCGCAGGTCCAGCGGATGGAGCCGATCGCGGCCGAACGCGACATCACGATCGACGTCTCGCTGCCCGCGCTGGCGGTGGTGGTGGCCCTGCCCGAGGACGTCCGTTCGATCGTGACCAATCTGCTGGAGAACGCCGTGCGCTACAACCGGGATGGCGGGACGGTCACCGTGTGCCTGACACGCGAGGACGCCCACGTGACGCTCGAGGTCAGCGACACGGGTGACGGCATCCCCGAACAGGATCGCGACCGCGTCTTCGAACGCTTCTACCGCATCGACAAGGCGCGCAGCCGCGCCGCCGGTGGCACCGGGCTGGGGCTGTCGCTGGTGCGGCACGCCGCCGAGCGCCATGGCGGGACCGTCACCCTGCACAGCGAGGTCGGGGTCGGGTCGACGTTCCGTGTGGAACTGCCGGTCGCCGCAGGGTGACGGGTTGCGGCCCGTCGAGCGCACGGTGCGTGCGCAGCGCCGTAGACTGCTGCCGACATGCAGATCCCTGATGACGTCACGCGTGCCAGCGGCAAGACCAAGCGCGCACCGGCCATGATGTCCGAGCTCATCGAACGCTACGGCGGTGGCGTCGTCGAGCTGGACTGGACGACCCCCTTCGAGCTGCTGATCGCGACCATCCTGTCGGCCCAGTCGACCGACAAGAAGGTCAACGAGGTCACTGCCGAGCTGTTCAAGAAGTACCCGGGGCCCGCCGACTACCTGGCGGTCGATGAGATCGAGCTGCAGGCCGACATCTTCCAGACCGGGTTCTACCGTCAGAAGACCAAGGCCATCCGCGGTGTCTGCGCCGAGCTGCTGGAGCGGTTCGACGGCGAGGTGCCGCAGTTGATGGCCGATCTGATCACACTGCCCGGAGTGGCGCGCAAGACGGCCAACGTGGTCCAGAGCGCGGCGTTCCCCGAGGTCCACGCCACCGACCCCGACGCGGGCGTGGCGGTCGACACGCACGTCAAGCGGCTTGCCCGGCGCTTCCAGTTCACCAGGCACGAGGATCCGGCCAAGATCGAACGTGATCTGATGCGCCTGCTGC
>Ga0299907_10002423_pt1 | contig 11480 bp, 11 predicted proteins | sample RVTome_16_FD_198680 | JGI IMG/M metagenome (GOLD analysis project Ga0299907, IMG submission 198680) | Soil microbial communities from uranium-contaminated site in the Upper Colorado River Basin, Wyoming, United States - RVT152D67 (version 2) ...
GCCCGAGCAGTGACCGATGAAGTGGAAGTCGCCGCGATCGTTGTAGAGGCCAAGGAGAAGCGAGCCGATCTTTCCTCCGTCCTTGTGCTCCCTGAATCCGCCGACCACAACATCGACGGTGCGGCGGTGCTTGATCTTGATCATCGCCCGTTTCCCGGCCTGGTAGGGCAGCGAGGGCTTCTTTGCGATGATGCCGTCACAGCCCGCCGATTCGAACTCGTGGAACCACCGTTGCGCGGTGGCTCCGTCGTCGGTCTCAGGGGTCAGGTGCCAGGGATGGGAGAGCGAGGCGTAGAGGTCGACGAGACGCTCACGACGCTCGGTGAAGGGGATTTCCCGCAGGTCCTCGCCTCGAACCGCGAGCAGGTCGAAGGCGACGAGCTCGGCGGGAGTCTCCTCGGACAACATTGTGATCCGGGACTCCGCCGGATGAATCCTCTGCTGCAGGGTGTCGAAGTCGGTGGCCCCGCCCACCACGACCACGATTTCCCCGTCCACCACGGTCGCCTCGGGGAGCTGTTCGAGGGCGGGGCGCAGCTCTGGGAAGTAGCGGAGGAGCGGCTTCTCGTTCCGGGAGTCCAATCTGATCTCGGGCTCGGACCAGGAGAGGGAGCGAAAGCCGTCCCATTTCGGCTCGTAGACGAAGTCGCCCTTGGGCCAGCTCTCGGAGACCTTGGCCTCCATGGTCGCCACCGGGGGAGGGAAGGGATGGCTCACCAGGCGAGTCTATGTCCCTTAGCCTGAACGCCTGATGTGGGAAAAGACAAAGAGTGGGTTCCATCTCGCATACGAGATCGTGCGCGCCACTATCGATCGGTTCGGGAAGCACCGAGCCGACCGGATGGCGGCGGCCGTCGCCTACCGCACCATGTTCGCCCTCGCCCCCCTGCTCCTCGTGGGGATCTGGGTGCTGGGTCTGGTCCTAGGGGGCAACGCGGCTGCCCGTCAACGCATCCTCGACGAGGTGATGAGGGTTGCAGGCAGCGAGATCAGGCAGGCTCTCGATGTCTTTCTGGAGAACGCCATAGTGAGCGGGAACACTGCGGCTCTACTCGGTTTCGCACTCCTCATCTGGACCGGCTCCAGCCTCTTCCTCGAATTGCAGCGCGATCTCAACGACATCTTCGGCGTCCCTGCCGAGGAGCGCAGCGGCATCACCGCGATGTTGCTGAGGCGCGGGCTCGGCTTTTTCTGGGTGATCGTGTTCGGGGTCGCCTTGATCGCCTTGTGGGGCCTCAATGCCATCTGGCAGTTCATGGGCGATCTCGTACCCGAGATGTTCGACGTCCTCGGAGCTCTCCTGGCACTAATAGCCCCGGTGGTGTCATTGATCATCGTCCCCTTGGTCTTGGCCCTGGCATACCAAACGCTGAGCCATCTCGAGGTCCGCTGGAGGGCGATCTGGTGGGGGTCGTTCGTCACGTCGGCAGTCCTCATCGGAGCCGCATACCTCGTTGGTCTCTACTTCCGGCTCTCGGGACCTCCGAACGCGGTGAATGTGGCGGGGTCGATCTTTGTCATCCTGCTCCTCGCCTTTGTGCTCTCCGCGGTGTTCCTGTTCGGGGCGGAACTGATAACCGTCATCGACGACTACCTGGCGAACGGCGAGATCGGCTCATCCACCCAGCGGCAGCCAGAGGCCGCTTCGGCTCAGCCGGCCGCCGGCGAGCCTCGCAAGCGGGCCGCCCTGAGCACGGTCGGCGCATTCCTCCTCGGGCTGTTCGTGGCGAGACGGAGGGACAGAGACTGACCGTCTCGCGCTTGGGCCGATGGCGCAATAACCTCTCCTACGATGTCAGTTGACATTGCAGGCTTCGTCGCCGATCTCAAGGAGCACGCCACCGAGCACGGCTTCCACGTCCATGACGAGCGTCACTTCGTCGAGACCTATTCGCTACGTCAGTCCTGGGAGGTCGACGTTCACCCCGAGGCGGGATGTGGTGGCCCCATCGACCTCCACCTAGCCCTCGACGTCGATCCCAAGGTGCTGCTGTCCCTCCGTGACCGGCTCGAGGCCATAGACGACGACTTCGAGGAGCCCGAGGACGAGTACTTCCTCGACCTCTACTTCAACTGGGCGGTCCCGCCGCTGGAGAACCCACCCGATCTGCTGGTCCTGGCCACCGACCTGGCCGGGATCGGCGGTGTCGACCTGGCGGTGGAGGCCTCGGCCATCGACTCGTATGCCGCGGTCGCCGACGCCCCGGAGCGTCGCCTCGCCCTTCAGGGGAAGGCCACGGTGAGCCTGGTCGATGTGTTCATGGGCCGGGATCAGCTCTGCGACCTTCTCGACCGCTCCCACGAGATCAGCCACTACATCCTGGACCGGGTCGAGGGCTGGATGGAACTGCCGGGTTAGAGGCTGAGCAGGGCCCAGGCCCCGAGGGCTGCGGTCACGGCGGCCAGGCCGTAGAACAACGTGCGGGTGAGGGGCTTGGGGGGTGGGGCCGCGGACTCCCCATGGGGCGCGGACGTCTCGGGCCCGGAGACGGTCTTGCTGTGTCGCCCGCGCCGAGCCTGACCCTCGTCCTGCTTGGGGGTCGTGGAGAGCCCGTACCCGGTGCCGTGGTTGAGTCCGGCCTCGAAGAGGCGGGCGTCGCGGGGCACGAACCGGAGAGACTCGCTCTCGGCAGTGATGGCGTAGACGCCTTGACCGAGATGGGCGATGGCGCACTCGTCGGGGGCCCAATCCCCGATCTCGAGATCCCCTGCCTGGAGATGGACCCGATCCGGGTCGAGGCCGATGATTACCTCGACCTCGTCCTCGTCGAGATTCACGATTCCGTCGTATTTGGGCACCGGCTGGGTCTCCCGATCGGTGTGACCGCCAACAACCTAGGCCGATCGGGGCCTTCTGGGAACCCCTGGTGGCCCGTTACTAGAAGCCGGCGCCGATGGCGTCGCAGAGGAAACGGGCGAATCCGGCCGATCGGCCGAACATGGTGGCGAGGCGGGTGTCGAACCCGCTGCTCGTGATATCTCTTTGACTCAGCCGCGAGGCGGCGACGAAGCTCCGGAGCCTGAGATCGTGGCCATGGGGCTGATCTCCGTCGAACTCGCGTGGGACTCGCTTGAGCATCTCATCCTCGTCGTGCTCCACGGCCCAGATCTCGGTGAAGGCTCGGGTCCCAGTCGCCTTCGCCCAATCCTTGGGACGGCTCGCGATTCTATGACGCACCTGGCCTGCCGTGGCGGAGTCGGGCCGCCACATGCCCACACCTGCGAAGGAGCCGGCCGGCTCCAAGTGGAGATATAAGCCCGGAGCGTGAACGTCCTTTCCCGTTTCGTGGCGGAACTGGATCCCGACGTTGGTCTTGTAGGGCGTCTTGTCCGCCGAGAAGCGGATGTCCCGGTAGGGTCGCATCAGGGAGCCGCCCACCGGCAGGGCATCGGCGGTGAAGTGCGGGGAGATGGCGGCCAGTCTCTCGGCGAAGTCGGAGATGAACTCCAGCGCCGGCGCCTGGACCGTTTCCCGGTAGCGGCTCTTGTTCTTCTCCCACCAGATCTTCTCGTTGTTCTGTTCCAGTTCCCTCAGGAAGGCGAAGAGGGCCGGGGTGAAATGGCGCTTGGCCACGGTGTGCTCCTGTCACTCGTCGTCGATGCGAAGGTATGCGCGCCCGGATCCCCAGGGAAGGGGTTCGTCAGATGTGATGGGTCGCTTCGGGCTCCAGTTCGGACCACGGAGCCCTGAATCCGTCACGCAGGGCCCGGCTGAACTTCCTGAAATCGGTGCGCAGCACCCACGCCGCGGCGAGGAGGAACACAACGCCGACGACGATGCGGGCCTCGACCGACACCTCTTCCGACATCAGACCCACTTCGACCATGGCTGACTCTCCGAGCTGGGCGAAGAACAGGCCGAGCATCACCCATGCCTCGGTGCGGCTCACCGATCGGCTGGCGATGATTGCGACGGCGAATACCGACTGGGCCGCAGTCACCCAGAGCTCGACGCGCTGTCCGGTGTCCAGCGGCAGACCGGTCAGCTGCCCCGCGAAGATGGCGAAGACGATGGGGAGGGTGCCCACCAGCAGAGTCCATTGGTTGACTTTGGACGAGATGAGGGCTCCGATACCGGTGCGGGCGGCGAGACGCCAGGCGAACAGGGTTGCCACCAACAGCTCGGGGGCCTCGGATGCCAGCGGGGCCAGCCACTTGATGAGGAGGAACTCGCTGATGCCGATCTCGCCTCCGAGCGCCTGAAGGGAGTGCACGAAAGGTTCGGCGACGGCCAGGATCACCCCCGCGGCGACGACGAACATGGTGTAGTTGAGCACCCGCCGCGTCGCTCTCGGGAGAACGGCGATGAAGGCACTGGGACCCACCAGATGCGGATTCTCAGGGGGAGCGCCAGCGAGCCTGATCATGTAGGCGACATAGATGGCGACCAGGATGCCGGCATCGAGAAGGGTGAGGGTGTCCTTGAGGAAGAGGGTCAGGCCGTAGATCGATGCCACCGCCAGGTATGCGATGTCGACCGACTGGGAGCGCTTCAGATTCACTCGGTCGAATGTCGCACCCTCGGCTTTCTCGAGATTGGCGCCGCTCTTCTTCACTCGCCAGGTGCCGAGGAGGATGACGAGTGGCCAGCCGAAGCCGATCAGGAGCTGGTTGGCCCCGGTCATGTTGGCCAGGGCGAGCGGCCCCGACCTGGAGGCATCCCCGGTGGCAGCGAACTCCTGCCCGGCGTTCATCGCGAGCACGAAGTCGACCGCGTACTCGGGGAGAACGGCGATCAGGGCGAGCAGTGCCAGCGCCAGGCCCGACCCCACGTCGAGCTGGATCACCTCGGCTGCCCAGGAGAGGACGAAGGCTGCGCCGACGATGGCGCCTCCGAATATCAATGCCGAGAGGATCGGGTCGATGTGCTGGCCGGTGATCCGGACGACGATCCCGGGCAGGGTGACCGCGATGGCCAACCCCATGATGAACAGCTGGCGCGTGGGGTGGAGGTCGGGTTGGCTCTGCTCCATGGGCGGCGGGAGTTTAAGGCCGAATCAGTTCAAAACCCGTTTGCAGCTCCAAGCTTGCCAGTAGTACTTCCCCTCTTTCTGGTACTCGTTTGCCAGCCAAGCCGCCGAGGCCGCGTTGGCCTCGGGCTCGAAGGGGCTCGCACCTGCGTAGCCGGCTCTGGGTGAGGTGGTGGTCCAGGTGCTGGGGAGGAACTGGAACAGCCCGGACGCTCCCGAGTACGGGTTGTAGGCGTCGGGGTCTCCGTTGCTCTCGCAGTCGATGATGCGGAGCGCCTCCTCGACCCGGTGCGCCGGGAAGAAGCTCTGCACCAGCGATCGCCAGCGTTCCACGGCGGGGGGATGGTCCCAGGGCCCGCCACCCCCGCCGGAGGTGGTGGTCGTGCCCGCGGCCGTACCGCTGGTGGTAGGGGGCGAGCTCGTGGTCGGGGTGGTCGAGACCGGAGTGGCTCGCGCCTCCTGGCGCTGTCTCTCCTGGTCCCGTGCCTGGGCGGCGTCTACAGCGCTCAAGGCCGATCGATAGGCGGAATCGGCGGCCTGTGCCTGCCGCACCGCGGTGGCAACCTTCTCGTCCGCCTCCTCATAGATGGCGGCGAAATTCTCCACTTCGGCGTCCATCTCCTCCTGAAGCACGGTGAACTCCGCCTGTTTTGCCAGGTATTGCTCTTGAAGGGTGACCAGGTCGCGTCGCTTGACCACCAGTTGGTCGACCTCGCTCTGGCCGGCGGAGACCACATCTTCCACCACCGAGGAGGCCACCAGAGCATGCTCCACCGACCCGGTGCTCACCCAGGCCACTGTGGGCGAGCCGAGGACTGTCATGTAGGCGTCGACCGCCTGGGTCTCGATGTCGGCCTGGATCCCCGCCAGTTCCACATCGGCGAACCCGAGGTGGGCGGCGATCCGGTCGAGAGTCGCGCCGAGGATGGAGAGCTGGGCGGCGAGTTCGTTGAGCCTCGTGATCGATTCGGTGAGCTGGAGCTCGATCGCCCTCCGGTTGGCCACGGCCTCGTCGACCAGACCGCTGGCGGCGGCGGCGGTGCGTCGCGCCGATTCGGCCTCCTCCTCTGTCTCGGAGAGGCTCTGGGCAATGGCGAGGGGACCTCCGGTGAGAACGAGGACGAGGGCGACCCACAGAGCGAGCAGGGGAGACGGGGTTCTCGGTAACCGCATGGGGCTGTCTCAGAGGCTAACTGCTGAGCGCCGGGTGGGAGAAGTGGAATGACGGGTCGGGCCTTCCGGGACGGTGGATACCGATATCCTCGACTCATGGCCAGGCGCAACATCGCTTCCGGCTCCCCGTTCGAGCCGCAGGTCGGCTTTAGCAGGGCTGTCCGGGTGGGGGACCGCGTGCTGGTGGCCGGTACCGCCCCCATCTGGCCCGACGATTTCGTCGACCCGGACCCGGCCGTCCAGGCCAGGCGATGTCTCGAGATCATGCTCGCCGCCCTCGAGGAGGCGGGGGGCGAGCCGACAGATGTGGTGCAGACCCGCATGTTCATCACCGACAGGCGGGATGCGGGGGCGGTAGGCGGGGTCCATGGCGAGGTGTTCGGCGAGATCCGCCCCGCGGCCACGATGGTGGTGGTGGCCGGGTTGTTGGACGAGCGCTGGAAAGTGGAGATGGAACTAGAAGCGGTGGTTTCGGGTTGAATCATGAGAGAGATTGCTAGGAGGTCGTGAATGTTTGGTAGGAAGAGCCCGAAGATGCCGGAGGCCACCGAGGCCCTTCCCGGTCGTGATCGGCCGGTCGAGGTCCCGGAGGCACATTTCGTCAACGGCAACCCGCTGGCCCTGCCGTACCCGGAGGGAACCGAGGTCGCAGTATTCGGGATGGGCTGTTTCTGGGGGGCGGAACGGCGCTTCTGGCAGCTTCCCGGCGTGTGGACCACCTCGGTGGGATACGCAGGGGGCTACACCCCCAATCCCAGCTACGAAGAGGTCTGCACCGGACGAACCGGCCACGTAGAGGTGGTCCAGGTGGTCTACGACCCCGAGAAGGTCTCCTATGACGAGCTGCTTCGGGTGTTCTGGGAGACCCATGACCCCACTCAGGGCTACGGCCAGGGCAACGACATCGGCACCCAGTACCGCTCGGCGATCTACACCACCACCGACGAGCAGCTCGACCAGGCGAAGCGGTCACGCGACGTGTACCAGCGGGTGTTGACCGAGCAAGGCCACGAGGAGGTCACCACTGAGATCGAGCCGCTCGGTGAGTACTACTACGCAGAGGACTACCACCAGCAATATCTGGGGAAGAACCCCCACGGTTACGACTGCCATGCCAACACCGGGGTGGCGTACCCGGGTCTGGCGGCTTCCCGCAGCTGACGCCGGGTTCGGGCTCAGGCCGCGGCGAGGACCGTTTCGACCAGCGCCTGGCCCTCGAGGTTTTGCAGCTCGAGCAGGACATCGGGGGTCACCCCCACTCCGCCGAAGTCGAGGCCGCCGGGGGTGAGCCAGCGGGCGATGGTGAGCTTCAAGGCACCGCCGTTGGAGAGGTTGAAACGCTGCTGGACCGTGTTCTTCCCAAAGGTGTTCTCCCCAACCACGGTGGCCCGACCGCGTTCCTGGAGTGTTGCCGAGACCACCTCCGACGCCGAGGCGCTTCCCTTGTTGACCACGAACACCACTTCGACGTCGTCGGGGACGATGGAGGCGCCGGTCACCTCATAAGTGACGTTCGCGTCCGGGCCCTGGGTGACGACGACCTCGCCATCGGGGAGAAAGGCCGAGGTGACCTCCACGGCTGTCTCGAGCAGGCCTCCCGGATTGTTGCGCAGGTCGACGACGAGCCGTTCGATGTCGGCGGAGAGGAGCTCGACGAGTGCCCCCTCGAACTGCTCGTCGGCACTCTGGGTGAAGACGCTGAGCTTGATGTACCCGGTGTCTCCGAACAACTCGTACTCGAGGATGGGGATGACCACGGCGGCGCGAGTGATGGTCACCTCCACCTCTTCGCCGTCCCGTTCCAGCGTGAGGTTCACGTCGGTCCCAGCCGGGCCCCGCACCGCGGCGGTGACCGCGTCGATGCTCCAGCCCATGATCGACTCTCCGTCGACCTCGAGGAGGATGTCGTCGCGCTGCAACCCCACTTCTTCCGCCGGGGCGCCTCGGATGGTCGAGACGATGTACAGGCGGCAGGTCGCGGAGATGACGGCGCACTGCTGCTCGCCCTCCTCCTCGGTGCGGTCCTCCGGTGACACCAGCGCGCCGATTCCCTCAATCTCCCCTTCCTGCTCCTCCTCGAGGAGGGCCAGTGCCCGGGAGTCGAGATAAACGGAGTTGGGATCGAGGGCGTGTGCGGTGATTCCCACGACGATGGCCTCGGCTCCCTCGGCCGAGTCGTCAGCCTCCCCGGCAACTGCCTCACACGCCAGGGAGAACTCCTCGGCGGGGACCGCGCAGACCAGGGGCTGATCGCTGCTCGACCCGTCCAGGCTCTCGACTCCCTGAGCCGCCGCGGCGGCCAGGGTGGCGTCATCCACCTCGTCCACATAATGGGTCTTGATCAAGTCGTAGACCTCGCAGACGATGGCGACCGGGTCCGGTGCCTCGGGACACTCGACCTGCTCGATGACCCGTGCGGGGCCGCTGGTGGTGGTGTGATCGTCAGCACTCGAGCTCGACGGGCTGGCGCCTGTCGTGGTGGAGCTGGAAGCGGCCTGGGTCGAGGTCGACGAGCCCCCCTGCGGATCGCAAGCGGAGACCAAGACGAGCAGGGTGGTCAGCGCGATGAGCCGCGGGTGTCGTTTGGTCATGAGGCGGCTTCGATGGCGGCGGCTACGGCGTCCTCCAGAGTTGAGGCCACAGACCACTCGACTTGACGATCGGGGATCAGCCCCTCGGCCCCGGCACTGTGACCGGCGGGAGTCATCCAGCGGGCGACCGCCACATAGAGCTCTCCACCGTTGTTCAGGGTGAAGGGTATCTGCACCGCGTCTTTACCAAAGGTGTTCGTCCCCACGATCACCGCGCCGCGGCGGTCCCGCAACGCCCCGGCGAAGATCTCCGCGGCCGAAGCCGTGCCCTCGTTGACCATGACCACCAGACGCTGGGTGGTGGCCAGGCCCCCGGGCTCGGCGAGATAATCCTCAGAGCCTTCCGGGGAAACCTCGGTGAGCACCACACCCGAGTCGATGAATTCGGAGGCTGTCTCCACCGCAGAGATGATGTACCCACCCGGATTGTCCCTCAGATCGACGACGATCGTCCCCGGCTCGAGCTCCATCACCGCGGTCAGCGCATCGTGGACCAGCCCGGGGATGTCTTCCTCGAAGTCGGGGATCTTCAAGTAGGCCACCCCCTCCAGTGGTAGGTCGATCTCCACGTTGGGTACCTCGAGCTCGCCCCGCTCGACCACCAAGGGCAGGGTCAGCCCCTCCCGCTGGACGGTGATGCCCACCTCCCCGGTCTCGTCGCCGGCGAGCTCAGCGGCCAGAGCGGCGAAGCTGAGTCCTTCCACGGGCTCCTCGTCCACGGCGACGATCACGTCCCCCGGCATCAGCCCCGCTTCGTCGCCGGGGTTGTCCTCGAGGACGAAGACGATCTGAAGAGGGCAGGCGTCGGCGATCCGCATGCACTTGGAGCCGGCGGCATCGGTGGCGTCGAGCAGAATCCCCACACCGAGGACGAGGCCGTTGGCCCGGAATGCCTGAGCATCGGCGGGCGCCACGTAATAGGAGAAAGGACCCAAGCCGAAGTTCGCCATCGAGGAGACCGCCGCCTCCATCGCCGGGCGCACCGGCAGGCCGGTCTCGCGGACTCTGCGGGCGAGCTCGTCGCACAGGGCCAGGAACGCCTCGTCGGGGAGGGCGCAGAAGAGGGTTCTGGGAGGCGGCTCGGTGTCGGCGGTCTCGAACCCGGCTAGGCCCTCGAGTGCCAGTGCCGCAAGCTCGTCGGCGCTCAGCGGGCGATCGACATGCCAGCGTTGCGCCAGCCGATAGACCTGGCACAGGGCCGAGAAGGTGACAGGTGGGGAGGAACACCCCACGACCTGGTACTCGACACCGGCCCGGGTCGTACTAGTCACCGGAGGGGGAGCGGTGGTGTCCGGAACCGGCGAAGTGGATGGGGCCGGATCAGACACGGACGAGCAGGCTGTCAAGAGCACGACAACGAGTAGACACCGGCTCATCAACCTCATTATGGAGCCAGTTGTCGGCAGTTACCGTCCCCGGGATGAGCGTCAGGTTCGTGCTCAGGGACCCCCTCGGGGAGACGGTGGCCCGTGACGTGGCGGACGGCTGCTGGGTGGTCGCCGAGGGCGGAGCCGAGACCACGGTGGGGGAGGGGCTCTGGGCGCTGCCCGGGCTGGTCGACGCCCACGCCCATCTAGCTGCGGAACAGCTCGACTACGAGCCCGGCGACTTCGAGGGAGCTGTGCTGCGGGCTCGCCAGGCCCTGCAGGCGGGGGTGACGCTGATTATCGACAAAGGCTGGAGGGACGCGACCACCATCGAGGTCGCCCGTCATCTCCCTCCCACGGAGCGACCCGAGATCGATGCGGCCGGCCGCATCATCACGGCCGAGGACGGTTACTACCCCGGCTTCGCCATCGAGGTTGGCCCGGACAGGCTCGGCGCCGAGGTGGCCGCGCAAGCCGCGGTCGGGCTGGGCTGGGTGAAGCTGATAGGCGACTGGCCTCATCGGGGGGTCGGCCCGGTGGCCAACTTCGACGAGGCGCAACTCCGGTTGGCGGTGGAGGTGGCGGAGACCGCCGGTGCACGGGTTGCCATCCACACCATGGCGCGCGAGGTGCCCTCACTGGCCGTCGCCGCCGGGGTCCACTCCATCGAGCACGGGCTCTTCCTCACCGAAGACGACCTAGCCACGCTCGTAGGGAGGGAGGGAATGTGGGTGCCGACGGTGGGGCGGATCGAGGAGACCATCGCCCAGCTCGGGGCGGCTTCATCGGGCGGCCGGCTTCTCTCGGAGGGCCTGGAGAACGTGCGGCGGTTACTCCCCTTGGCGGCGGAGGCCGGAGTGGTGATCCTCGCCGGAACCGACCTCGTCGGCTCGCCGGCCGGTGTCGCGGAAGAGGCGATCAGGCTCGGTGCCTGTGGGCTGAGCAACCGCCAACTGGTCGAGGCAGTCTCGATCACGGGGAGAGCAGCGACCGGTCGATCGTTCCGGTTCGAACCCGGCATGCCCGCCGATGCCGTGCTCTACCCGGTAGACCCCATCATCGAGCCGGCGGTTCTGTCCCATCCCGCCGCCGTGGTGAGGATGGGGCGGATGCTGTGAGGCTCGTCCTCGCCTCCGGCTCTCTGCGTCGCGCCAGACTGCTCGATCAGCTCGGGCTGGAGTTCGAGGTCGAGCCGTCGCAGGTCGACGAGACGCGGCTCCCCGACGAGGCACCGGCCGCCCATGTCGAGCGTCTGGCGAGGGAGAAATCCCTGGCCCCCCTGGCGCCCGACGCGGTCGTGGTGGCCGCCGACACCTTGATCGTCCACGAGGGGAGCATGCTGGGCAAGCCCGCCCATCCCGAAGAGGCACGGTCCATGT
>Ga0299907_10002424_pt1 | contig 11480 bp, 13 predicted proteins | sample RVTome_16_FD_198680 | JGI IMG/M metagenome (GOLD analysis project Ga0299907, IMG submission 198680) | Soil microbial communities from uranium-contaminated site in the Upper Colorado River Basin, Wyoming, United States - RVT152D67 (version 2) ...
GCCTGCAGTACGCCATCGAGATGCTGAACAGCTACGGCATCACCTCGATCCAGGATGCGAACGTCGATGAAGAAGACCTGAAGGCGTACCGCGCGCTGGACGACAGGGGCGAGTTGCATCTCAGAGTGGTTGGCTCGCAGTGGTGGGACAGGGAACGCGACACCGCGCAGATCGGCCAATTCAAATCGTTGCGCGACGAGTATACGAAAGGCCGTGTCCGGCCAACGACCGTCAAAATCATGCAGGACGGCGTCATGGAGAACTACACCGCTGCGATGCTCGAGCCGTACACCGGCAAGGGGGACTTGCGCGGCATACCGATGGTCGAGCCCGAAGCGCTGAAGGAGGCGGTGACCGCCCTGGATGCCGAGGGATTCCAGGTGCACTTTCACGCCATCGGAGATGCAGCCATTCGCCAGTCGCTGGATGCCGTAGAGGCGGCGCTGGACGGAAACGGCAACCTCGGCCACCGGCATCACATTTCGCATCTCGAGCTCATCGATCCAGCGGACGTGCCACGTTTTCGAAAGCTGGGTGTGGTGGCGAACTTTCAGCCTTTATGGGCGTTTGCCGACAGCTACATTACCGACCTGACCGTACCGTTCATCGGGCCGGAACGGGCGCGGTGGCTCTACCCCATTGCCAGCGTCCATCGGAGCGGCGGCATGATCGCCTTCGGCAGCGACTGGTCGGTTTCCACGGCGAATCCGTTTCACCAGATCGAGGTAGCCGTTACTCGCATGGGACCCTCCGGTCAAACGTCGGAACCGTTCATTCCGGAGGAGCGTATCGATCTGCCCCTTGCGCTGGCGGCGTTTACCATCCATGCGGCGTATGTGAATGCGAGTGAACTCGACACCGGTTCGGTTGAAGTCGGCAAGTACGCCGATCTGATCGTGCTGGACAGAAACCTGTTCGATATTTCGCCGGCGGAGATCTCAGAGACGAGCGTCCTGATGACGATGATCGAGGGCCGAGTAGTGCACGGCAACCTGGCGGACCTCCAGGATTCCGATCCGGACCGTTAGCAGGCTCAATACGAATCGGAGAGGTGGTAAGCTGCCGGCATGGCCGATGAAAAGAAACGCTTCCTCTTCGTCTCGCTCGGTGCGCTGATCAGCGACATCGCATGGCAGGTGGTGAAGGAAGGCCATGAGGTGAGGTACTTCATCGAGGACGAATCCGAAAAGAGCATCGGGGACGGCTTTGTGCCGAAGGTCGACGAGTGGGAGTCGCATATCGACTGGGCCGACGTGATCGTCTTCGATGACGTTCTCGGGCTTGGCGAGAAGGCGCAGCAGCTGCGCGCGGACGGCAAGCACGTGGTCGGCGGCACGGTCTACACGGACCGCCTTGAAGACGATCGCTCCTTCGGGCAGGAAGAGTTGAAGCGCCATGGCGTATCCATCATTCCCTTCCAGGAGTTCAAGGATTTCGATTCCGCGATCAGCTACGTCGAGGAAAACCCTTCGGCCTACGTCATCAAGCCGAGCGGCGAGGCGCAGAACATCAAGCGTCTGCTGTTCGTCGGCAGGGAAGACGACGGCAAAGACGTCATCCACGTACTGCAATCGTACAAGGCCGTGTATTCCGACACCGTCAAGGTGTTCCAGCTGCAGCGGCGCGTGCGGGGTGTCGAGGTAGCTGTCGGCGCGTTTTTCAACGGCAAGGAGTTCATGCAACCGATCAACGTCAACTTCGAGCACAAGCTGCTGTTTCCCGGAGACATAGGGCCATCAACCGGCGAGATGGGCACTTGCATGTACTGGAGCGGCCCGAACCGCATTTTCAAGGCCACACTTGCGAAACTGGAAGGGCGTCTCGCGGAGGAGGGCTACGTCGGTTATATCGACGTCAATTGCATCGTCAACGGACAGGGTATTTACCCGCTCGAATTCACCGCCCGTTTCGGCTACCCGACGATCAGCATCCAGGTGGACAGCCTTTCGATGCCGGTCGCCGATTTCCTCTCGGGAATGGCGGACGGAACGCTCGGCACTTTCAAGTTCAAGAGAGGCTTTCAGATCGGCGTGCGTGTCGTCGTCCCGCCGTTTCCCTACACCGATCCGAAAACCTTCGAAGCCAACTCCAAAGACCGTGTTGTTATCTTCCGCCGGCCAAACTACGAAGGCATACACATCGAAGACGTGAAGCTGGTGAACGGGGAATGGCTCATCACGGGCAACACCGGCGTCGTTCTCATCGTCACGGGCCAGGGCAGTTCCGTAAAGCAGGCCCAGTCACAGGCTTACCAGCGGGTCAGCAATATCCTCATTCCCAACATGTATTACCGAAAGGATATAGGCGACCGCTGGTTCGAGGACCACGACCGTCTGCACACCTGGGGGTATCTGCGCGAGAGCTGAAGACGGCGGCTCGGCGCGCCGTCTCTAGCCCGGAATCGCCCTTTTCCGCTGCGTCGCGGATGGCCATCGGTCTCGGTTGGGCTGTATTATCGGCAGCTCCATTCAACGAAGGACGGCACGATGGCATTGACGCCCGAAGAATTCGAGGAGCTGACGGAGAGTTTCGACTACAACGACTCCGACAAGGACGGAATGATCGAATTTCCGGAGTTCGTGAACATGTTGAATGCCCTCGAGGCAAACGTCGGTGTCGCGGAAGCACGAGTCGGATTCAATGAAGTCGACAGCGACGATGACGGCTCGATCGACCTCGATGAGTTCATCGAGTGGTGGAGCGACCGCTGACCTGCCGGTACGGTTGGTGGAGATAGTATTTTGGCCGGTCGTCCAGACGCAGGTGCAGCCAGGCGACTCCGCCGCCGGCGGTGCTGAGCCAGACGGGGCGATCGTCGAGCCTGCGCGACATTGCGAGACTGGCTTCCATCCATAAGGCGTGCCGTTGGGCGTTCGGGGCAGTGCGAACAAACGTCGCGAGATGCGTGTAGGCTGTTTCCTGCGCGAGAGGACAGGGGACCAGTAGTACGGCATCGCCACCGAGGTTCTGAAAGCTTACGACCGAGGCGTTGCCCGCACGCCTGAAATGCGCTTCGAACGGCGATGGATCCTGAGCCGTGACAAGTTCCGGACTGTCTTTCACAACGCATTCGAAAGCGGTTTGCAGATCGCCGGCGGTGATGCCCGGCGTCTCCCAGCGAAACGCTTCGAACGGTGTAGCGGCCAGCACGTTGGTGAATGCGGCGCGAAAAGCGGCGCTGTCTCGCCAGAGGCTCAACACGTCGTTCCAGTTCAGCGTGCGATCGCCGCTCTGTACGAGAAACCGAAGCGTTCGCTTATCGGGGGATTCGCATGGCCAGGACCACATTGACGCCGGGCCGTCCGCAGTCACTCGCGGCGTGCTTTGACGGTTGCGCCATCTGCGGTGTGTAACAGGAGTGCGCCGTCGGCGGCGATATCGAAGCGATGTGTCCCTTCGAGCAGGCCAAGGAACTCGATTTCCTGATTGTCGAGCGCAGGGGAGCAGGCCATTCGGGTGGCTCGCGCGCTGGAAATGGTCAGCCCCTCGCCGCTCAGCCGCCAGGCAGCGCCGTACCGGTTGCAGCTGGCGCGGCCGGTGACCTGGCCGTCGCCTCCGAAGTCGAGGGTCACTCGTGAGCGGTCGACAATACCGTTGCCGGCGAGATCCTCGACCACCCATTCGCCACCCTGCAGCAAGGAAGCGGGCGACCCGCCGCAGCCGGAAAACGCGCTCTCGTCGATGATGACGGACACCTCGTGCGGGTACGGCATTCCGCTCATCGTGTCGCGACAGATTCGATAGCTGACATCTACGCGCAGATCGTGGGCAGCGGTTCGCGACACATAGCGGCGGCCGTTCGCGGAGACCGACGGTGCGGGGCGTGGCAGGACGACTTCGTCGCTGCCGTAGTTCCATTTGAAGCTCAGCTCCTCGCCTTCCAGCTTCAGTATCCAGCCGGGCTCATTGCCGACGGCGGTCCAGCTTTCCCAATCGTCCGTGGGGGTCGCTGGTTGACGGTCCGCTTGCACGCCGGGCCTCGGGGACGGTGCTTGCGTACAGGCGGTGACGGCCAGCGATAGGACGGCGCAAACCCGGAAGGCATTGCTCATGCAGCACCCCTCTTGGCGTCTGACGGCCCCGGCGGTCGGGACATCCGACCGTTGCAGGTTGACGGCATCATACGCCATGGGTATGCGTCGGCAAGCCGGGGAGGATCTGGGATGGGTACTTTTGATGGGTGTCCCCATTTCTGCGCTTGATGGGTGTCCCCGATTTGTCCCTTTGGTGGGTGTCCCCAATTTGCACAATTTGCGGGGCGGTTTGATGGGTGTCCCGATCCGGCGGTATGCTCCCGGAGCAGGGGGTGGTCGGACCGGTTATGGCGAGCAATGGCGAGGTAGAGCACGTGGTGCGGATGACGCGGGCGCCGGTGCCGCATCTGCGGCCTTTTGTGCGCTGCGTATGGCTTTCCGGCAGGCGGTCGGCGGGCGGGATCTCCGAGGCCAGGGAGAACGTATTGCCGACCGGCGAGATGCACGTCGTTTTCCGCCTGTCGGATGACGCGGTGCGCCTGATCGTGCCGGGTCCCGTGAGTTCGGAGTCCGTTCCGGGTCACGCCGTCGTCGGGGGGCCGCGCGCCGCGTATTACACGAAGTACACCGCACGGCTTGCTCTTTCCGTGGGAGCGCAGCTCAGGGCCGGCGCGGCCGAGGCCCTGTTCGGTGCTCCCGCGGCGGAATTCACGGGTCGCCACGTCGCACTGGAAGCTCTGTGGGGACGGCAGGCAGAGCTCGTGCGTGACCGGCTCATCAAAGCCGGCGACCCCGCCCGGCAACTCGACGTGCTCGAGACCGTCCTCTCGGAGCGTTTCCCGGCAATAACGGCACTGCATCCTGCCGTTGCCGGCGCGCTGGCGTACTTTGCGACGGCGGCCAGCGTTCGCGAGGCAGTCAGGCGGAGCGGGTACAGCCATCGCGGTTTTGTCGCATTGTTCCGCCGGACGGTGGGTCTCACGCCGAAGACCTACACCCGCGTGCTGCGCTTTCAGCGGGTGCTGGCGGAACTTTCGGCGACGACGGACACCGGTGACGCGTCGCCGTGGGTCGACCTGGCAATGCGGGCGGGTTACAGCGACCAGTCGCATTTCAATCGCGAGTTTCGCGAATTCGCCGGGGTCACCCCGGAGTACTATCGCCGGGCGGCCCCGGCCGCCTCTCATCACGTCGCCTCGCCTGCGCTATAGGAGTGGGAGTCTGCGCAGGTCAGTTTTGTTCAATACCGGGTACTGTGACTGCCATTACCATCCAGTCTTGTCATTTGAGTCGGAGGATCGACCATGATCCAGGAGATGTTTGCCTACCTTTGCGTGCGCGATGCGGCAAAGGCTATCGAGTTCTACAGTAGCGTTTTCGGGGCGGTCGAGAAACTGAGACTCGTCGAGAGCGGTGGCCGTATCGGGCACGTCGAACTCGATTTCAATAGCACGACCCTAATGCTGTCGGAAGAATATCCCGAGTACGGCATCAACGGTCCCGAGAAAATCGGCGGTACGCCGGTGACGATTCACTTGCATGTCGACAACGCGGACGAGGTCATCGGGCGAGCGGTCGACGCGGGCGCCGTGCTCGAGAGGCCACCTCAGGACCAGTTCTACGGGGAGCGCTCCGGCTGTTTCCGCGACCCTTTCGGCCACCGTTGGAACATCGGCCATCACATCGAGGACGTCTCTGCGGAAGAAATGCAACGCCGTTACACGGCGTTAACGGAGGCTCAGTAGCCCTTCAGTCGACCCTTCAGTCGACAATTGCCTGGTACACGGAAGTCTCATCCAGACAGGATGCCGCAAGGGGCACATGAAAATAAGGACTCCAATCTGGCTGTTCAGACCACAACTCGGATCCTGAATGGCCGACTTTGTGTCCGACTAACAGGAAGAGTTATCGTACGCCCGCTCTCGTTTCAGGCTTCATGTTGCGCTCGCCTGGGTGCGCGGCGTCCGGGCGCTGCCGGTCGGCACCGTCGGGCTGGAAAATCTCCTCGATCGACCGCCCGAAGGTCTCGGCGATGCGGAATGCCAGCGGGAGGCTGGGATCGTACTTGCCGGTCTCGATCGCGTTGACGGTCTGCCGCGACACCGCCACCTCCTCGGCCAAGCGGGCCTGCGTCCAGTCGCGCTCGGCGCGCAGCACCTTGAGGCGGTTCCTCACGAATAGCGCCTCGTGCCCAGGAACAGGCCCAGCGCATAACAGACCACCATGACGAGGAATGGATCGCCGAGATCGATGCGGTTCCCGGTCCGCTCCAGCAGCGAGAAGCCAAAGTGCGCGAGGAATGCGCCGCCGAAACCGAGGGCCAGGGCCTCGAGCTGGATCTTGCGCTGCAGTTCATCGCCCTCACGGACGAAGCGGGCGTAAGCCAGCACGGTGAATACGCCGAGGGCGGTCGAGCCGGCGATCGCCAGATAGGTCCAGAGGCCGCCCGGAAACACCTCGTGCCGGATCGCCAGCGACACCGAGACGAAACTCACCATCCACACGAACAGCCACCCGACCGCCTTCCATTGGTTGCGGCGATCGCGCTCGGTCAACTGCTGACAGGTTACTCGGCGCCAGAGCGCGCCGCTGCTCGTCCCTTCCTTCATATCAACGTTCCTTTTCTTATAGACAAGTTTACCAGACATTCGATAATAGTAATGGGACCTTGACTTGATGTAAAGCATACAGGACACTCCGCCAGGAGACGCGGGTAGCCTGGCCGGGTCCGTCACCGGTTCGCGGGTAAGATCGGGCATTCGTTTCGCGCAACATCCCTGTGGCTTGGAAGTATAGGAATTTCAAACCCCCTGTCGCCGTGGTCGGATTCAATGAAATCGAGGGCCACGATGACGGCTCTATCGACCTGGATGAATTTATAGAGTGGTGGGGCGATCGCTGACCGGAAGCTCCGGATTGGGATGATCGGCGCGCGAGGCCGCGACCAATACATTGATATCAGGCGTCATCGCCTGCTGCATCCAGCATCGACCTGTTCGAGGTAGGATCTATACCCGCAGCCACGCCGCTCTTGCCTTGATAAATCGGAACGGACCTGGGCGAACCTGACGAACCAGGGGGGCGCCTGCGCAGTCGTAACCTAAGCCCTTCCTCGATCAGCGCAGTCAGGCTTTTTCGCTCGCGTGCGGATACGGCCTTCGCTCTAATAAGTAACTCATCATTGATATCGAGCGTAGTCTTCATTTGTTCACCAATACAGATTTCTGTATAGAAAAATCAGGGCCCGCAGACAATTGGACCGCGCAAGTATCGATCTGCCCCACCCTCCGGTTCAGTCGACGATTGCCTGGTAAACGAGCGCTCGAACCTTGCTCGCATCATCCAGGTCGCCTGCGGGAATGAGCTGTGTCATGTAAACGACGACAAGCTGCTCTGCCGGGTCGACCCAGTACTGACTGTGGTAGGCGCCACCCCAGCCGTACTCGCCGACCGAGCCGGGCTTCCCGCGGCCGCCCAGCTCCTCGACGACAGAGAAACCGAGCCCGAAGCCTTCGCCTTCGGCAAACTCGACGTTCCCGAGGTGGTCGACGGTCATCAGTTCGACGCTTTTCCGCCCGAGAATGCGTTGCCCGTCCAGCTCGCCGCCGTTCAGCAGCATCTGCAGGAAGCGCGCATAGTCGGTTGCGGTCGCGAGAAGGCCCGCTCCGCCCGAGAAGCTCCGGCGCGGACCGTCGACGTACGCGCCCTGTCCGTTGGCGCCTTGTTCCGGTGCCCGGTCGATACCTTCCGGGGTGGAGGCGTAGACGACAGCCAGGCGATCGCGTTTTGCCGGCGGCAGATAGAAATGGGTGTCAGACATCCCGAGAGGCTTCAGGATTCGCTCGCTGAGAAAAGTGGCCAGCGGCTGTCCCGAGACGCGTTCGACGAGCGCGCCCAGGATATCGGTGTTGTAACCATACACCCAGTCCTCACCGGGCTGGGCTTCCGCCGGCAGCTTTGCCATTCGTGCCACGGTATCGGCTATCGGCTCGTCGCGATCTGCGAAATACCAGCCCTGGATGCCGGCTTCGAGCCACTGATCGCCTGCGATGCCGTAGCCGTAGCCGAAACCGGAGGTGTGGGTAAGCAGATCGCGAATCGTAACCGGCCGCTCTGCGGCGACGACATCGTAGCCGCCTTCTTCGCGCGCGACCGCCACCGTCGTTTCCAGGAACTCGGGCAGGTACTTGCCGACCGGGTCGGAGATCAGCAGTTCGCCCTCCTCCTGCAGCATCATTACGGCCGTACTGACGATAGCCTTGGTCTGCGAGGCGATGCGGAAGATCGTATCCCGCTGCATCTGCGCATTCGTCTCCGCGTCGCGCTCGCCAAAGGCCTCGTGGTAGACCACCTTGCCGCGGCGCATCACCAGAACCACGGCGCCCGCGAGACGGTCGTCATCGACATACTCCTGCAACTCGTGTGACAGCCTCTCGAGTCGCTGCGAAGACATTCCCACTCTTTCCGGCGGCTCGGTTTCGAGAGCAGCCGCAGACGCGGAAACCGCTGTAAACAGGAGAAGCAGTGGAACCAGGAAACAGGCAAAGCGTTGCGGCATCAAACCAACCTCACTCTTCTTGTTAATTGAACGTAGCGTACCGTAATCGCGTGGTCAGGGGCGACCTCTGACCGGTGCCGCCTCCTGCGATCCAGTCTCCGGCGCCTCATTCGCTCCGGTTCGCAGTGCCCACCCCAGCAGGAGCCACTGCAGGACGGTCAGGATGACCCCGGCCTGATCGGTAAGCCCATGGGGCTCGCCGAAGCGAAGCAGAACGAACTGCATGGGTGTCCTCATTTGGGCGCAGATCCGCATGCGGTTTGTTATCGTTCGTTTTTGTCTCGGGACCTTGTCGATGCCTGAATCTGAAGCGCTCCGTTCCGGCCACCCTACGCCGGCGGCGGAAGGCTACTCCATGCCGCCGGAGTGGGCGCCTCACCAGGCCACCTGGATCTCCTGGCCGCACAAGCGGGAAAGCTGGCCCGGCAAATTCGAACCTGTCGAGCCGGTAATGGTGGATGCCGTATCCGCCCTCGCGCGGAGCGAGACGGTCCGTATCAACGTGCTCGACCGAAAGCACGAGGAGCACGTGCAGAACCTTCTCTCGGGCAAGGCAGACGCGCACCGCGTCGTGTTTCACCGGTTCCCGACGAATGATGCATGGTGCCGCGATCACGGCGCGATTTTCGTAACCCGTCCCGCGGAGCCGGACCGCCTGCTCGCGCTCGACTTCCGTTTCAATGCCTGGGGTGGCAAGTACCCCCCATTCGATCTCGACGATGCTATACCCGCCAGGATGGCAGCAGCGCTCGGCGTCCCCGGGTATTCCGTAGACATGGTGCTGGAGGGCGGGTCGATCGACGTCAACGGCCGTGGCGCGCTGCTGACCACGGAGCAATGTCTGCTGCATCCCAATCGCAATCCGGCTCTCGACCGGAACGCAATTGAACAGAACCTGCGCGACTCGCTCGGCGTACGGCAGATCATCTGGCTCGGGGAAGGCATTGTCGGGGACGACACGGACGGTCACATCGATGACCTGACACGCTTCGTTTCGGAAGACACGGTCGTCACAGTCATCGAAACGGATCGGAAAGACGAAAACTACATTCCGCTCGCCGAGAACCGCGAACGCCTGAACGGGATACGCCTGTCCGACGGTCGACGGCTGAACGTCATCGAGCTCGCAATGCCGCGTCCGCTCACGTTCAAGGGCGATCGCCTGCCGGCCAGCTACGCAAACTTCTACATCGGCAACGGCGTCGTCCTGATGCCGGTCTTCGACGATCCGGCAGACGAGCCGAATCGCCTGAAGCTGGCCAGCCTGTTCCCCGGCCGCGAGGTCGTCGCCATCGACTGCAGCGACCTCGTGCTGGGTCTCGGCACATTCCACTGTCTCACTCAACAGGTACCCGTGTTTTAATAGCGGCTGGGCCTTGACCGTTCGGCGCCTTTTCAAGGCGTGGCCCCCTTCCACTCGCCGGGAGGCTCAAAATCCTGAAGGAGATCATGCAATGACTGCGGTTCGCGACTTCGTCCATCATCACTACCGCCACTTCAACGCGGCAGCGCTCGTCGACGCCGCCGACGGCTACGTTCGCCACCTGGACCAGGGAGGCGCGATGTTCATGACCCTGGCGGGTGCGATGAGCACGGCGGAACTGGGGTTGTCGCTGGCCGAGATGATTCGTCGCGGAAAGGTGCATGCCATCTGCTGCACCGGCGCGAATCTCGAGGAAGACGTATTCAACCTGGTCGCTCACGATCACTACGTGCGGGTGCCGCACTACCGGCAGCTCACGGCCGAGGACGAAGAGGCGCTGCTCGCGCGTCACCTGAACCGGGTCACGGATACCTGCATCCCCGAGGAAGAGGCGATCCGGCGCATCGAGAAGGCGATCCTCGATGTCTGGCTCGACGCGGACCGGAAGGGCCGAAGCCTGTTTCCGCATGAGTTCCTCTATCAGGTGCTCCGCTCGGGCGTATTGAAGCAGTATCACCAGATCGATCCTGCCGACAGCTGGCTGGTCGCCGCCAGCGAACGCGACCTTCCGATCATCGTGCCCGGCTGGGAAGACTCGACGCTCGGCAACATCTACGCCTCGCACTGCATCACCGGTGAGATTTCAAATGTGCATACCGTGAAGGGCGGTATCGAATACATGATCTACCTGGCGGAGTGGTACGAGAAGACGGCGGCCAGTTCCTCGATAGGGTTTTTCCAGATCGGCGGTGGCATCGCGGGCGATTTCCCGATATGCGTGGTGCCGATGCTGCAGCAGGACCTGCGCAAGGAAGATACGCCGCGCTGGGGTTATTTCTGCCAGATCAGCGATTCGACGACGAGTTACGGTTCGTATTCCGGCGCCGTGCCGAACGAAAAGATCACCTGGGGAAAGCTTTCCGCCGGGACGCCGAAGTACATCATCGAATCGGACGCCACCATCGTTGCCCCCCTGATCTTTGCGTGCGTTCTCGGTGAATAAGGCAGCCGTCGAAAACGCCGTCGCTGCCGACGACTGGTCGGCCGAGGATGCGAGCGAGCTCTATCGCCTTGATGCCTGGAGCGACCGCTTTTTCCGGATCAACGACCGCGGCCACATCGCCGTACATCCTTTCGAGGACAGCGACCTGTGTATCGACGTCATGGACGTCGTGCAGGAGGCAGAGCGCCGCGACCTTTCGTTCCCGCTGTTGCTGCGTTTCCAGGACGTCCTGCGCGCGCGCGTGCAGCGCCTGAACGCCGCGTTCTCACAGGCCATAGAAGAGTCCTCCTATCAGAACGTGTATCGCAGCGTGTATCCAATCAAGGTGAACCAGCTGCATGAAGTCGTCGAGGAAGTTCTGGACGCCGGCAAGCCATACGAGCTGGGCCTTGAATGCGGCTCGAAGGCCGAACTGGTCGCGGCCCTGCCCCACCTGACGCAGGACGAAACGCTGCTGATCTGCAACGGCGTCAAGGATCGCACGATGCTGTCCCTGATCCTCTCGGCGCAGCGCCTGGGCAA
>Ga0299907_10002427_pt1 | contig 11475 bp, 10 predicted proteins | sample RVTome_16_FD_198680 | JGI IMG/M metagenome (GOLD analysis project Ga0299907, IMG submission 198680) | Soil microbial communities from uranium-contaminated site in the Upper Colorado River Basin, Wyoming, United States - RVT152D67 (version 2) ...
CGATCGCGAGGACGGCGTCGAGGGCCGCCTCGGGATCGGCGATGACACCCTTCGCGCCGCGCAGGAACTTGTCGCGCACCGCCTGCCCGATCTCGTCGAACGGCCGGCCGGGCGCGCCGGCCGGGATCGACACCTCCGCGGAGAACTCGTCCCCAGCCGAAGTCTCGAGCGTGACCCGAGACGGGAATCGCATCTGGAACGCCCCGAAGTCGGCGCCGTCGAGCGTGAGCGCGTCGGGGTTTGAGAAGATCTGCGCCGCGTCGATACCGAGGTCGCCGAGCCCGCCGACCTGCATCGTCAGCTCCGCGTCCTGTTCGACCGTGACTCGGTCGTACACGGCGAGGATCGCCTCGCGGTTCTTCTCGAGCACGTCGTGCGCCAGCGTGGCCGGCGAGATCTCACCCAGCACGAGCAGCACGCCGTACGACAGCCCGACCGAGAAGTTGACGTCCACCGGCGTGAGCCGCTCGCGGTTGCGGTAGGGCGTCGCCATCGCCTCCATGCCGGCGGTGAACATCGTGCCGGCCACGTGGACGCGGGCGACGTCGTCCGCGCCGAGCGGCCTTCCGTGCTTCTCCGCGAACGCGGTGCGGATCTCCTCGAGCGCGTCGACCGGCGTGTCGACGTACGCGCAGCCGGGATAGAGCTTGTAGGCGAGCGAGTCCGTCACCCACGCCGACCCAAGCCCCGAGAAGACGAACGCGAGCGGCTGCGCGCCGATCTTGCGGAGCATCCCGTTCTCGTCGCCGATGATGTCCTCGGCGCCCGTCAGGCCCTCCGACGCGAGCTCGGCCGCGCGCACGCCTTCGACGAACGGCGCCGAGACGAGCAGCGCCTTCGAGTCGGGTCCGAAGAAGGCCGGCGAGAGCGGGTAGGGCGGCTGGGCGAGCGCGATGCCGATCGCGTGCCGGATCTGGGTGGCGTCGAGTCCGAGCAGCCGCCCGGCGACGCACGCCCCTTCGAGCGCGTGGATGTAGGTCCACATCTGGCCGTTGTGCGGGCCGAGCAGGAACGCAGCCCCAAGCCGGCCGCCAACCTCGTTCCCGACGACCTGCGCTGCGAGGACGTCCCTGCCGTTCGCGCCCGTCGCCTCGCCGTACGCGATCGCGCCGAGCACCGACGAATGGCCGGTGTGTCCGGCGAACAGGTAGTCGTCGAAGTCGAACGCGACCGAGGCTGCCGCGTTGACGTAGCACGCGGTGTGCGACGGCACCCGCTCGCCGCCAGGGATCAGCGTCGACTGATCGCCGCTCCCCCACCGGCGGGCCGCCCTGCGAACGCGCGTCGCCAGATCGCTCGACGCTCCGGCCAGGACCGCGCCCAGCACGCTCGCGCTCTGCAAGCGCGCGCGGCCGAGGACCCGTCCGGGCACATCCTCGTACCGCACCGAGGCGGCCCAGTCGGCGATCCGTCCGGCGATCCCACTCACGGGTTGAATTCCTCCTCGACGGTCCCGGTGAGGATCCCTTCGATCGCTTGCTTGGGCGTCGCCTCGCCGGCGAGCACGCTCGCGACCGAGCGCACGATCGGAAGGTCGAGCCGGTACTTCGCGGCCAGCGCCGCGGCCGAGCGGGCGTTCTGGTACCCCTCGACCGTCGTGTGCATCTCCGCCATCGCTTCCTCGGGCGACTTACCCTCGCCGACGAGGCGGCCGAAGCGTGCGTTGCGACCGCCGAGGCACGTCACGTAGAGATCGCCGGCGCCGGCCAGCCCGAGCACGGTCTCCAGCCGGCCGCGCATCGAACGCGCGAGCCGTGCGATCTCGACAAGGCCGCGGGAGAACAAGAACGCGGTCGTGTTCGTCATCGCATCGACGCCGTACGTCGTCGCCAGACCGTCGGCCATGCCGACCGCGATCGCGATCACGTTCTTGAGCGCTGCGCCGACCTCGACGCCGACGACGTCGTCGCTGACGTAGGTGCGGAAGATCGGTGAGGCGAACATCGTGGCGACGCGCCGGACGGCGATGTGATCGTCGGACGCGCACACAACCGCCGTGGGAACGCCGTTGGCGATCTCGGCGGCGAGCGATGGTCCGACGACGACGACCACGCGCTTTGGGTCGCCCAGGACGTCGGCCACGACGCGCCCGGCCGACCGGAGCGTCGTTTCTTCCCACCCCTTGGTGGCGACGGCCCAGAGGGCGTCCGGAGAACATGCGGCGGCCGCCTCGCGCACCGTGTGCTCGACGCCGGCGGTCGATACCGCGAGGACGACCGTCTCGGCCTTGGCGAGCGGTTCGGCCCAGGCGTCGTGCTCGAACAGCTCGGCGTCTGGGAACGGAACGCCGATCGCCGGGTGGTTCTTGCCGGCCCGCTGCGCTTCCACAAAGGGCCCGTCGTGGTCGGTCGCGAGGATCGCCACGTCCTGCCCGGCGCGTCGCAGCTGCACGGCAAGTCCCGTGCCCATGGCGCCCGCGCCGATCACCGCCTGCATCGGAGCTGGAGTCTACTGTCCCGCCGCTCGAAGGTCGCACTCGGCCGTCTGCCGCGCACGGATGCTCGGCAGGGCGCGGGAGGCTGTGGAATTTCTCACAACGCGGCCGCCGAACCATGGCAAACCGCTACGATGCGCGAGCCATGGCGAAGAGAGCGGAGTACCTGGGGCCGGAACGACGCCGCCCTCTCGTGTTGGACGCGGCGCTCGAGATCTTCGCCGACGGCGGGTTCTCCGATGCCTCGATGCAAGCGATCGCCGATCGCGCGGGCGTTTCGAAGGCCGTTCTGTACGACTGCTTCCCGGGCGGGAAACAGGAGATCTACAACGCACTCCTCGAGCGCGGCGAGCAGACCTTCATGGAGCACATGACTCAGGCGCTCGGTCGGACCGCGCGACTGCCGGTTGACGAAGGGCTGGAGCTCGGGATCTCGTCGTTCCTGGAGTACGCCGAGCTCCACCCACACTCGTTCCGCGTGATCTTCGGCGACGTGGGAACCCGCGACCTCGATGTCATCAAGAGCGCCGAGCGTACGCGTGAGCGCATCATCGAGCTCCTCACCGCGCGCACCCGCGACGTCATGCGACGGAGCGGCGTCGACCAGTCGCCGATCTTCGACTTCTTCCCGCGCGCGATCGTCGCGGTCTCGGAGGAGATGGCCCGGTGGCTGATCCGCATGCCGGACGTCGCTCGCGAGCCTGCGGTTCAGGTCGTCGTGATGTGGATGATGAAGGGCTTCGAGAAGCTGATCCCGAACGAAGCCTGGCGCGGCACCCGCCCGGTCTGACGCCCATCTGACGCGCGGGCCGCTTACGCGGCCGACCCGAGGAAGTCCTTCACCAGCTCGTGCGTCCTCTCGGGATGCTCGAACTGCGGCACGTGACCACAATCATCGAGCACGACGTTGCGTGCGTCGGGCAGGACCCGCGTCACATGACGCGAGAACCCCGCCGGGACCAGGCGGTCGCGGTCGCCCCAGAGGAAGAACGACGGCGTGTCGAGCCGCTCGAGCCGCACCCAGAACCCACGCTCCCCCGCCGGCTGGTCGAGGTAGATGTTCCGCATCGAGGCGTAGAGCGCGGCGCGCCCGCTCGCCGTGCGGAAGACCCGGAGGAACTCGTCGGCGCCCGCCTCGTACCACGACGACGGGAGGCGCTCGGGACGCGCGAACATCGCCCGTACCGAACGGACCACGAGCCGGTGCGGCAAGCGGTGCGGCAAGAGCCCGAGCTCGGGTCGGAGCAACCGCACGATCGGCACGAACTCACGGCGCTTGATGAACGCCACGGCCGGGCAGAGCAACGTCAGGCTGCGGACGCGATCCGGCGCGTGCATCGCGACCTCCAGCGAGATCCGGCCGCCCATCGAGTTCCCGATCAGATGCGCGCGGTCGATCTCGAGCGCATCCATGAGGTCGAGCGTGAAGCGCGCGAACGTCTGCGCGTCGTAACGCACGTACGGCTTCGCCGTGTCGCCGTGGCCGAGCAGGTCCGGCGCGATCACGCGGTGGCGGTCCGCGAGCGCGAATAGCGTCGGCAGGAAGGAAGCCTTGGTGGCGCCCAGCCCGTGGAGCAGCAGGACGGGGTCGCCGCGCCCCGCTTCGAGGATGCTGACCGGCATGCGGCCGGCGAGGATCGATCGATCGACCGGCGCTTCCGGCGGGCGAGGGATGAGCGGCTCGAACATCGACTCGAGACGCAGCGCGAGCCCGAGGTTTCCGCGGACCGTCACGCGTCCGTGGAGGAAGGCTTCGGCGCCGGTGGTGCGGCCGGTGTTGATGTCGATCAAGGTCTGGGCGTCCGAAGCGATCACGGCGTCGGGGCGATCGGTGCCGCCGATCCCGACCGTGAGGCGGCCGTCCTGGATGCGCATCGTCCAGCGCTCCTCCGGGGTGGCCATGACGACGGATGCGGCGAGATCTCTGGCTCGGTCGAGCCTTACCCTGCCAGTCATCTCCAGCAGCAGCTGGCCGAGCTCGACGGTGGACCGAGGCTCTCGTTGCGCCATACCGATTCAACGGTACCCAAGGCCCGCAGGGAACGCCCGCATCCTCCCTCTCGGGCGGGTCTGCCGGGACGGAGGCCTAGAAACCGGCCGGAGTCGGGCGGAACCGAACCGGGAAGCGAGGGGGCCCCGCGTGTGCGCGGGGCCCCCTTGGAAGGGCCGATCAGGCGAACTTCTCGGGGAATTGCTTCACGATCGCGTCGACGAGGGCCGAGGAGATCATCCCCATGTGGTGCGCCGCGGTGCGGAGCATCGAGTCGGCCTTGACGTAGTCCTTGGCCTGCTGGGCGTCGATCACGTCCTTGAGCGTCAGGATGTGCGTCTTGACCAGGTCCGCCGCCGCCGTCTTCGGCACCGCCGGGATGGCGCCGTTCAAGAACGCGCCGAACGTCTCCGTGTACCCGAGCAGATCCGAGACGGCCTTGTCCTGCACCGCCTTGTTCCCGAAGTTCGACGTGTAGTCGACCACGAAGCCGATGTGGGAGCGCCACAGCGGAAGGAAGGCCTTCTCGGCATCGGCCCCGAAGACCGAGCCGATCGCCATCGATAGCGCCACGGAGTTCTCGTCGAGCGCAGCGGCTGCGGCCTCGAAGCCGGCCTTCCGCCCGCCGAGCGCGTTCTCCGTCGCGAGCCCCGCGAGGTACACGTGCTCCTTCAATCCGGCGTCGAGCGTGACCAGCAGCACCGACGACGCGTCCGTGACCGATGGCGCCGCCGCTTTGTCGGCGGTCGTGTTGGCCTTGTCGCCACACGCGGCACCCACGAGCACGAGTGTGGCGGCGAGCGCGAACCTTCCGATGATCTTCTTCCTCATCCGTTCTCCTCCTTCGTGACGTGCGCGGCCGGCCGAGCGACGGCCGTCAGGTGACCGTTACCTCCCCGCGCATCCCGTTGTGGTTGTTGCAGAAGTAGGGGAAGCTCCCGGCGGTCGAGAACGTGTGCGTAAACGTTTCGTCCTTGACCTTGTTGCCGGAGTCGAACGCACCGCTTGGCGTACCCGGCATGCCTGCCGTCACCGTGTGTGCGATGTCGTCGGCGTTCGTCCAGGTCACGGTGGTGCCCGCCGGAACGCTCAGCGCGTCCGGCTTGAACAGGAACCCGCTCATCGAAACCGCGTTCGCGGCCGGCCGTTGCGCGGCGGGCTCGCCGTCGTCGGATCGCCCGCAGGCGCCCGCGACCGCCGCGAGAACGACAAGAGCGAGCCATGGTGTGCGTGTACCTCGCATCCCAACCTCCTCCACCCGGGCGTTCGTGGCATGAAGCCCTCCGGTTCGGAGAGACTTGGGATGTGACCCCGAACCGGCTGAGCAACGCGACGAGCCCGTACCTCCTCCAGCACGCGCACAATCCGGTGGCCTGGCAGGAGTGGGGCCCCGACGCGCTGCGCGAAGCGCGAGAACGCGAGGTGCCGATCCTGCTCTCGATCGGTTACGCAGCGTGCCACTGGTGCCACGTGATGGAGCGCGAGTCGTTCGAGAACGATGAGATCGCCCGGGTGATGAACGAATGGTTCGTTCCGGTGAAGGTCGATCGCGAGGAACGGCCCGATCTCGACTCGGTCTACATGGACGCCGTGCAGGCGATGACCGGCCAGGGGGGATGGCCGATGACCGTCTTCCTCGCGCCGGACGGGCGACCGTTCTACGGGGGCACGTACTTCCCGCCGGAGGACCGCCACGGGATGCCGGGCTTCGGCCGTGTGCTCGCCGCGGTCCACGACGCCTGGGCCAGCAAGCGCGACGAGCTGCTCCAGCAGGGCTCGGCGCTCGCCCAGTACATCGAGCGAGCTTCGCAGCTCCCGCGGTCGGAGGACGCGCTATCCCCGGACACGCTCCGCCGGGCGCTCGAGGTCCTGGGGCGTTCGTTCGACCGGGAATGGGGTGGGTTCGGTTCGGCTCCGAAGTTCCCGCAGCCGATGACGCTCGAGTTCCTGCTACGCATGCACGTACGCGGGATCCCGGGCGCGCTCGAGATGGCGACGCGCACGCTCTCCAAGATGGCGCGCGGTGGGATCTTCGACCACGTCGGCGGCGGGTTCGCCCGATACTCGGTCGACCGCGTGTGGCTCGTCCCGCACTTCGAGAAGATGCTGTACGACAACGCGCAGCTGTTGCGGCTGTACACGCGCGCCTGGCTCGTGACGGGCGACGAGCTGTACCGCTCGACTGCGCTCGCGACGGCGGACTACCTTCTCCGCGAGATGCGTCACCCCGACGGCGGCTTCTTCTCGTCGCAGGACGCCGACTCCGAAGGGGTGGAAGGCAGGTTCTACGTTTGGTCGTACGACGAGCTCGTCGAAGTAGCGGCGCCGCACGGCGACTTGGCCGCCGCGTTCTACGGCGCAACGCCACAAGGGAACTGGGAAGGCACGAACGTGTTGTGGCAGCCGCGCGACGAAGACGTCGTGGCGGTGGAGCAGGGCGTGAAGGTCCCCGAGCTTCGCGCCGCGATGGAAGAGGCGCAACGGCGCCTGATCGCGGCGCGCCAGCCGCGGGTCCGCCCCGCGACAGACGACAAGGTGCTCGCGGCCTGGAACGGGCTCGCGATATCCGGGCTGGCTGAGGCCGGACGGGTCTTCGGACGGACGGACCTCATCGACGCCGCCGGCGCGGCCGGCCGGTTCGTGATCACACAGCTCCGCGACGAGAACGGACGCCTGCTGCGTTCCTGGCGAGAAGGCAGGACGAGCGGGCCGGGGTTCCTCGACGACTACGCGGCGATGGCGTCCGCAAGTCTCGATCTGTACGAGACGACCTTCGACGAGCGCTGGTTCGAGGAAGCCGTGCGTCTCGCCGCCGAGGCGATCGGCCTCTTCGCCGACGACCGCGACGGCGGCTTCTTCGACACGGGAGCCGACTCCGAGGAGCTCCTCGTCCGGCCGAAGGATCTGTTCGACAACGCCGTCCCGTCGGGGAATTCGATGATGATCGAGGTCCTCCTACGCCTCGGAGCCCTAACGGGCGACGCGTCGTACGAGGAGCGCGCGGAGCGTTCGCTCCTCTCCCTCCAGACCGCTCTGGCGAATGCGCCGGCCGGCTTCGGGCATGCCCTCGGGGCACTCGACCTCGCGCTCGCGCGAGCGAAAGAGATCGCCATCTCCGGCGATCCGTCGGCCGAAGACACCCTAAGGCTCGCGGAAACCGTGTGGCGCCGGTACGTGCCGAACCGAGTCCTCGCCGTCGGTCTTAGCGCGGTCAGCCGCGTGCCGCTGCTGACCGACCGCCCACAGATCGACGGCCGCGCGGCCGCGTACGTCTGCGAGCGTTTCGTGTGCAAGCGGCCGGTGTCCGATCCGGAGCAGCTCGCAGACCTATTGACCAACCCGTAGGCTCGCGCGAGCGGTTCGAGCGTTCCGGCGGGGCTCGAAGCGACTAGGTTCTTCGACGCAGCCGCCCTACTCGGCACGCTGCGGCTCGGCCGACCCGATCGCGTCGGGGCCGTCGTGGGCCGCTAGAGCGAAGGGCAGCCGAAACCCGGCCACGGCAGCGGGTTGCGGCATGTCGCCAGCGGGAGACCGGCGATCTGCAGGATCCGGCTGATCGACGTCCCGGCGTTCCTATGAGGGATCGTCAGCAGGATGTGCGTGATGTTTCCGACGGCGCGATTGTCGCCCGCCGTGGCTGCGCTCCCGGAGTCGCCGAGCATGATCGCGCCGGCGAACGTCCACAGGCCGGACGACGCCCAGGTGAGCCCGATGCCGACCCTCGGTGTCCCACCCGCTCCGATCCCCGTCCCCCATCCCGAGTGCTTGACCATCAAGGGAGCGCCCGGACCGCCCCACGCCGCGACCGGACCGCCCCAATGAGCCATCGAGGGGCTGACGTTACGGTTGAACGCCGGCTTGATCGAGATCAGGGCGAAGTCGTTGCCCGGCCCCTGGTCGACGCTCTTGATGATGCTGCCGATGTTGAACAGGACCTTGCCCAGCGCGATCAACGTCACGCTGTCGCCGACGCCGCCGCAATGGCCGGCGGTGCCGATCGCATAGTTCGACCCGTTGCGGAATACGAAGTTCGAAGTGCACAGGGAAAAACCGCCCCCACCGCTGATGATGAGCTGCTGCCCGGGCCGGATGCCGGCGAATGCCAGCGACGACGTGGGGATCGCTGCCGAGCCCGGCACCGCGACGCCGGTCGTCCCGGCCGCCAAGACCTGACGATGAAGCTCGGATGTGTACCAAGACGGCGCCGGAGCCGACAACGGGATCGCCCGCACGTCGGGTGCCGTCCGCGCGATACCGGGTGCGGCGAGCGCTGCGACCACTGCGGCGACGGAAGCGATCCGAGCGATCTTCACGAGGTCCTCCGAACAACGGCCGGGCCGGCTTCCACTTTCGCCTTCGCCCCGGCGGAGTCCTCCCACGCCGGAACGGCCCCACGACGTGTGAAGGCGGCGCTCAACGCGCCACCTTCACACAGGTCGTAGCCCCTACGGACAACCCGACAGCGGCCACGGGAGGGCCGATCCGCACGTTGCCAGCTGATACCCCGATCCCACGATCCGTTTGATCTTCGCGATCGAGGTGCCGGTCATGAAGGCCGGCGGGATCTCGCGACTGTCCACGGCGATGTGCGTGATGTTCCCGGCGGCGAGGCCGCCGAGCACGTTCGCGGCGCTCCCCGAGTCGCCCGGCGTGATCGCGCCCGCGAAGCGCCAGGAGTCCGGCCCGAATTCGACTCCGAGCCCGACGCGCGGGGTGCCGCCGGTGCCGATCACGAGACCCCATCCCGCGTGCTGAACGACCGCGGGCCCGCTCCCGCCGTACGAGCCGGTCGGGCCGCCCCAGTACGCCATCGAAGGGCTCACGTCGCCGTACAGCGCCGGATCGATCCGGATCAACGCGAAGTCGTCGCCGATCCCGGCGTCCCCCGTGCTGATGACGACGTTGCCGATGTCGACGAGACCGCCGGGCAGGTAAAGCATCGTCACCTGCGCCCCAACGCTCCCGCAGTGACCTGCGGTCCCGATGAAGTACTCGCCGGCGGTGTTGGTGAAGACGAAGTTCGAGGTGCACAGGCTCGTGCCTTCACCATCCGTCAGCAGGATCAGCTGCCCTGGCCTGATGCCGAGGAACGCGAGCGACGAGGTCGGAACCGCGACCCCAGGCGGGATCGCGACGCCGCGCGGGCCGGCGGCGAGGACCCGGCGGTGGAGCTCGGGTGTGTACCAAGACGGCGCCGCGGCCTTCAATGTCTTCCATCTCAGGCCGCCGTCGAGGAGACCTGCGTTCGAAGCCAGCGGTGCCGCCATCATGGTGGCCATGCTCGCCGCGGCGAGAGCCAGTGCGATCCTGCGAGAACGCGGTTTCATGTTGCCCCCCATCTCCGGCCGGTCGCCGAGAGCTGCATGCTAGGCAGCGCCACCAGGAGCCGGGAACAGGCGGCGCCATCCTAATCGTCTGATTTACCCGAACGTCCCGGAAATATTCCGACCGGCTGGTCGAATGGCCCCGAGCCGGTCGAACGTCCTGACCTGCGACGGAACCTTGTTCCGCGAGGGCCCCGCGCGTTAGGCTCGCCGGAATTGTGGAGAAGACCCAGCAGCGGAACCTCGTCCTCATCCTCGCCCGGGAGCTGGCGTCGAACTCGGCGACGCCGATGTTCGTCGTCGACCCCGCCGGGATCCTGATCTTTTTCAATGAGCCGGCCGAAGGCGTGCTCGGGAAGAGCTTCGCCGAAACGGGACCGCTCGAGCCGGCCGAGTGGGGGCGGATGTTCTCGCCGATGGACGAGGAAGGGAAGTCCATCCCCCTCGAGTCGTTGCCGCTCACGAAGGTGATGCGCGACCTCGAGCCCGGTCACCTGGAGTTCAAGATCACCGGCCTCGACGAGGTCGAGCGCAAGATCGCCGTCACTGCGTTCCCGCTCTTCGCGCGCGCCAACGAGTTCGTCGGCGCCGTGGCGATCTTCTGGGAACAACAGCCGAACGGATCGGACTAGGGATGCGGGCGAGGATCTGGGGATGCCGGGGATCGCTTGCCTCGCCGGGACCGGAGACGATCCGGTACGGGGGCAACACCTCCTGTATGGAGCTGCGCCTGAGCGACGGCACGCTCATCGTTCTCGACGCCGGAACCGGTATCCGTCCCTTCGGGCTCTCGCTCGATCCGGAGCGCGACAAGACCATCCATCTGTTCCTATCGCATCTGCATCTCGATCATCTCGAAGGTCTCGGCTTCTTCTCTCCGCTGTGGCGGCCCGACGTCGAGCTCCACGTGTGGGGCCCGCCGTCGCCGCTGCGCTCGCTCGAGCAACGCATCGCGCGCTATCTGTCGCCCCCGCTGTTCCCCGTCCACCTGTCCGACATCCCGTCGCACCCGCAATTCCACGACGTTCCCGACGGCGACTTCACGATCGGGCCTGCGACGATCCGCGCACAGCCGATCTCGCACCGCGGACCGACGGTCGGCTTCCGCATCACGGAGAACGGCCGCACGATGGCGTATCTCCCCGATCACGAGCCCGCCCTCGGCGTCGACCTCGCCGAGATGGAGCCCGAGTGGATCAGTGGGCATAGCATCGCCGAAGGCGCCGACGTGCTCTTCCACGACGCGCAGTACACGCCCGAGGAGTACGCCGATCGGATCGGCTGGGGCCACTCGAGCGTCGAGCACGTGGTGACGTTCGGGCTCGTCTCACAGGTGAAACAGCTCGTGATGTTCCATCACGACCCGCTGCACTCCGACGGCCATCTCGAGTCGCTGGTCACGAAGGCCGGCGAGCTCTGGGGCGCCAACGGGCACGGGGGCGGGCCCATCCTCGCGTACGAGGGGATGGAGTTCGAGCTCTAGTCCCGCTCGCACCAATAGACGCGCGTCAGGTGCGGGAACTCGATCGGATCGGTGTCTCGCGTCTGTGCGTGCGTATCGAGGAGCGACCGGATCCGCTCGAGCACGGTGCCGCGTTCATCGTCGGGCAGGCGCGCGATGAAGCTCGTTGACGCGACTCGATCGACCACGCCTTCCCGGGTGATCGTCTGGACGTTGGAGAACACCCGTTCTTCCAACGGGCCGAAGCCGGGCGCCGGGAACGCGC
>Ga0299907_10002429_pt1 | contig 11469 bp, 10 predicted proteins | sample RVTome_16_FD_198680 | JGI IMG/M metagenome (GOLD analysis project Ga0299907, IMG submission 198680) | Soil microbial communities from uranium-contaminated site in the Upper Colorado River Basin, Wyoming, United States - RVT152D67 (version 2) ...
ATCCCGTATGCCCCGCCAATCGTCACCAATCCAGCGCCAAAACCTGCCGCAAGATGGGCGAGGTTTGCGACATTCGAAACTTCAGCCATGTGAACCACCTCCTTTACAGGCTAGACACCACGTGCTAGACAATCAAACCCGGTGCATTATCTCCACCGCTTGCTCTGCTGTCAAGCAGAAACCCAATATCCCATGGGCGCCGCCTCCATCGCCTCCATCCGTCCTAGGACTTGCCTTGGAGACTGGCAAGATACTCCACGATCTTTTCGAGGGCCTCAATGGAGATGTTGTGGTAGAAGCCCGTCCCTGTCAGCGTCGCTTTCATCACCCCTTGCGGATACCCTGGAGTGATTACTTTGTCCGGATCAAGGATCGACTCACGGATGTAGTCTGGATCCTGGCGTGTCCCAATATCCCATAGACTGGGTCCGACCAACCGTTCAGGCCCATCGAGCTTATGGCAGGTCACACATCCGGCGAGTTTTACCAGTTCTTCCCCGCTCTTGCCGGCAAACATCATGCCGCCTCCAGGGCCTTGCCCATCACTGGCCACCTTCTCAGCAAAGGACTTCTGGGGCCACGGCACGAAGTGCTCTTGCAAGCCGAGAAGAAAGGTCACGACGTTGTGGAGTTCTTCATCGTTGAGGTTGAAGTTGGGCATGACCAGGGTTGCTGCCTGTTGGGCTGCGGCGCCCGCCGCGGCACCCTGCGCCGCCTCGCCTCCCTTGAGACTCGCGAGGTAATCAACCAGGGCATCGACGATGCCCGGATTGGCCTGAATCTCGCCATAAAACCCGATGCCTGACAAGGTCGCCTTCATGAGACCCTGCGGAAAGCCTTCCGCCACGACCTTGTCAGGTTCGAGAATCGATTCACGGATATAAGTCGTATCCTGCCGCTTGCCGATATCGTAGAGGCTCGGGCCAACGAGCTTGGTGGGGGCATTGACGCTGTGGCACGTGATGCACTGATACTTTTGCACCAATTCCTCACCCCCTAAGGCCGCAACGCTCCCAGCGTCTGAGGGGGTTGAGGTTAAGGTGGCTTGACACTTTTTCGCCGCCGCCTGATCCACATTGGCCTGTGGGCAGCGCAAGGACTCCTTGAGGTAGCCAAAGCGTATGCCATGAAACGCCGCGGAGTGACCTGACTCGTTGAAGAACTTGGTCCCCGCCGTACTCAGCTCTGGCGCTTGCTTGGCCCCACTATCGACGATGTAGTGACAGGTTTTACAGCCCTTTTCTTGTACCAGTTGCCAGCCGGCATTGAGGTGTACAGCCCCAGGGATAGGCGCTTCCATGACATTGTGACACTTGTTACACGATGCTTGCACGTACGCCAGCGGCAGCATCGGCCGATCCCAGCCAATATGCTGCGCATCAAACTCGCCAAAGCGCCCTTCGAGGTTGTGCATCACATGCGCCGCGTGTACGGTGGTGGCGGGTCCCTGCCCCTCGTGACACGAGGTACACCCAATCTCGGCAAAATTGTGCTGCGTAAAATTGGGATGGACCTTATGAGGCTGCGGCACGTCGGTCATCTTGGGATTACTCACCCCCATGTGACACGTCATGCAGCGATCAATGATCTCCAACTCGGGATTCCAGACCTGCTGCACCTCCAGGGATTCACCTAGAATCTTGCGCTTCGTCTCTGGATCGTCCTCACGCGCCGCAAACAACTGATAGTATTCATGCTGATAGTGTTTCCACTCTGGCGCGTATTCGCTCCCTACCGTCCACATCAGCATCCCCACCAGCACAAAATTGCACAGGGCAAAGGAGCCGGCCATGAAGGTGTTACTGAACAGCTTGACCCGCTTTTCTGCCATTGCGTAGGCCTTTCTGAGGCGTCACATCGTATTGCATTGCCACCCCCGCCCTCCTGTAGGTGTCAAAGGGGGCGAGGAGGCGCCTTAAATATTCAGGTTGATCACTGGGATCGTCAGAATGTATTTGATGTTGAAGAGCAGGCGCAAAGCCATCTTCACCGGGATACCAATCATGCTGAGTAGCAACAGCATCTCAATCGTGTATACCGTTGGCCCACGCTTCTCATAAAACTCTTGCAGCCCATTACATAGCTTCTTGAGCCACGAGCCATCCTTGACCCTTGGTCCCAGGGCATAGGGCAATGCCACCGGCAGCAGCACCCCGGCAAACCCCGCACAGGCCAACACGACGAGGCCCCACCAGACGTTGAGCGACAGACATCGTGCTTGCTCGGACGCAGAAACCGAGCTGTGGCAGAACAGGGAAATGGTGACCACGTGCGACTCTTTGTGCACCTCCCAGGTTTCAAAGGGCCACCAGTACCACTGCCAACTCGGCCCGCGAAAGAAGTAGCCAATGATAATCAGAATGAACCAGAAGGCCGTCCCCAGCGTAAAGACCCAGAAGGCAAACTTCCGATCCTTGTAGTTATACTCTCCAACGCCAAGCGGGTTCTTGTCCAGATACGGGATGGCCATGAGGCCAACGATGATCAGGGTCGGCAACGCTACACCGGCGATCCAGGGATCAAAATAGACGAGGAGTTCTTGCAAGCCGACGAAATACCAGGGGGCCTTAGAAGGATTCGGCGTCTTATTGGGATCGGCAATCGGTTCGAGCGGCGCATGAATCGCCATTGACCACACCCACAACACAACCGTGCTCAGCAAGAAGCAGAACATAATGGTGTACATAAAATAGGGCCAGGTGAGCTCGAAGTTGTCTGAGCTCGCCGATGGCACCTGACGTGCGGTGCGTCGCGTTTGTCGAGCTTCTCTGTCTTTGTCAGTCGCAGCCATGACCTTGCTTCTCCCTCACTGCAGGCCGCAGGTCCCTGCCCTCCGGCCTGTCGTCGTGCGAACGTTTAGTCTTTGATCGGCACATCACCCGAATAGCCGTCCCGACGGACACGCCAGAAGTGCACCGCAATGAAGGCCGTGAGAATGATCGGAAAGGCAATACAATGCAGCACGTAAAAGCGCAACAAGGTGGCAGAGCCCACCGTCGTCCCTCCCAGCAGGGCAAAGCGCACATCGTTGTTCGCCTTCATGCCAACGAAACTGGCAAACGGCCCTTCGTGTCCCAGGAGAGGCGTTGCCCGGGCCATATTGGTGCCGACGGTCACGGCCCAGATCGCCAACTGATCCCAAGGCAGCAGGTAGCCGCTAAAGCTTAACAGAAACGTGAAGGTCAACAGAAGCACCCCCACCACCCAGTTGAACTCGCGTGGGGGCTTATAGGCACTGGTGTAAAACGTGCGCGCCATATGTACCATGACCATAAAGACCATAGCATGAGCCCCGTAGCGATGCATATTCCGCAGGATATTCCCAAAGGGAACGACGAACTGCAGGTCCTTCATGTCGTAATAGGCGCGCGGCACGATTGGGGTATAGTAAAACATCAACAACACCCCAGTGAAGGTCAGCACGAGAAAGAGATAAAAGGTGATAATCCCTGCTCCCCAATGGAAACGCAGGCGCATCCCGTAGCGGCTAATTTTGGTCGGAAGGATATGATAGAAGACATTATTGGTGACCGCCAGCAGGCGGTTGCGTCGATTCATGGTATAGCCATGGCGGAAGATCGACTTCCATATCTGGCTATCCACCACGGTTTGTTGTGCAGTTTTGAAGATGTTCGCCATAAACAATCCTTACGCCTTATGCACCCCACATACCAGTGGCTTCACCATGCCTGCTCGGTCGCCCGACCACCACACACAACCCCTACATCAGGCGACCCTGAGCACCACCTTAGGCTTTCGGCAAGGGAAGGAAAAACGGAGGTTTGTCACGTGTACCGAGTTCGTTGTTCTGCTGGCTCTTATCGACGACAACATTGCCGGCCAGATCCAGGGAAATTGCCGCCCGAAACAGCGGTACGGGAGCCGGGCCGGCCACGTTGTCGCCATTGACCAAAAAGTTACTGCCATGGCAGGGACACTTGATGCGGTGTTCGGTCGGCCACCAGATGGGGGTGCAGCCCAGATGGGTGCAGATGGAAATGAGGGCGTACATGCCTTCCTCATTGCGGATCATCCATACCCGCTGCTCTTTTTGCATGCGGGTGCTGACCTCGCCGACCTGATAGTCGTCTGGTTTGCCAGCAATAAACTCTTGTGCAGGTTCATAGAGGACGCGCGGGAAGAAGAAACGGAGCGTCCCCAGCGTGATCCCGCCAAAAAAGGAGAAGAAGCTCCCCCAGCCCACGAAACTTATCAAGCGTCGCCGTGTGACGTTTGCTTCTGCAACTGCGGCGTTCGTACTTCTCGCCATCAGATAAGCTCCCCTAGCTCTCGTATTGCGTCCATCTCTCTCGTTGGGTATGTCGCCGTGCAGAATGAACGGGAGGATCCATCCAAGTCGGGGTTGGAAAGTACCAGATTGGCAACAGGGTGTCAAGGACGATTCATCGCGCCAGCAGGCGCACACGCCTCCATGCTTGACTGGCGTCGTCTGGAACTCTCCGCCACGCTTCCTCTCGCCAAGACCCTATAGTTTCCCAAAATCCTCAGGTTTAATGTTTTCGAGCCAATCTTTCAATTGCTCGGGATTTTCGCTGAGTTGCTGCTTCCCTAAATCGATGCTCCCAGCCCGTTCGATGACATCGAGGGTCACGTAAATCGGCGCCTTGACGCGCAGCGCCACGGCAATGGCGTCACTCGGACGGGAATCAATATGCACTTCTTTTCCATTCAAGGAGAGAAAAATGGTCGCATAAAACGTGCTGTCTTTAAGGTCATTGACCACGATCCGCGTCACGGTCGTCTGCATCCCTTCGAGAATGTTCTTGATCAGGTCGTGGGTCATAGGACGCGGCGTAGGAACCTGTTCAATTTCCAAGGCAATCGCATTGGCTTCCTGAATCCCTACCCAGATCGGTAGCGCCTTTGTGCCTTCAAGATCGCGCAGAATGACCAGCGCCATATTGGTCAGCGGATCTAAAGTCAGCCCGCGAACCTTCATTTCCATCATACATTGTCTCCTCCATCGAGGAAATTTCCCCCAATGCCTTATACGGGACCACGTGCCTCCCACCTTCCATACAAAGCGCGGACTCCCCCCCGCAGCCGGTACTGGCGCCCGACGCATCCCTTACATATCTTCCTAACGTCCTATAATTCCAGGTTTTTCCCGAATTTACAGTTAATATAATGAGCCTAGAAACCTTTGTCAAGCAACAAGCTGACTCACCCCCCTACTTCTGCGTGGCTCGCGATGACCCTGCAGTCCCTGAGGAGCCTGCTACCATTACAGGAGGGCAAACTTGGGCAAGGTGATCTGCTCGTTCACCTGGGCAAACACCACCTGTACCGCACGGCCAATGTGCACGCGGTCGACAGCCTCGCCCAGCAGCTGACTGAGGATGTTTACCCCACTATACTCTAGGCGAATCACCGCCACAACGTATGGAAGCTCACCACGCCATGCGGGGCCAGCCAGCTCGGCATGATACACACAAAACGTCACGACCTCGCCCCGTCCCGCGTCTTGTCGCCAGGTCGCCAGCGCTGAGAGACAGTGCCGACAGAGCGGGCTCGGGGGAAAACGAAAGCGCCAGCAGACATCACACTGCTGCATCAGTAAACGCTGGCGGCGACAGCCCTCCCAAAAGACCAACGAATCCTCGTCAGGCACGGGTAACTGCTTATATTCCAGATGGCATTTCCACATCTCCATGCCCGTCTCCCCTGCCCTGCGCCCTAATCCGTCACCACCCCAAGAATGGCCGTGGTACTCGTCGCAAACATGCCCCCCAAGCCGCTGACCAAGGCCGTTTTCGCCTCTGGCACTTGACGCGGTCCTGCCGCACCTCGTAGCTGCTGCACCCCTTCGATGATGTGCAGCATACCGTCTAGATGCGCATGGGACAGATTGCCCCCGTGCGTGTTGACAGGCAAAGAGCCGATGGGACCCAGATGGCCCGCTTCGACAAAAGGCCCCCCCTCCCCTTTTGGGCAAAACCCGTAGTCTTCCAGCTGTACCAGCACACCGTAGGTGGTGTCGTCATAGAGCAGCGCCACATCGATGTCGTGTGGTCCGAGACCCGCAACACGGTATGCCTGCTCCCCCGAACGCCGCGCGGGGGTCGTGGTGCGCGTGACCATATCGGCACAGTACGCCAGGTGCGCTCCGGCATGCGTCTGGCCAAGGCCAAGGATGGCTACCGGAGCCGCGCTATGATCTTGGGCCCAGGCCAGCGGCGCCACGACGACTGCCGCCCCGCCATCGAAAAGGTAAGAGAGATCGTACTTGCGCAACGGCGCGATGAGCAGCGGTGCTTGTTCGTATTCCTCGAGGCTCAGCGGCTGACGCAAATCGGCGTGCGGATGGTGTCTGGCATACCACCGCTGCGCTACAGCAATCATACCCAACTGGCGACTCGTGGTGCCAAACTCGTACATATGACGCTGCGCCGCCAGGGCATGGGGGCCCATACCCCAGGTGAGACCATAGCATTCTTCGAAGTCTTCGTTCCCCATTTTCACCCGCCCGTGCCGTGGTGTCGCCCAACTCGTGCGGCGGTTCTCGCCATAGACACACAGCACAAAGCGACATACCTGCGCCGTAATGAGCAGCGTCGCTTGTTCCAGCATGGCGACGGCCGAGGCGCCGCCGAGATTGATGTCGGTGGTGAAGCGTGGCGCGATGCCTAGGTGTTGGGCGACAAACTGGCTGTGCATATATGTCATGTCCATGTCCAGGTTGCGGGTTAGCACGCCATCGATGGCCTGTGGGGTTAAGCCAGCATCCGCCATGGCCATTTTGGCGGCCGCGAGCGTCAGACGCAGAGCACTGCAGCCACGCAAGCGGCCGACACGACTCTGTCCGATACCAACGATGGCGGCTCGGGATGTACCCATCTTAGCCCTCCGACGGTGGGGCAGCCGTCTCTCCCATCTGCCCAGGCCCTTCGTACAATTCACGCCCAAGAATCATCGGCCGTGTCCCAGTAAACCCACCAAGGGCCTCCACCAAACGTGCCGCTTTTGGCGACAGGCCACGCACGTTCAACAACAGCGCACACGACACCTCTGCATCCTGGAAATCCACCCCTTCGACCCAGGCCCATTCGAGATTGGCGCCGATAAATGTCGCGCCTCGAACTTGCGCGTGCTCAAGATGGGCACCGAGCAACAAGGCCTGCCGAAACGACGCATGACACAAGCGCGCACCGCGAAAACGCGCCCCCTGGAGCAACGCTCCGGTAAAATCTGCTGCGCTCAGATCGGCCTCATCAAAGCAGGCGCCACGCGCATCGGCGTCGCGAAAGCTGACACCACGCAGGTTCGCACGGGAAAAATTGGCGTAGCGGAGTTGGGCGCACGCCAAATCCCGGCTCCGTAAATCCGTGGCCGTATAATCTCGTCCTGCCCAATCCGGCGTCTCTCCCGCAGCATGCGTATTCGCCACATACCCGTTACGCCTCATACTCCCCCGTGGCACCTCGTGCATATTTTGCTACACTTATTGGTGATACAGACTGCCGCTGGCGGCTGACACTGTCGCCATATGTGCGACCGAGTATAGCGAAGGCGTGTGGGGCACGCAAACCCTGTAGTGGTGTGCGGCACATTTTGCGCTGGCTGTTCGCAGTCCCCTTTGCTACCATTATGTCAGTTTTGTCTTGGATTTTGCGACAACAGAGTAACTATCAATCACAACTGCGGTTTCTTGCACGTATTCGTCGTTCCATGGCGCATCAGGGCAGTCGGACGGTACTCTAATGCCTCCGCTAGGCACACGCAGACGTATGCATGGGTAAGGATACATCGCGATGTTGGATACCGTACTTCGGAAGGTCTTTGGCAGTAAGAACGAGCGAGAACTGAAGCGCCTACAGCCTCTTGTCGATCGTATTAACCAGCTCGAAGCGAGCGTCGCGTCGCTCTCGCTGGATGATATACGCGCTAAGATCGGCACGTTTCGCCAGCGTCTCGACCAGGGTGTTTTGCTCGATGATCTCTTGCCAGAAGCTTTTGCCGTGGTGCGCGAAACGTCAAAGCGCCTTCTCGGGATGCGGCACTTTGACGTGCAGCTGCTCGGCGGTATTGTCTTGCATGAGGGCAATATTGCGGAGATGAAAACCGGTGAAGGGAAAACCCTTGTTGCCACGCTGCCCGTCTATCTGAACAGCCTGCTGGGGCAAGGCGTGCATGTGGTGACGGTGAATGACTACCTTGCCAGACGCGACGCCGAGTGGATGGGGGCACTCTACCAAGCCCTTGGGTTGTCGGTGGGAATCATCCAACATGACCTCGACGATGCGGCTAGGCGCCAGGCTTACAGTGCCGATGTCACGTACGGGACGAACAACGAATTTGGCTTCGATTACCTGCGCGACAACATGAAATTTCGGCGCGAGGATCTGGTGCAGCGTCCGCTCTATTATGCCATTGTTGATGAAGTCGACAGCATTCTCATTGATGAGGCGCGCACGCCGCTGATCATCTCCGGTCCAGCTGAGGAATCGACCGACAAATACTACCGGGTCAATCGTCTTGCTCCGCGTTTAAAACGAGACGCTGATTTTACCGTGGAGGAAAAGACGCGCTCTCTCGCCATGACCGAGGACGGCGTGGCAAAGGCAGAGCAACTCTTGGGGATCGACAACCTCTACGACCCGGTACATATCGATACCCTGCATCATCTCAACCAGGCCCTCAAGGCGCACGTCCTGTTCAAAAAGGATGTGGATTATGTCGTGAAAGACGGCGAAGTCATCATCGTGGATGAGTTTACCGGCCGCTTGATGCCCGGTCGACGCTACAGCGACGGTCTGCACCAGGCCCTGGAGGCCAAGGAAAACCTCAGGGTTGCGAATGAAAATCAAACCTTGGCGTCGATCACCTTCCAGAACTACTTCCGCATGTACGAAAAGCTGGCCGGCATGACGGGCACGGCCGATACCGAAGCCGCCGAGTTTCACCAGATTTACCAACTCGATGTGGTCGTCATTCCGACCAATTGTGTGCTCATTCGCACGGAATACCCCGATGTGGTCTATCGCACGGAGCGCGAAAAATTCCTCGCGGTCGTCGAGGAAATTCAGGACCTGTACAAGCGAAGACGTCCGGTCCTAGTAGGCACCATTTCGATCGAGAAATCGGAACTTTTAAGCACGTACCTGAAGCGCCATGGCGTGCCACACAACGTCTTGAATGCCAAGAATCACGAGCGTGAAGCCGAAATTGTGGCGCAGGCGGGACGCAAAGGCGCGGTGACCATTTCCACCAATATGGCCGGGCGCGGTACGGACATCCTGCTCGGTGGCAATCCGGAATTTCTTGCCCGCAAGGCGTGCAAGCTCAGCAGCGACGACCCCGATTATGCCACGCAACTGGCGTGTGCCCGACAGCAGTGTGCCGCCGAGCACGACGAGGTGGTGGCGCTCGCTGGCTTGCACATCCTCGGCACCGAACGCCATGAGGCGCGTCGCATTGATAACCAGTTGCGTGGTCGTGCCGGCCGCCAGGGCGATCCGGGCTCGTCGCGCTTCTACCTATCGCTCGAGGATGATCTGTTGCGCATCTTCGGCTCGGAACGGATCTCGGGTTTTATGGCCAAGCTGGGGATGGAGGAGGGGCAGCCGATCGAGCACTCGATGATCACCAAGGCGATCGAAAATGCCCAGCACAAGGTGGAAGCGCACAACTTCGATATTCGCAAGCACCTCCTGGAATACGATGATGTCATGAACAAACAGCGTGAGGTGATCTATAGCCGCCGCCGCGAGGTGTTAGAAGCCGAAACCATCCGTGAGCAGATCAAAGAGATGCAAGATGAAGTGCTGGAGGGGATCTTCGAGACCCATATCTCTGTCGATGCCTATGCCGATGATTGGGATCTCAACGGGTTAAAGGAGGCCATCCTGCAGCAGTTCGGCGTGCCGATGCCGCTGACGCCTGAGGGCGTGGCAAACTTCAGTCGCGAGGCGTTGCTCGAGCATGTGCAAACCAACCTGGCGCACTATTATGCGGAAAAAGAGCAGGCGGTAGGGCCCGAATTCCACGGTCTCGAACGTTGGGTGACGCTTCAGGTGATCGATAAGCACTGGAAGGATCACCTCCTCGCCATGGACCATTTGAAGGAGGGTATTGGACTGCGCGGCTACGGACAGAAAAACCCCCTCAACGAGTACAAACGCGAGGGGTTCGACATGTTTGCCGCGATGCTGGACCGCATTGACGCTGACGTGGTCGAATATCTGTATAAAGCGCAGATCGCCAGTGCCGAGGGGGGCGTCCCTGTGCAGCAACGCCCCCCTCGGCAGCGCACTGTCGCCCAGCGCGGCAGTCTCCCCGGTGAGGCGAGAGACGGCGAAGCCGTGGCCGTGAAAACGGTGCGACGCCAGGGAGAAAAAGTTGGCCGCAATGCCCCGTGCCCGTGTGGTAGCGGCAAGAAATACAAAAAGTGTTGCGGCGTCTAAGAAGGCATCTTGGTCCTCACTTCTCATTCGCCGCGTAGACCACCCTCCAGAGGTCGATCTTGTGCAGCGAATACGTCCGCATGATACGTAATTTTGCCTCACGTATCAGGGGCTCCAGCGCCAAGTCAGTATGCCAGCCGATTTTTGTACACAGGGGCGAGAGCCAGGTTTCCAGTCGCGCCAGGAGCTTGTTCTCGCTCTGAAAGTGATTGATCAACACGAGCTGTCCTCCCGCCTTGCCAACGCGCTTTACTTCCGCAAGAAAGCCCATCGGGTCGGGCACCACACTGATCACAAAAGCCGCAATCACGACGTCAAAAATATCGTCGGGAAAGGCGAGGCGGGTGGCGTCCATCTCGAAGAGGGTGACATGGTCGAGGCGCTGCTGACAGACCTTCTTCTGCGCTTCGCGCAGCATGGCTCTGGAGAGATCCACGCCGATCACCTGCGCGTGGCGAGGATAGAACGGCAATGAGAGGCCGGTGCCTACCCCGACGTCGAGCACACGTTGCCCCGGGCGAATATGCAAGGCATCAATCACGTGTTGCTGCCGCGGCGTAAGCCAGCGGCTAAAGATCGCATCGTAAATGCGGGCGTAGCGCGCATAAATCTTCTTGATCTCGGGGACTTGCATGCCGAAAGCTCCTTAGCGGTAACAGTGATAGACGAAAGCCGGAGGAATGTTACGCCAGACAACCCGACTGCGATGTACCGCAGCAAATCTCTGATATAACTGACTCCGGAAGCGTCGTCCCGCGGCTAAAAGCAGTCCTGATAGATACGCAAACGTGACGAACTGCCCTCCCGGTCTGAGCACTGTCAACGTCGCGTCGAGATATCTCCTTTGCTCTGCCGCAGAGAAACACGCCCACGGTAAGCCAGAAATAATCGCATCAACTTCACGGATGCCTTCTACATCGCATAGCTTTTTGACATTGAGCACGCTCTCTTGGTGGATCTGGACCTGGGGAAAGCGGTGGCGCAGCGTGTACACGAATTCCGGATTGATTTCTATCGCTAAGCATCTGGCGCCGGGCTGTATCCG
>Ga0299907_10002430_pt1 | contig 11467 bp, 7 predicted proteins | sample RVTome_16_FD_198680 | JGI IMG/M metagenome (GOLD analysis project Ga0299907, IMG submission 198680) | Soil microbial communities from uranium-contaminated site in the Upper Colorado River Basin, Wyoming, United States - RVT152D67 (version 2) ...
TCGCGATCGGGCTCGTGCTGCTCGTGCTGCCGGGCCCCGGGATCCTCGTCGTGCTGGCCGGCTTGGCCGTGCTCGCCACGCAGTACGCGTGGGCGAGGAGCGCCCTCGACCAGGTGAAACGGCGGGCGACCGGAGCGAGCAACCGCTTCCGCCGGCAGAAGCCGCCCGCCGCCTAGAAAGGCCAGCGCTTCTCGGCCACCGGCTCCCGGGTCTGGGGTGACCATCACGACGAGAAGTCGGGCCTGGCTTCTCGTACGGCCTCGGAGCGGCCTTTCGGCACCTCCCAGTCCTCCTGGCGGCCGAGAGGCGTCAGGTCGAGGGCCGCGTACGAGCCGCCGAGCCATTCGGCCCCCCGGGCGTACGACGAGTAGGTGTGGAACACATCGTCGCCCACGCGGAGGAAGACACTGTGGCCGGGCTGCTCCGACGACCCGGGCTCGAGCATCCAGTCGGCACCCGTCGCCTTGAGCTCGTCGGCGTTGCGGAAGTTGTATTCGACCGGCGTAACGGACGGATCGATCGTCACGTGGAAGTCGTAGTTGAAATCGCTTCCGAACGACGAGTACCAGGGGAACGTCCAGCCTCGCTTCGCCTTGTACGTCTCGAGCTTCACGAGCGGCGCGCGCGAGATGGCGGCGAAGGTCGTGTCACGGGTATGCAGGTGCCGGAGCATGCCCTCGGAGATCTCGTCGGCCCCCGACGTGCAGCTGGGACAGCCGTCCTCCCAGCTCGGATCGAACATGAAGTGCTGAACGAGCAGCTGCAGGCGGCCCTCGAACATGTCGCGAAGCCGCGTCTCGCCCTTCGGACCCTCGAATGCGTAGTCCTTTTCGATCTTGACCATCGGCAGCTCGCGCCGCTTCGTGTTCAGCTTGTCCCGGGCGCGCGTCATCGCCTTCTCCTCGACCAGCAACGCTTTGCGCGCCGCCTTCCACTCCTCGTGCGAGACGACCCGCGGAAGATTCGCTTTCGTCAGCGTCATGCCCTCACCTCCCGATCTGTTCTCTACCCGGTTTAGACCCCTCGGGTACACAGGAATCATCGGTCGGCCCAGGGGCCCTGGAGCGCACCTAGTGCGCCGGCGTGATGGCGTCCAGGTAATGGTGGACCTGCTGGATCGCCACCGAGCCCTCACCGACCGCGGAGGCCACTCGTTTCACCGATCCGGAACGCACGTCGCCGACAGCGAAGACGCCCGGCATCGTGGACTCGAACAGGTAAGGAGGTCGCTCGAGGGTCCAGGCCGGGCCCGCGGACCCGGTGACGACGAAACCGTAGTCGTCTCGCACGATCTCCGGAGGCAGCCAGTCTGTGTACGGACGGGCGCCGATCAGCACGAACAGCGCATCGGCCGGCACGGTCTCGGTGGCGTCACTGCGATGCCGCAGGGTCAGCGTTTCGAGCTTCCCGTCTCCCGAGCCACCAACTACCTGTGTCTCGTAACGGACGGTGATGTTCGGCTTCTCCTCGATCTCGTCGATCAGGTAGCGCGACATGCTCGCGGCCAGTGTCTGTCTACGCACGAGGATGGTGACCCGACGCGCATGTCGACTGAGGTGCACCGCGGCCTGCCCGGCCGAGTTGCCGCCACCGACGACGAAGACATCTCCGCCCATGAACCGTTCTGCCTCGGAGGCGGACGCGCCGTAGAACACACCGGCGCCTGTCAGCTCCTCGAGCTCCGGTGCGTTCAGGCGCTGATAGTTCACGCCCATGGCCAGCACCACGGCTCCCGTCGGGATCTCCATGCAATTGGACGACTGGAGGTACAAGCGCTCGCCGTCCGACCGGATCCCCAGGGCTTCGCACATCAGCACGAACGTCGTCCCGAACACCCACGCTTGCTGGTATGCACGCTGAGCGAGCTCCGCGCCGCTGATGCCGCGTTGGAAGCCCAGATAGTTGCGGATCTTCGAGCTCGCCCCGGCCTGTCCCCCGATCGACTCACGCTCGACCACCACTGTGCGCAGCCCCTCGGATGACGCGTAGACGGCCGCAGCCAACCCCGCCGGCCCCGCCCCGATGACGGCGACATCGAACTCGCGCGCCCCCCGTATCCCGGTTGCGACGCCGTACGCCTGCGCGATCTCGATGTTCGACGGGTCCACGATGACGCGGCCGTTCCGCTGGACCACGATCGGCACCTCCGACCCTGCGTAGCCCGACTCGTCGAGCAGCTCGGCGCCCCCTTGGGATTCGCTCGTCAGAAACTGGTACGGGACGCTGTTGCGCGTCAGCAGGCTCCGCAGCTCGTGGCCCCGTACCGACTCCGCCGGTGCGACGACCGTCAACTCCCGCCGGATCGACGCCTCCCGTCCCACCCACTCGTGCAAGAACTCCGTGACCGTCCGGTGGAAGAGCTCGTCGGCGGGCCTCCAAGGCTTCAGGGCGTAGTAGTCGATCTGACCGAGTCCGATCCTTTTGCGCAGCGGCCCCGCCGTCGCGTCGACCGACCAGTCTCCCCAGGAGATCAGCAGCACTCGCTTGGCATGCGGGTGGAGCTCTTGCGCCTCCGCGAGCAGGTCCACTCCGGTCCCGTCCGCGAGCCACTGGTCGGCCAGCACGAGGGCAACGCGATCCCCCGCGTTGCGCATGGCTTCCAGCTCCGCCATCGCCGTCGACTTCGCCCGCGCCGTGACCACGCGGTAGTCATGGCCGTAGCGCTTCGACAGCTCCTCGCCGATGAGACCGATGACATCCGGGTCGTCGTCGACGGCGAGGATCACAGCCTGCGTCACGGCCTGGTCGAGGCCCTCGTTGGTCACACCTTATTGTGTCCGTCGGAACCACAGCCCGCCGGTCCAGGTCGTGGAAGAATGCCGTTGATGGATGACCCCGGCGCGACACTCGAGTCTGCCCAGCAGGATGCCGCGCGCTACGCGTGGGCCGAAGCCTTCGACCGCTTCGGGGCCGCGGATGCTCAAACACCTCTCGCCGCAGACGACCTCGCGACGATGGCGGACTGCGCGTGGTGGATCGGGAAGATGCGGCACTGCATCGCCCTGCGGGAACGGGCGCATGCCGCCTACCTCCGGACCGGGAACCCTCGACGCGCGGCACGCGTCGCGATAGACCTCGCCGACCATCACACGGACCTCCTCGAGACTTCCGTAGCGTCCGCGTGGATCCAGACCGCGTCCAGGCTCCTCAAGGACGAGCCCGAGGGCGCCGAACACGCCTGGCTGAACCTCGCCCACGCCCTCGCGGCGAGGCAGTTCGAGGGCGATCTGGAGAAGTCCGGGCGCTTCGCCGCCGAGGCCGGCGAGCTCGCCGCTCGATACGGGGACAAGGATCTCTTCGCGCTCACGCTCGCCATGCGGGGCACCGGCATGGTCTTCATGGGCGACGTCGAAGGCGGGATGGCCATGGTCGAGGAGGCCACTGTCGGCGCCGTCTCCGGTGAGCTCGGCCCGTACGCGACGGGCTGGATCTACTGCATGATGATCACCGTCAGTTCCCATCTCGCGGACTGGCAACGCGCCGGCCAATGGACCGAAGCCGCCAAGCGCTGGTGCGACCGGCAGGCGATCAACGGGTTCCCCGGTGTCTGTCGCGTGCACCGCGCCGAGATCATGCGGTTGCGCGGCGCGCTCTCCGAGGCCGAGGAGGAGGCACGCACCGCAACCGTCGAGCTCGGCTCGTTCAACCTCTTCTTCGCGGCGCTCGCGTTCAGAGAGCTCGGCGAGGTTCGCCTCCGTATGGGTGAGATCGATGCTGCCGAGGAAGCGTTTCGCCAAGCCAACGAGATGGGTGTCATTCCTCAACCGGGTCTCGCGTTGGTCCAGTTGCACCGTGGGAAGCCGGAAGCTGCAGGCGCCGCGCTCAGGCGAGCGTTGGCCGACGAGGGCCTGTCCCCGGTGGACCGAGCGAACCTCCTCCCCACCCACCTCGAGGTCGCCATCATGCTCGGCGACATCGAGACGGCGCGGGCTGCGGCGTCGGAGCTCGCCGGCATCGCCGCGTCGTACGGGAGCCCCGCCCGGCAAGCCACCGCCGACGCCTCGGCCGCTGCCGTAGCGCTCGCCGACGGCGACCTGGGGTCCGCCGAGCGCGCAGCGAAGCGTGCCTGCCGGCTGTTCAGAGAGATAGATCTCACGTACGAAGCCGCCAGAGTCTCGCTGTTGCTCGGCCAGATCTATCAAGCCGAAGGTGACCTCGACGCCGCGCAGTTCGAGATCAGCTCGGCGTTGTCCACGTTCGATCGGATCGGGGCCGTCCCGGACGCCGACCGTGCACGCGCGCTGCTCGACTCGGTGATCCAACCGGTGGCGGCGGCGCAAGGACGGCGCGTAGCAAAGACCTTCCTGTTCTCCGACATCGTGAAGTCGACCAACCTTCTCGATGCGATAGGCGACGAAGCGTGGTCCGATCTGCTCAAGTGGCACGATGACACGCTCCGTAAGCTCTTCGCGGAGCACGGGGGCGAGGAGGTCGCCCATACGGGAGACGGGTTCTTCGTCGCGTTCGAAGGAGCAGACGAGACGGTCGCCTGCGCGTTCGCCATCCAGCGGTCACTCGCGGAGCATCGTCGCGCCCACGGATTCTCGCCGCAGGTCCGGGTCGGCCTGCACGCGACGGAGGCGGCCGAGGTCAAGGGCAACTACCACGGGAAAGGTGTCCACGAGGCGGCCCGCATCGGTGCGCTGGCCGAGGGCGGCGAGATCATCACAAGCGTGTCGACACTCAACTGCCTGAGCGGGCCGGTGAAGACGACCAACGAACGCACGGTGACGCTGAAGGGTGTGGCGGAACCCGTAGGGGTAGTGTCGCTGGTATGGCGCGGCGCGTGAGGGCCAGTCGAAGCTAGAGCATCGACCTAGGCGGCGTCGTCCTCAGCCGCCGCCGGGAGTCTGACCGTGACGGTCGTCCCTTCTCCGGCAAGCGAATCGATCGAGATCGTTCCACCGTGAGCGTCGATGATGCTCTTGGCGATCACGAGCCCAAGGCCGGTTCCCTGGATGGCAAGCTGCGTCGCCGCCGACGCGCGGAAAAAGCGCCGGAACAACCCGTCTTGCTCATCCGGGTCGATACCTATCCCGGTATCCGCGACCGTGATGACAAGCTCATGGACGTCGCGCCATGCCGTCACGGTCACTGTTCCGCCGGGCGGTGTGAACTTAACGGCGTTCGATAGCAAGTTCAACAGAGCACGGTCGAGCTGGTCGACATCGGCAGTCAGAACACCGACCTCGGGTGAGATCTCGACGCTCAGCTCGAGGTCTGCCCCCTCAGCGGCTGCGGCGATCGCCTTGCAGGCATCGTCGATGACCACGGCGAGCTCGACGGGCTCGGTTTTGAGCGCGAAGAGCCCGGACTCGATGCGCGACAGCGTAAGGATGTCTTCGATCAGCGCCAGCAGCCGGCGGCTGCCGCGATCGATCACCTCGAGTGCGGACCGCTGATCGTCATTGAGCGAGCCGAGTCCGCCGTCCGATAGCAGATCGGCGTATCCCGTGATGCTCGTCAAGGGTGTGCGCAACTCATGGGAGACGTTCGAGATGAAGTCGCGCCGGAGACGATCGAGGTCCCGTAGCTCGCGCACCATGTCCTGCTCACGGGCCAGCGCCTCGAGCCTCGCCTTCTCGGCGCGTTTGGTCTCGGTGATGTCGCGAGCGATCGACGCGGCGCCGATCACATTTCCCGACGCGTCGCGAATGGGCGAGACGGTGACGGACACGTCGATGGTTTCGCCGTCCTTGCGTCGACGCTGTGTGTCGTATCGCTCGACGCGGTTGCCTCGAATGACGGCGGCGAGGATTATCTCGAGCTCGGTGCGCCGGTCCGGTGGGACGAGCACTCCGAGGCTCTGACCGACCATTTCGTCGGCCCTGTACCGGTAAAGATGCTCGGCTCCCTGATTCCACGTCTGAATCACTCCTTGCGTGGTAAGACTGAGGATGGCGTCGTCGCTCGACTCGACGATCGAGGCCAGCATCGACTGCAGGCCCTCGGCGTTCTTGCGCTCGGTAACGTCCTGAGCGATGCCGAACATCCGGATGGGCGCCCCCTCTCGGAGGCTGACCTCGGCTCGGCAGTCCAGCCAGCGCACGGTCCCGTCGGGTCTTTGGATGCGATGGGTAAACGCGAAACTCTCGCCGCTCGACATGGCGAGCTGGATCGTTGACTCGACTCGTTCGCGGTCGTCGGGATGGACACGATCGAGATAGAGCTCGTAGGTGACCGTCGTTTGCGATGCAAGGCCGAAGATCCGGACGAGCTCATCCGACCACGTGACCACCCCGCTCCCGACCTCCCAGCTCCATGCGCCGAGGGCGGCGAGGGTCTGCGCTTGACTCAGCTGACTCTCCCGGTCCCGCAACATCTCCTCAGCCAGTTTCTGGTCGGTGATGTCGCGGATGAATGCGTTGAAAGCGACCGCGGCGCCGATGTTGAGGGAACGGATCGCAAATTCGACCGGGAACTCGTGACCGTCGCGATGCACCGCCGAGAGCTCGATCCTGCGGTCAAGGACGGTCGCCTGACCTGTGGAAAGGAAGCGGGCCAGTCCGGCTAAGTGTGCTGCGCGGTAGCGCGGCGGGATGATCGTGTCCGCGAGCGGCCGACCGATCGCCTCGTGCTTGGTCCACCCGAACGTCTCTTCCGCTTGCGCATTCCAATCCGTGATGACTCCCGACTCATCGATCGCAACGAAAGCGTCGTAAGCCGTATCGAGCACGCGGCGAAGTCGTTCGTCGGCGGCGGCGCCATTGGCCGCGCTCGGCGGTCCTGACGACCCAGGGGTGTAAAAGGGGAAGGACGGCATACACCTAGCTATCGGTCGGGGCCAGTCGCCCTTGATACCGCCTAAAGACAGCCACGAGGAGGCCGACTCCAGTGCAGAGATCCGAACCGATGACAGGAGAGACAATGGCTCGCGTGCTGGCCGTCGACGACGACCGAGACCTGCTGAAGCTCATTGAGCATCAGCTGCGCCGATCGGGGCACAGCGTGGCCGCGGCGAGCACCGGCACGGAGGCCCTGGAACTCGTGGAGACGCATGGAGCGCCGGACGTGGCCATCCTCGACGTCGCCATGCCCGGCATGACCGGCCTGGAACTGCTCGCCGAGCTTCGTGCCAGACCGGCGATGGAGCGTCTGCCGGCCATTTTCCTCAGCGCCCGCGTTAGTCCGCAAGACATCCAGATGGGGCGTGACCTCGGCGCGCTCTACTTGACGAAGCCCTACAGCCTCCACCGGCTGCTTGCCGCCATCGATCAGTGCCTGGAAGGCGGGTGCCCCATCCCCGAACCTGCTCCGGCAACCCAAGAACAACCGGCCCGTGATTCAGAGCCGTACGTTCTCGTCGTCGACGACGACAGGGACCTGCTCAAGCTCGTGGAACTGCAACTGAGTCGCTCCGGCCACCGAGTAAGCGCAGCCTCCAGCGGCGCGGAAGCTCTTGTTCTCGTCGAGTCACAGGGGGCTCCCGACGTGGCCATCCTGGACGTGGCGATGCCGGGCATGACCGGACTGCAGCTACTGGGTGAACTCCGCGCGCGCAAACCAACCAGCCAGCTTCCGGCGATCTTCCTCAGCGCGCGTGTAAGCCCCGAGGACGTCCAAGACGGGCGCGACCTCGGCGCCATCTATCTGACCAAGCCGTATAGCTTCAAGAGGTTGCTGGCCGCGATCGACCAGTGCCTCGAGGGCGGATGCCCCCAACCCTTTCGTAGCGGCCACTCGAACTCGGCCGGTTCAGTCGCCGGCTGAGCGACGGCCATGAATGGCCTCGCCCTCCGAGTGCTGGACCGCCTCCCCCGAGGCTGGACGCTCACCCGCGAATCCTGGCAGAGGCGTCACCGCGGAATCGTGATCATCCTTTGGCTACATGCACTGGTCGTGCCGGTCTTCGGCGTCGTCCGTCGTAAGAGCCTCGGTCACCTCCTGCTCGAAGCTGCCGGGATCGTGATACTCGCTGTCGCCGCAAGCACGCCATCGCTAGGCCGCCGGGGCCGCACGGTCGCCGCGTCCCTCGGGTTGATGACGGCTTCGGCCGTCCTGGTCCACCTGTCCCACGGGTCCATCGAGATGCACTTCCACTTCTTCGTGATGGTGCCACTGGTCGCGCTCTATCAGGACTGGGTCCCGTTCTCAGTGGCGATCGCGTACGTGGCAGTGCACCACGGACTGGTCGGATCGCTTGACCCTGAGTCGGTCTTCAACCATCCGGCGGCCCTCAATAACCCATGGAAGTGGGGCGCTATCCACGCGTTCTTCATCACCGCTGCGAGTGTGGTCTGTCTGACGACGTGGCGGCTTCTCGAGTCGGCCCTGAACGCGGCGAAGGCGGAAGCCCAGGTCAAGAGTGAATTTCTGTCCGTCCTCAGCCACGAGATACGGACACCCCTGACGTCTGTCATCGGCTACACCGGCCTCCTCGCCGATAGCGAACTGTCGCCGGAGCAACGCGAATACGCCGACACGATCAGGCGCAGCGGTGACCATCTCTTGACCCTCATCAACGACATCCTCGATTACTCCAAGCTCGAGGCCGGCCGGCTGGAGATGGACGACGTTCCATTCAACGTCCGCCAGTTGATGAACGACACGATCTCCCTTGTCGCGGAAGCAGCGCAGCAACGAAGCGTGGCTCTCTCGAGCGTTTGCGATGCCTCGGTCCCCACAACGGCGGCGGGAGATAGCGGCCGGATCGCGCAGATTCTGCTGAACCTTGTTTCAAACGCCGTAAAGTTCACGGACCACGGCAAGGTCGTCGTCAGCGTCACAGCTCGGCCGCTGGCGTCCAATCGCCAGGAGCTCACCATCGCCGTCGCCGATACAGGCATCGGAATCGAGCCGTCGGCGGCTCGCAACCTTTTCAAGCCGTTCACGCAGGCCGAAGTATCGACGTCGCGACGGTTCGGTGGCACCGGGCTGGGCCTCGCGATCGCTCGGCAGCTGTGCGAGCTGATGGGGGGAACGATTCACGTCGAGAGCGTCCTGGGGAAGGGCTCGACCTTCATCGCCACGGTCATCGTCCGCGACCAAGCGCCCGTCGAAGGTCAGCACGCCCTCGACGACGTCCGCGTCGTCGCGCCTCCGCGCGACAACAAGGCGCTCCGTCTCTTGTTGGCGGAGGACAACCACGTCAATCAGAAGGTGCTGCTCGCCCAGCTGGGCGGTCTGGGTTACACCGCGGATACCGTCGCCAATGGGATCGAAGCAGTGCAGGCAAGCGCGCTGAGGCACTACGACGCGATCCTGATGGACGTCCACATGCCCGAGATGGACGGGGTCACCGCCGCCCGTTTGATCCTCGAACGTTCCAACGGCGATTGTCCGACGATCATCGGGATTACCGCGGACACCACCCCAGAGGCTCGCGCCGACTGCTATGCCGCGGGAATGGACTGCGTGATCACGAAGCCTACAAAGGTGGCCGAGCTTGAGGCGGCACTCGAGTCGGTCGGCGTTGACCAACCGGCGCGGCCCTAGCACACGGACCCGGACCCACGCGATCCTCATGACCGCCATGCAATTTCGTGGAGGTGAGGGGATTCGAACCCCTGTGTCGCGACGCCTTCGCGGGTCTTCTCCGAGCGCAGCCCGTCTTTAGATCTCGGCCCCCACCCGCCGACGGGCGGGCCTGTGGGAGCCCAGCCTCGGTGAGATCCCCCTCACGGTCGAGGCACCCCGTGAGGGTTGATCCCGCTTATGACGTCGGGTCCGGGGCCGCGGGCTGCCCCAGTCGACGGCTACTTAGCGATTAACTAAGCAGCGTGTGCCAGGTTGTTGGCACTTATCGTGCGTTCCGGTTTTTAACGAGGTTCCGGACCTCGGCTCGCTTCTCCCGCGTCGGATCCGTCCCGATCGAAACCAGTTCACCCCCGACGCTTAGATCAAGGATAGCGCGGGCTAGTCGCCGCGTTGACGCCGGCGCTGGGCCTTCTGAATCTGGCGCTGAGCGTCCCGTTCGGCGATCTCACGCCGACGGTCGAACTGTTTCTTCCCCCGGGCCAGGCCGAGCTCGAGCTTGGCCAGACCCTTGGAGAAGTACACGCGCAGGGGCACGAGCGTCATGCCCTTCTGCTGCGTCTGCTCGGTGAGGTGGTCGATCTCCTTGCGGTTCAGCAGGAGCTTGCGCTGCCGGATGGGGTCCAGCTCGACGTGCGTTGAGGCACCCGAGTACGGCGAGATGTGCATCCCCTGGATGAAGACCTCGCCGTCCCGGACGAAGGCATACGCCTCGCGGATCTGGCCCTTCCCCTCCCGCAACGCTTTGACCTCGGAACCCTGCAGAGCGATGCCCGCCTCGAACCGCTCTTCGATGGCATAGAGATGCCGCGCGCGGCGGTTCTCGACCACCACCTTCTCCGGCTTATCCTCAGCCATAGCGCCTTACGCTACGGCTTCCGCGGGGGTTCGGGGGCTAAGGCAACCAGCGCATGGGGTTGTCCGGCTCCCCGTTGACCCGCACCTCGAAGTGCAGGTGCGGTCCCGTGCAGTAGCCGGTGCACCCGACACCGCCCACCGACCCTCCCCGAGCCAGCACCGTGCCGGTACCGGCGCTGATCGACGAGAGGTGGCCGTACAGCGTCGCCACGCCGCCTCCGTGAGACACGATCACGTGACGCCCGTAACCGGTCGCGGATCCCGCAAAGACGACCTTCCCCGTCGCGGCGGCCACGACGGGCGCGCCCGAGGGGGCCCCGATGTCGATGCCGGCGTGAAAGCGTCGCGTCTTGAAAATGGGGTGTGTGCGCCACCCATAACCGGACGTCACCGGTCCGGACGTCGGCCAGATCATCCCGCGCGGCGAGACCGTGGCCTCGCCGCCCGTCTCTCCGCGCAAGAAGGCCGCGATGCGCTGCGACTCGGCCTGCAGTTCGGCGGTTTCCCGCTCGTACTGCTCCTTCTGCCGCTGGACGTCGCCCAACTGCGCGTATTGACCCTGCAGCTCGCCGGCCACCTCACGTCGCTCTGCGTCGACCGATCTCGCGATGGACGCCGCGTGATCGCGCTCGTGAGCAACGGCATCCACCTGTCGGGCCGCTCGGTCGCTCAGGCTGGCTATCACGTCGCGCTCGCGCACGATCGCAGCGCGCATCTTCTGGATCTCGTCGATGCGTTCGTTGTCCGTGCGGACCACCTGCACCATGAAGGAGAATCGCCGCAGGAACTCGCCGAAGCCCTCGGCACCGATGACCATGTCGAGGAGGGATGCGGGTCCGCGCTTGTACACCTCCACGGCCCGCTCACGAAGCTGTCCCATGCGCTGCTCGAGCGAGTGCTCGGCCTTGCGCAACTCGGCGGACTTGCGATCCAGTCGCGCTTGGATGCCGCCGAGAACGGCGGCGGCTTGATCCACCCGAGCCTGCACGTCGTCGACGACGGCCTGGAGCTCAGAGAGCTCGTCGGTCAGAACGTCCCGCCGCCGGTCCGTCGCAGAGATGTCCTCACGGATGTTGCGCTCGCGGGCATCGAGCTGGAGGCGCAGCCGGCGGAGCTCCTCGATCCGTTGCTCGAT
>Ga0299907_10002431_pt1 | contig 11464 bp, 5 predicted proteins | sample RVTome_16_FD_198680 | JGI IMG/M metagenome (GOLD analysis project Ga0299907, IMG submission 198680) | Soil microbial communities from uranium-contaminated site in the Upper Colorado River Basin, Wyoming, United States - RVT152D67 (version 2) ...
AGTACGTGGAGGGTCCGCGACTCTCGACCCTCATCCGGCGGCACGGACGGCTCAATCCCGAACAGGCCTTCCCGCTCGGCCGTCAGCTGGCGGCCACGCTCCATTTCATGCACGCCGAGGGGGTCCTGCACCTGGACGTGAAGCCCTCGAACATCATCATGGGGCCGACGCCGCGCCTGATCGATCTCTCGGTCGCGCGGCGGGTGGAGCGAGCGCACCTCATCAACGGCTTCGTCGGCACCGATGCCTACATGGCCCCCGAGCAGGCCGATCCGGTCCGGTGGCCGACCATCGGACCGGCGACGGACACCTGGGGACTGGGCGCCACGCTGTACCACGCGGTCGCCAAGCGCCTCCCGCACTCGAAGGGCCGCCATGAGGCCACCGGCGTCGGGCGATTCCCACAGCTCGTCGAGTCACCCGCGCCGCTCGACCCCGCGCGTCACTCGCCGGGGCTGGTGGAGCTGATCATGGACTGCCTCCAGCGCTCACCCGATGCACGACCTTCGGTGGCCGAGCTGTTCGATCGGCTCGACGAGCTCGCCGCCGTTGCCGGGGTCGGCAAGGTCCGGTTCCGATGAGGTTCCGCACCGGCCGCGGCCTGAATGCGGTTTGCTCGTCGCGGTAACCAACGGCCAGCGGAGCACTCCCGGCTATCCGCGGTTTGCCTGAGGCAGCCATTTCCGGACATCGAACGGTACTCGATGCGCCCGCGATGTCCCTTGGCTATCCAGGGCGGTAAAAGTGAGGGTGGCCAAGGTCCGGCTCCGCTGAGCTTCGGACCGAACCGACTCGCGTCGCTGGAGTGGTCAGGCGGTGTGAAGGGGGCGAGGGACCCGACCAGAGAAGGCCTGGCCCCTCGCGAGCCGCTCAGTTGCCGGGGGGTAGCCCGAAGGTGCGACGCCCCAAGTTCAGGCCGATGAGCACCGGATCGTGGTCGGACGACCGGAACGCGCTCGGGTCGTAGTAGGCCTCCGCGATCTCCGGCGTCCGGAATCGCTGGTTGAAGGAGACGCCAACCGACTCCTGGTAGTCGATCGCTGGGACCTCATCGGCGTTGATGTGCCAGACAGATGCGCCCGTCACCCGTGACTCGAGGTCGGAGCGAACGAGGGCGGTGTCGAGCGTCCCCTGCATCCCGTCGAACGTGAACGTGTACGGGATGCCCTGGGTGTGCTCGACCAGCTGGTCGACAAAGCCGGCGTCCTCGAGGGCCCGGATCGGATCCTCGCGGCCGTAGGCATTGAGGTCGCCGATGATCAGCGTGCCGAGCGACTGGACGCCGGTGGGGTTCGTCGCCAGCCAATCCGCAAGCGCCTCCGCCGAGGCCGTGCGGGTCGCGTTCCAGAAGCCCTGGCCGTCACCCTGGTCGAAGTCGGGATCGTTGGGGTCGGTGAGGCCGCTCTGGCCCTTCGACTTGAAGTGGTTGACGACCACGGTCACCCGCTCGCCGGTGCCCAGCTGGTGGAACGTCTGCGCCAGGGCCGGCCGGCTGCGGTCGTCGTCGAAGCGCGGGTCGACCTCGCTGGTCAGGATCGCCCACTCGCCGACCGGACGGACGCTCCGGCGGTCGTAGATGAAGGCCTGCTTGATGGCATCGGTCCCGATCACGCCGGTGTCGACGAACCGATACACCTCGGCGCCCATCTGGGCGTTGAGGGCATTCACCAGCGTGCGGGTGGCCTGGAACTCGCCACCGTCATTCTCGATCTCGATGAGGCCGTAGATGTCGGCTTCGAGTCGGGTGATGGCATCGACGAGCTTCTCGGTCTGGCGGGCGAGCTCGGATGCGGTCGTCGCACCACGGGCGTTCGGGAACCCACCACCCTGACCGTCGCCGTCGAAGTAGTTCAGCACGTTGAAGCTCGCGACCTGGAGCGTCCCGCCGACGTCCGGCGGCTCCTCCGGGCGCGGGCGGGTGCGGTTCGCAGCCAGCTCGGCGGTGACGGCATCGATGTCGACCGGCTGCAGCCGCCAGACACCAAAGCCGAAATGAAGGATCGTCGTGTGGTCGCGAAGCTGGTCGCCGATGCGAAGCGTGTCACCAACGGCCACGTACGGCAGCAGATCGTCGCTGTCGAGCCGGTTGAGGTTCTGGCCGGTGCGGCCATCGTCGAGGACGATGTTCGCTGCGGCGTTATCGGCGGCAAGCTGCACCGCCTCCGGGCTGCCCGGGAGCTCGACGTTCGTCGGAGTCTGAAGGACGCCGTCCGCCGAGAGGCGAATCTCGCCGAAGCGCTCGAGCTGGAAGAACTCGATGACCGTCAGCTCCTCGTGGGTGACGCGCATCGCCTCGAGCGGCTCAAGGACCTCTGCCCGGTCATCGGAATGGAGCGGCAACGGCAGGTCAACGGCGTCCGGCAGGTCGGCGACGATTTCGTCGCAGGCGCCGATGTCGCTGGCGGTGATCTGGGTGACGCCGCCAAACTCGCCGGCAGTCCCGGCAACGAACACGACGTCGCCGATTTCACCCGCGAAGGTCGCACCGCCGTCGAAGACGAAGACGCCCTCGGAGGTCAGCGGATCGGCGTCGCGGTCTTCGGTGAGCGCCTCCAGGAAGAACCCGCGAAGCCCCTGGTTCGCCGGGATGCCGGTGTCGCCACCGGAGGTGAAGTCCGCGGTCACCACGCCACGGACCGCGACCGACTGGCCGGAGATCGGCGTTGTCGCACCGTCGCCCTGGATCTCGTGGATGAAGTTGCTCGGAGTCGCGCACACGCTGCCGACGCCGAACGTGAAGACGTGGTCGGCGGCCATCGTATCGGGCGGATCGTCGAGGTCGACGTCGGTCACGCTGGCGGCATCGATCGTCACCGTGCAAGAGTCGCCGTCCGCGAAGTCGGCATCCGGATCGAGCGTGAAGGCGGTGGGACCGCCGGTCACCAGCGCGGTGTGGGAGCCGCTGGTCGTGCACTCGATCGCGAACCAGGCACCGGCCACGTCGACCGCTTCGCTGAACGTCACGTCGATGCTTGCACCGTTGGCGACGCCGACCGATCCGTCGGCCGGTGTGGTCGAGGCGACCGTCGGCGCATCGTCGGCCGGCGGCTCGCCATGGGAACCGAGGCCGTCGAAGGTGTCGGTGGCGAAGCCGTCCCACTCGGCCGCCGGGTCGAACTCGTTGGTGCCGTCCACGTCGCCGGCCTCAATGGCGGCCTTGCGGCGCAGGGTGTTGTCCGCCGTGCTCGTCAAGCCAGATCCCCACTGACTGCCGGGGTCGAAGCCGATCTGACCGATGACGTCGATGACCTCGGCGCCGTGGCGCAACACGACAGCGTCGTCGCCGTTGAACCAACCCGCGCCGTTCGTCTGATCCGCCTGGGCGAGAATCGTCGCGTTCGCGCTCGCCTGGGCGACGACATGCACGTCGCCATCTACGACCGAGCCCGTGAGGTTGATCGTCAGGCCGGCGGACGCGCTGCCGTTGAAGTACATCTGGATGTTGTATCCGCCATCGGCCAGGTCGATGGCTGCCCCCGTGCCGTTGTAGATCTCGAGTGCCTTGTTGTTGCTCGAGCCTTCGATGTACTCGCTGAAGAACAGCTCGGTGGGTGCGGCGCGGGTCGGCGATGGAGCCGTCAGCGGCAGGAGCGCGCCGAGCGCGAGTGCGAAGGCGAGGAGCAGCGCGAACCCGCGCTGCATCGGCATCGGAATGGCGGTGGACACGAGCAGGCGAAGCCTCCAGCTGATGCGGTCCGGGATCGGCAGCGGACGACGGCCGCGAGGATGAGTAGGGCCCTCAGCATAGGCCGATCGGCAAGACCCACAATGGCCAGATCGGTAAACGAGGCATCAAACGATCGATCGCTCCGCGGACCGAACCGGACTGGCCCGAACCGTGCAGGACCGGTCGTGACGGAGGAACGTTTGCCGCCCTGAAGCCGTCTGAGATAGCAACCATGAACCCCGTCCGATTCATCAATGTCGCCCTCCTGCTGGTCCTGGCTGCATGCGCCGTGGCGCCGCCCGGGGACGCCAGCTCGATGCCGTCAGGCAGCGATCCTGGCCCGAGCCAGCCGGTCGTGGACGTTTCGAGGATTCCCATCCCGTCGCGTGGAGGAGAGAACGTGACCGGCGAAGTTCCCCAGGATCTGCTGGACGCCATCCTGGCCGATGCGGCGCAGCGCAGCGGCGCGGCGGCCGAGTCGCTCGAGGTCGTGACGGCCGCGGCGGTGACCTGGAACGACGGCTCGCTCGGCTGCCCGGAGCCAGGGCAGTTCTACACCCAGGCTCTCGTCGACGGCTACCAGGTCGTCATCGACACCGGGGACGGGGAGCTCGACTATCGCGTCGGCTCGGGCGGCAGCTTCCGCCTCTGCGAGAACCCGGACGCTCCCGGCGGGACGAATCCCTCCGAATAGGATCCGCTGAGAGTTGTACCGATGCGGAAGGCCCGCCGGCGGACCGGCGGGCCTTCGTCGTCCCTGGATGGAACGGTCGATCGCTACGGGGCGATCACGCTCTCCACGATCACATCGCCGCGACCGACAAGGACGTCCGCGTCGGTCCGCACCTCGACGTTTCCGTACAGCACGCGACCCTCGGCCGGCGCCACCGCGGCGGTCACCGAGCCCGGCACCGTCCACGTCTCCCCGGCGGGTCGGACGGCATTGGCGTCGGTGATCGAGACCGTGCCCATCGGCGTCGTCGTGAAGAAGACGTCGATGTACTCGTACGAGGTCTCGCCCGCCGGCACCGAGAAGCCGTCGACGATCACGGTCCACGTCCCGGCCACGGGATCGGCGATGGTCACCGACTCCTCGGAGTCGCCGTCCGCCGATTGGCCGCCGAGGCTCCCGTTCGGCCGGACCACGAACAGGTCGAGGTCAGCCGCCGGATCGGACGGACTGCCGATCGTCGCCCGCAGGGAGGTCGCCCCGGCCGGGATCTCGACCTCGTACTGCTGGACCGCAAGGTGGGCGATCGTCGGCGTCTGGAGCAGCGCGCTCCCCATCGAGGTCCCCTGCGCGCGACCGGTGAAGGCCCCGAACAGGTTCGTGATGTCGTAGCTGCGAGCGATCGGCACACCGATCGTCGCCTCGGGGATCACGTCCGGATCCGGGTCTACCGAGGCGCCCAGAACCGAGGCGGTGAGGGTGAACTCGGCGTCGTCCGCCGCCGAGTTGCGGCGAGCGTCGACCGAGATCTCCCAGACGCCGGGGAGCGGATCCTGGACTGTCCGGCTGCTGCCGGACCCGGTCGAGCACGGAAGCGCCGGGTTGATGTAGCAGTTCGACACCGCGTTGGAGTCGATGCCCACGCCCCACGGATGCCAGCGCAGGAACCGGATGTGACCGACGCCATCGGGCGTGGCCAGATCGACCTTGAAGGCCGGCGTCCCGGCCGGGACCTCGAAGAAGTAGTGGTGCGCCTGCGCGATGTCGATCGTGCCCGACTCCACCACCGTGTAGCTGTCCTCGGCCTCGAAGACGTGCGGCACGATGACCGTGTTCATCGACTGGTAGTCGATGCCGACGGTCGATGGATCGTCAAGGCGCAGGATCGCCGAGTGCGCACCCACCGCCGACGGATTGACCCCGACCTCAAGCGAGCGGGCCTGCCCCTTTGGCAGGGCGATCGACGACGGCGCGCTGAACGTGCCGTCGTTCCCGACCCAGCTGACCTGGTACGTCTTCGAGCCGCCCGGTCCGTCGTTGCGGGTGAACGTGTACGTTCGCGTGAACGACTCGCCCAGCGTGACGCCCTGGCGCTCATAGATGCCGTTGCCGGTCCCCGCCTCCTCCAGGAACGGGTTGAGCGGCGAGTTCACCGGCACCCGGCCGGTGATCGACACCGTCTTCGGCTTCTGGCTGAGCAGATCCCACGCGGCGTTCACGTTCAGCAGGCCCGCACCCTGGTCATAGGCCTGGAAGCGATCGCCCTCGGTGAGATACCGCGCGGTCGACATGAGGGCCTGCCGGATCTGGTCCGGCTGTGACTGGCCGCCGGTCGCCTTCGCGGCGCTCACGAGGAGAGCACCGACCCCGGCCGATTGCGGCGCGGCCATCGAGGTGCCGTTGGCGAGGGCGTACCCGACCGGGCACGCCTGCGCCAGGCAACCCTGTGCCTGCCACAGCGGCTTCGTGCTGATCGCCGCGCCGGGGGCGACGGCCATCGGCGCGAATCCACCGTCCTCCCGCGGTCCGCGCGAGCTGAAGTAGTGGAGGTTGTCCTGGTAGCCGACGGTCGTGCCGTAGTCGGCCAGCATGGTGTCATCGGTCAGGTAGGCGCCCATGCCCATCACCTTGTCGCACAGGCCGGGATCACCGGCCGTGTTCAGGCCCGGGCCCGAGTTCCCGATCGAGAAGAACATCTGGACCTTCTCCTGTTCGATCAGACGCTCATACACCGTGCAGCGGGTGTTGTTGCCGTCGTTGAGCGCCGGCAGCCCGCCGATGCTCATGTTGATGACGTCCGCGTTCGCCTGCTTGGCGACGTAGATCATGCCCTCCAGCAGGGCGTGGCCCGTGCAGCCGGCCACGAACAGGCAGGCGCGCGACGAGACGACCTGCGCTCCAGGCGCAGCGCCACTCATCTCACCACCGAACAGCGCATTGCCGGCGGCGATGCCCATGACATGGGAGCCGTGGAAGCCCGACACGATGCCGATGTTCACAAACTTGTTCGGGCCATCGGTCTGGACGACGAACGGGACCTCCTCGACGACCTCGGTCGCCGGATCGTCGGTGCCGAACCGCCCGACGTCGAAGTTCGCGTCGTAGTCGGTCATGGCCGTCTCGTCGGCGAAGTCGTTGTCGGCATCGGTGTCGACCCAGACTTCGTTGCTGCCGGTGTTCCACAGCGCGGCGAAGACATCGGTCTCGTCGCCGTCACGGTTGAGGTCACCACCCGGGGTGGATGCAACGCTGAACTCACCGCCGAATGTCGGCTGGTCCTCATGGAAGGCACCGATGCGATACGTGCCGGCTGCCGGCGCCGTGTAGGTGCGCTCATCGAATGTGAAGGACGCCCCGGACACCTGGGTGCTCATGTCGAGCCAGGTCGGGTCAGGATCGGTCAGCGGATCGGTGCCGGTCACCCACTCGACGACCTTGCGGTCTCCCGTGCTCGTGGTCAGCAGGCTCGGATGGTCGAGCGAGACCCCGGTGTCCACGATACCGATGACGACGTCACGGCCATCCCACTCGGGGTGATCCTCGATGAACGAGGCGGCGCCGGTGTCGCCGATGGGCATGTACGGGTTGTCACGCGGTGTGGAGGCGTCGGGCGCCGGCTGGGGTACCAGCGGCTGCGTGTCCTCCGGCCGCGGATCGGGAACCTCGACCGTCTCGTCGAGATCGACGGCCTCGATGGCCGGCGCGGCAGCGATCTCGCGCACCTTGCCCGTGGCGACGGTTGCGCGCAGGTAGCCGAGCGCGGCGTCGCGGTAGTTGATCGTGCCGCCGGCGGCCGTGATGGCGCTCTCCGCGGCATTCGCCTGGCCACCTCGCGCGGCGACCAGGATGGTGACCTGCGCGCGGCCCTCCGCCACGGCGTCGGCCAGCAGTTGCTCGTCGTGCTGGCCCAGCGGTTCGGCGGCCTGGGGCCGCTTCGCGAGCGCGGCCGCCGGCAGCATGGCCGACATCAGCAGCGCGACGATGAAGCCGAGCGCAAGGACGCGCACGGCATTCCGGTGATGGGACATCGAGTCACTCCTCACACGGATCCCCACGCGCGCTCGGGAACGCGCCGGTACCCACTCCCTCGGACCCGCTGCAACGGGGCGGCAGCGCGGTCGCGGATCCGAACTCTAGCATCGCCGCGCGGGCCGCTGTCAACGAGGCGGTGGCGGCAGTCAACGCCGATTTGTCCGCGGCGCCTCGAGGGGTGCCCACGGTCGTAACCGATCCCGTAGGATGGGTTGATCCACCGACTGTCCGAGCCAGTCGCACGCCCCCTGGCTCGCCGACCGCGCGCTGCCCGCGTCGATTGAGCCGATAGCCTGGAGGAACAGGATGCTACGAAAGCTCCTCGTCCTTGTTGCGCTCGTCGCCCTCGCCGTGCCCGCCGGCACGCTCGCGGCACCCGAGCAGGCAACATCGACGACCGGGTACGCCATCGTGACCCTCGCCGATGCGCCTCTCGCGACCTACGAGGGTGGCAAGAACGGCCTCGAGCGCACGAAGCCCGTCCGCGGGCGCCTCGATCCGACGAGCCCGGCATACCGCGCCTACGAGCGCTTCCTCGCCAACGAGCGCGCGAACTACCGCGCCCACCTCGCGCAGCGCATCCCGCAGGCGCAGGTCGTGGCGGAGTACGACACGGTGCTCAACGGCTTCGCCATCAAGCTCAACGGCGCCAGCCTGAAGGCACTCGCCAATCATCCGAAGGTCAAGTCCGTCGACGGCAGCTGGCTGTACCGGCCGACGATGAACGTCAGTGTCGACGTCATCAATGCCGCGGCCCTGTGGGACGGCCCGGCCGGTCGCGCCGGCGCCGGCGGTGGGATCGACATCGGGATCATCGACACCGGGATCATCGAGGATCATCCCTTCTTTGCCTGCAAGGGCGAGATCACCCACCAGGTCTATGCCGCCGGTGTCGCCGGCACCGGACAGGACATCGTGTTCAACCACGGCACCCACGTCGCCGGAACCGCGGCGGGCTGCGTGACCGACCTCGCCACCGTCGATCCGGGCGGTCCGGTCGAGGGCACCATCAGCGGTGTTGCGCCGGGTGCCAACCTCCACGACTACAACGTCTTCCCCGGCTACGGCGGCGGGTTCGTCGCCTTCGGTGGCAGCGCTTTCAGCCATGACATCGCCCTCGCCGTGGAGGACGCGGTCAACGATGGGATGGAGGTCATCAACCTGAGCCTCGGTGGCTCGATCCAGGGTCCGCACGACTTCCTGGCCGAGGCCATCAACGCAGCGGCCGCGGCGGGCGTGGTCCCGGCGGTTGCCGCGAGCAACGACGGCCCCGCCCCTGAGACCATCGGGTCACCCGGCAACGCATTCGGCGCGCTGACCGCGGGTGCGACCACCAACCCGCACTACGTGGGCGTCAACGTCAGCATGCCGCTCGGCGACTTCGGCGCGGCGGTCGGCGACTTCGACCCGTTCGCCGACGACCCCGTCACTGACGCGCCGTTCGTGAGCTGGGGCGCCGTCGACTTCGCGTGCGCAGGCCCGCCGGACACCGACGTGACGGGCGCAGTCGTGCTCATCCAGCGTGGGGGACCCACTCCCGCCACCGCCTGCACGTTCGCGACGAAGGTGGCCAGCGCGTCCGCCGCCGGAGCCATCGGTGTCGTCGTCTACAACAACGTCGGCGGCGATCCGATCGCCATGGGCGGTACCGGGGACATCCCCGCCGTCATGGTCAGCCAGGAAGACGGGGCCACCATCTCGGCCGCGTTGCCGAGCACGGTCACGATCGACGGCAACAACCCGGTCGAGGTGCTGACCACGAACGCCGACATCATGGCCGGCTTCAGCTCTCGCGGACCATCCAAGTTCACCGAGAACATCAAGCCGGACGTCACGGCACCCGGCGTGAACGTCTACTCGTCGGTCTTCGACGAGGAGACCGGCGATCTCGGCTGGGCGATGTTCCAGGGCACGAGCATGGCGACGCCGCACGTCGCTGGATCGGCCGCGTTGCTGCTCGCCGACAACGGCGACCTCTCGCCGGCCGACGTCAAGTCCCTGCTCGGCAACAACGCCGAGCGCGATGTGTGGGCCGATGTCGTGGGCGGCACGCTCGCCGGGGTCATGGACCGCGGCGGCGGCCGGATTGACCTGGCACGAGCCAGCGCGGCCACGGCCACCTTCGATCCGATGTCGCTGAGCTTCGGCATCAGCAACGGGAACCGGCCGGTGAACGAGACGATCAGCGTGACCGTCCGCAACCTCTCCGGCTCGGCCAAGGATCTGACGATCAGCGGCGGAACGTCCGCCATGAGCTTCCCGGCCAATGTCTCGGTCCCGGCGAACGGGACGGCGACCTTCGAGGTCAGCCTCTCGACGAGAGGGCCGGCAGCGGCCGAGGGCGACCTCACCGTCACCGATGGCTCGGAGACGTTCCTGATCCCGTTCTGGTACTCGAACGGCAACTGACCCGACGAGTCACCGACGCATCTGAAGGAGCCCCGGCTGGTCCGCCAGCCGGGGCTCTGCTCGTCAATGAGCCGGTGATCCCGCCGCGGCGATGGCGGCGGCCACCAGGCGCGCGCCAACGAGTGCACCCGCCCCGTCCGGGTCGAGAGCCGGCACGTACTCGGTGAAAGCCGCGCCGGCGAGCCGGCCACGAAGCCCGGCCAGCAGGTCGACCGCCTGCCGGTAGCCGATGCCTCCGGGAGCGCGCGCCGAGACGGCGGAAAGGACCGACGGGTCGAGACCATCGACATCGAAGGCAAGGAAGACGGCGTAAATGGCCGGGATCTGCGCCAGCAGCCACGGCACGCCGCGCTCATGGAGCTCACGGGCGGTGATGAGGAGGTTGCCCGCCGCCCGTGAGTCCTCGACGTCCTCCGCTCGGGCCGATCCGACGCCGCGCAGTCCAACGTGGATGATGCGTTCCACGTGCGGCATCTCCGACGCGCGACGCATCGGCGAGGAGTAGCCCTCGCGGACGCCGTCGACCTCGTCGCGGTAGTCGAGATGCGCGTCGACCTGGACGACCGTGATCGGACCGTGGCCGTCGTACGCGCGCAGGATCGGGATCGGCACGGAGTCGTCGCCGCCGATGCAGACCGGCACCGCACCACCGGCGAGGATGGCGCGTACCGCCTCGGTCGTCCGGGCCGCATTGCCCGGCCCGTCGGATGGGTCGCCGGGAACGTCGCCGGCGTCCACGATCCGCGGGCCGCCATCGGACGGCAGCATCGGCGCATCGAGGTCGAAGTCCCAGTGACCTCGGAACCGGGCGAGCCGCTGTGACGCACGTCGCACGGCGGCCGGTGCCTCGGCGCAGCCGGCGGTGGCGCCGGGCCGGGGGTACGGCCAGCCGTGCGGGACGCCGAGGATGGCGACGTCGGCGTCGATCCGCGCGGGGTCCGTCTCAATCGCAACGTCGAGGAAGCCCGACTGGGGCGGGTTCATTCGCACCGGCGCAGCCTAGCGTCCGCGACCGGCGCAGGAACGGCAGCGGCCGACCAACGTCATGTGGCCGATGTCGATCTCGAAGCCTTCCGCCGCCCGGAACGCCTCGGCAATGGTGGCCGCGCCGGTCTCGCCGATCTCCCACGTCGCGTTGCACTCGGTGCAGTGGAGGTGGCCATGCTCGACGGCGGGCAGGACGTGGTACTCCTCGCCACCCTCTACACCGTGCCCGTGCCGCACCAGGCCGAGCTGCTCGAGGACGTCGAGCGTGCGATACACCGTCGACGGAATGCTCGACGGCTCACGGACGCGGCAGCGCTCCACGAGCTCGGCGCCGGTGACGTGGCCGTCGGACTCGGCGAGCACCTCGATCACCGTTCGCCGTTGTGGCGTCCACCGCAGGCCGCGTTCGCGGAGGCGAT
>Ga0299907_10002432_pt1 | contig 11464 bp, 13 predicted proteins | sample RVTome_16_FD_198680 | JGI IMG/M metagenome (GOLD analysis project Ga0299907, IMG submission 198680) | Soil microbial communities from uranium-contaminated site in the Upper Colorado River Basin, Wyoming, United States - RVT152D67 (version 2) ...
GACTCGCGCACGTTGGTGGTGGGGTCGTAGACGATGCTGTAATCCACGCCCTCGGGGAAATTCTGCTTCAGCTCTTCCATGGTCGACCTCACGGTCGACGACAGCTCGAGCGCGTTCGACCCCGGGGCCTGGAAGATCCCGATCCCGACGGCCTGCTTGTTGTCGAGCAGCGAGCGCAGCGAGTAGCTGCCGGCGGCAAGCTCGATCCGGGCGACGTCCCTGAGGCGGGTGATCTCGCCGCCCTCGCCCGTCTTGACGATGATCTCGCCGAACTCCCGCTCGTCGAGGAGCCGTCCGCGGGCGTTCACGCTGAGCTGATAGTCCACCCGAGTCGGCATCGGCGGGGCACCGACGACGCCGGCGGCCACCTGCACGTTCTGCTCCCTGATCGCGGCCACCACATCGCCGGCGGATAGCCCGCGGGCGGCGACCTTCTGCGGGTCCAGCCAGACCCGCATGGCGTAGTCCCCGCCACCGAAGACGATGACCTGACCAGCGCCCGGGATCCTGGTGAGCACATCCCTGACCTGGAGCACGCCATAGTTTCGGAGGTAGGTCTGGTCGTACCGGTCGTCCGGCGATACGAGGTGGACGACCATGGTCAGGTCGGGCGAGCTCTTGACCGTGGTCACACCGAGCTGGCGGACCTCTTCCGGCAGCCGCGGCAACGCTTGGGCGACCCGGTTCTGAACCTGGACCTGGGCGATGTCGACGTCGGTCCCGATGTGGAAGGTGACGGTGAGCGTGAGTACGCCGTCGGCCGTGGCCTGGGACGACATGTAGAGCATGTTGTCCACGCCGTTGATCTGCTCTTCCAAGGGCGTCGCGACGGTCTCCGCCAGAACGCGCGGGTTGGCACCCGGATAGACGGCCGTGACGACGATCGAGGGGGGGACGACCTCGGGGTATTCACTGATCGGCAGCGCGCACATCGAGAGCGCGCCGCCGATGAAGATCACGATCGAGAGAACGCCGGCGAAGATCGGCCGTTCGATGAAGAACCTGGAGAGGTTCATGATAAGGGCGCCGTCCTCGTGCTCAGCGGGGAACGAGATCCGCGAGCGCCGCGGAATCGGAGATCATCGGCTCCTCCTTCGGAATCACCTTCGTGCCCGAGCGAACGCGCTGGAGCCCATTGACGACGATCCGCTCGCCACCGCGCAGCCCGGACTCCACGATGCGGAGCCCTTCGACGACGCGTCCGGGCTCGATCTGCCGGTACTCGACGATGCTGTCGGGCTTAAGGACCATGACGAACTTCCTGTCCTGATCGGTGCCGACGGCGGCGTCGCGGATGAGGGCCGCTTTGTAGCGGCCGTTGCCCATCAGCATGAGCCGTGCAAAGAGCCCGGGGGTGAAGTTCCCGTCCGCGTTGGAGAAGACGCCGCGGGCCCGGATCGTGCCCGTGGACGGATCGAGCTGGTTGTCCACGAAATCCACCTGTCCCTCGTGGGGGAACCCCTCCTCGTTGGCGAGCCCCAGGTAGATGGGGTTCGGCACGTCGCCTGAGCTGGCGCGCAAGCCTGAAGGAGCCAGTCGACCGTACTTGAGATAGGTCTGCTCGTCCCCGTCGAAGTAGACGTAGATCGGATCGATGGAGACGACGGTCGTCAGGAGCGTGGGCTCGGGGGACCCGTCGTGCACGAGGTTGCCCTCGGTGACTTCGGCTCGGCTCACGCGGCCGTCGATGGGCGAGTGCACGCGTGTCCACTCGACGTCGAGCCTCGCTTCCGCCACCTGTGCCTCCGCGGCCCGGATCGCCGCCTGGCTCTCCTTCACACCGCTCGCCCGGAGGTCGAACTCCTCGCGCGAGATGGCCTGCCTGGCGACCAGGACCTGAGCACGCGCGAAATCACTCCGGGCGAGCTCGGCCCGGGTGCGTGCGCCCTCCAGCTCGGCCGCGGCGCGTGCCAGCTCCGCCTGATAAGGCCGCGGATCGATGACGAAGAGGACGTCGCCCTTGCGCACTTCTTCCCCCTCGACGAACGCGACCTCCTGGATGTAACCGGAGACACGGGGACGAATCTCCACCGTCTCGACCGCCTCCAGACGACCGGTGAACTCGTCCCAATCGGCGATCTCGCGTTCGACCACGGCGGCGACGGTCACTTCCGGCGGCGGGGGAGCCGGCGGCGCCCCCTGGCCGCATGCAACGGCGAAGACGCCGGCTAAGAGCCATGGTCGCATTTTGGATCTCCTCTCTTGGCGTTCTCGGATCATCATGATCAGCACGACATCCTCTCGGCATGGATGTGAACCCAGGGCAGGATCCTACGTGTCCGTGGATTGGACACTTGGCCTCTTCCACTCACAGCATGGTCGAACGGGCTCGGTCCAGATCGACATGGATGGGGACCATCGAAGCAGGAGAAAATCATCGGTCCATGCTGTCGAACTTGAGTGATCATGTGATATTTGTGTGACCTCCGTTCACGCACCTCGCCTATGCGTTCGCGCGTCAAGAATGAAGGGGTCGGCTGGGGGCGCCGGTGTCGAACGAGGGTCCGCCGTTCTTGGTAGGTGTTCTGGTCGATTCCATCGTCGGTTTCCTCCGATCCTTGTCCGACTCCTCCGATTCGCGCCGCCGGCCGGAGAGGCGCCGGCGACGCGGAGTCGAAGGCTCGGTGGCCTAGAAGCGGTAGTTGAGTCCTGCCAGGAGCGCGACGTCGTTGCGCGTGTCGCTGTCGCCGTCACCGATCAGCGGCTCGAACCGCGAGAGATAGTCGCGCGCTTCGAGGCGCAGCCCCAGGCGTCCGAAGCCGAGGTCCCCGCCCAGAGCGCCATAACCCCCGAACTGCGTCGACGCGTCCACGTCCAGGTCGCGGTAGTGGTAGGTCCGGCCGCCGAGGCCAAGACCGACGAACGGGCTGAAGTTCCAGGTCTCGCCCCGTACCCAGTTCGCCGCGCGCGCCTCGCCGCCGATGTCGTACTGGCAGAGGTCGAGCGTCGGGTCACCGAGGGTGAGACGGTCCTCGCTCGGCGACCAGCCGAACGTGCCGGTGAGCGCGAACACCGGATTGATCCGCAACGACCCCTGGACTCCGGTGAGGACCGCGTCCTCGAGGAAGTCCCGTTGATTGCCGGTCGGGATGTAGGCGCCCACGTATGGCCGAAGCTCGAAGCCGCCTGGAGACGAAAACGGGTCGCCGGTCGCTTGCGCACGCGCCGGGGTGGCGAGCGTAGGCAGGCTCGCAGCGACCAGCGACACGACGAAGCCCAAACGCAACGTGCGGGGGAGCGATGCGAGACCGCGCCGCAGGGCGCGGGGCAGGGAACGGGAGCGTGGTGCGTTCATGGAATCCTCCTTCGAATCGTGAAACTTGGACGGAATGCGAGAGTTCTTGCGGGACCGCGGTCCTACCGAAGACCGAGCGGCCTCGAGCCCACGCAGGAGTCGGATCTGATGCTGCATCAGGACTGCACGGTACTGTTTTGCAACGTCCATAGATGAACCATCCTTTTAAAAAAAAGGGACGGGACCCCTTATGCAATGGCGGCCAGGACACGATCGAGCACCGCGCGGTCGGCGCTGGACAGCGAGGCATGAAACTCCGCCTGGACCTTCTCCAACTCGCGTTCTCCCGCCGCCTGCCGCTCGGCGCCGAGGGGAGTGAGCGCTGCGCGCACGATCCGCCGGTCGGACGGATCGTCCAGCCGCTGGACGAGCCCCTCCGCCTCCAGCCGGTCCATGAGCTGGGTCATGTTCGACCGGACGCAGCAGAGCCGCCCGGCCAGTTCGCTGAGCGGGAGCGGCTCCCCGGCCTCCGCAAGATGAGAGAGGACGCCGTACTTCGGCAGGGAGAGCCCCGCCGTCTCCACCGCCCGCTCCAGACGCGTTTCGACGGCCGTTGCGGCCTTGAGGAAGGCGAACATGCAGACCTCCTCGGACGTCGCCGTCGCGGACCGCGGATCTTCGGGCATAAGATTCATGAATGAATCATACAGCCCTGACCAGCCTCTGTCAAGCGAGAGGGGCGCCACGTCCACCATGAAATCCGTAGCGAAGGTCACGCCGCGTCCTCCGGCAAGCCGTGCTGAGATACCAGACGGTCGTAATTGAGGCGCAGGAGCTCGATGACGTCGCGCACGTCGCCTTCCTCCACGATCCTTCGCGAGGCCGGCCCCTGGGAGTCGGGGAAGACCGGGTGCGGTTCGATCCGACCCTGCTGCCTCAGCTCCGACCAGACCGGCTTCGGAAAGCCAAAGTGGGCCGCGTGGTCGCCGTGCAGATGGCCGATTTCCCGTCGGCCCAGCTTGAAGGAAACTGAGGCGCCGCGGTCGCCCGGGCCTGCCCTCACGCCCGGCCAGGAGGTGACTTCCTCGATGATCTTCTGGCTCGCAGTTGCTGTCTTGATCATGACGCCCTCCATGCCCGTAGGGCGTGGGGATCTGTGGGATGATTCGCGGGAGTCACGCATGTCGAAATCGGTGGTGTTGTCTTCCAGTGTAGATGGGAGTGGAGGCCGCCGAAACCGGTGAAGAGCCGGTCTTCATTCCGGTCGAAGGGAGTGGTCAGGGGCTGTACGAAGGGGCAGCGGCCGGGTCCGTGCCGGCTTCGAACCCAGGCGAGTCCACCGGCCTTACCGCAGTTACACCGGCGGTCGGGAGCGGCGTCGATGTCTCCATCCATCCCCCTATCCGCCGGCCATCGCCCCCACGACCATGAACGGCTCCTCGCCTGACGCGACACGGTCGGGAAGCGGCGCGTCCGGAGAGTCGTGGGACAGGTCACGCTCGCACGCGAAGAACCGGACGAACGCACGGCGCCGCTGGGTGACATGGTCGCGGATGGTCCCGCGCAGGACCGGATAGCGAGCCTCGAGGGCGTCCAGGACCACGCGCTGCGTGGGTTGACCGTCAACCTCGAGCTCCACCTCGCCGTCCACCCTCGCCAGTGTCCTCAGATGCGCTGGCAGTACGACCTTGATCATGACAGGGTCTGGACCTCGACCGATAGGACGGAGGGAAGGTCCCTGACGATGGGCGACCAACTGTCGCCCGCGTCCGCCGATGCGTAGACCTGGCCGCCGGTCGTCCCGAAATAGACGCCGCACTCGTCGAGCGCGTCGACGGCCATCGCGTCCCGCAGCACGTTGACGTAGCAGTTCTTCTGCGGGAGGCCCTTCGTGAGCGGCTCCCATTCGTCACCGCCCTGCCGGCTCCGGTAGACTCGCAGCTTCCCATCGGGCGGATAGTGCTCGGAGTCGCTCTTGATGGGTACCACGTAGACCGTATCCGGCTCGTGCGAATGGACGTGGATCGGGAAGCCGAAATCGCTCGGCAGGTTGCCGCTCACCTCCCGCCACGATTCCCCGCCGTTGTCGCTGCGCATGACGTCCCAATGCTTCTGCATGAAGAGGACATCAGGACGGGACGGATGCATGGCGATCCGGTGGACGCAGTGGCCGACCTCGGCCTCGGGCTCCGGGATCCCCTCGGATTTGAGGCCGCGGTTGGCCGGCTGCCACGTCCCGCCTCCGTCGTCCGTCCGGAAAACGCCCGCGGCGGAGATAGCGATGAACATGCGTTCGGGATCGGTCGGATCGATCAGGATCGTGTGCAGGCAGAGCCCGCCGGCGCCGGGCTGCCAGGAGGGGCCCGACTCATGGGTGCGCAGCCCTGGCAGCTCCTGCCAGGACTTCCCGCCGTCCTCAGAGCGGAAGAGCGCCGCGTCCTCGACCCCCGCGTATACCGTGTCCGGATCGGCGAGAGACGGCTCCAGGTGCCATACGCGTGCGAACTCCCAGGGGTGCGGCGTTCCGTCGTACCACTTGTGAGTGCCAGGTTCGCCGTCGTACTGGAACTCGTTGCCCATGGGGTCCCACGTCTTGCCGCCGTCGTCGGAGCGCTGGATCAGCTGCCCGAACCAGCCGGTGGACTGGGACGCGTAGAGCCGATCGGGGTCTGCGGGAGAGCCCTTGAGGTGGTAGATCTCCCAGCCCGCGAACTGCGGGCCCCTCACCTTCCACTTCTTGCGGTTGTCGTCCGACGTGAGCACGAACGCGCCCTTGCGGGTGCCGACCAGTACCCGAACCTCGCTCATCTACCGATCCTCCTCGTTGAGAAGCCCGTCACCCGTTCACACGTCAACGACAACCTTGAACCCGCCATAGATCAAGCGCTTCATATCGAAGGGATTCGACTGCGGGTCCATCATCTTCGAGAGCCGCGGATCCTTCATGACCTTGGCGTTTACGCGGTCGCGATCGGCGCGCGACTTGAACGTGATCCAGGAGAACATCACCGTCTCGCCGCGCTTGAGATCGACGCTCTGGGGAAAGGAAGTGAGCTTTCCCGGTTTCACGTCGTCGGCGACGCACTCCTTGTACTCGAGAGCGCCGTGCTCGCGCCAGACCTTACCCGCCTTTCTCGACATGCGACGATACGCGTCCAGCTTCTTCTCGGGTACAGGCACGACGAATCCATCGACATATGGCATGGGATCCTCCTTCAGAGGGGATGATCAGGCGGTAGGTGCGGTGCCGCCTCGGGCAGGCCGAAGGCGGTGAACACCTCGGGATCAGTGAAAAACGTCAAGGCGGCGATCTCGCCATCCTCGATGGTCAGGACCTGGATCACCCGGCGCGGGCAGTCGAGCTCCTCCGGACCGCCGGTGTACTGCGCGAACGCTGGCTGGCCGTTGGCGGCGGTCGGGACGAGCCGGAAGGCTCCCTCGCCGGCCACGGCGAAGGCCGTGCTGAAGAACATGCGGATCGCCTCGCGTCCGTGGTACCATTCTCGCCACGGCGGCATGCTGAGAACTGCGTCCTCCTTGAGGAGGGCGACGAAGCCGTCCAGATCCGAGTGCTCCCAAGCACGGACGTACCGCTCGAGAATCGCGCGCTGCTCCTCGCTCGGGGTCGACGGCTCCCCGGGCCGGCCGTGCGGGAACCGCTTGGCGAGCGTGCCACGGGCGCGCTGAAGCGCGCTGTTCACCGCGGCCACCGTGGTGTCCAGGAGCTCGGCCGACTCGGACGCCGACCAGCTCATGACGTCCCTCAAGAGGAGGACCGCCCGCTGTCGGGGCGGCAGGTTCTGGATCGCGGCGATGAACGCGACCTGCACGGACTCGCGCATCTCGTAACGGGTGTCGGGTCCCGGGGCGGGCTCGGCGACCCCCGCGAGGGCGGTGTCCGGGTAGGGCTCGAGCCAGGCCAGCTCGGTGGCCGGCCCACCCCCGGGAGCCTCCAGGGCGGGCGGAGACTCGGTCTGCGGCAGAGGACGGCGACGGGCGCTCTTCCGGCTCGCCATCGCGTTCAGGCAGGCGTTGGTGGCGATCCGATACAGCCAGTTCTTGAACGAGCTCCGGCCTTCGAAGCCGGAAAGGCCGCGCCAGGCGCGGACAAAGGTCTCCTGGACCAGGTCCTCGGCGTCCTGGAGCGAGCCCAGCATCCGGTAGCAGTGGAGCTGGATCTCGGCGCGGAAGGGCTCGGCCAGCTCTTGGAAGGCGCGACGGTCACCTCGCTGGGCAAGGCCCAGCATGGAGAGCTGACGGGACAGGTCGGTGGCGGTCACGCTCATCGGAAGTTAGCGGGTCCCTGGCTCCTCGTAGACGAAGGGTGCACGCGCGGGATTCAAAGGTGACGGAACTCGGACGGAGTCGAACCCCAGTCGTCGTTACGGCCGTCCAGGTACTGGACGGGCACGGCGACCAGCTCGGTGGCGTCGACATCGTCGAGGCAGCCCAGGTTGATGTTGCGGAATCCGCCGTCGGCAGCCTCGTCCCGCGCGCGGCCGAACAAGCGTACCCCGCAGACGCGACAGAAGTATTGCAGCGTCTGTGTGGACTCGTACTCGGTGAGATCGCCCTCCCCGGAGACCAGGCGGAAATCCTCCGGCAGAACGGGCGCCAGCCAGAGCCGGTTCTTCGTGCAGCTCGAGCAGTTGCACCTGAACGAGCCGGCCTCCAGGTCGAACTCGGCCTCGAGACGGACCCGGCCGCAGTGGCAACTCCCCGTGTGGGTCTTCTTCACCGGTTGCCCTCCCATCGTGGACGACGTACTCCCTCTAGTGATATGGACCGCTCGAAGAGCTTGAACTCATCGGTGCACCACCGCGCATCGCGTCGACGCTCCAGGGGCCCGGACCCGCGGCCGAGAGGTAGAGCCAGACGAAGGCGAACAAGACCGCGGGCGTGCCCATGTTGAGGACGGCCCAGAACCCCTGCGGGGCGTGACCCATAAAGTACGCGACCGCCATCTCGCCCGAGAGGAGGAAGGCGACGGGGCGGGTGAACAGCCCGATCAGGACGAACAGCCCGCCGAACGCCTCTAGAACCGCGGCAACCCAGGCCAGAGACCCTATCGGCGCTGTCCCCCCGTCCGGCATGATGGCCGCGGGGAAGGCGAACAGCTTGGCCGTCCCGAACTGCATGAAGAGGAAGGCCGACATGATCCTGAGCAAGCTCAGGAAGTATGGCGCCCACGAGCGCCAGCGGGACACGAGTCCGGAATCGTTCATGAGCCCCCCTTCAGTCCGCGCGGATGGAAAGCGCGTGACGGAACACGTTACCAGGATCCCAGCACACCTTGACGCGCTGGAGGCGCGGGTAGTTGTCCTTGTAATAGAAGGTGTGCCGAGAACCGCTTGTTGAAGCGCCTCGCGGTCAGGCCCGCGTAGCGCGGATCGTCCGGTCCGATCCGGCCCGACGAGTTCCGGATGCTACGGAGCTGCGCCACGGGTCTCGCCTCCGTGCGGGTCGCCTGGCGGTTCATGCCCGCCGCATGGGAGAATTGGAAGCGCACTCGGCCACCCGTTCCAGGAGGAGCTCCCGCTCGCGGGAGTTCCGGGTGAGCGAGACGGCGCGCTCGAACTCCACGCGTGCCTCGTCGAGCCGGCCGAGCTTGGCGAGCAGGTCGCCCCGAACCGTCGGCAGGAGGTGATAGCTCCGGAGGGTCGGATCCGAGGTCAGCGTGTCGATCAGCTCGAGGCCGGCCGCCGGACCAAACGCCATCGCCAGCGCCACTGCCCGATTCACCTCGACGACAGGTGAGGGCGCGAGCTGGGCCAGAGCGTCGTAGAGGGCCGCGATCCGCGTCCAGTCGGTCTCCTCGGCCCGGCGCGCCCGTGCGTGGCAGGCGGCGATCGCGGCCTGGAGGGCGTACGGGCCGAGCGCCCCGCCCAGAGCGTGAGCCCGCTCCAGCGCTGCCAGGCCGCGGTGGATGAGGACGTGGTCCCAGCGCCCGCGATCCTGGTCCAGGAGCAGCACGGGCTCTCCCTTCGGACCCACCCGCGCCCGCGCACGGGATGCCTGGATCTCCATCAGGGCGACCAGGCCATGCACTTCCGGCTCCTCCGGCGCCAGCTCCGCCAGGATGCGGCCCAGCCGTAGCGCGTCCTCGCAGAGCGCGGGTCGCATCCAGTCGTCGCCCGCGGTGGCCGCGTACCCCTCATTGAAGACGAGGTAGATGACCTCGAGGACCGAGGAGAGGCGAGCCGCCAAATCGGGCCCACGCGGGACCTCGAACGGGACCCGGGCCTCGGCGAGGGTCCGCTTCGCCCGAACGATCCGCTGGGCGACGGTCGGCACCGGGACGAGGAAGGCGCGCGCGATCTCCTCGGTCGTGAGTCCCCCGATCAGGCGCAGCGTGAGCGCGACCCGCGCCTCGGTCGACAGGATCGAATGGCAGGCGATGAACATGAGGCGAAGGAGGTCGTCGCCGATGTCGTCGTCGAGGGCGGCGGCGTAGTCCGGAGCGTGGCTCCGGACCCGCTCGGCCTGCAGTTCGCGACCGATCTCCTCGTGCTTCCGCTCGAGCATCCGGTAGCGCCGCAGGAGATCGAATCCGCGGTTCTTAGCGGTCGTCATGAGCCAGGCGCCGGGGTTCTCCGGGATGCCCGACTCCGGCCACTTCTCCAGCGCGGCCACGAGGGCGTCCTGCGCCAGGTCCTCGGCCAGGCCGACGTCCCCCACGACCCGGGTGAGCCCCGCGATCAACCTCGGCGACTCGATCCTCCAGACGGCATCGATCGCGCTGTGGGCGTCGGGCTTCGTCAGGCGGCCTTCTCGCAGTTGATCATCCAAGGCGTGCCGAACCGGTCGGTCACCATCCCGAAGCGCTCGGCCCAGAAGGTCTCCTGGAACGGCATCGTCACCTTCCCGCCATCCGCCAGGGCATTGAAGACCCGCTCCCCCTCCTTGGGGTCCGTGATCTGGATGGACAGGTAGATGCCCTTCGGCTCCTCGTAGCGGTCCGGAGGGGCGTCGGATCCCATCAGGACGTTGTCGCCGAAGACCAGCCGCGCGTGCATGATGGCGTCCTGCCAATCCGGTGGGACGTGCTCCCCGGCAGGCGTCTCTCCGTGCGTGATCATCGCCTCGATCTTCCCGTCCAGGAGCTGCTCGTAGAACGTGAAGGCCGCCTTGCACTGGCCTTTGAAGTTGAGGTACGGGTTCAGCTGCATTGCACGCGCTCCGTTCGGTTGGTTTGATGTTACGTCCGTGGATCGGGGCCGTCTCGCTGAGGCTGCGGCGTCACGACCGCCCCTCGGGCTTGTGGGCCCGCATCTCCTCGAACCCGGCCGCGGCCTCCTGGACGTCGGTGGGGAAGTCCGAAAGCTCCTGCACCTGCCGCACCTCGATCACCTCGTTCTCCGAGGCCGGGCAGCGGGTCGCCCACTCGACCGCCTCCTCCTTCGAGCCGACCTCGATCATCCAGTAGCCGCCGAGGACCTCCTTGGCTTCGGCGAACGGTCCGTCGGTCACCTTGGGTCTCCCGCCCGGGAACGAGACCCGGGTCCCCATGGAGGGCGGGTGGAGGCCGTCTAGGGTGATCAGCACCCCCGCCTCCTCCAGCGACTTGTTGTACTTCATCATTTCGGCGACGGCCTCGGCGTCCGGCGTAGTGCCGGGCGCCGCCGTCTCGTATCCCTTCGGGATCATCAGCAGCATGAAGCGCATGGCTCGGAACTCCTTCCGGTTGATTCAGGTCACGACCATTGCCTGGCGATCAGCTCCGGGGTGGGAGAGACCCCCGCCTCGGGGGCTTCGTCGGCCTTGAGGAGTCCCAGGTATCGCATCGTCGTCATTCCTTTCCGGTGATGATATCGCGTTTGGGGCACGGCGGACGCTACGGCCGAGCGTCCACCCGCGCCCGAAGACGCTCTTCCGCTTCCCTCAGCTCGGGAGTGAGTGCGGGACGGAAATCGTCGATCTCGAACACCTGTCGGATCTCGATCACCGCCTCCTGCGCGGGGACGCGCTTGACCCACTCGATGGCCTCGTCCAGCGACTTCGCCTGGATCAGCCAGAAGCCAGCGATCAGCTCCTTCGCTTCGGCGAAAGGCCCGTCGACCACGGTGCGCTTGCCACCGGAGAACCGGACGCGGGCGCCCTTCGAGCTCGGATGGAGCCCCTCGGCGGCGAGCAGCACGCCGGCTTTGACGAGCTGTTCGTTGTAGTCGTTCATCTCCTTCATGACCCTCTCGTCCGGCAGGATGCCCGTCTTCGTGGTCTCGTCCGACT
>Ga0299907_10002433_pt1 | contig 11464 bp, 11 predicted proteins | sample RVTome_16_FD_198680 | JGI IMG/M metagenome (GOLD analysis project Ga0299907, IMG submission 198680) | Soil microbial communities from uranium-contaminated site in the Upper Colorado River Basin, Wyoming, United States - RVT152D67 (version 2) ...
GACGACCATTGCCTCACCAATCTTCCCGTCGCCCGATGGCTGGAACATGCACACGCCGGCGCCGGCTGGATGGCCGTGCTGATGATCGGGATCGCGCTCTTTCGGGCGCGATCATCCTCGGGTTCATCTGGCTCTCCGCGACGGGCCGAGCGCAGGCAGCAGCCGCCTGCGGACACGGCGCTGGCCATCCTCGACTGCCGCTTCGCCGAGGGCGCCCTCTCCCTCGACGACTACCACCAGCGCAGGGACATCCTCACGGGTGTGGCAACGCGGCGCCCTGATCCAGGCTCAGTTAGCCGCCATCGAGGGTCCGTCTGGCGATGAAGACGCTCCGCTCCTCATCGGAGCAGCCGTGAGGCGGCGCGGTCTCCGGGCTTCGCCGCCTCCCACGGCACGGGCCGCCGGCATGCGACTACTGCGAAGCCTCCGCTGGGCACTGCTGTCACTCGGAAGTGAGCGACATGGCGACGGCGACACCGGCCGCGCCACGCGGTCAGAGCTTCGTTGCCTAATCCGGCAGCAGCCGGACTACACACTCTGGTAATGGAGCCTTTGTGTGCTGGCGCGCGCGAGCGGCCAGAGGCAAGCGGACCGGCAAGCCGCGGAGCCCAGTTCCCGCTTGATGGCAACTACTCCAGAGCGCGGCGTTGGTCGGGGACGCACCGACGCGGCCACGCATACCCGCAGAAGCTCCTGCCCAACCATTCCACACGAGGTCAAACATTCCACAGGAAGTCGAACCTAAGTCCTGCAAGAGCCCGGGCCGGGCCGCCTCCACACAGACGCGGTTCCCCTACGAACAGCACCCCGGCCCGGACCATTGGAAGGTACCTAGAGGATCGCGTGCAACATGGCCGCGGCGAGCAGAGCCACACCGGCCAATGCGAAGAGCCATTTCATGATCGCCTCCTCCTTCGGATCGACACCCCACCATGCGCCCGAAGCGCTTCGAGCGCGTCGTGGAGAGCGCGGAAAGAGATTGCGGGCAATCACGTAGAGGGCGGCGACACCAGGTGATCGGACCCCGCAGCCTACGACGCCATACCAGGTTCGTTGGGGTTGTCAAGCGGCACAGACGCGGCGGGCGAGGACTCCGGCAAGTTGTGCCTGCCGCGTCGATGACCCGAGCATCAGGTGCTTGTAGTCATGGCTTGCGCCGGCGCGTCGAGCGGGTCAGAATCGAGTGGTCTCAGGAGGCACAGTGGAGCTTACGAACCGCGAGTTCTGGACGTTCATCCACGGAATGGTGCTCGGCTCGCTGTTCCTGCTCGCCTTCTCAGGAGGCCTCGCGGGCCTCTACAGCCTTAGGCCCGAGTGGGCGACGAGCGAAGGGATCCGCGAGCGGATGACAAGACTCCGCTACGGGATCGGCCTCATGGCTCTCATCGCCTGGGGAACCGTCCTGACGGGGACCTGGATCATCTATCCCTGGTATCGAGAGAATCTGTCCGAGGTCGGCGAGGACCGGTATGCCGGCTGCGAGGGATTGCAGGTACCGAACGAGGACTGCTCGCCGCGTGACTTCCTGCTCTCGGAGGTGAGCGGAGACACCGAGTCCTGGCACACCTTCTGGTTCGAGTGGAAGGAGCACGTGGCGTGGATCGCGCCGATGTTCGCGACCGCCGCCGCATTCCTCGTCTTCTACTACGGGCGGTCGCTCGCTCAGAACAGGTTCCTGCGCCGCCTTGTCATCTGGCTCTTCGTCGGGTCCTTCGTCACCGCCGGCATCGCAGGCCTGATCGGCGCGCTCGTCACCAAGACTGCTCCCATCACCTAGCGAGGAGGCGAGATGAGCATGACCGCAGAACAGGGCGAAGTGAAGCCGAGCGGCCCCGCCGCGGCGGTCATCCTCGCTGCCGGTGTGGGCACGTTCGCCCTCGGCCTCTTCACGACCATGAACGAGGCGAGCTCGGACATCAGCGACTTCCTCCGCTTTTCCGACGACGTCGGTCCCCTCTCCGGAAAGACGATCATCTCGACCGCCGCATTCTTCGTCGCCTGGGCGGTGCTCGGCTACATCTGGCGCGGACGGGAGGTCGCCTGGAGACCGGTCCTGATCGCAACCGTCGTGCTGCTCGGGCTCGGCTTCCTCGGCACATTCCCCACCTTCTTCGAAGCATTCGCCGACTAATCCGGCCTCGTTTCAGGCCCTAGGCCGGCGCGTACGATCGAGTGGATGGATGCGGCGTGAGTCGCGCTCGAGATCGAGGATGAGCTGCGCGGGGCAGGCGACCCCGCACGCGCCGAGCGCGAGAGGGCGTACCTGAAGAGCGACCTTCGCCACTTCGGAGCGAGCGTGCCGGCGATCCGCAAGATCGCAGAAGGGGCGTTCGAAGATCACGTTCCCGGCTGCGGCGAGTTCCTTCTCCTCGTCGAGACCACGGATCACCACCGCGGACGAACGCGAGGTGGGTCCCGGCGGGCGACCAGGAAGGCGAGCTCGCGCTACTGAGCAGAAGCCGCTGAGGGCTCGCATCCGGCTTCATCTGCCAGAGGTCGCGCGCCCGTGTGTAGAGGATCTCACGACCGTTTGGCGCCCACGCCGGACCGATCTCGTCGACGCTCGTTCGCGCCAGGCGCTTCAGCCCCGAGCCGTCCGAGCGAACCATGTAGGAGTATCGGGAGTCTGCAAAACCGTCTGTTGCCTGATCCGACAGCGCCCCTCCTACACAGCTACTACACCCGTGCAGCCGGACGGCAGTGGCTTGTGGCCGGTCACAGCCGGTTGTCCCGTGGACGAAACGCCTGCCGTGTTTGCAGGATCTTTCCACGCGCGAGCAGGCGGCCGCTGCCCTCGATTCCGCGCACATGCCGCGGCCAGCCCGAAGTGCGGGCGAGGCAAAGTGTTCCGGACGGCGGCGAAGAGCTGCCGCGAGTCTCCGCCCGTAACAGATGGGACGCGGCTGGCAGACGCTGCCTAAGAAGTGGCCGGATGCGCCGCACCGCGACGGCCGCCGACGCCGCCTCTTGGCCGCGCTCGCTGCGCGCGGTGTGACGGTGACGAGACGCCAGCTCGAGGGGTGGCGGCAGCTCGGCTTCATCAAGACGCGCCGCCGCGGACGCGGGCGCGGCGGCGGTCAAGATTCCGACAGCTCTCACGGAGCGTCCTCGCTCACTTCGTGCGGCGGCAAGAAGATCTCCGTCTCGTAGCTGTTGAGCACGGCTGCGGTGTGCAGTCCTACGTGGGCGATGGGCGCTCCGATCGGGTTGAGCGTGACGAGGGTCGGGACACTCCAGACGAGGTCTCCCGTCAGCGGCTTCGCCACCATGTCCGAGCGAAACTCGCTGTAGCCGACGTGATAGATGGCCGTCATCGCAAGCGACGCGAGGAGGGCGACGATGCCGATCGCGACTTTGCCGGCGAAGCGCCGGCTAAGCCGGCTTCCCGCGAATGCGGCGAAGACGACCAGGATCGGAAAAACGGACAGAAGCAGTCCATCCGCGACTCCGTAAACGATGCCGCGCCAGAGAACGGCGCCGACCAGCTCGATTCCATCGGGGCGCGCGGTCGCATCATCCGTTCGCACGACCATGAGTGCCAGGACGCCGGCGCCAGCCAGCCCGAGACCGAGGGCCGGGAACCAGCGGCGCCGGCCGGCGGCGACGAGGTCGTAGCCCGTGGACCGAGACCAGAGCGTCAACAAGGCCACGACGACGAGGGCGTACACGCCGTAGTAGAGGTCTCGGTCGATCTCGAAGACGACGCCGAACGCCGAGCGAGTCTCCGCGAGCAGGAAAGGCACGGCAAACGCGACGACGAACCCACCGGCGAGCCAGGCCCAATGAGTGGACACTCCGAGCCGCAGGCCGGCATGAACTCTGTTGTGCCGAGCAGCATGAGTGCTCATGACTCCTCCTTTCTCGTCCGATCGTCGCGGTCTCGTGGACCGTGCACATCGGTAACGCAGGGCAGAGGAGCCTCGGCTTTTCCACACTCAGTGGCCGCTGGCCGCGCCCGCTCGGCGCCGGGGCATGACGAGGCCGAGACGAGTGACGCGCGGCCTGCGCGATGCCCCGACGGAATGCGCTACTGCTCCGTGATCGCTCCGGTGCCCGTGACGGTCCGTGTGACCTGGCTCGGGTTGCCGCCGTAGAGGATCACGCCGGCACCGGGCACGGCTGCGTCGAGCGAGCGCGTGGCGTTGGACTGTCACATCGACGGTCGCCGCGAGGCCGAGGTCCTCCCGCTCCTCGTCACGCAGCTCGCGAAGGCGGGTGGCTGCTTCGTCGACCGCCCTTGCGTACATGACGAGAACTCTTCGGGCTCGCGCCCTCCGCGGCATCCGCGCGTGGACAGAAGCGTTCCCGGCTTCCCGCAGAGGGTGCTCCCGCTTGGCCGACGCAGATCGCCTTCATTCGCGGCGGCGACCCGTGGGTGCTGACGAAAGCAATCACGTGGCACGCGATGGTCAACGTCACGAAGGCGCCGTCGTTCCTGCGCTCGTACTGGGCGGCATCGACGCAGAAAGGGTCAACGAGCAGCTCGCCGGCACGGGGACGAGCTGCCGTCGCAGCAGCCGACGGACTGGAAGAGCATCAACAGGCTGTACCGGTCGCGCAGGCCAGCACGCCCGGCGAAGCGCAGGATCGCTCGCGCTGATCGCCTGGACTACTGGGGCCCCGCTCATCTAAGAACAGCCTCGACGAGATCGGCGCGGCAAGGTGCTCACGCGCGGACACATGGCGGGCGCTAGCGTCGGCGTCGTGTCCGCCGCGATGGGGACCAGCGTTGCTTCGGGCCTGACGCGCGAGGAGGCCACGGCGCGGTTGGCGGAGGTCGGTCCGAACATCCTCGCGGAGCCGAAGCGGCCTTCTCACATCCGCCGCTTCGCCGCGAACCTCGTGCATCTCTTCGCCCTGCTGCTCTGGCTCGGAGCGGCACTCGCGCTCGTCGGTGGCCTGCCGCAGCTGGCGGTCGCCATCTTCGTCGTGATTCTCGTCAACGCCGTCTTCGCGTTCGTCCAAGAGTTCCGGGCCGAGCGGGCGAGCGAGGCGCTGCGCCGCGTCCTTCCGCAAATCGCACGCGTGCGTCGGGACGGGGAGGAATACGAGATCCCAGCCGAGGATCTCGTTCCCGGCGACCTCGTCGTGCTGGAGCCAGGCGATCGCATCAGCGCCGACGCCGAAGTCGTATCTCGTCACGAGCTGCGGGTCGACAACTCGACGCTCACGGGCGAGTCACGTCCGGTCGACCCCGAGCGCCTGGTCTACGCAGGTACCCACGTCGCGCGAGGGCGCGCCGAGGCCGTAGTCGTCGCGACCGGAATGGCTACCGAGTTCGGCAGGATCGCCGAGCTCACGCAGCTAGCGGAAGAGAAACCGAGCCCGCTCGAGGTTGAGCTGCGCCGCGTCACGCGTCTCGTCGCGCTCCTCTCCTTCGGTCTCGGTTCCCTCTTCTTCGTCGTCGCGGGCTTCCTCGGGATGGGTCTCGAGGAGCGCTTCGTGTTCGCGATCGGCGTCACGGTTGCGAACGTGCCCGAGGGGCTGCTCCCGACGGTGACCCTGGCGCTCGCCCTCGGCACCCAGCGCATGGCGAGGCGGAACGCGCTCGTCCGCAGGCTTTCCTCGGTGGAGACGCTGGGCGAGACAACGGTGATCTGCACGGACAAGACCGGGACGCTGACAGAGAACGAGCTGACAGTGGAGCGCATCTGGACGCCTGACCACGGCTGGTTCCAGGTGGAGGGTGCCGGTTACGAGCCGTTCGGCCGCTTCAGGCAGGACGGGCACGTGACCAACCCGAGGCCGCTGCGTGAGCTACTGCGCTGCGCGCTTCTCTGCAACGACGCTCGCCTCGCCACCGGTCCGGCGGGTGTGGAAGCCATCGGCGATCCGACGGAGGCCGCGCTCGTCGTCGTCGCCGAGAAGGGCGGCCTGCGTCACGAGCACGAAGCGGCTCGGTGGCCGCGGCTTGCAGAAATCCCTTTCGACTCCGAGCGGAAGCGAATGACCACCGTTCACCTGGCAGGTGACCGCCGTATCGCCTACATGAAAGGCGCAGCCGAGGTTCTCATCCCACGAACGACGCTCGCACCGGACGAGCAGGAGGCGGCTCTCGCCGCCGCCGAAGAGATGGAGCGCACCGCGCTACGTGTGCTCGGGTTCGCTCGCCGTCTGCTCCCCGAAGATGCCGATGAAGCGAAAGACGTCGAGTACGAGCTCGAGTTCCTCGGCGTCGCGGGGATGCTCGATCCGCCGCGGCCCGAGGTCCCCGAGGCGATAACAAGATGCCGGGCGGCCGGGATCCGCGTGATCATGGTCACGGGAGACAGTGGGTACACCGCCGAGGCGGTCGCCCGCAGGATCGGCCTCGTCCGAAACAGGGCGCACGTGATCGGCCCAGCCGAACTCGATGGCCTCGACGACGAGTCACTCCGCGGCCGGCTCGCGGAGCACGACGTCATCTTCGCGCGTATCTCCGCCGAGCAGAAGCTCCGCCTTGCCCGAGTGCTTCGGGCCGCGGGCGAGATCGTCGCGATGACGGGCGACGGGGTCAACGACGCTCCGGCACTGAAGGAGGCCGATATCGGGATTGCGATGGGAACGAGCGGCACCGACGTGGCGCGCGAGACGGCCGACATGGTGCTCCTCGACGACAACTTCGCGTCGATCGTCGCCGCGATCGAGGAGGGACGCGCCGTTTACGACAACATCCGTCGCTTCGCCGCCTACCACTTCTGCTCGAACGTCGGCGAGCTCGTCCCATTCGTCGCCTGGGGCGCGTCGGGCGGCGCGATCCCGCTCCCGCTGACGGTCATGCAGGTCCTCGCCATCGACCTGGGGACGGACATGCTGCCCGCGATCGCTCTCGGGACCGAGCGAGCCGAGCCTGGGGCGATGGCGCGGCCGCCGCGTCCCAGGGGCGAGCGTCTGCTTTCGAGAAAGGTGCTTGCTCGCGTCTACGGGTTCGTCGGGCTGCTCGAGGGGGTTGGCGCGATGACGAGCTTCTTCGTCGGCTATCTCCTGGGCGGGTGGCGACCCCCCTCAGCGCTGCCCGACGCCGGAAACGCCTATTACCAGGCGACGACGATGACGCAGACGGCGATCGTGATGGGTCAGGTCGGCGCCGGCCAGGCGATGCGTACCGAACGCCGGTCGGTCTTCTCGATCGGGCTCTTCTCGAATCGATTCCTCCTCTTCGGAATAGGCTTCGAGCTCGCTCTCGCGGTCGCGCTCGTGTACGTCCCGGGCCTGAATCGAGCTTTCCACCAGGCGCCCATCCCGGCTTGGTGGTGGCTACCTCTCATCGCGTGGGCGCCGGTCGTCTTCTTCGCCGAGGAAGCGCGGAAGGCGATCGTTCGCAGGCGCTTAGGTTCCGGGCTATCGGCCAAGGCATGACCTCGTAGAAGCCCGCACCGACAGTCGGGGGATCCACGCTTGTCGAAGCGCCTGAGACGCCGGACACTGGCTGCGAGAGTTCCAAATCGAGAGGATGCGTCATGAGCGTTGCTCCTGTTCGACCTCGAGCTCGACATCACCACGATTCGAGCTTGCCCGAGTTCGCGGAGATCTGCCGAGCACGCCATATCGTGGATCGCCTCGGCGGTCGCTTCTCGCTGGAGCTGGGCATCGACATCGACCGCGACGCCGAAGAGATCGACCGATGGGCGCTTGCGGCGACGCTGCTCGGAGACCCGGGCCCTCAGTCGGTTGCCATTCACACGCATGGCGTGTTGGCACGGGCCGGCGTTCGGACGTTGGCGGATGTGCGAGCCCGCGACCGGGAAGAGCTCGTCTGCCTCCTCGACGAGGGCGGCTACGTCCGGTACGACGCGAGCACGGTGTCACGGCTCCTGTCAGTCGCGGAAGCCGTCGCGGACCGGTACGCCGGACGGCTGGCCACACTCGGCGAAGCCATCATGGGCCCAAGCGAGCTCGAGCGGACCCTCGGCGCACTTCCCGGCTGGGACCCGGCGACCGTGGGAACCTTCCTTCGCGAGCTGAGAGGTGTCTGGCCTGGTGCCGATGTGCCGCTCGATCCCCGTGCGGCACTTGCAGCCCGTCACGTCGCGCTGCCCTCCGACGTTCACGGACTCTCATCTCTTGCCGCGGCTGCGCACCTCGACTTCCGGGATCTCGAAGCAGGCCTCGCGCGACTCGCCCTCTGCCACGGTTTCGCCCACTGTCCGGGCGGCGAGGAGTGTCCCTTCGCCGAGTTCGACCGCGAGCAGTTCGTCCACTTCTGAGATGCGCCGGTGGGTCCCGTCGCGGCTCTCGCGCGGAAAACCTGCGGTCTTCTCCGGTACCTCCAATGCCGAGCTCGCAGAGCGAATCGCGAAACGACTTCGCACGTCTCTCGGTTCGGTCGAGCATGAGACGTTCGCGAACGGTGAGGCGTACTGCCGATTCGGCGAGTCGATCCGCGGTGCGGACGTCTTCCTCGTACAGTCGTGCTCGGCGCCGGTGAACGACCACCTGGTCGAGCTCCTTCTGATGATCCACGCCGCCCGTCTCGCCTCGGCGCACCGGATCACCGCCGTGATGCCCTGGTTTCCCTACTCCCGCCAAGACAAGAAGTCCGCGGCCCGGGAGCCGATCTCTGCGCGGCTGGTCGCCGAGATGCTCGAGGCCGCGGGGAGTCGACCGCGTTCTGACGATGGACCTCCATGCCGGACAGATTCAAGGCTTCTTCGGGATCCCGGTCGACCACATGACCGCGCTGCCCCTCTTTGCGAACCACTTCCGGCGACTCGAAGAGGATCGAGCCTCGCTAGTCGCGGTTTCTCCCGACCTCGGCCGTGTCAAGCTTGCCCGCCGTCTCAGCGGCGCACTGGACACCGACCTAGCCGTCGTAACGAAGACCCGACCCCGGCATGACGTCTCAGCTGCGGCAGAGGTGGTCGGCGCGGTCGAGGGAAAGGTCGTCCTCATGGGGGACGACATGATCGTCACCGGCAACACGCTGATCAGCGCGACGGAGGCGCTCCTCGCGGCGAGTGCTCTGGAGGTGCACGCCTTCGCCACGCACGCTCTCTTCGCAGAGGGGGCACTCGAGAGACTGCAGGCCTCCAGGCTCGCCGAGATCGCCGTCACGGACAGCGTTCGCACCTCGGGGCCGACACCGTCGAAGCTGACCGTCCTCTCCGTCGCCGACGTGCTCGCCGACACGATCTCCAACGTCTTCGCCAGCCGGTCCGTATCTGCGCAGTTCGCCGGCCAGGAGCTCTTCTGAAGGCGGGGCGCTGAGCACAGGACCGCGGTAAACCCGCAGCCCGGTCCGCGGCAGACCCGATGGACACGGTCAGGCGTTCCCGGAGTGTTTCGAGAACACGGAACGAGGAGGAATGGATGTCTGCTGCTGAGGTTGGAACTCGTTGGCTCTCATCTGCGCCCGAGAGCGTCCAGGGGGAATCGGAGGCGCCCGTCGACTTCGAGTACTGGCTCGCCCATTGCGAGGGCTACCGTGTCGACTCCCCCGGCGGAAGGGTCGGAATCGTCGAGAACGTGCACCATGCCGAGGGAGTGGAGCGCGCGGAGTCACTGGCAGTGCTCGCCGGTATGTTCGGAAGGCGACGGCTGATCATCGACGCCGGCCAGGTCAACGCGATCGTGCCTCACGAGCAGTGCGTCCTCCTCAAGGCGAACGCGAACATCATCAGAACCGAGCTCCACGGTTCCGGCTCACCACGTCGTCGCAAAACGACTCGGCTCGACACACGACTAACCGGCGTAGGAGTGCGGCGACGCCACGGGAGTGGGCGACAGGCGGAACGCCGGCTTCAGGTGGCGTCCGAGGCGAAGCTGGAGGCAGTGGATTCGCCGACGCCGGATCAGCGGAATACCTGATGGCACGAGGGTCCGAGCGGAAGATCATCGACGTGATGGAGACCCAATCTCAGCCTCGTTTTGCGCAATCCGGCTTTCGCGACCGACGCGAAGCTGGCCGATTGCTCGCTCTCGAGATAGCGGGAAGCGGCGCACTCGAGGAAGAGGTCGGCAAGCTCGTGGTCATCGGCCTCGCACGCGGTGCGTACGTGGACACCTACGGCGACGCGTCGGACGCGAAGACCGTTCTCAATCTCGTGTGGGAAGCCCGCGCCGCGAGCGGCGTGGGGCAACCCGCGGACGACGTCTTCGAGCTTCGCTGGTTTGCGGCCGACGAGCTCCCTGCGGACGACGAGCTCGCCTTCCGCTGGGTGGCGACTGTGCTCCGCGAGTGGGCGGGCCGTCAGCGCAGCTGACCGTGGGGCCCCCGGACGAACCGAAGGGCCGGGATCCGGCCCTTCGGTCAGGGGAGGGGGAGGGGGAAGCCTCGAACGAAAATCTCCTGCAAATGACTTCCTATCAGGATACCTCGCGGAACGGAAGTCCCGGAGGGCGATCAGGCTGCGAGGCCGAGCGAGCGCTCGAGCGCCGACTTCGGTTGCGCGCCGACCGCGGCAGCTGCCGGCTCGCCGTCCTTGAACAGGATCATCGTCGGAATCGACATGACCCCGTACTTGAGCGAGAGCGCCTGCTCCCGGTCGATGTTCACCTTGACGAGCTTGAGCTCCTCCTTCCGCTCCTCCACGATCTTGTCGAGCACCGGCGCGACTGCGTGACAGGGGCCGCACCACTCGGCCCAGAAGTCCACCAGCACGGCCTTGTCGGACTTGAGGACCTCCTCGTCGAAGGTCGCCTCGGTTACCTCGATCGCCATTGAGATATCGATCCTTTCTGCGAGCTATCAGGACGCTTGTGCTCTCAAGAGAACGGCCGACTCGCCGAAACCCTTCCCTAGACTCTCATTTCCCCGTGAGCCGCATTTTCTCACCTCTTCCGGACAAGCCGGACCACGACGCGCTCGAGTGCGAGCTCCTCGAGATGTGGGAGCGCGAGGCCACATTCCAGGCGCTGCGCGAGGCGAATCGCGGCGGCCCGAGGTTCAGCTTCATCGACGGGCCGATCACCGCCAACAACCCGATGGGAGTGCACCACGCCTGGGGCCGCACGCTGAAGGACGTCTTCCAGCGCTACAAGGCGCTCCGCGGCTTCGACCAGCGCTACCAGAACGGGTTCGACTGCCAGGGCCTGTGGGTGGAGGTCGAGGTCGAAAAGGCGCTCGGGCTCAACTCGAAGCGGGAGATCGAGGAGTACGGGCTCGCCGAGTTCGCAGAGCGGTGCAAGGAGCGCGTGGCGAAGTTCTCGGAGGTCATCACCGAGCAGTCGAAGCGTCTCGGGATGTGGATGAACTGGGACGCGGACTACTACACGTTCTCGGACACGAACATCGAATACATCTGGCGCTTCCTGAAGACGGTGCACGAGCGCGGCTGGCTCTACCTGGGCCATCGCTCGACCGTGTGGTGCCCGCGCTGCGGAACCTCGATCTCGCAGCACGAGGTGTTCTCCGGCGAATACCGGGAGCTCGAGCATCCGTCGCTCTACGTCCGGTTCCCGCTTCGCGGACGCGAGGGCGAGGCGCTCGTGATCTGGACCACGACACCCTGGACCTTGCCCGCGAACGTCGCCGCGGCCGTCAAGC
>Ga0299907_10002434_pt1 | contig 11462 bp, 8 predicted proteins | sample RVTome_16_FD_198680 | JGI IMG/M metagenome (GOLD analysis project Ga0299907, IMG submission 198680) | Soil microbial communities from uranium-contaminated site in the Upper Colorado River Basin, Wyoming, United States - RVT152D67 (version 2) ...
GCTCCAGGTCTACCGGCTCACCAGCCCCGGTACGCCGATCCTGCGCGGGATCTCGGTCGGAGGCGGCATCGCGGTGGGGCGCGTGGTCCGGCTGTCGAGTCCGGAGGAGTCCGACCGCGTGGATGCAGGGGACATCCTGGTCACCGAGATGACCGATCCGGCCTGGGGGCCGATCATGGAGAAGGTGGCCGGCATCATCACCGACCAGGGGGGCCGGACGTGCCACGCGGCGATCGTGAGCCGCGAGCTCGGGATCCCGGCCGTGGTCGGCACCGGGGACGCGACGCGGATCCTCGATCCCGGATCCGAGGTCACGCTCTCCTGCGCCGAGGGGGACGAGGGGCGCGTGTATGAGGGGAAGCTGCCGTTCGAGATCGAGGAGCACGACCTGGCCGACATCCCCGAGACGCGAACCCAGATCATGCTCAACATTGCCAGCCCCGACGCGGCCTTCCGCTGGTGGCGGCTCCCGTGCGAGGGGATCGGGCTGGCGCGGATGGAGTTCATCATCAACAACATCATCAAGATCCATCCGATGGCGCTGATCCGGTTCCACGAGATCCAGGATGAGAAGGCGCGCGAGGAGATCCTGCGCCTGACCGCCGGCTACGCGGACCGAGCGGGCTACTTCGTCGAGCGACTCGCGCGCGGGATCGCCAAGATCGCGGCGAGCCAGTATCCGGCTACGGTGATTGTCCGGATGAGCGACTTCAAGACCAACGAGTACGCCGACCTGATCGGTGGGCGCCAGTTCGAGCCCGACGAGTCCAACCCGATGCTCGGATTCCGCGGCGCTTCGCGCTACTACTCGGACGAGTACAGGGAAGGGTTCGCGCTGGAGTGCCGGGCGATCAAGATGGTGCGCGAGGAGATCGGGCTCGACAACGTGATCGTCATGATCCCGTTCTGCCGGACGCTCGACGAGGCCGACCAGGTGCTCCACGTCCTGGCCGACCACGGGCTCCAGCGGGGCCGCGACGGGCTCGAGGTGTACATGATGTGCGAGGTCCCCTCCAACTTCATTCTGGCCCGCCAGTTCGCCGAGCGATTCGACGGCTTCTCGATCGGCTCGAACGACCTGACCCAGCTCGTGCTCGGGGTCGACCGGGACTCGGGCCGTCTCGGGGCGCTCTTCGATGAGCGGAACGAGGCGGTCAAGGTGATGATCGAGAGCCTGATCTCGGTCGCCAAGGAGACGGGCACGAAGGTCGGGATCTGCGGCCAGGGCCCTAGCGATTACCCTGACTTCGCCCAGTTCCTCGTCGAAGCGGGGATCGACTCCATGTCGTTGAACCCGGACAGCGTGGTCGAGGTCAAGCGTCGGGTGGCGGAGACCGAAGCGCGGCTTGCGCCCACCGACGGCCGCATCGGCTTGAAGAAGATGTCCGTTCCGGACGTCTCTTCCGAGCCGTCGTTTCCTTCGACTCGTCCGACCATCTGACCTGGAGACTCCCGATGAGAGGGCTTTCGACCGTCCTTCTGGCCGTCGCGCTGGGCGCGCCGGCGAGCGTCTTCCCCCAGACCGTGGCCGACTCGGCCTCGGTCCGCGCGACCGCGCTGGATTACATCGAGGGATGGTACGTGAACGTGCTTTGGGAGAGACGGGCGGGCGGGTGAGCCCTCCCGCCACGGAGGGCATCACGAGCCGGCTCGCGATCGACTTCGACGATGTCCTCGCGGCGCGGGACCGAATCGCCGGGGCCGTGCATCGTACCCCGATCCTCACCTCGCGGCTCCTGGACGAGCGGAGCGGCCGCGAGCTCTTCTTCAAGTGCGAGAACCTTCAGCGTGCCGGGTCCTTCAAGATCCGGGGCGCGACGAGCAAGATCCGCTCGCTCGACCCGGTCGAGCGTGGGCGCGGGGTGGTGGCGTTCTCGTCCGGAAACCACGCCCAGGCGGTGGCCCTGGCGGCCGGCGAGGCGGGCGTTGACGCGGTCATCGTGATGCCGGTCGACGCCCCGCGCGCCAAGCGCGAGGCGACCGAGGCGTACGGGGCGCGTGTCGTCGACTACGACCGGAGGACCGACGACCGGGAGGAGATCGCCCGCCGGATCGTCGACGAGGAGGGTCGGGTCCTCGTGCCGCCCTACGACGACCCGCTCGTCATGGCCGGACAGGGGACGGCTGCGCTGGAGTTGCTCGAGGATGTGCCCGATCTGGACGCGGTCGTGGTCCCGGTCGGCGGCGGCGGCCTTCTGGCGGGGACGGCCACCGCGCTCCTCGGCTTCGAGGGGGTCCGGGCCTACGGGGCCGAGCCGGCGACCGCAGACGACACGGCGCGCTCGCTCGAGGTGGGGGAACGGATCACGATCGATCCTCCAGACACGATCGCCGACGGAGCCCGCGTCCAGACGCCAGGGGCCCTCACGTTCCCGGTGGTCAGGGAGCGGGCTGAGGCCGTCGTTCGGATGCCCGACGAGTCGCTCGTGCGGGCGGTCGAGCTCCTCCTGAGCCGGATGAAGATCGTCGTCGAGCCGACCGGGGCGCTGGCCGCCGCGGCGGCGCTCGACGGGGAGATCCCCGCGGATGCCGGTCGGATCGGCATCATCCTGTCGGGTGGCAACGTGGATCCGGCCACGCTGGCCCGGCTGCTGCAGAGGGAGGCCTGAGCTCCCCGGGTCTGCGGTTCGACGAGCGATGGTGGCAACAATGAAGGATCTGCGGGAGGCGGCGCTCCGCGGCACGATATGGTCCACGATCCAACAGGTCGGGGATCGCGGCCTACGCGCTCCGTTATTCCTCATCATGGCGCGCCTCCTCCCGCCCGAGGACTTCGGCCTCCTCGCTCTGGCCGTCACGTACGTCGACTTCCTCCAGCTCGTTCAGACCCACGGGATGGGCCTGGCGCTCGTCCAGCGGGAGCGCCTGGAGGTCGCCCACCTGAACAGCGCCTTCTGGGGCATCCTGGTCGCGGGGATCGTCACAGCGATCGCGGGCTTCGCGACCGCCGGCGTGTTCGCGAACCTGACCGGTCAGCCCGAGGTCGCGCCAATCGTCCGCTGGCTGTCGCTGGGGTTCATCCTCGGCGGACTCTGCACGGTCCAGGCCGGTCTCCTCAGGCGGGAGCTGCGGTTCAAGGCGCTGGCCGTGCGCTCGTTGATAGGCCAGGGCGTGGCCGGTGGCGTGGCGATCGCGGCGGCCGTCGCCGGGTATGGTGTGTGGAGCCTGGTCGCCCTCCTGCTCGTTTACCAGGTCGCCAACGCGATTCTATTGTGGCGCGCCTCCGATTGGCGGCCGTCCGGCGGATTTTCCTGGGCGCGTTACCGCGAGCTCATGCGCTTCGGGATCGGCATCATGGGCCTCAACATGACGACCTATCTCCGGCTCCGCGCGGACAACCTGCTGGTAGGCGTCGCCCTCGGGGCTGCGCCGCTCGGTTATTACTCGATGGCCCGCCAGCTCGTCGATGGCCTGTGGGCGTTCCTGAGCGGGAGCGTCTCTCCGGTGCTCTGGTCGACCCTGGCCCGGCTGCAGGAGGCGCCCGCCCGTCTGGGCCGAGCCCTCCACGAAGCGGCGGAGATGCTGTGCCTGGTAACCTGGCCCGCTTTCATCGGCCTCGCGGCGGTCTCGCCCGAATTCGTGACGACCGTGTTGGGCGAGCGATGGGTCCCGATTTCCCCTCTCCTCGTCGCGCTGGCGGTCGGATCGATCGCCCGCATGGTCGCCGTCCCCCATCTGACCGCCATCACGGTGACCGGGCGAACCGGGCTCCGGGTCGCCATCGAGCTCCTTACCGCGATGGCCACCCTCGCGGCCCTCGCGCTTGCCTTGCCGTACGGGCTGCTGGAGGCGACCTGGGCGTACTCGGGCGCTCTCGCTCTCGTCCTCCCGATCCAGCTGGAAATCGGCTCCCGGGTTCTCAAGCTCGACCGGAGCGCCTGGCTGGGAGCGTTCGGGATCCCCCTCCTGGCGTCGGTGGTCATGCTGGGGGCGGTCCTCGGGCTCGGGTGGGCCCTGGGCGGCAGGATTCCCGGGGGGCTGAGGCTCGCGGTCCTGATCATGACGGGCATTGCCACGTACGCGGCCGTGGTGGCCACTGCGTCACCGGCGTTGGCCGGCCGTCTCGTCGCCAACCTGAGGACCGCCTTCAGGGCGCGCTAGCGGCGTCGAGTCCGGTGGCCAGGCACCGTTCGGGGCCGCATCGATTCGCGTATCGCGGAACTCGACCCGCATGCCCGTCGCGAGCCGTGCCCCCAGGAAGGCCGCGTCCCAGTTCGTAAGCCGGACGCACCCGGACGACGTCTCGTAGCCGATCGTCGCCGGCTCCCGCGTGCCGTGGATCCCGTAATGCGGCTGAGAGAGCTTGATCCAGATGCCGCCGACCGGGTTGTTGGGGCCCGGCGGGACGAGCGTGCTCGGCTTCGACCGGTCGACGCCGCTCAGCAGCCGCGGCTGGTAGTGGAACCAGGGGTCGGGGGTGATCGATACGATCTCCAGCTCGCCGGCCGGGGAGGGATCGTAGCTCGAGCCGAGCGTGATCGGGAAGTGGAAGAGGAGACGGCCCTCCTCGTCCAGTGCGTGCACGTAGAAACCGCGGCCCGAGACGACGAGCCGACCGATCCGCGGGCCGTCCGTCGGACCCACCGAGTCTCCGACCGCCGCCGTGACGGGTTCCTCGCGCAGGTGCGGGACGACCAGCGTGTCGCCCGGGGTCAGGCTGTCCAGCGCCCGTCCGCCGTTCAGCTCGGACAGGAGGACCGGGCTCGAGTGGTACCGCTCTCCGAGCTTCTCGGCGGGCGACTCGTAGCACATACACGCGAGGTGCCGCCAGCGGTAGACGTCGCTCGGGATGGCGACGAACGGCCCGGCCAGGTCGTCCTCGGTCAGGACCCGTACGCCCAGAAGGGCGGGCGGGGATCCGGCCTGGGCGCGGAGCCGGGCGAGGGTGATGGAGTCCACGATCCCGGTCGCGGGGAGGCCTTCCCGGTCCTGGAACCAGGCCACCGCTTTCTCGGTGTTCTTGCCCCACTTGCCGTCCAGGACGCCGGGCGAGAAGCGGGCCCGGTCGAGGAGGATCTGAACGTAGAGGACGGAGGGGCCTTCGGCGTCCCCGAAGACCGGGAGGTGAACGGTCTCGTCGATCGGCGTCGGTTGGAGCGCCTCCTCTCCCGCCTCCGCCAGGTCTCGCCACCCTTCCGGGATCGAAAGCGTGTCGAGCGCGGTCACCACGGTGGTCCGGCGGTCCAGCTGAACCGCCTGCCGCCAGGTCGAGTCGCGCCGGCCGGCCTCGATCTGAGCGGCGGTCAACGACTCGTCGGACCAGTAGACGTCGGCGGGCTCGGCGGGTGGCTCCTCGCGGGCGCACGCGCCGGCGGCCACGGTGATCGCCAGCGTCAACGGGCGGGTGAAAAGGCGGATCCATCCCATGGCGCCTGCAATCTATCGGAGGATCGGCGCGGCTGCTGGTGACGTTCGCGTGGGCCGGGTATCGTTCGGCGCGTGACGAGGCCATCCGTCTCCATGCTCGCGCTGGTCGCGCTGCTCGCGCTCCGGGCGCCCGCAAGCGCTCAGACGGTGATGCGCCCGGCCGACGCCGGCCGTCCCGCGGACGGCCTCCTCGAGCGGCCCGCCCTTCAGGGCCTGGTCGACGCCCAGGTCGAGCGGGACGGCGAGGCGCTGATCCGTGCGCTGGGCGACTCCGACCCCGCGATCCGGGCCCGCGCGGCCTTCGCGCTCGCCTCGGTCCAGGACGGCGACGCGGTCCCGACCTTGCTGGAGCTGCTTGCGGATCCCGACCCCCGGGTCCGGACGGATGCCGCCTTCGCCCTCGGTCAGACGGCGGACTCGACGGCCGCCGGGCGGCTCCTCGAGGCCCTGGCGGGGGGGAGCCAGGCGGCCGTCCGGCGGGCTATCCTTGAAGCCCTCGGGAAGACGGGGGACCTCGCGTCCCTGCGCCGACTGGCCGCCCTCGAGGTCACCCCCGACGAGGCCGGCGCGCTCGGGCTCGCTCTCGGGCGATATGGTCTCCGCGACATCCATGCGCCCGAGGCGGTCCGGCGGCTGGTCTCGCTGCTCCCGAACGACCTCGATGGGGCGCTCGCTCCCGCCCCCGACGCCGCAACCGCGGCCGACGCGGCATGGTACTTCGGCCGGGTCCAGGACACGACCGCCTGGGCCTTCGCCGGAGACGACCTTCGCCTCGCGCTGGATGCCCAGTTCCTGGCCCAGGCCGTGCGTGATCCGGCGGCGGGACCGACCGCGGCACTCCGGCTTCTCGCCGCCGTCGGCCGGCTCGCCGATCCGCGGGACGACGAGCGGCTGATCGACTGGGCCGAGGGCGCCGTCGACTGGCGGGCGCGCGTGAACGCGGTCCGTTCGCTGGCCGGAAGGACGGACCGGGACCCGGTGCGGACGGCCCTCCTGGACGCGATGCGCGACCCTTCCCTCCACGTCGCGCTCGAAGCCGCGCGCTCCCTCTCCGCCGCGGACACGCTCCCCCTCGACACCCAGCGGACGATCTCCCAGCGCTTCCTGACCAACCGTCTGCCGTGGCAGGTCTCCGCGGGGCTCGGGCCAGCCATGGTGAAGAGCGGCGCGGTCGGCGTCGTGCTCCTGGTCCTGACGGGGATCACCGGAAACCAGGCCGTGGAGAACCGCGCCCTGCGCGCCGAACTGCTGGAAGCGCTCGGAATCGACGACGCGCACCCGAGCTGGCTCCTCCTGCGCCACGAAGCCGGGTCCGGGGAACCGGCCGTCGCCGCCGCGGCGGTGAACGGGCTGGCCGAGCGTTGGCGGCGCGGCTACCGCGCTTCCGAGGCGACGGTCGAGGAGTACTACCGAATCTTTTCCGCGGCGCTCGAGCGGCGCGACCTGGCGGCGACGACCGCCGCCGCCCCTCCGCTCGCCGACCCGGCCTTCCGCCCGCTCGGCTCGACGGAGCTGCTGATCGAAGTCCATGGGTCCCTCGCGGCCCCGCGCGACATCGAGCCCATGATCGAGATCGTGCGGGCCCTCGGAGCCGCCGGCGACCCCGCGGCCGAGCCTGCGCTCCGCGAGGTGCTCGGCTCGCCGCACCTAGTCCTGCGCCGGACGGCCGCGGAAGCCCTGGAAGCCCTGCTAGGCCACCGGGTCGACGTGCCGGAGGTGGGCGATCCGCCGGACCGCCGCGTGGACTGGACCTTTCTCCGCGCCATGGGCGCCCGGCCGCGCCTCGCCCTGGACACCGGGCGTGGACGGATCGTCGTCGAGCTGGACGCCGAGGAAGCTCCGCTGACCGTCCAGACCGTCCTCCAGCTCGCCCAGGAAGGTCGCTACGACGGGGCCCCCTTCCATCGCGTGGTCGCCGACTTCGTCGTCCAGGGCGGAGATTTCGAGCGCGGCGATGGCTACGGTGGCCCCGGTTTCGTGATCCGGAGCGAGTTCACCCGGATCCCGTTCGAGCGCGGCACGATCGGGATGGCCAGCGCCGGCAAGGACACCGAGGGCTCCCAGTACTTCTTCACCCATTCGGCCCAGCCCCACCTGGACGGGCGGTACACGGCCTTCGGCCGGGTCGTCCAGGGGATGGAGGTCGTCGATGCCATGCTCGAGGGGGATCGGGTGCTGCGGGCGAGCGTGCAGGTCCGCTCCCCGGGACCGGACGGGGGCCGCTAGCGGTGAGGGTCACGGGCGGCCGGCTGGCGCTCCTCCTGCTGGCGCTCCTGGTCGGCCTCATGCTGAGCCCACGGATCCCGGACCGCTTCGGGGGGAACCTGTGGCTGGGGCTGGCGGGCTACGGGGCGGTCCTGCTCCTCCTCCGGGAAACGTGGCGGCAGGCAGGGCGGATCCGGGTGTGGTGGTCGGGCATGGGCCGGGGCCGACGGTCCGCCCTCGGGGCGCTCGCGGTCGCTGCGACCTTGCTGGGGACGCTGGCGATGCGGGCGTGGGCGCCCGTCCCGTTCGGGAAGTTCAGCCGCGAAAACGGGCTCTGGGAACCCCTCTCTCTCCTTCTCTACTGGGGGAGCGCCATCGTCATCCACCGGACGATCCCGAGGTCGGCCGAGGGGAGCGCCGGGCGCCGGCCCTGGCTGGCGGTGGCCGGGGCGTACGCCTTCCTGGGCTTCGAGGAGATCGACTGGTTCAGCGTCTTCGGCGGGCTGATCGGGCGCATTCAGGGGGTGTACGCGGGGAGCCTCCACGACGTCGTCCGGCTGGCCGCGGAAGGGGTCGTGTCACCGGCCGGTCTGGCGGTCCTGGCCGCGGTCCTCGGACTCGTCGCCATCTTCCTTTGGAAGACCGGCTGGATCGATCCGCGCCTCCTCGGGCGGCTCGCGCGAAGCCGCGAGTTCGGATGGTTCGTAGCCGGGTTCGCATGCCTGTGGATCGCGGCCGGCGAGGAGGCTCACCTCTTCGGATGGTTCGCGCGGGAGCCGACCCCCGAGGAGGCGGTCGAGCTGGTCGGCGCGCTCTGCCTCGGCCTCTATGCCCTCGAGCTGGCGGCAGAGCGGATGCCGGCCTCGGGAGCCGCGGTCACCGCCCCGGGCCCGTCGCGCCCTCCGTCCGGGCCTGGAAGCGGGCCGACGCGGTGACCGCACCGCGGTCGGCAGCGGGGATCCCGCCGATCTCGCGGTCCATCGCCTGGATCCGGTCGTCGGCGTCGGGGTGCGTCTTGGTCAGGAGCGACCGCTTCTCGGACGGCGTCTTCGAGATCGCCTCGACGAACCGCCGCAGCCCGGTGGGATCGTAGCCCGCCGCGCCCGCGGTTCGCACGCCGAACGCGTCGGCGGCCAGCTCGTCCTCGCGCGAGAGCCCCATGAAGAGCGCGCTGGCGCCGGACTCGACTGCCTTCTGGAGGTACTCCTCGCCGGTGACGTCGACGCGCTCAGCGGCCTCCGTGATGCCGAGGTCGGTGCGCGCCCGGCTCTGGATCTCCTCGACCACGTCCTTGTGGTTGACGTGGCCCACCTCGTGTGCGAGGACACCGGCCAGCATCGCCTCGTCCTCCATGATCGCCAGAGCGCCCCGGGTGACGAACACGTAGCCCCCGGGCGCCGCGAAGGCGTTGACCTCGTCGGTGTCGAGGACCGCGAAGCGATACCGCACGTCCGACCGCGGATCGACGGAGGCGACGGTGGTCCCGACCAGCCTCACGTAGGCATCCAGCGGCGAGTCCTCGAGGACGCCGTAGTGGCCCGCGATCGTCGCGGCGATGCCACGCCCGATCTCGATCTCCTGCTCGGTCGAGATCGGAACGACCGCCGAGCCGACCTTGTCGGCGACCTCCTTGACCTGCTCGGCCTTGTCGAGGATCCGGTCGAGGATCTGCGCACCGGCCGGAGCCGGGCCGGCCGCCAGCAGGCCGAGGAGGGCGAGTGTCGCCACGCGGGTCTTCCCGGGCGCGCTCACCGCTCGCCTCCGGGCGCCGGCTCGGCGGCCGCGGGCAGCTCGTCGTAGGGGGCGAGTCCGCCCTCCAGCTTGAAGCCTTCGAGCTCGACCTCGGAGACCGCCTGCGCCTCCATCCGGCGCACGGCCTCCGGATCGGGCGTGACCGAGATCGTCCCGTCGGCAGTCCGGATCTGGTCCACCCCGCGGGCCCCGGCCGAGGCGGTGAGCTGAGTGCTCTGGGCCGCCGAGAACTGGGAGAGCCCGGACTTGAGGAGCCCGCCCCCGACCTGGGGGAGGCGGAGCTGGAAGGCGTCTCCCGAGTCGAAGTCGGGGTCGACCACGCTTCTGAGGACGACCGCCTGGCCTCCCGACGGGACCGGCACGGTGCGGTGCTGGGGCGCCTCGCCCGCCGGTCCGCCGAGGACGAGCCGCACCAACGGCTCCTTCGCGGGCGCGCTCTCGAGGAGCGGCGTCGCGCCCACCTTGGTCACCAGTTGGTAGCTCCGGCCGTTCGAGACGATCACGATCGGCTCGCCCAGCGCGTCGCCTTCCACCGGCCGGATCTCGAGCCGTTCGCGGGGGCCGTCCTGGTAGACGGTGATCCGGCCGGCGAACCGATTCGGCTGGCCGGCGACATCCTGGGCTGGCAGGAGCCATGTCTCCTGGAACGCATGCCGGCCCTTCGGGACCGCCTTCTGGCGTTCCTCCAGAAGAGCCCCCAGGTCATCCTGGGCGGACGCGGGGGCCCCTGCCAGGAGGGTCCCCGTCCAGGCCGCGAGAATGAGCGAAGCGGATCGAATCATGAGGTCTCCGTAGTCTTGAAGCCGAAGAAACCGCGGATCCGGGTCAGGATCCGCCGCTTCTCCTCGTCCATGTCCTGCGTGTGCGCCTCGTGCAGCGCGGCGTGGGTCTCCTCGAGCTCGCGCCGCCGCACGGCAAGGATCTCGGAAATCCGGTCCACGATGCGCGGGTTCCGCTCGAGGGTCTCACGGAACGCCGCGCGATCCACGACGAAGAAGCTGGTCGGGGCCAACGTCACCACGGTCGCCGTCCGCTCCTCCCCGGTCAGGAGCGCCATCTCGCCGAAGAACGACCGTGGCCCGAGCTGGGCCAGGCTCTCGCTGCGGCCGTTGTGGCTCACGATGACCTCCACCAGCCCGTCGTCGATGATGTACAGCGAGTCGCCGGCGGTGCCCTGCCGGATGACCGTCTCGCCACGGAAGTATTGCTCCACCCGGGCGCGCGTGGCCAGATCCTGCGTTTCCTGCTCCGTGAGGGCGTCAAAGACCTCGACACGACGCAGATCCCGGAAGATACGGTCCTTGCGCTTGTCCGCCTCGGCCTGAAGGGTCTCCGGCGTGACCTGGTGCACGAACACGTCCCGGATGGGAAACGGGATCTCGATTCCGCGGCGCCTGAACGCGTACCAGATCCGGGTATTGAACGCGTTCTTGATATCCTCCAGGTCCTCATAGTCCTTGATCCAGTACTTGGTCTGGTAGGTGATCGCGAAATCGCCGAACTGACGCGTGCGGACGTCCACTCGCGGGCGCTTCAGGATCGTCTCCGTCTGGTCCGCGGCCTCCTCGATCGCGGCGATCACGTCAGCGGGCGGGTGGCGGTAATGCACCCCGATGTCCTCCGCGACGGCGTGGATCCGGGTCGGGGCGCTGTAGTTGATCAGGACCTCCTTGCTGATCTGGGTGTTGGGGATGATGACCAGGTCGTTCTGTCGGGTGCGGAGCTTGGTCGCCCTCCACGAGACGTCGACGACGACCCCCTCCATCTCTCCGAACCGTACCCAGTCTCCGACGTTGAACGAGCGCTCGGTCTGGATGGCGAGCCCGCTGAAGACGTTGCCGAGCGTGTCCTGGAGCGCCAGGCCGATCACGATCGAGAGGATCCCCGCGGTCGTGAAGAGCCCCGCCACGTCGAGGTTGGTCTGCCGGTACAGGATGAGCAGGACGCCCACAAAGAAGAGGGTGAAGACGGCCGCGTCGCGGAGGATGTTCGGGATCTCGAACTTGAGCAGCCGGACGAGCAGGAAGTCGACGATGACGGAGGTCCCGATCAGGAGCGCCGCCAGATAGCCGAGGATGAGGACGGTGACGCTGAGGACGACGTAGGTCAGGTTGTCGGAGCTGGCCATCTGCTCGGGG